>Ga0172379_10002804_pt1 | contig 29557 bp, 28 predicted proteins | sample GrowelOW334metaG_FD_119756 | JGI IMG/M metagenome (GOLD analysis project Ga0172379, IMG submission 119756) | Groundwater microbial communities from an aquifer near a municipal landfill in Southern Ontario, Canada - Groundwater well OW334 metaG | ecosystem: Environmental > Aquatic > Deep...
CAGGTATTTTGAAGTTATCAATAGTATCTGAAAGCGTCTCAAAAAGCCTCGTAAACGGTTTTGTATTGACCTCAAATTCCTTTGAATAATCAATGAATATTGATAGCCAATGTTTTGCCGTTTGTGCGTAATTTTCAGCTAGTGTTCTAGCTCTAACGGCTTTATTCAAAAACTCTTCAGCTTGCTTCAGATAATAGGTCAAATTTGCGATATTGTCAGTTGTTACGGAGTAATTCCCATAGCAAGTATTAGACACTGCCGCCGGAAATACTTTGAAGTGATGCGGAATTGCTCTTCTGGTAATACTCAAATGTTTTCCCGTGCTAGTGGAATAGCTGTTTTCTGTGAACAGGACAACACAGGGTTTTACAATCTTAGCTATTTCAAAGTGGTGTCCATAGCTGAATATAGTGTTTCCCTCAAAAAACATTCTGCTTGCCCTGCCTTCTGGTTGTAATTGATTTGACCAGTAGTGTGCGACTTTATCATGGTTCCTAAGTACAGTTTTCATTTTTAAAGCTCCTTGGTTGTTTTATTGGTTCACTACTGTTTCCCAACTAACTGACCGGTGGCGGCTTCTAAAATTTCCTTGTTTTTTGCCTCGGATACACCCCATATGGGTGGTGCATAAGCAGTGAGTGACCTAAATGAAACCTGTTCAGGTCATGGAAGTGGTGATTCAAAAAAATGGGGGGCTTGTCCAAATGGAAATGAACAGAGTTCAACTATATTGGAATGCTGAGTTTGTATTTCCCGTAGTTTCAGGTTTATTATAGAATAAACTTAGAGGAAACGATGAAATTACTATCTATTTTGATACTGGCTGTAGGACTTGCATTCGGAGCGGGTTGTTCCACTAAAATTGAATCTTTGAACAAAGAACAAGCCGATAAGCTTGCTGACTGCATTATAAGCCCGATTCCCAATCAAAAATGGGTTGTACTGGAAGACATCAAAGACAATCCAGAAATATTAAATGCCGCAGTATTGGAAAAATTTAAGAAAAAATACCAGATATTCAATTCCAGAGATGATATTCCGAAAAAATTCATCCGGGAGAGTGATATAGCAGCATCATATACAAAAGGGTTTATTTTGAAATATAGGATAACTTTAGATTCAGGCGATTCTGTAACCGTTGTTTCTGAAAGGTACATTGCCCCTCTAAGTATTTGGGGCAGTGAGGTAAAGTACAAATGGGATGGAAAAGAATGGGTAATAACAGGTATACTTAAAATGTGGGGTTCATAAAACATTATTGACTTAGGAGTTAATCTGTAGTCAACGTCATCTCCAGAAAAAAAGGGCAGCCGGTTAAAGCTACCCCTAAATTTTCCTCAGTTATTTCGCCGCCTAGAATTCGTCGTCTTCTTCTTCCATTTTTTTCTTTTCTTCAGCGTCCTTCTCGGATAGAGGCGGATTCTGGTCAACACTGATGCATCGGCTGATTATATCGCAGATTACACTCAACACCCACATTGCGAAGCCAAGAAGAATCAAAATGAAAATTAACCAACACGCAACCTCGTTCCATGTACTCATTTCGCACCCTTTGTTCCCATATTACCTTGCCTCATAAAGTAGTGTTTAATTTATTACCCTGACTTACTCCAATTCCACGAGACGAGCTTTCCAAAGTGCTCCAGCCTTTTCAAGTGCGATAGTGCCCTTAAGTAATTTTTTCTTCCCAGCTTTATATTGCTTCATTATGTTAAAATCATAGTAAAAGACCTTAACGCCATTTTCTGTTCTGGTGTATTGATTGTAAATATCAACATCAACATCAACATTAGCTTTATCCTCCCCACGACCTCCAGCTCTCTGAACAATAATGTTTGCAAGTGTTTTTGCCGTCTTTAACAATATATCCACTTTTACGCTATCAATTGTTGGAGTCTCTTCTTTTTCATCACCAGCCATAAGTGAAACATTCATGAATCCAGCGATGATTAAAGCAAATACGACAACCACAACATTTTTTACAGATTTCATTTTATAATTCTCCTTTGGTGTTTTAAATTAGCTATTGCTATTGACATTTAGTCAGCTTTCATGGCTTAGACTACTTCAATTTTTTAAGTGCTGCTTGGGCTTGGGCATCTCCTTGTTCAGCGGCTTTGCGAAACCATTTCACTGCTTCAGTATTATCTTTGGCAACGCCAGTACCGGAGTAATAACACCATCCAAGTTTATACTGTCCATTAGGAAGTTCCTGTTCAGCGGCTTTGCGATACCACCTGACGGCTTCTACATCGTCTTTGGGAACGCCTTCGCCGTTTCGATAGCAAAATCCGAGATTGCACTGTGCCTTGGCGTTTCCTTGTTCAGCGGCTTTGCGATACCATTTGACCTCTTCGGCTGTATCTTTTGCCACTCCTTTACCTTTACCATAACAAACCCCAAGATTATACTGTGCTTCAGCCAATCCCTGTTCCGCTGCTTTACGATACCAGTTCACAGCTTCTGCGGCATCCTTGGCAACTCCAGCTCCATCAGAATAACACACTCCAAGATTATATTGCGCCTTAGCGTTTCCCTGCTCAGCAGCCTTGCGATACAATTTAGCTCTTTGTTCCCAATCTGCTGTAAAGATGATGGTTCCCTTGCAAATCGTATATTTCAAGCACCCGCTTTCACAAATGTATCGCAGTAACTCATTCATGGGAATCTTTGTAAAAGTCATTGTAAGCTTCGGCAATACAGCCGCTGTTTCTTTAGTGAATCCGGCAACGATGCTGATACCTGCCATGTCTCGGTCATAACGTTTACTGCTCCGATTTAGGTATCTGATTACGGAAAAGATGTCGGCTTCATTGAAGTCAACACTAGGGAATATTATATTCTCAAGCTTGCTATTGGTCAGCATATTGAATTGTGTCAATGTTTCATCCGATGACCCAAGAGCCAATATTGATGCTTCTGATTGGGTTATATCGTAAGAAGTGCTTTCAGGGGAACTGATTACTACAGCGTTTGTATCTATGCGAAGTTCCAGTCTTGCTGCTGCGCAGATAAAAAAGATACATTCGCCTAGAGTTCTATTATTGAGGATTAAATTTATAGCAGGTTCTTGTTCTTTTTCAGCAGGAGCAAGTTTCAAAAATATATTTACCCCGGTTCCTTCGGAATCCAGTTTCTTGCTCATTTCTCGCAAATATGCGCATCCAGTAGAAATTGTAACATCTTCAAAGTCAATTCTTGGAATTATAATGGTTTTCAATTTCTGCACTATCACGTCTTTTGATGAATTATTAGACTTCTGGGATACTTCACTACCCAAAGTATAATACGGACAAAGACAAACCGCTAAAACGACTAAAAGCACCAGATTTTTCCTCATTGCATCTCCTCCTTTGTTTCTTTTAACTTATCTGCTTTCTGGACATTCAAAAACATTTTATAATCAAAACTGCTTCTCCTCTGATTAACGAATGCAGACTTGTGATTGGGGCAAAAAAAGAGGGTGCTCAAATCACACCCTATCTAAGGTACAGCCAAGCACCCGAACAAAGAATGTGAAAGAGCACCCAAAGGCACTCTCCCAACATCGTTTCTTTGTTCTTAAAATTTGGCTGTTTTTTAGATAGAAACGTCTGCTGAAAGTCAATAAAGACTATCTTAAATTTTAATTGTTGTTTTTAGTCCAGTTAAAAATCCTTCATTGTTCAGTTTTACGGAAAAGCAATATTCCAACTTCCATTTATTATATCAATTATTTTCCTGAAAGCAAATCTACAGGTCTAATCCAAGGGAAAAAAGACAGCAGTGACTTGTCTTGCTTTACCCCCAAATAGGTATTTACAGATTTTCGTTTCGTCTTCGTCTTACCTCCAAAAAGGTATTTCTTTTACGTCAAAGCAGAGAGCAAAAGGCGTGGTTGTTATGCAGTAAATTGTTTTTCGGAAACTATCTTAAAGCGGTAAAATTATCTGAGTGTCTGAGGTGAGACGTGATTCACCTTTACCCCTTTTGGGATATTTATTTTAGGTCAACGGCGAGGCGATAAATGGTGAAATGGCAGTAGCTTGTTGTGCAGTAAGTGCTTGTTTGAACCAATTCCAAGAAAACGGATTATTAGAGCTTGAATTTTATAGCAATAAACTCTGATTTTGTTATTTGTCTAGTCCTTTTTTCAACTGTCAAATGACCGAAAATACTCAGTCCCTTATTTCGTATGAGTGGGATATAATACAACCAAGATTCTGGTGTTTCCTTATCTAAATATGGCGCAAGCACTTTCAGTCCATCATCAGTAACAATTAAGCCCTTTTTGAATTTATTCCTGGCGGCATCTACGGTCGCATGTTCATTGCCTGTAGTTTTATATTCTTCAACAAAATGAACTATTTCATCGCCATTTAGCTCACTTGTTGCATTGCTGACACATCCTGCTACCAACACAAAACAAATTGTCAAACCGCAAGTCAAGGCTATTATTCTTTTCATTTTATCAATACTCCAAGTTGATGGTCTATTTATTGGATGAGGATAAAATAATACTTCGCTGGTGTAATGCAAATCTCCAGTCCGGGAAATACAGTAGACAGTAGATACAGTAGATGATTTCAATATTGTCTGCTTATAACTAAGGTCAAAATAAACCTAATAATAATGTGTTATCTTACTCTTAAGAAGTCGTTCTCCACATATGTACCAGAGATGATATTCTTCACAAGAGCTAGTCTCAGATTTGATGAGAAAAGGGAATACAACAATATATTCAGTGGTTAAACGTTCCCCAAAATACGCTTTAAATTCTTCCCATGTTGGAAATGTTTTATTCTTTTCAAACCTTTTTCTCCAAGATGGATGCATTTCACTGGGTTGTATTGGGTGTGTTTTATACCAAGCTTCAGTTTTAGCGTAAAGCTTGCGTAATTCAGCTTCATGTCCAAGCTTTACGGCTCTAATTCCAAAGAAGAAAGTTAGTGAGTACAATACAATCACTGTACCTGCGACTGACAGAAGTACAATATTCGTTTTCCTGCTGCATTTAATTTTCATGTGATGCTCCTTCGCCTCTATGGATAATATAAGGGCAGTAACTTTGAATTCAATATTGGTATAATACTCTCAGTGCAAATCCATCCTGTCCGGTTTGAAAAGGAATGTTGTATTCTGCTGGTTTACAACTTTAAAGTATGGGGAATGTAACTTGATTTATAGCTGACTTCAATTAGGTTATATTAAGAACAAGGACGTAAAAAATTATGGATGCCTATCCAGATACTCAATATGTACTTTTGCCAAACTGGGAAAAGACAGGGCGGCGCTATCGCATAGGGATTATTGCATGGACAATAAGCTGTTTTTGCAGTGGTTCTGCAACTGTCCTGTTGACTTTCTTTAAACAACAATTTCTCGGTACATTGGAAATTTGGGGTCTGATAATACTGGGTATTGCTTTTTTAGTTGGAGCTTTCTGCACAAAAATGTTCCCTTTTCGTCCTCACTGTACATTTTGCAATGAACGAATGAAACTTGAGCAGATAAAAAGTAAACACTGGACGCATGAATCTCTTTATCTAGTTTGCCACAAATGCAAATGCTACGTGGATATTAAGCTTGCAGAAAGTTATCCAGATTGCAGTTAATTGCCTGAGCTACTTTTCCATAATCTTAAAACCATCCTATCCGGGATAAAAATGAATGGGGGGGGTGCTTGAGGTAGCTATTCGCTATTTGCTGGAATGAGCTTGGCGAGTTGGGCTGGTGACGCTAGTGACGCTGGTGACAATAGTTTGCATTATATTATAGTTCTTCTTTTATTGTTCCTAAACACTCTTCTTAATATTATCGTCATTTCAGTCATTCATCGTCTTAAGTAGTTAATTATAAGTAGTTAAAGTGATGACGGAATGGTTTATTTCCCGTCATCGTTCTGTCATCTTCGTCATCTCTGTTCTGGAATGGCTCCCAAGGTCTTTGTTTCTTGTCCATTATGTTTCTCTCCAGTCCAAACGAAACCTCTAAAGTTCTTATTGCGATAGTTTTTAAGCTGTGGGATTCGCTTTGAGGATACCAATTCAGATACTCTTCTAAGTGCGAATCTAGGAGACCATTTCACGTCAATAGCCTCTTTGACGATAGCGCACATTATTTTGTTAGGGATTCTTACCTCATCAGAATCAACATCATGCCTGTGCTGAATACTGGAGACGATTTCATCAACAATCATTTGCCCTTCGTCTGCTTCATCATCAAATTCACCTTGTCTGGAACGGATAATTTCCTGTACACGGTTAATATTGATGTCAGGCACTTTCGCCAGCACTTCGGTTAGCCACAAGCCCCATCTTATTTGTGGGGTTACAGGAATAGAAGGTCTGGACAGGATGTCAATCAAAGTTGCAATGACAATCCAGCGTTTTGCCTGTATGAAGCCGAACAAGTCTTGCTTCCAGTTAGCCGAATACGCCGGTCTAGACAAAGAGATAGGAATACATCTTTGTGCGAAGTCACTGTCCAGCGTAGGCGAGTTCAAGGTCATTATCCACACAAAGTTATTCTGCCTTGAGCCATCCCCAACATACAGTCTTCTACCGGATATGGTTTCAGCCGTAAACAAGGAGGCTATATCACTGTTTGAGATTCTGCCACTGCCGCCGACTTCATTATCAAAGATTACAACTCGCTTTGACATGGCATCTGGAGAAAGCAGTCTGGTCACAAGGTCGTTTGCCCTGTCTTTAGTGCTTCCCATGACCGGAGAAGCCCCGGCTATCATTGCTGCGGTCTCTCCAAGCGTGGATTTGCCTACTCCTCTGCCGTCTTTGCTTGTGATGACAAACGGAGCACGTTGCCCGGCGGGTCCGCCCCAGAAGCAACTCAGGAACATTGCAATGATTAAAGCCCTGTCCTCCGGGGTCTCTGGAGAGAAGAATCCAACCAGTTCATTCAAAACAGCATATTCCGGTTCAGGTAACGGAGGATGGTTATAGAATAAATCCTTCACCAAAGGATAGTGCGGCGCACACTCAATTCCGTTATAAGTCTTGATGCCACGTTTCAAGGAGCAGAAAGCCTCATCCTTGGACATGAATTTACTTCCTTTCTGCCAATCAATACAGCCCTTGTATTTATTTCCAAGAAAGCTGAAATAATCTACTGCTTTGCTGATAAACTCTATCTTACCGCCAGCCTGTTCAGGAACTATAAATAGTTCATTATCAATTCTGGCAACTTTCTCCTTTGACAGTTCCTGTAGTTTCTCAGTTACTTTGTCATAGGTCAGAGGCTTCAATTCATATCTGGTTTCGCCTTCAGTATCTTCGCTGTCAATACGTTTCTTGCAGTAGTTCAACCTATCAAGGGGGCTGCTGACAGAGTACACGCTATTAACCGTTTTAAGAGCCTCGTTAGTGTCATAGACCGAAGAGCAATGCTGACAAAACTCAATAGCCAGTTCCTCTGCTTTCTTCTTTGGAACAGCGGCTGTTCTGAGTTGCTTGCATATCTCGAAAAGCGTACTGTTACGGCTGCCTTCTTTGGCTCCTTCCTGAATCATTGCTGTAATAGCCTCAATAGTTGCTACCTTTTTACCTTTCTTCGCTTCCGTCTTTTCTTCCGGTAGAAGCAAGTCAACGAGGTATTCTTCTTTGAACGGAAGAGGTTCAGCATCGTTAGCCTCATATATTCCCCCTGTATAATGCACGGACGGAGGAGCCACTACCTGTGTGCCAGTGGAGAGCAAATCTCCCCAGCCGGTACTTTCTATCCTTTTGCTGGCTGGAGCAGGAATCCCTTCTGGAAGGCTGAAATAATAGTGGCACTTTCCAGCGTCAGCATTATTTCTCTTTACGATATAGGTATTGCGGCATTCAGGGTGCTTGCCCAAGAATACTTCAAACTTTTCCGGCACGTCAATATCCAGAACGATAACTCTGGAGACTTCGCCGGTAAGAATCCCGACATTATATTCTCCGTCAGTCCAGTATTGAGCGGCATCCTCAATTGTCCTTACAGGATTTCTAGTCCAACCATCAAGAATCGGTTTCTTGCCAGTATCTTTATTTCCTTTTACTGGAGGAGCGACCGGAGTTACTCCCCATCCTCTTTCAAGATATTCCCTTACGAAATCAATTTTATTCATGATTAATCTCCTCATTTTTTGTTCGTTTGAAAAACTGCTCTACCTCGGAGAGCTTAAAGCGGTACACATTTTTACCATTAAGCTGATAATACGGACAGGTAATCTTGCCCGACTCCAGCCAGTAAAGAAGAGTCCTCGGATGAACTCCAAGATGTTTTGCCAATTCTTGCGTTGTTATCATTTTTTCTTCACTCATTTTGTGTTTCCTTTTTTGGTTTTGTTTATCTATTTCTTACTTACATTCATCTATAATTCCTTTTTGAGTCATACTCACCTCCTCTTTCAAAAAAGAAAATTGATGGTTTCTGACTTATAATAGAAAAAATTGATTGATTGAAACACACAAAAAGTTGATTTATTTTAAAGAAAGATATTTTTGAGGCAAAAAAACTCAAAAAAAAGACACCACCCGATTTAACGAATGGTGTCATATTGATAGCTGGAACTTAGTGTTTAGAGTTGTTCCTGAATTGGCAACAGAGCGATTTGAGCATTTATTGCGTCATCGGATAGGGGAGTTATTTTTAGTATATCATATATATTAATTCCGTAATCTAGTTTACTAATAGCCTCCAGCATCGCAGGAATATCTGGTTTACTATAACGTCCGGCAGTTTCTCCTTTTCTAATATGTCCATCTAGGCAATTTACATGAAATTCTGTTACGCCTTTATTCATCAGACAAGTGTCAAAGCTATGACGGAAACTGTGATAGGTTTTTTTGGATTTTTTAGGGTCTTCAATGATTTTCCGGTTAATTTTCCCATAGAAATATTGAAAGTTCCTGATAAATCGGTGCTCTTCGCTGTAAGTCATAGATTCAAAAAGTTGATTTGCTTTAGGCTTAGGATTACGAGCACTTAATTCTCTTCTATGTAACACAAAACCAAGAAAATTGAGTTTTATTAACACTGGGTTAATTGGTATAGTTCTAATGGATTGAATTGTTTTAGCCGTTTGTTGGGTTTCCTCATCATTTACTATTTTAAAGCAAGGAATTCCCTCTCTTATAAAAATGTCATCTATAAAAAGTTGACATCCCTCATTCATTCTTAGCCCATGCAATAAACCAAGGAGCACAAGCCAAAACATATCAGTTATTCTTGCGTCAGGCTCGCCTGTAATCAATTTATGCAATTCTGTAAGGATTGCAACTATTTCTGCCTTATTATATGCATTCCGTTCATCGTACGGAGCAATTACTATTTTAGGAACTGTCTTATTTGTCGGCGTGTCCGTGATATATCTATTATCCTTGCACCAAATAAAGAAGCTATTGTATACAACACAATATTTTTCAACGCTGCGTAACTTAATTTTTTCAAAGCTTTCACATTCTATTAACTCTTTAAGGTTTAGCTTCATTAATTGCGGCTTTTTATTTCTATGTACCGGTATTCTTTTTACCACATTATCTCTAAAGTCAATATACATCGGGCGGGTAATTGTTGCAGCAGAAGTATCGCTCCCAAAATGTTCTTCCAGCAGTTTAAGAATAGAGCGATATTCTTTTGCAGTATTCACATTCCATTCGGATGCTTTTTCTGTGCAATAGTCCTCAAGCAATTGTTTTAATGGAGGAATTGCCTTTTCGGCTGGAATGGCTGTTGCTGCTGGAGGCGTGGCTGGCGGAGTATTTAACCAGTCTTTCATATCAAAAGATTGCGGCTGGAGAAGCAGGGCATCGTACCCATTGCCATATTCTGCCAGTGCTCGTCTAAGAGCAACATAAAAACATTCAATACAGATTTTAATATAGTCACGGTTCACTTGAGCGTATTCAGGGGAGCCATATTCCAACTCAACACCATTTTTGCGGAAAAGGTCTATGAGTCCTGCTGCTGGCATCAGTTCGCATCTGACAAGATAACCTTTCAATTCCCCGATGGAATCCGCATAGATTGTAATGAGTTCGCTTTGGGTGAGTTTTTTATCACGAGAGTCGTATGCCTGTAACGCCAAGCCTTTTTCAGTTTCCTCAAGCAAGCGTCTTGCTTCAGCCCTGAGTAATTCAATACAGAGTTTATTATCCATATGATTGTTCCTTGCCTTGGAGAATAAGTTCGATGCATATACATACAATAACTTAGCAGTTGTGGTTGCTCTCTGCAAGTCCTCCGTATAAAGAGAAATCTTGAATTCCCGGCAGCCGAACTGGCTGATTAAATCGTTTGGAGTCCGTACCCTGAAATAATAATTCTTCCCGATTCTGACGACATGATTCGGCATCTTCTTCATCTGCTCTCCCCAATGCCCATGTGTACAAGCTGTGTACAAGGACATTTTTGCTTCGCTACCAATGGGAGAGAGTTTTGAGGTAAAATCATCGTACAATAATGGTAAAATAAAGTTGGTGCCGAAGGTGGGACTCGAACCCACACGCCCTTGCGGACTCCAGATTTTGAGACTGGCGCGATGAACACAAATTTTAATCAATTGTTCTTGTTATGTTCTTGTAATTCGTAATTAAACCCACTATAATAGATCGGAAACTATCATAATGTTTCAAAGGTGAATACAATAACGCGAATAGCAAAGAAATCAACCCGGTTCTATTCAACTGGAGGTTAAAAATGGCGAGGCCGATTAAAGGCAGATTATTCAAGCGGGGAAAAAGCGGGAGTTATTATCTCCAGTATTATGTCAATGGCAAGGAACATAAAAAAGCATTGCGAGATAAAGATGGAGACCTGATCACAAATGAAAGAGAAGCGGAAAAGGCAAGAGATATTATTATTAAGCCATACGCCGCCAAAGATGAAGTACAACTCCGGAAGCAGGCCGTTGACGCTTTGAAATTTGCCGAGGAAAAAGCAGAAGACGCGGAAGAACTTTTAAAACAGCATGTAACGATTGCCAATGGCTGGCAGGAATTTTTTGATAGTCAGACCAGACGAGACACCGGCCCGGATACATTAATTAATTACAGTCGCCATTATAGTAAATTTCAGGATTGGCTTAAAGACAAGTATCCGGATATAAAGTATCTGAAAGATATTACCCCGGCGATTGCTTCTAAATTTGCCGTATATATTAAAACTTGCGACTTTAGCAAAAACACCATTAACAAATACAATGGATTTCTAAAACTATTTTTTAACGTGTTGATTAAAGACGAAAAACTGGACAATAACCCTTTTCAGGAAATCCAACGGCTAAAGCAAAAGTCAAATAGCCGTAAAGAGTTGACCAAAGAGCAAGTTTACACGCTATTGACCACCGCGACAGGGGAGCTGGCTTTATTGATCGGCATGGGTTACTTCACCGGACTAAGACGTGGCGACTGCTGTACACTGTTATGGGATGAAGTGGACATGGACAAAGGCATAATAAACCGCATACCAAATAAAATTAAGGACCGGTCAGAAGACCCGGAATCTGTTAAAATCGGCATTAACGAGCATCTCTATAATGCTTTGACCGCAATCCCTCCTGAAAAACGCAATGTTTATGTTTTACCACAAATGGCAGAATATTACAATAACAGCAAGCGTGACCGTATTAATCGCCAAATCAGAAGTATTTTCCAAAAATGCGGAATAAATACCGCAAAAGCCGGAACAGGAACAGAGTTAAAAGAAGACGAACAAGGCAATAAGATAAAAATTTCCACCGGTAAGCGGGCAATCGTAGAGCACGGCTTTCATAGTCTACGATACAGCTATATTTCCCACCATGCGGAGGCGGGAACCCCGCAAGCAGTAATACAGAAAAACGCCGGACATAAAAATCCAGCAATGACAGACCACTATACAAAAATTTCCGATAATGCTGCAATTAAAACCAGTAACGTTTTAACTCTTATGGTGAGCAAGCCGACAATCGCAATACCAGAACCGGAGCGCGAAAAGCTGGCAGAGCTGGTCAAGTTGCTGCCAATTGAAAAGATCAAAGAACTTTTAACTATTGCGGAGAAAAAATAAATGCTAAAACACTTGTTTAACAATGAACACCCTGTAGATATTGCTAGGCATCCACTATTAGAAGAAATATGGCTTGAACTGGAAAAAATTCAATCAAACAATAATCGCCAACAGATTTACGACAAGCTCCAGGGACAATTGATTCCCAAATGTACAAGTGAAGCTTTTCGATATCACACAAAAGGCTCCGAAGATCCGCTATTCGAGCGTATTCCGTTTGCATGTAACGATGAGCTGGAAACGGAAATGGAAAGTTTTTTGCGCAATATTTACAATCTTGAAGACCACTACGCAGACCGTGTGCAGATGCAAGACGCTATTGATTCCGTTGGCATTTTACTTAATACCACTGGAACTAAATTTATCGGGGAAAAACTTCAAAAATGTCTTGATTATCTACAAGAGAAATTCGTGGATATTGGACTTTTTGTAATCATTCCAAACATTAGCAATAATAAGCCAATCCCATTCACGGATTTTAACTCTTTTAAAGATGACTTTTTAAAACGTGCCAGGAGGTCGTTTAGGTTGGAAGAAATTCCAAAATTTTACTTCCGCTGGACCGGTTATATTGATATCATCAACGAAATCAAGAATACCGCTCACTGGATTTCAAGATGTTTTATCGAAAAGAAATATTTCGGCTTAAACTTTGAAATGACGCTTTCAGTTGTTTATGAATGCGCTCGCAATTTTGAGCGCATCCATTCTGAACCATTCACCAGCATGATTACCTCTTCGGCAAGGAACAGAAGTGGTGGAGTAGATGGTGCGGCAAAAACAAATTTAAAAAAAGCATTTAACTATAATGATTTGCGCCCTAAGGTTATTGCATATGTAAAAGAACATAAAAAAGATCCTCTCCGGTCTATTCATAGTGCGGCTAGTGATCTTGAGGAAATGCTAGGGTTCCCGCGTTTAAAAACAATCAAGAAAATATTCAGCAAAGAGCTGGAACCAATGAGAACCCCGAAAAAAATTAAAGTCAAAGGGAAAATTTGATTTTTTTGAGCTTAAATTAAGAAAATCCTAGGTACGCGCCTGCCGTGTACCCAATTATGTGGTGCGATCTTTATATCAAAAGCATCCTGTGTAGCAAAATGTTACTTCAGGCGAATGCAAAAATATAAGGACTTGTATCATGGAAATCTCAAGACGCATCACCCCAGAAATCCTGGCGGCCGCAACTGGCATTTTACAGCCGTATTGCCCAAGCCTTTCCGCCACCGACCTTGTGCAGGCGATCAGCAATCACCGCTCGGAAAAAGCAAAGCCCCAGACTTTGCAGCCGTCCCTGACTTACTCTGAATTTGCCAAGCTCGCTGGCATCTCAATTCCCTCCGTACATCGTATGGCTGCCCGGGGGGAAATTCCTAAAGTGCGCATCGGATTGCGTTCAATCAGAATTCCCTATGCCGCCGTTGAAAAGATATTAAACGGAACTCAGTCGCAGGCAGAGGTGGGAAAATGAGCGGCGAAAGAGTTGACCAAGCCGGTCTCTTGGCGGAACACCGGCCTGATCTGGAAAATAAAACTATTAATACTCTACTGCCGGGTACTCAAGTTGTCAACCCGGCGATGCACACCCCCAACTTTTTCTTTACGCCGGAAGAACCAGAAGAAATATCTGCTGGTGTTGCCATGCCGGGACGTGAAGCAGAACAAAATAGTGAAGTTGATTCATCCAACGCGGCCGAACCAACAATCGTCTTGTCTGACAGAGTTGAATCTGCCGATTCCGGCATCACTGACGATCAGTTGAGCTTTGAAAAATGGGCTTCCAGCGACTGGGCAAAATCAGGGATAACCCCTGAAGTCGCGCAGCAACTCGGATTCAGATGCGTCCGGGAAGATGAAATATGTGACATTCTGGGGTTCCGACCGCGCACTGAAAACGGCATCTGCGAAGGATACGCCATTCCTTTTATTGATCCAGAAACCAGGCAGCCGATGCTCTGCCCAAATGGTAGACCGTACATTAGAATCAGAATGCGCTACCCTGCTATTTTAAATGCTGACAGGGCTAAATACCTATCTCCCAAACAGGCCGGGCAGCATGCGTTCATACAAGCTGCGGTCCATAGAGATTATATTGAATGAGCCGTGTAATATTAACTGAAGGCGAAAAAAAATCCATCTCCGCAACGCTGCATGAGTTCCCAATTATCGGCCTTGTTGGCGACTGGGGCTGGAAAGATACCGCCAGCACAAAAAGGGAAGATATTCTGCCGGAGCTGAAGCCTTATGCGGTTTCCGGTCGAACTTGGCTAGTCATTTGGGACTCGGACGCAAGCGATCCCAAAAAAAAGTATGGGTTTGAATTGTCCGCAAAACGACTGGCAAAGGTGCTCAACCGTTACGGCGTGCAACTTGAACAGCTAATACTTCCATCAATTGTTGCTGACGGCAAGACCGGACTGGATGATTTTGCCGTGCATCACGGCGAAAACTTCCTTGCTGAAATCACTAACCTAATTCAGAACACTGTCACTGTTGTAAACCCGGACCTGCGGACGCTGACTAGCGCGCAGAACGGGGCACAGGGCGGCAGGCAATCAATAATCTCAACAATCGTGGAGGAATTCATTAATGAAAACCAAGTCACAGCATGAAACAATGCTTAAATTTGTTTATCATCGCGGCAACTGGTACGACTATGCCGGAAGAGTATATATTCCGATTACTGATGAAGATATGGATGCAAAAATAATGGCTTTCCTGCGGGAACGCCATCCGGATCATGCGACAAAAAACATGCAGGCCAATGTCATAGCGAATTTGAAAGCCGGCAACGTGGCCTACATTCCATCAACCGTGCCGATGCCCGTAAGAGTAATATCCCCCGGCGAGTATGTGCATGTTCCCGGCCTCATGGTAATGGATAACTGCATCATTGATTATGACAAAGCGACCAGGGCGTTGTTCATGGGCGAAGATATTCCAACTGAACAATATGTTTTCCCGCATACCCCAACGCTGATCACAACGGTCAAGCTCGACTATGCATTCGACCCGGCTGCTGATTGCCCGCGCTTCAAAAAGTATCTTGCCGAAGTCTTAATTGAACCGGACAAAATTGAACAGACACAGATGATGTTCGGAGTCGCCTTTGTTCCAGCCACTAGATATAACGTCATTTTTATTCTGTATGGCAATGGTGGCACGGGTAAAACAGTTTTGATTCATACGCTTACACATGCAGTTGGAAAAACGAATGTCTGCTGCGTACCGCTACGGGTCTTCTCCAACAGGTTTGCACTGCAACCGCTGACGACCTGCTTATTGAACATCGTCGGCGAAATGGACACGGAAACTGACAACAGCAGCAGCCTGGGCGCAGTTGAGGGTATCCTGAAAGATATTTCCAGCGGCGGCGACATCCGTGTTGAGCAGAAAAATAAAGATGCATATATGGCGACTGCAACGGCACGGAACGTTTTTGCGACAAACGGCCTGCCGAATTTCATTGACCGCTCCGACGGCATCTGGGACCGGCTGAGAATAATCCCGTTTGAATTGAAAATTCGTGATACCGACAGGGACAACAAGTTTCTCAAAGAAGAAATAGTCGCTAATGAGTTGCCGGGAATTTTTATGTGGGCGATGGAGGGCTATGCCAAACTGCTGCGGCTCGGACGCTTCCCGGAGTGTGCACGCGGCAAGGAAATTAAAAACAAGTATCGGCTGAACTGTGACCATGAACGGATGTTTCTGGAGTCCAGATATGAATTTACGGGAATGGAAGCCGACTTAATCGAAGTTAATCAAGCTTATAATGAATACCGGAACTGGATGACCAATAACGGATACAAGGGTATCAGGCACATCGCAAACTTCAACGATGCGATGGAAAGAATATTTAAAGGTGTCAACAAAAACAGGAAGAATCTGCCGGATGGGCGCAAGGTTTCATGCTGGCTCGGAGTAAAAGTGAAAATACTATGAATGACATTGAAAACATCTTTCATAAAATTGACGTGTTCAAAAAGGAACGTGCGGGAGCGCTTAATGATGGGCTGCATCAACAAGACGTGGGCGTGTCACCCTCAAATGGACAGGGTGGACAGGGCACTTTAACCTCTTATAACAAACCTATATATATTAAAGATATCAATAATAATAAAGTAGGTTATGTATATGGTGATAAACCACCCTGTCCACCCTGTCCACCCGTTGAAAAAACTGCGGATTCTGAAATGTGTAGTGCTGGTATTCCCTCTGCCGATGTGCAGTTTATCCCAAAGTGCGGGTCATTAAATACGCAGCCCCCATCCGGCAAAGCCTGGCCCAACAAATGGCGCTCGCTTCCACGGTTGGTACTTGACTTTGAAACCTATTACGACAAAGCATGCAACCTGACAAAACTAAATTACATCGAGTACGTCAACGACCCACGGTTCAGAATACATGGGCTGGCGGTCAAGCATCCGGACGGCAGGACTGAATTCAGGGCTGATGTTGACGATGCCATCCGAGAGTTGCAGGCAGCCTATGGCGAAACGTTTGAAAGTGTCTGCACTGTAATGCATAATGCCGCGTTTGACGCCTACATCTTAAAAGCTAAGTTCAACATTGTCCCAGAAAGCATAATTGATACGATGCTCTGCGCAAGACTGTTGCACAGCCCAGCCCAGCCCGCCAGTCTGCGCGAGCTGGCAAAAAGATATGCCCTGCCGGACAAAGGCGACTTGACGTTCATGTCCGGAATAGAAACGCCCACGCCAGAGCAGTTCACTGAATTATCCGACTATGCGATTAACGATGTCGAGATCGCCGCACAGCTTGCAGCCATCATGCATCCAGGGATTGAGTCGGGGATTGAATTCTGGATCATGGAGCATACGATCAAGATGTTCTTGACCAGGCCGTTTTCAGTTGATGCCGCGCTGGCCCGAAATACGTTGAGCGAGGTCAATAATCATTTGAATATCGAACTGGCATCCGCCGGATATGCTCATGCACAGATATCCAAGGACAGCGCCTTCGTTAAACTGCTCGCCGCCGCGCTTGCTGCGACCAACAGAACAGTCCCCATGAAGCAGGGGAAAAACGGGCAGATACCGGCCATCTCCAATGATGATGAGGTGATGCAGGCGCTTATGCACGATTCCGACCCACAGGTAAAAACGCTGGCCGGACTAAGAATTCTGGTAAAGTCCATTCCCAATATAAAAAGTAAGCTAGAGTACCTGATTTCCACGGCAGCCCTGACTGGGGGGCTGTTTCCGGCGCTGCTGGAATACCATAAAGCCGGGCCGGGGAGATTTGCCGGTGGCAACGGGTTCAATATTCAAAATATGGCTGATCCGGGCAAAGCTTCTTCGAGGATATGCAAGATTGCCGCAGCTGGAACCAGACAAGCTGTTACGGCTCCGGCTGGTTATGTACTTGTTGCTTGTGATGCATGCCAGATTGAGGCGCGCATTTTGGCCCGCGTTTCCGGTCAGGATGATCTCCATGCCGAGTTCGCCGCAAAAAAAGATGTTTACAGCGAGTTTGCCAGCGGGGTATTCGGGGAGCCGGTGGCGAAGTCCAAAGCGACCACGCCGGAAGCTCAGCGCATGAACTCACTTAGAAATGTCGGGAAAACCGCAATCCTCGGACTGGGCTACAACATGGGCTCAGAGCGGTTTATCGCTTCCCTGAAAGAATCGCCTGACGGCAAAAGCCTCTTCGACAGTGGGGTACTGACAGACAACATTTGCCGCAAGATCGTGTCCTCCTACCGGGTAAAGTATGCGCAGATTAAGAATTTCTGGCAGAAGTGCGAAGATGGCTTTATCGCTGCGGCTGGCGGTCAAAGCATTTCCCTGACTGAAACTATCAACCTGTTCTCCGTTGGCTCCACTGTCTATATCAGGCTGCCATCCGGCAGAAAACTGGTGTATCCGGATGTCGTTATTTCTGAACCCATACAGAGGATCATTGAATATATCGACGAGAACGGCGAACCGCGCTCATTCGAATCGTGCAAACCGGATATTATCTACGGCAGCAATGTGAAGTTTTACGGCGGCAAGATTACCGAGAACATCATTCAGGGAATAGCTCGCGATATTCTCGTTGATGTAATCTACAGGCTGGAAAACGCCGGTTATCCAGTCGTCTGCCACATCCATGACGAAGTAATCTGCCTGGTCAAAGAGGCGAATGCAGGTGAATGCCTTGAGGCGATGGTCAGCGAATGGCGATCAGCTCCGGCATGGATCGGCGGGCTGGCGCTCGACGCGGAAGGGGTGATAGGGAATAATTTTGGCGGGATATAATTTTGCAGACATTAAGGTGAATAAAATTTTCGTGGATGATATAAATGCCAAACAAAATAATGGAGGTTTCTACTGACACTGACCCAATAATTACTTAAGCAGCCCGCCGCAGCTTTTCCTTGAAAGGAGCGCGTCGGCAAAGAAACGGGGGGCAGAGCTCCGTCAATTTGTACAATCCGTGGAGTCCGGCGAAACGCGTCGGAGACCTGCAGAAAAGTTTCATGATACAAAAATAAGGAGTATCAAAATGAAGACGAGAACTGTTAATTCAGAACCAACCAGCGCCGCGCAAGCATTTCTTAAACTGCAAAGGGCAGACAGAACTTTTGAGCCTGCTACGCTGTTCGAGACTGGAAACCTGTACTACAAACGCGCCAACGGATCTATTGTGGATCTGGCTGGAGCTATAAGATATTGGAGCCTTGCGGCCGAATGCGGATACGCATATGCACAATATCAAATTGCCTGCTCTCTCTATGAAGGAGAGTTTATCAATAAGAATTTGGAAGAAGCATTTTCCTGGTTTCAGAAATCAGCAGAGAATGGGCTCGCTGCTGGGATGTACATGACCGGCATATGTTACTCAAATGGATACGGCATCCCCATGGATAAAAATGCAGCCGTGAAATGGTTCCGTAAGGGTACCAGACGACAGGACTCCAACTGCCAGTACAGGTTGGGCGCTTACTATTTCGATCGCAGTCAACGGGCGTATGACAAATCCGTCGCGGTAAAATGGTTTCGTAGAGCCGCCGAGCAGGGGCTGGATTTTGCACAGTTTATGCTCGGGTATTGCTGCATAAAAGGGATTGGCGTAGCCGAAGATAAGCAAGAAGGACTGAAATGGCTGAATTGCGCCGCCGCCCAAGGCCATAGTAAGTCGATGGAAATGCTCGGAGAAGTCTTCGCCGCAGATGATGGACCAAGCGCTGCTGGCTGGTATTTCAGGGCAGCTAAACTCGGGAATATCACAGCAAAAACGAAGTTGATAGAATTGACAAATGCTATCAATATAGCGTAACAGTCCGACTCCAAGCGGAAAATAAAAGTCCCGCTCGTTCATTTCTGTCCGAGCGGGACTTTATCCAAACAACAAAAGGTTTAAGGAAATGAAAGATTATGTTAAATACATGAGGACAGAGAAGATATCTTATGGTACCAGGGATGAAGAAAAAGTCCCGGATTCAGAGACGACAGAAATGCTCTCCAGTGTAGACGCCCAGTTACAATTCGTGGAAGAACGGATACAAGCGCTGCGAGCAGCCCCACGCCCTGCAACGCCGCTGCTGGCAGCAGTTCCGAAACAGGAAACAATAGCGATATCAGCAGAAACAGCACGTGCGATACGGGACGAGGAACGCCAGGCAGAGGATGACTTTTTTAAAAGATTTAACCTTTTCCATGATGCGAAAGGCAAGGTTGATAAGAATCATGCTAACTATGTTGACCCTAAAATTGCAGAAGCTGGAAGACGAACTCTTGCCTGGGCCAGGAAATCCTACCCGATATTATTTTGTAATTTAACGAGTAAAGTCCCGCTGTTTAAATTGAAAATCCTATTAAAGTCCAGCCAAATGAGGATTTGGCGGAAATTAATTGTCCCGTCGGATATCCGGCTTGATCAGCTGCACGAAACAATATATACTGTCATGGGCTGGCGGCAGAATCATCAGTATGAATTCAAAATCAAAGGCAAATACTACGGGACGTCTGACCGCGGGTCTTTCAGTAATTTCGCAGAATACCGGCTGGATGATCTGATCAATCCCGGTACCGACCATTTCCAGTATATCTATGATTCCGGCTACCGATGGGTGCATTTTATTAATATCCAGTCATTTCATTGCGTGGAATTCTGCAAGCTAAACCTTTTCTGCTTGAGCGGCCGGGGAACCTGTCCTCCGGAGGATGTAGGAGGCCCCAAGGGATATGAAGGCTTCTCCGCCGCCATCAACAACGAAGCCCATCCGGAGCACGAAAAGATGAAAAACTGGGTTTATGGCTGCGGTTATCCGGAGACAGCGGTCTGGCCGGATGGTTTTGATATTGATGAGGCCAATGAAAAACTGGCGGCAGTTTATGAAAAACTGGATTCGGCGGCAGTTCCCCCCAAAGAGAACTCTCCGGACCAGTGGCCGCCACCAGGCAGGCGGCTTTTCTCAATCATAAGAAGAGACAACCGATATATTATTGAATAGCCGATGCACAAAAAACTCCCGTGAATGCAAGTTTGCTAACGCGGGAGTTTTGAAAAGAAAATACTGTGCCGGATCGTCAAATCTTGGCGGCAGTATAATCGGCCTTGCTGACAAACGCGGTAAGGCTGCGGCCGTCAGCGGTCACAGCCTTGAAGGCATAACGTTCATTGCCACGCCCAAGAAATAAAAGATTTCCGATGTTGCCGTCTTTGAGTAACTCCGTTAGTTTGTCGAATATTGCCATAAGCAGCAAATGGTCTCACTGCACATCCGCTGAAACCGCAACCCAACTTACTTAATTGAATATCCGATAGCACGGTTCTGCCCGTCCGGCTCCTTCTCCATCGTTACAGTTTCAATCACTTTTTTATTGTTCTTAAAAATCGTCTCGAATTGAACGACTATAAAAAGCCGATATGGTGTTCCGGGAGTACTGTTTCGGCGAGATACCATCTTTACTTTTCTCGAAAGCGGGTAGCCGAATGGAGCCCGGTAGTCTTTAGCGATCTGTGCCCAGGCGGCGCCGGTCAAGTCGTTTTTGAATGACGCTCCGCTCTCTGCCCAGCTTTCCGCATATTCGCCGTTATCAAGCAGAGTCAGCCATTTCTCCGCCACTTCAGTTGCCGGGAGTACGGTGCCGGCAACCATTGTCGGCGGCTGTTGAGATGCGCTTCCGTTTAAGTTCTTCTGTTCCTGTAGAGAGGCCGCAACGGCTGCAATGACCGGGTTGGCGGCGGCCAGCACCACGCGGAAACCGGTCATTATATATCTTTCTTCAAACAAGGGTCCGGCATGGCCCGGATTGCAATGGCTCAGCGTTTTACCGAGGTAGCCGCCTCCCTTGTGAAAATGCTGTATTGCAGGCTTCCCTCCGGATGAATTACCAGTCCCGCCATCACAGGTGGAATACAAGTCCTGACACATTTCAAAGACATTGCCGGTCATGTCATGAATTCCAAGTTCATTCGGCAGTTTTGTTCCGACTTCACGCGTCATGGTTCCGGAATTATTGCAATACCAGGCGACGGCCTTAAGGTCATTGCTGCCGCTGTACATATAATTCCTGCTCTTACTGCCGCCGCGTGCGGCGTATTCCCATTCCGCCTGCGTGGGCAGCCGGTAGACGTAGCCGTCCGGCAGTCTTCCTGCGCGGTTTTCCTGTTCAGTGAGTTTTGTACAAAAAGCCGCAGCCTCGTTCCAGGAGACATTTTCAACCGGCAGCCTGTTCCCTTTGTGGTTGCTGGGATTGCTGCCCACGATCTTCTGATATTCCTGCTGCATCACTTCATATTTTCCTATCCAGAACTTCTGTTTGACGGCAACCGGGGATTTTACATCATATCCCATCATGAAAGTGCCGGGGGCGACGTATACAAACTGCATTTCAAGGTTCGGCACAGTCCAGTTTGAATCTTTAACCGGCTGCGGTGCGGGCGTTTGTTTTGGCGCAGCCGGGGTGCTCTGCGGCACGGATGTAATAGTTGATGGCGCTGCAACTGCCGGAGCCGGCTTAACCTCTGCCGGTGCGGGAGTTGCAGTATCAGCTTTCTTACCACCTTTTTTGACGGCTCTTTTAGCAATTCGGGCTTTCACTTCGTCAATTTTGGCATCGATTTCTTTGGTGTCAGCAGCAGCATCTTTTTTCACTAATGCATCTTTCTTGTCCTGAAGGGCGGCAAGCTGATCGTCTGAATCAACATTTGCTCTTTTGATTTTTTTCGCCGTTTTTGCGATTTTGTCCGTTGCGGCAGTGCTTGCTGGCGCTGCAACTGCCGGAGCGGACTTAACCTCTGCCGGAACTGGAGCCGTTTTATCAACTGGCTCTGAGTCCGGGGCAGGAGTAACCGGCTTGGGAATGTCATCCATGATGTTTTTATTATCAACAGCAGTGGTGGAAGCAGTCTTTTCTTTTGTAATCGTCTTATTAAGTTCAGCGGCGGCCGGAGCTTCTTTGACAACAGATTGTACAGCTTTTTGCTGGACGGTGGCCGGGGTTGCTTGCATGGCAGAGGCTGAACGTACAGGGGATGGTCCGGCAGTGTTCACGGCGGCGGCCTGAGAAGCGGGTTTGCCGCTGGATACTATAGTGTTTGAATCCTCTTGTGTCGCTGGCGGCTCTGTTCGTCCTTTAAGCATGAACAGTCCGACTAAAATAACGATTGCAATTACTACGATGGCGGCAGCAGATATTTTTTCTGCCATTGGCGTTAGCGATAACCCTGACGCTGGCGCTGCCTGTTTCTCTATTATTTCATCGCCGTTTGCTGCCATCAGAAGCAGTTTCCGGAACTCATCAATGCTGCTGATCCGCGCCGCTGGATTCCGGCAGCAGGCAATACCGATGACCTGGCTCAGCCGCTTGCCGAGATCTGAGTTGACGGACTCCGGCAGAAACGGAAATTCATCCGGCGGCAGTCTGGTCAGTGCGCAGTACATAACTTTGCCGATAGCGTAGATGTCGTAATGAGTGTTGTTTCCGGTGGAAGAGTCATTTTCCCCGAGCAGTTCCTCCGGCGGGATGAAACCGACGGTTCCGGCCAGGCTCATGTTGGCGTCACGCTGTGCGACGAACCCGATGTCGCTCAGCTTTGGCATCCCGTTGACAAAGATGATATTGGCCGGTTTGATGTCGCGGTGAATGAGCCCCGCCTCATGTAGCGTGCCGACTCCATTGAGCAGGTATTTGGTCAGAATTACCAGTTGCTCAGGTGGAAACGGTCCGTTCGCAGCCAGGCGGTCGGCCAGAGTGTCGGCATAATACGGCTTGCCGGGTTCTGCCAGGTTGTCGGCCAGTTCCATGGTGTAAAAGAAATATTTATCATCTTCGCCGACGTGCATGATTTGAATCAGGTTGGGATGATTGCTGATTAACCGGCAGTAGTTTTTGATGCCGTTGAATTCGCGCTGCCAGCCAGAACCGTACATTTTTTTAGACACTATTTTAATGGCCAGCAGCCTGCCGCTGATATCCTCTGCTTGCCATACCTCGCCGTATGCGCCGCAGCCGCAGTACCCGCGCAGGACATAGTCATGGAAGCGCTGGTCAGGGGCGAACGCGCCAAGGAAACCTTGTCCGAAATGTTTTTTGTTGCTGTTCTCATCCATAATATCTTAATCCTCCGTAATCATTATCAATAAAGCCTTTACTCGCTCTCTAAAATCATCTGTACTCGTTATTCTTGCAGGCTGAAGTTATCTGTGCTGATCGCGCCGGAATAAAAAAAGAGGGCGTTCAAATCACACTCACTCAAGGTACAGCCAAGCACCCAGCGAAGAATGTGAAAGAACGCCCAAAATACGGGAGTCCTTTCAACATCGTTTCTTCGCTAAAAATTGGCTGTTTTTGAGTGAAACGTCTGTTGAAAGTCAATAAATGACTTCTATAAAATTTTAGTTGTTATTTTCAGTTAGTTTGAGTCTTTATCTCCTGATTAATGTTCATCATCAATTATTATAAAGGCATTGCAATCCTTTTACAAATGGATTATTCGTCTTCATCCGGGTAATCTTGATGCGTTTAGTCCCCGGAGAGGCGGGCTGTATTAAGCTGTAGGACTCGCGCATTCAGCTCTTTCCCGACGCGAAACTTGACTTGATTGCGGTCAGGCATAACAACTATTTCTTCTGGACGATGCGGGTTTCGTCCGACGCGGCTTTTCCGGATGACCACTACAAAGATTCCGAAATCGCGCAACTCTACCGTATGCTCGGCTACAATTTCATCTGCTATGTCACCAAGTAACTTCTGCACCACAGCAGCAACGTCGTTCTGAATAAGTCCGGTTTTATGGGCTATTCTTTCCACTAAATCACGTTTTGTCATTGGCTATTTTCCCTTTTTTTGCTTTATCACTTCAAGCAACTCCTGGGCTTGCAGATATCCTTGCTTTGCAGATTTACGGAACCATTTTGCCGCTTCAGCTTTATTTCTTATTATGCCATCGCCGAATTGATAGCAGCAGCCAAGCATATATTGCGCTTCCGCATCGCCCTGTTCGGCATTATTGCGGTATTGTTTTACTGCGTCAACAAGTTCTTTTTTCAAATCTGAAATCAGATTCACATACAATAATAAAAAAGACTGACGGTTCAGACGGCAACTGGCAGTATGGACATCTGGTGTTGTGCGGCAACCATCTATGGGTTGACAGTGTCGGCAAGCTGCGGATTAAAAATTTAGCACCGACAAGTGACACGGACGGCACTATAATCGGACAGCAATAAATATTCATCAGATCAAAGGAGTATCCGCAAAATTGAGACTCTCCTTCTGCAAGATTTTGAGTTAAAAGTAACTCGGGCAGGAATGCCCGAGATATTTGGGTATTGGCATGGAATATCTGGAAAATGCACAACAAATTGCGATACTACAAATAAGACAAAACAGATGCAAAGAAATACAATTCAGTATGATGTGAGCCGAGGAAGAATCCCAAAGTCGGAGACAATCTTCAGAAATGTGGACTTCCCTAGGAAACACGGTCTTGCGGAGTATTATTTTACATGGAATCGGTTGTCAAAACAGTGTTTTTCAGGTAAGCGGCTGCGGCAAAACTCCAATAACGAGGGATTATCTTATGCGGATCAATGAATATCCCGAAAAAACAATCTTGAATTCATCCCGCTTTTGCAAATTATCGGTCATCAGAATAACCTGCTTAATAACGATTCAATGACTGAATGCCGCGAGATTCAAAACGGAGGAAGCTGTTTCCTGATTGATTCCTCGGAAACAACTACAAAGATTAAATCATGGGGGCTGAAATCATACGGAATCACAATTCGGAGTTTGTTCATGTCGGCATTGCGCGTCAGATTGGCATGGGAAGGTCCGTTGCGGCTTGGCGGCGTACAGTCGCGAATCTGGCTCAGGTAGCTTTGATGGTTCTGAAGCGCATCGCAGACGTCATTCAGGCTAAGCGCATGGGAAAATTGCGCATACATCATCGCTACCACATGACTTGTCGGACTGAAACTCCGGGATTGGATTTTGTGTTTCCGAGCCAGCGTATCAGGCAATTTTCCCGGAATGTGCTTGACAAGCTGACCTAGCAGGGGCAATGTATTCTTCAACGGATTCATGGTAGCTCCTTATGTTTTTTGACGAAAATAAAGGTGTCATGAATCCGTCTTTTTTCAAGTTTTTAGATTTTTTATGGGATGGCTGTGAAAAGTTATTGAACATTATTAATAATATATTTAGCGCAGCTATATAATCTCAACTGCGCCGTTTAGGTTTAACCCGCTCGCACCTGTCCCTGCCCGTCCGGACAGTAAGGCGGCCGTTTTCATGATTAGTTATTTTTGTTTTTTTGCCAGAAAACGTTTATATGCAAAAAGAAAATTTTGAGAGTTGGAAAAACCGCACTGTAGCGCTAAATCGCTTACTTTGATTTCTCCTCCAGCGATAATCGATTCAGCATAATTCATTACATTGCGTAAATAGTATTGTTTAATAGGCATACCGTTTTTCTCTTGGAAAAGATTAATCAAGGTTCGCCGGCTCATCCCGCTTCTTTCCGATAAGTCGTCGATTCCAGGAAAGGTAAAAGGAGGGCCATAAAGAGCTTGCATGATTATGTTCAGTTTTTTCTCGGTTCCTCCCGGCGGCATGTTTTGATCAAGGGACTCTCCGGCAATTGTTTCCGCAAATCGGATCAACTCTCCTATAATTGTCAAAATCAAACCATATTTATGGAATTCGGAAATACTGGTTGACGATGAGGAATAAAGCCGGGAAAGTTTTTCCACCTGGAGGAAAAAATCTTTGCGTTCATTGCGTGGAATTATCATTCTGCGAGGTAATTCATCCAGCATCTTTCCGAACCAGTCAAAATGAAGAAAAAATATTTTATAAGGATCGTGCTGATCAGATGAATAAGCATGCATTTCTCCGGGAACAACAACGTGGACTGTTCCGGGCGTTAATTTCCAGGAATGTTCATTTACCGTACAAATACCACAGCCGCTCTTGACACAGGTTATGTGAACCCGGTTAAAGTGAGCATGTAAATTAGTCCCGCCGCCGGGCCGGGCCGGCAAATAATTAACTTCTTTCAGTTTGATTTCCCGTCCCAGTCTAGAGATAAAATCCTGAAAATTCATGATTCCGCCCTTAAAATCCGATAGTACATGTTTTATAAATAGCATCCGCTGGTGTCATTACAAATAGCCGATGATGAAATAATCTTAAAACAGTTTTCTTTTTCAGAAGAATCTGGCCCGCTGCCGCGTTCTTGCATTTCAGTATGCTGTCGCAAGCGAAGTTCCGGCGTTTTTTAGTTCGGAATTAAAGTTGTCAATGGCAAAGAGTAAAAGGATTATACAATAAACTTGCACTATTTAATTATTTAACTGCACTTTGTAATTATTGACAATTTATTTTAAAACAAGTAGAATATAATTAAGCAGAAATCAGCAGATCATTAGTTGTAAATATTGATAATTTTACATTGGTAACTCATTTTAAAAAAATTAAAACACGGGGATGGAGACAAACCATTATATCTGCAATCTGAAACATGTTCATTGCAGCGGGGAATTTACAATTAATATTGACAGGAAAATATATGACTATCGACATACACGTTCATAATTATGCGGTTGATCAAACCGTTGCCGCGGCTGGAAGAAATCAGGTTGATTTTCTTGTTTTTCTCGGCAGCGGATCGCGCTTCGGAGTTTATCCTGACACGGCGCAGATTCAATGCATCAATAATGAAACGCTTGAAACAGTGCGCCGGTTCCCTGACAGTTCATGCGGCTTTTGTTGTCTGAATCCGGCGAACCCGCTCGAAAGTCTGCAATCCGAACTACACCGCTGCCTGGAGTTGCCCGAATTTAGAGGGGTTAAACTCGGGATAGCCGTAAACTGCCGGAGTCAAAAGCTCGATCCCGTTATGGAAATGCTGGAAGAATTTGATGTTCCACTGCTGCATCACTGCTGGTATAAGACCGTTAATAAATATCCCAATGAGTCTGATCCGTCCGATATTGCCGATCTGGCGCGACGTTTCCCGCAAGTAAAAATCATTATGGCTCATTTAACCGGTTGCGGGATTCGCGGGATTGAAGATATTGCCACGCTTCCTAATGTTTGGGTTGACACTTCAGGAGGGCAGCCGGAAGCCGGTTTCATTGAATATGCCATAAAAAGAATCGGAGCGAAACGAATTGTTTATGGTTCGGATGCGCCTTTACGCGATTTCTGCAGCCAATTGGCAAAAATCCACGAAGCAGATATTTCCGATGCGGAGCGCAAATTAATCTTTTCGGAAAATGCCAGGGAGTTATTAAATTTATGATTTTTGACGTCAACATCGCTGTAGGTTCGTACCCGTCACGCCGGGAGCGTTTTGCTGATCCGGATTCAGAATTTGATTATCTTCAGAGAAACGGTATTGTCGGCGGGTTTGTTCGTTCTCTGGCGGCTCCGTTTTCTGCAGACATTTACGCCGCTAATAAAGATATGATTCATAACTGCGCAAAACACAGTACCTTTTTACCGGCCCCGGCAGTCCGCCCCGGTTACGAAAAGTGGAGAGAGATCAAAAGCCGGGCCGTTACTCTTTATCCCGGTTTTCACGGTTATTCGCTGTTAGAGTCTTCGACAATCGAAATGGCATCCGTCCTTGCCAGGCAAGGGAAAACCTTACTGGTAGTCATGCGCGAAGAAGACGAACGCGGACAAAATCCATTGTGCAAAATACCTCAGATCCCGGTTTCGACTCTTAATGAGTTCGCAATGTGCCTTGATGGCGCAGCCATTATCGCCATTAATATTTATTTTAACGAAATCATCCAATGTACGGCATCCAATCTTTTCTGCGATTTTGCGGCCGCTGAAGCACTCGATACGTTGCAACAACTGCAAAAAAAATTCCCGTTCGAGCGTTTGCTTTTTGGCTCGAACACCCCTCTTTTTTATACAACCGGAGCATTGGCGAAAATCAGGGATTCTGCGTTGGATCTGTCAATAATTGAAATGATTCAAGCCGGCAATATAAGGAGAATTCTTAATGGAAAGGCTTGAAATAATAATACACGCCGGTCAATATAACCCTATTGCGTACTGGCAAATGTTGATAAAACTCAGATTGACGGCGTTCTCAACCATGGTACCGGTTAAACCGCAAATGCGTTTAACCGTTAATTTTTAAAGTCTGGACAATAATCAATAAAGAGGAAAAAATGAAAAGAAACATGGTGGCATACGGTTTTTTCACGATCATCGAACTCCTGGTGGTGATGGCGATCATCACGATTATGGTGGCAATGCTGCTCCCGGCGCTCAATAAGGCCCGCGATTACGCCCGCGGCATCAACTGTGTCAATAATCTCAAACAGTGCGGCATGGCTTTCGGGTTATATGCACATGATAACAATGATGTACTCGCTATTGCCAGTTATACCGGGGTCGGCAGCAGCCGAACCTGGCTTAATTATCTCTGCGGGGATCGCGCTCCGAGCACCTATCCAGCCGGGGTCAATTATCTGTTTAACCGCAATGTCGCCGTCTGTCCGTCCGTTGCACCCAATAAATTCACTACAGTAAGCTATACCTATGGCTCACTGACCGGCGTTACGGACGGAATGCCCAATCCAGGTGTTTTTGCTCCATCCGGTTATTCAGCCGATGATAGCCGGTTCGTGGCGTTAAACCGTTTGTACAAGCCGTCGGAATTCTTTATCCTGGCCGATTCCTGGCACCAGACCAAACTCAGTCAGACCTACTACATTGCTTTGATTGCCGGTTCCATTCCGGGGTATCTCCACTTCCGTCATCGCAACATGGTTAATACATTATATGCCGACGGCCATGTAATGCCCACGGATAAAAGCATATTTAAAGCTATGGGCGCTGCAATCGGCTACAATCAAAACCAAATAATTATCAGTTACTAAATTTAACTAAAGAATGGGGACAAAATGCAAAAGAAGCCGGATTTTATCCATGGATTGGTCGTATTCTCGATATTGTTATTTATGCCATTTGCCGCTTCGGCGGCTGCGACTGACTTGAAATCGTTTAACGCCGCCGGCGACGCCGTTGCCGACGACAGCGATGCTTTCTGCAAA
>Ga0172379_10002805_pt1 | contig 29554 bp, 27 predicted proteins | sample GrowelOW334metaG_FD_119756 | JGI IMG/M metagenome (GOLD analysis project Ga0172379, IMG submission 119756) | Groundwater microbial communities from an aquifer near a municipal landfill in Southern Ontario, Canada - Groundwater well OW334 metaG | ecosystem: Environmental > Aquatic > Deep...
GGACATTTTGGACATTTTGGACATTTTGGACATTTTGGACATTTTGGACATTTTGGACATTTTGGACATTTTGGACATTTTGGACATTTTGGACATTTTGGACATTTTGGACATTTTGGACATCAGGCTTGCACGATGTTTTTCATGAGACTGCCGGGAGTTCCGGGAGCAGCCATTATGGACTGGGTTATTGACCTCATGGTTGCCCATTAGCCCCATCCGTCCCAGTGGCCCCATGTTTTTCCTGCTCTGCGCCAGCAGCAGCATAAACCGGGCAACCATCCGTCCCATTATTCCTATTATTCCTATTATTCTCATTGTTCTCATTGTTCTCATTGTTCTCATTGTTCTCATTGTTCTCATTGTTCGGTTTCCAGTTTACAGATCCATTTCGAATATTTCGGCCCGATCTTTCCAGGCTTTGATCAGACCCGGAGCGTATTTGCCTTTTATCGTCCTGGGAGCTTCGGCGGTGCAGGGGATCAGCGGCAGGCCTTCGGCTTCCGCTTTTTCATTGTATTTTCTTCTTTCCATTTCGGTGAACGTGACCAGCATCATGTCTTCGAATTCCTCGGTCTCTTTTTTGCTGAATCCGTCCCCGGCGTCATTGGGGCACATCGACATGTATTCGGCCAGGGCTTGCAGACCGGCGATTTCCGACGGGTCCAGTTCGGCGGCAACCGCCGGTTCCGGCTGGCGCTTCGGCTTGAGCTCAACTTCGACCACGGGTTCTTTCTCTTCAGCCGGAATTCCTTTCCGCCGATCGCTGCGTTTCAGCCAGTATTGAATCGCTTTGAGATTGGGAATGGCGTCTTTGACGGTGGTGCGGGTTCTGCCTTCATGATCGGTCACATGGGTGGTGATGGTGTAATTGCCCATCGCCAGTTCCAGCAGACGGTTCTCTACTCTGCCGTCAACGACATCCCGGCCGACCTCAATCGCCTCGGCAAATTCCGGATGCTGCTGTTTATAGTTGTAGAATGATGAACGCGAGATGCCCATTTGGTACGCAATCTGGCAGTCGGTCAGTCCGTCGGATGCAAAATTCATTGCGCGTTCCGGAAAATTTTCGTCGTACTTTGATTCAGCCATGATACATATCTCCTTATTTTGTTAAGTATTAACTAAATCTTGTCGATAGGCAGTAACCGATTTTTCGGCGTGTCTCCGTGCTGTAACGATGTTTCTTTCTTCAAAAGCACTCATAAGAACTCCTTTTTTATCTGTTATTTAATTCAGTTAATGCTTAATATTATAAACCATATGCTAATTAAAAGCAATATGTTTTTAAAATTTTTTTTTGGATTTTTATTGAAGTTAAGGTTATGCTGTACTATATTAATAGAGAAGTTAAGTTTTAGTTAAACGTAACCCCGGAGTTGAAAATGGGAAACAACGCAAATGGATGGCCGATCATCTCGAAATGGCTCGGAATCAGGGAAAAAAGACAGGCCGACCTGGCCAGACAGCTCAATATTTCTCCATCCGCCATTTCTCAATTAAAAAAAGGCGATATACTGTTGAACGCCGGCCAGATGGCTGCCGTGCTGGAATATCTTAGAGTCAGCGAAGAGGATGTCAGTTTGTTCTATACCGAAGTCTTCAATGCCAGAATGGGGAGCAAGGAAGAACTGCTCCGGCTGAAAAACAGCAATAAATTTACGGTTCAGGTCTCGCATCCGGGGCAGGTCGGCAGCAGGAGCGCCGTTCAGGCGCGTGAGCCGGCCGCACGCTATCAGGTGTCTCCGGTTCCGGCTGATGATGAGGCGGTGGCGGTCAAGCGCGGTGATCTGCGGGATGTGCCGGTGCTAAGTTTCGCGCAGGCCGCCGGCTATGAACCGGCCATCGAACCCTTTGACGACTTCGCCCGCGACTGTTCCGATGAGACGGCCATGTTCACCGAAGCGCGTCCCGGCTTTTTTGCACTGCGGGTGGAAGGCGACAGCATGTCGCCGGAATATCCCAACGGCACCATCCTGCTGGTGGCCGGCGGCGAATACCCGCAGCGCGGCGACATTGTCGTGGCCAAACTGAGTACCGGTCAGGTGGTGGTCAAGCGCTACAGCCGGAAAGACAATATCATCAAACTGGAATCGGAAAATCCGAACGGCATGAATTTTTCCTGGCACTGCAAGGAAGACGCCGGCTATGTGTTGTGGATGTATCCGGTCATCGAAGTCACCCTGAAGCTCCGCAACCGCCGCTGGGAGCGCGCCCGCAACGGCTTTTCCGTCGCGGAATGAGGCGGTTAACAGGCGAGCAGGTCGGAACGGCAAATGATGCCGGCACACAAAAAATCTGGTAATATCGCATTGCTGTATTGACAATATAGCATATATGCGATAATATATTTATTGAGTAAACAAGGTAAGCGATGTGAGTAAAAAAATATATATCCCGGTAAAACAGGTCAGGGAGTTTATTGACGAACAGCCGGAAATGGTCAGAATCGAATATCTGAACATTGTTGACCGGCTTGAAAAGGATGGACGGCTGGTAGAGCCATACGGCAAAAAATTGAAAGAGGATCTGTTTGAGATCAGAATAAGGCGCGGCGGCAATGTCAGAGTTTTCTATTTCTATTTTGAAAGCGAGATGATTTTCGGAGTTCATGCTTTCGTTAAAAAGTCTCAACACACGCCGCAGCAGGAAATTAAAAAAGCGGAAAAAGCAATTTCTCTAATCAGGAGGGATGAATACCATGAATGAAAAAACAATTAAAAAGCTCAGGGCTGAACATTTGCGGCAGTCCGACTCTATCCGCAAATTGCCGGACTATGCGCGGCAAACTATGGAATTCAGCATCGAATACAATATTGCTCAGGAATTGCACCGCGCCAGGCAGCACGCCGGAATTTCACAGGCGGAACTGGCAAAACGTCTTAAAACGACGCAGTCCGTTATTTCCCGTCTGGAAAGCGGACGCGCTAATATTTCCGTTGCCAAACTCAACGAATACGCAATTGCCTGCGGCGGTCACTTACAGGTGAAAATCACCGCATGAGAAAGTCGGGAATTTCTCCTGGCACTGCAAGGAAGACGCCGGCTATGTGTTGTGGATGTATCCGGTCATCGAAGTCACCCTGAAGCTACGCAACCGCCGCTGGGAGCGCGCCCGCAACGGCTTTTCCGTCGCGGAATGAGCGGCGCTTGCGGTTGCATAAATTCTTTCGTTACGGGTTATTTGGCTGAAAATATTTCCCGGGTGTTCTGCCCAGGGATTTTCTGAACATTTCAATGAAGGCGCTGAGGCTTTGATAGCCCAGGTCGAGATATATTGACGATACCGGTTCGCCCTGTTCCAGGCGGTTGACCGCTTCCAGCAACCGCAATTGCTGCCGCCAGTCGCCGAAAGTCATGCCGGTTTCCTTCACGAATAATCTGGCCAGTGTTCTGGGCGTGGTAAAAACCTGACGTGCCCACTGCGCCAGCGTGCGGGGATTTCCCGGCATTGCCAGCAGTGCGTCAGTCACCTGACGCACCCGGTCATCATGCGGCAAGGGCAAACCCAGCGGAACCGGTTTCAGATGCCGCAATTCATCCAGAATCACCATCATGAGGCGCCATTCAGCGCTGCCGGCAGAATAATTCTCATCAACAGTCATCGCCCGCAGAATTAATTCGCGCAGCAGCGGCGGGACATCGACCACACAGCACGATTCAGGAAATCCGTTAATTGCAGAAGGATCAATAAACAAGTTGCGTACAGAAACTGCTGCCGGGAAATAAACCTGATGCTCGATTAACGGCGGCATCCATACTGCCTGTGACGGCGGCACGAACCAGATGCCGGTTGCGCAATTGACCCGCATCACCCCTTTGCTGGCGTAAATCAACTGGCCGCGCGGATGGGCATGCGGTGCGGCGCAACCGGCATTTTTAACTTCCATTGCCAGTGGAATGACCGGATGCTTCGGGTCAAGTCTGAACCCGATCTCCACCGGCGGCAAATTTGTCATTTTTGCGATATTCATTGTCAAAATATAGCAAGAAGGACAGGATATTCCAATGTATATTCATCATAACCCATTAAATTAAGGAAATTAACGCAATGAAAAAGAATGTTTCATCCGGGCATGACCGGGAAATTATTGATCAATTCACCAAACAGGCGGAACCATTCGCAAAATTGGCCGGGCATGCGGATTCCATGAATCTGCTGGCTGCTATTGCCGCCGTCAACCGCCATGATAAAGTGCTTGATGTTGCCTGCGGACCGGGGCTGGTCGCCTGCTTTTTCGCGGAACATGCCGGACATGTCACCGGTATTGATATCACGGAGGCAATGATCGCTGCGGCGGAAAAGCGGCAGCAGGAGCATGGATTGACCAATATGAGCTGGAACGTCGGCGATGCCTGTCCGCTGCCTTATGACGGCGGCGCTTTTTCAATCGTAATCACCCGCTACAGCTTTCACCATTTCTTAAATCCGGAAACTGTACTCAGGGAGATGATAAGGGTTTGCAAACCCGGCGGAACCGTAATGGCGGCGGACGTCGCCATTGCTCCGGAATGTGCCGGATATTATGATGGTATGGAAAAACTCCGCGATCCTTCGCATGTCAGGGCGCTGACCGTGATGGAGTTTATGGCCATGTTCCAGCATTCCGGTTTGACCGGATTGCGGCAGGAAAGTTATTCCGTGGAAATGGAACTGGAAGCGCAACTGGCGGCATCATTTCCACCGCCGGGCGGCAAAGATAAGCTCCGGGCGATGTTCAAGTCGGATATCGGCCGGAACCGGATGGGAGTCCGTGCCGAAACGCGTGACGGCAAAATCTACTATTGCTATCCGATTACTGTTCTCGCCGGAAAAAAGCAGCAGTAAGGATTATCGCGGGGTGCGCATCATGGCCAGCGGCTGACGGACGCCGACGGGAGGCGGTCCGGCGCTTCTGCCGGTCTGCTGTCGGTTTTCCGGTCTGCCAGGTTCGGCGCTGTAGCCGGCGTCAAGCGGTTTTGGGTTTGGCTTCGCCGCAGATGCGGTTAATGACCTTGAAATAGCGATAGACCGGAATAAATTAATGTGAGGCGATGCCGGTATTTTGAGCTGCAGAGCAGCGGCATATTAATAGCACCCGTATACCAAAAACAGACAAGCTCCAGCGGAGCGGCATATTAATAATAACCGTACAGAATAGCGGGGGGGGAAATGGCAAACACCTATACGCAATTATACGTTCATGTAGTTTATGCCGTGGAAGGCAGAGACAATCTCATCTCCCCAAAATGGAAGGACGAACTCTACAAATACATCACAGGCGTAATTGCCAATAAAAATCAAAAATTAATGGCGGTAAACGGCATGGGCGATCATGTTCATATGCTGATCGGATTAAAGCCTGACTGCAATCTTTCCGACCTGGTGAGAGACATCAAAGCGAATTCAGCAAAATTCATTAATGAAAAGAAATTGGATTGCGGGCAAATTTGAATGGCAAATCGGTTTTGGCGCATTTACAATCGGGCAGTCACAAATTGACCGGACGGTGAAATACATTTCAAATCAGGAAGCGCATCACCGGGAAAGAACATTCAGGGATGAATACATCGATTTTTTGAAAGCATACAAGATTGATTTTAAAGCAGAATACATTTTTTGAAAATGCATGATGTCGTTTCCGCGGAGCTTTTAAGAGTCTTTATGGAATTTAAAGCTATTAATATGCCGCCCCGCCGGGGCTGTTAAAACCGATGGAACAGAAATGAAATTACAGGCAATTTTAATGCGATGTGCGTCAGTGTTCTGAGCTGCAGAGCAGCGGCATATTAATAGCAGCCACATATCAAAAACAAACAAGCTCCAGCGGAGCGACATATTAATCGCGCAATAATGGCGGGATAAGTTATTATTGGAATCGCATTTATTACTATAGCATAAGCATATCAAAGAAATTAAATGTCGCGATACCGGGACTATTAATATGTCGCCCCGCTGGGGCTAAAAACCTTTGGATTGGGTTCATGGCTATTAATATGTCGCCCCGCTGGGGCTAAAATTTTTATGGAACTCAAAAACTATTAATATGCCGCCCCGCCGGGGCTAAAATCTTTATGGAATTGAAAACTATTAATATGCCGCCCCGCCGGGGCTGTAACAGCCGTGAAATCAGGATAGCAATCGGAAGCGATTAATGTGATGTGCTCCAATGTTCTGAGCTCCAGCGGAGCGGCATATTAATAGCAGCCACATATCAAAAACAAACAAGCTCCAGCGGAGCGACATATTAATCGCGCAATAATGATATGGAATAAATTATATTCTGTGTCCCCCCTGGGCTATTAAAATTCATGGAATTGCGCCGCCAACGCTGGTGGCTTTTTTTCACCCTGCGGGACGTCAATTTTTTATCTGTAAATTTACGTTTAGTTTCTTGCAAAAAGCCGGGTGTCGTCTATTTTAGACGTTTTCATGTTCATCAATTAACATAAAGGAACGATATGCATTTAGAAATAGAAATGCAAGAACCAGATAAACCTGGCCCTAGTAGCCGGGCGGGATTCTTGTCGCTCCTGACTGTTCTTATCAAAAAATAGCCGCCATAAGCTGTTTGCAGAATTGTTTCAGGCAGCGCCGAAAATCTAAAAATTCACGCAGTTGACAGTATATTTTGTAATATAAAGTATGCTCCGTATTGATTGATTTTTAACTTTGGCAATTATGCTTAAACAAGATTAAGGCTATCTCATGGGATTTCTGGAAAAGACAAACAGAACGTCGCCAGTAGCTAAGACCGGCTCATTGAAAAATGATGACGTCAACGCCAGGAAGTTGTTGAGTCTATGCTCCCAGCCAGTGGGCGCCGCATTTCAGGAAATCGGCAGCACTCCGTCCGGGTTGAAAGGCGAAGAGGCCGAAGACCGGCTGGGCGAGTTCGGCGAGAATGTGTTCTTCAAAGGGCACACGCTGAATCCGGTTGTCGAAATTCTGATGCGCTTCAAAGATCCGCTGGTGATTCAGTTGCTGGTCATCTGCCTTATTTCTTTCTACATGGGCGATCTGCGGTCCCTGATTGTGGTCGGGGCGATGATCTTCATCAGCGTATTCCTCGCCTATTTTCAGGAAAAGATGTCCAGCAAGGCCGTCGAGAAGCTGCAAACCATGATCCACTCCTCGACGCTTGCGCTGCGTGACGGCGCGGAAGTGTTGATTCCGCTTAAAGATGTGGTTCCCGGCGACGTGGTCGTCCTGACCGCCGGTTCGATAATCCCCGCCGACGCGCGAGTTATTCAGGCCAAGGACTTCTTCGTCAGCCAGTCGGCGCTGACCGGAGAGTCGATGCCGCTGGAAAAATATGCCTGCACGGCTTCCGCCGCCGAGGGCAGCCTGATGGAACTGCCGAATGCCTGTTTTCAGGGCAGCAATGTGATCAGCGGTTCCGCCAAGGCTCTGGTGATCAATACCGGGGACAAGACTTTTCTGGGTTCGGTGTCAGCTTCGCTGACCAGAACCAAGGAGGATACCAGTTTCGACAAAGGCGTGGCGTCGTTTGTCTGGCTGATGATCCGGTTCATGCTGGTCATGGTTTTCGCCACGTTCATGATTGTGGGGATCACCAAGCATGACTGGATTCAGGCGCTGCTCTTCGGGCTGTCGGTGGCGGTCGGGCTTACCCCGGAAATGCTGCCGATGATTATGACGGTCTGCCTGTCCAAGGGGGCTATCGTGATGTCGCGCAAGAAGGTGATTGTCAAGAAGCTCAAGGCCATCCAGAACTTCGGCTCCATGAACATTCTCTGCACGGACAAGACCGGTACGCTGACCCAGGATAAAATCATTCTTGAACGGCATATCGACGTGATCAACCGGGAAAGCGACGACGTGCTCCGCTACGCCTACATGAACAGTTTCTACCAGACCGGACTGCGCAATCTGCTGGATAAAGCCATTCTTGCCAATAAAGACCTCGACGTCGAGAAAAACTGCCGCAAAGTCGATGAAATTCCGTTTGATTTCGAGCGCAAACGGATGTCGGTCATCATCGACTATGAAGAAACTCACGTGCTGATCTGCAAGGGCGCGGTCGAAGAGGTCTTCAACTCATGCGACAAATATCAGGTTGACGAGGAGATTTATCCGCTGATCGACATGATCAAGAGCGACCTGATTGAGGAATACCAGCGGCTCAGCGCCGACGGCTACCGGGTGCTGGCCATTGCCTACAACGAATTTCCGCGGACGAAGGAAGTATTCAGCGTCAAGGATGAAAAGGAACTGATTCTGCTGGGTTATCTCGCGTTCTTCGACCCGCCCAAGGACTCCGCCGCCAAGGCCATCAAGGCGCTGCACAATTCCGGGGTCGAGGTGAAAATTCTCACCGGCGACAATGAGCTGGTGACCCAGAAAGTCTGCGTGGACGTCGGTCTGGTGGTTAATAGAGTCGTCACCGGCAAAGAACTGGCGGAGATGGGCGACGAAGAGTTCAGCCGCACCATTAAAGACGCCAATGTGTTTGCCCGCCTGACCCCTTCTCAGAAGGAGCAGATTATCAAAGGGCTGCGCGAAATGGGCAATGTGGTCGGGTTCCTGGGGGACGGCATCAACGACGCGCCGGCCATGAAGGCGGCGGATGTGGGCATTTCGGTGGATACCGCCGTGGACATCGCCAAGGAATCGGCGGATATCATTCTGCTGGAACGCAGTCTGCTGGTGCTGGAAGACGGCATTATCGAGGGGCGGAAGGTTTTCGCCAACATCATCAAATACATTAAGATGAGCGCGAGTTCCAATTTCGGGAATATGTTCAGCGTGGTCGGCGGCGCTTACTTCCTGCCGTTCCTGCCGATGGCGCCGATCCAGGTATTGTTCAACAATCTGCTTTATGACGTTTCCCAGATCGGGATTCCGACCGACCATGTGGACGATGAATTCATCAAGAAGCCGCAGAAATGGGATATCACGTTCATCCGTAAATTCATGATGCGCATCGGGCCGATCAGTTCGATATTCGACTATGCCACGTTTTTCCTGATGCTGTATTTCTTCAACTGCGTTCTGTTCTCCAGCGCCGGCACGACGCCGGAAATGAAGACTTATTACGAACAGTTGTTCCACACCGGCTGGTTCGTCGAGTCGCTGCTCTCGCAGACTTTGATCGTCTATATCATCCGGACCAATAAGATTCCGTTCTTCCAGAGCCGGCCCAGCCCGTTCATGGTGCTGATGACGCTGCTGGTGATGGCCACCGCCTGCATTCTGCCTTATTCGCCGTTTGCGTCTTATCTGGAACTGGTGCCGCTGCCGTGGACCTTCTGGCCGTGGATGGCGCTGTTCATGTTAATGTACAGTATTATCACTCACTTTGTCAAAGTCTGGTTTAACCGTAAATTCGAGGTTGCTAAATGAAAAGTCTGTTAAATGCATTGCAGGAAGGCCGCCTGGTCGAACTTCCGGTCCATGAAAAAGAGAAAGTACTGGAATATCTGGCGATTCTGATTGAGGCCATTCCTGATATCGGCAACAAGCAGGATATCGTTGCCGCCGTCAATAAGCGGGAAAGCGCTTCCAACACCGGGATCGGCATGGGCGTGGCCTGTCCGCATGTCCGCGCCATCCGCGACGACGGCGAGCTGTTCTGCGCGGTGGGCTGGTCGCCCACGGGGATTGATTACGGTTCGCCGGACGGCAGGAAAGTCCATCTGGTAATCATGTATTATATTCCGAATTCGCAGCGCAACTCCTATTTGAAAGAAGTATCCGGCCTGGCCAAGGCGATCAAAAATACCGATGCCTTTCAATTTCTCTCCAGTATTCCAGACTTGCAGAGTTTGCGCGGCAAGCTGCTGGACTGGATGGAATTAGCCACCGACAAGGCGCTTCCGGATTTTAAAGCCCGGATGATCAAGCTGGAGGATAAACAGATGGTGGCCGCCAACGAGGCGGAACTGGTTAAAACGACGAAACTCACGGTGGTGCCGTTTTCGGTGCTGATCACGGATTCCCCCAAGTGTATGGTGCTGGCGAAAGATGCCGATCTGATGGAAAAACTGGAAGGGGCAAGCGATTTTGCCGCCATGTTCAATACCGGGCGCGATTTTGAGTATGCCGGGCATCACATCTCCGTGGTTTCGGAAGCAACTTTCGCCAAAGACCGTTTCTTATACGAGTGCGTCGCCGTCAAATAACTGGCACGGATGTTCCGCGTTCCCGTGCAACAAAAGGCAAGTTTTACGGAATAAATTTTGCATTCGCGCAACGGCGATTTAAATTAACATGCTGAGAATATATGTTCATTTCATTATTAAATATAATATAAAGGTAAAAAGCAGTGAGTACTAAAGGGGTAAAAAGCGACCTTTACAAGGCGGCGGGCGTGGATATCGACCTGGCGACGAATCTTCTGGGAAAAGTTAAAGCCCGGCTTGGCGCCACACGGCGTCCGGAAATGCTGGCGCCGATCGGCGGCTTCGGCGGCCTGTTCCAACTGGACCTGAGCAAATACAAGCAGCCGATACTGGTGTCCAGCATTGACGGCGTAGGCACCAAACTGATGGTTGCCGCAATGATGAATAAATATGACACCATCGGCTTCGATATCGTCAATCACTGCATCAATGACATTTCGGTGCAGGGCGCGGAACCAATTTACTTTATGGATTACATCGGCATCGGCAAACTGCGCAGCCCGCTTTATGAAAACGTGCTGTTCGGGATTGCCGACGCCTGCAAAGCCGCCGGCTGCGCCGTGCTCGGCGGCGAAACCGCGGAAATGCCCGGCATGTACGGCAACGAATTCGACCTGGTCGGCGTGATCACCGGCGTTGTGGAAAAAGACAAGCTGATCACCGGCGAAAACATCAAACCCGGACATCTGGCAATCGGACTGGCTTCGAACGGCCTGCACACCAACGGTTACAGCCTGGCGAGAAAAATACTTTTCGAACAGAATAAATATACGGTGAAGAGCAAGCCGAAAGGTATGGATGAGTCCATCGGCGAAGCGCTGCTGAAACCGCATACCTGTTACTGGGCCGCCATCAAGCAGGCCATGGATAAAGGTTTGAACCTGGACGGCATCGCCCATATTACCGGCGGCGGCCTGTATGACAATGTGCCGCGCGTTCTCCCCGCTAAAGTCGATGTTGTTTTCGACAGCAGCGCACTGCCGATGCCGCCGATTTTCAAGCTGCTTGTCGAAAAAGGCAAGGTCAGCCATGAAGAGGCATACCGCGTATTCAACATGGGTTTCGGCATGATCTGGTTTGTGCCTTCGCGTGAAGCCGCCAAGGCGTTGAAGATATGCAAGGCGTCCGGATTCAATGCCGCAATTTGCGGCGAAGTCGTAAAAGGCACCCGCCGCGTAACCGTCAACTGATTCTAAAAATTTAACATGGACCGGAAAATGAACGGGAATGACTGGATATCCAAAGCGCAATGGCTGAAAAGCATTGTCGAGAAACCGGCCGGGAAAGCATATTCCATGCTTTCCAGTTTCCTGCCCCGTTCCGGCGGAGAACCGTCCGAACCGTCCATGGCGGTAGCCGCCCTCATGGGAGCCGTGCTGTGGGCGGACGGGACATTGCAGGAAAAGGAAATAGACGAGTTCAGAAACATTCTCTCCAGGACGCATTCCCCGGAGATGGTGGATTATTTTGTTCATTCGCTCAAGAATTTCAAAGGGGCCGACATTACCGGACAATGCGCCCTGATCAGGCATCTGCCGGACGCTGAAAAACTGAAGATCATTACCGCGCTGCTCAAATTGAGCTGGGTGGACAATGATTATCACGAGTCACAGCGAACGATGATTGCCGGGATCGCCGCCAATCTGGATGTCAATGAAGAAGCGCTTAAACAACTGGAAGACGATGTGGCCAAGGATCATGAAAGCCGCAGAAGAATCTTGAAATCCGGCGCCGGAATAATCGTCGCCCTGATTGTAATCACGATTTTTATTCTTACCGCGACATTCCTTAAATCAGTGATTTTCGGGCTGATCCTGGCTTATGTTTTCCTGCCGCTGGAGAAATGGTACGAAAAGCAGTTCACTTCAAACACCTTTTTCATTAAACTGTTCAGTCTTTGCGCCAGTATGGTTTCTCCGTTAAAGACCATTGCCGCCAAATTTCGCAGCAACATGGAACCTGTTGAATTAAGTCCCGCGGAAATAGAAAAGAGGCAGCGCCAGGCACTGGTCGGAAAAGCGACGACAGCCACAATCACAACTTTTGTACTGATATGTTTTATCCTCGGGATCGCATTTGTCTCGCTGTCGGTCTCCTATGTCGCCGGCTTGAGCTCTTCGCTCCAGGAGTGGGTCGAGCAGCAGCCGGCCAAACCGGCAGTCGGCGGAGTCGCAGGTCAGGCCCAGGCCGCGCCCGGTTCCGAGTTTACTTCCGACGGGCACAGCCAGCTTATGCCGGTAGTCAAGAAATATATTGAAAAGCTGGAATCCCTGAAGCCGGAGCTGGAGAAGCTGCCTTTCGTCAAAGTTGCGGTATCAGAAGTCACAAAATTTCTCGCCGATGCCGGCAACCAGAAAGAGATTGTCGCAATGGTGCTGCAGAAATCCGGCGGCGTGTTTTCCTTTACCGCCAGTTTTATAAAAAGAGTGTTTTCGCTGCTGCTTGACGTGCTGCTTACGCTATTTTTCTTCTCGCTGATTCTGAAGACAATGGCGGATTACTGTTCCGTGCAGCAATGCGACGGCGATAAGAAAAGCGAATATTTGATCCGGGGCATATACAACAGCAAATGGCTGCCCGGCGCCAGCGAGGAAACGCTGTCGCGCGCCAGAGAGATTCTGCATAATATCATACTCAAACTGAAAATATGGGTGCGCGGCTACCTGACCATCATTCTTATCGAAAGCACGCTTTACACCATCATGTTCTTCATTCTCGGCGTCCCCTATGCGCTGATACTGGGCATCATTGCCGGGTGCACGGTGCTTCTGCCCTACATCGGGCCGTGTGCCAGCGCCCTGCTGACGCTCATTGTCTGCCTGGCGGCGGGAACCCATACCAGCATGCTGCTGCTGGTGGCGGTGGTCCTGACCTATGTCGCGATCACCGGAATTCTGGACCAGTTGTTCATTTATCCCACGGTCATCGGCGGGGCGCTGGGGCTTACCACGCTTGAAACAATCATTGTCGTGCTGCTGGGCGGACTTTTCTTCGGACTGACCGGGATGATATTCGCGGTTCCGACTGCGGCAGTATTAAAATATCTCATCCCGCAAATCTATAATTGCTGGAAATAATCCGGAAAGTTGAAAGCGAGAAAAGCGAGAAAAGTTGAAAGTGAAACAAGTTGATTTATTTTCAGGATTTATTCTGACTTTTTTTCTGGACTCAGATTTATAACCAAGGCGCTAAAATGAACTTGTTACGTTTTTTATCTGCGGCGGTTGCGGCAGTTATCCTGTCCGGCTGCTGTGCCGCCGCGCCGCGGCACACGGTATCCCAGGTTTCCACGATTGACGCGCTGCTGGCCGGAGTTTACCGCGGTCATGTTCCGCTGCGCCATCTGCTCGCTATGGGCGACACCGGGATCGGGACTTTCGACAATCTTGACGGCGAAATGATTATCATGAACGGCACGGTTTATCAGGTTAAAGCGGACGGTAAAGTGTATCTGCCCGATTTAAACATCACCACTCCGTTTGCCGCGGTGGTAAACTTCAAGGCGGATAAAACATTCACCCTGCCGGCCGGCACCGATTCCAAAGGCCTGACGGCAATCATTGATAAAGAAGCCGCTAACGGCAACCTGTTCTGTGCAATCGTCATCCATGGCTCATTCTCGAAAATGAAAACCCGGTCGGTTCCAGCCCAGCAGGAGCCGTTCAAGCCGTTAGCGGAAGTAACGAAGAATCAGCCGGTGTTCAATTTAAATAACGTTTCCGGCACGATTATCGGATTCAGGCTGCCGCCGTTTGTAAAAGGCATTAACGTGCCCGGTTATCATCTGCATTTTCTGAGTGAGGACCTGAAGAGCGGCGGACATATTCTGGATTTCGAACTTTCCGGCGGAAACGCTGAAATCAATATCTGCGACAAGTTCTTCATGCTGCTGCCCGGCAATGAAAAATTATTCAGTTCCACCGATTTATCCAAAGACCGCAGCGCGGAACTGAGTAAAGCGGAAAAATAATCCAATTGTTATTGCTCTTACTTGGCTCTGGGATGGGCTTTGTTGTAGGCTTTTTTCAGTCTTTCGGCGCTGACATGGGTGTAAATCTGGGTGGTGCTGAGATTTTCGTGGCCGAGCAGCTCCTGTACGCTGCGCAGATCGGCTCCGGCATCCAGCATGTGAGTGGCGAACGAATGGCGCAGCTTGTGCGGGGTAAGGTCCGGCGGCAGTCCGGTCGCCTTCAGATAAAGTTTCAGGTTGCGCTGAAATGATCTGGCGGTGAGCCGGGTCCCGTGTTTATTGACAAACAGCGGCGCGTTGTTCCGCTCGTTCGACGTGCGCAGTTTTCGCAGTTTCATATATGCCCGGATCGCCTTTACCGCCGGACCGCCGAGCGCGCAAAGCCGTTCCTTCTTGCCTTTGCCTTTGACTTTGGCAATGTCGCTGATCAGGTCGACATCGCTTAGATTGAGGCTTACCGCTTCATTGATTCGCAGTCCGCCGCTGTAGATGACTTCAATCAGCGCGGCATCGCGGGCCCCGGCGAACGCGGCGGAATCATCGTCTCTGGCGGTTCCTGATTCAGCGGCGCTCTTCCAGTACAGGGCAGGGGCGTCCGCCAGTCCTGAAACTTGATCCACCGACATGAAACGCGGCAGATTGCGTTCTTTTCTAGGCGAATTCAAACCGGAAAAAGGGTTCTTTTCGACAATATCCTCCCGCACCATGAACCTGAAAAAAGATCTGACGGCGGAAATTTTACGGAGCACGGAAGTTTTCGCCAGCCCGATTTTCTGGAGTTCCACGACCAGACTTCTGGCGGTGAACACATCCACTTTTTTCCAATCCTGAAAATCCGTCTCTTTCGGATACATCAACTGGATGAATTGCGCTATGTCCTGGCGGTAACTTTCAATCGTATGATTGCTCGCCTGGCGTTCATGCGTAAGATATTGCAGAAATGATTCAACCGGATTCATGTCAGTTTCTCTGTTATTTCAATTGTTTTTTCCTTGTTTAATATTACGTTAATATCACAGCATATTCAAATTGAACAGTAAAATTATAATTACATATAAAGAGGATTTTATATTTTATGATTAAAATGTGGAACATTATTTTAGGTGCGGCGATGATTTCGCTGAGCGCGTTCGGGGCGGAAACACAAAAGACTCAAGCACCTCAGGCGCAACAAGGACATGGTGGGATTACGGAATATTTTGTAACTCAAGCGATGAAAGGCACGGTCAAATCGGCGGTGCTGAATGTCCGGGTCAAGCCGGGGCCGCGCTTCTCCGCCGTATCCAAACTTAAACGCGGCGACGATGTCGCGGTGCTGCGGCAGATGAAGGACTGGTACGAGATCGTGCTTCCGGCCGATGCATCGGTCTGGGTCGCGGCCTCGCAGTTGAAAGACGGCAAAACACTTTCCGAAACTAAACTCCGCGCCGGTCCGGGCGTGGCTTACGAAGCTTATACCAATACAGTGCCAGCCGGCATCGAAGTAAATGTGCTGGACAAGAGCAAACCTGACTGGACAAAGATCACAGCGCCTTCGACCCTGACCGGCTGGGTCAGCAGGGAATATATAAACGTCAGCGCCGAGGACGCAAAGAAACTTGAGCCGGATGCCGCCGCTGCTAAACCCGGCGACGCCAAAGATGTAAAGGCCGTTAAAGATACGGACAAAAAAGATGCCGTTGCCGCCGCCGCCAAACCGGATGATAAGAAAGCGACAACTGCCGATAAAGCTTCAAGCAAGGAAAAAACACTGCCGTTTATTGCGGACAGTGATAAAAACGTAACGCTCGAAGGGGATATTTATCCCCTGGACAAGAAAACCGCCGTTTATGTGACACACGCCTTGTTCAAACCGCAGAAAACCGGCGATCCAGTTCTCGTATGTTATCTTCATGCCTCGAAACTGAGCTTGGCACCATGGAATGAAAAGTCGGTCCAGATCAAGGGCAAACAGCGCATGGTGAGAAAATGGAAGACTCCGGTAGTTGAAGTGGAGAAAGTGACCGCGCAACTTCAAGGAAATTAATTATGCGTAATCTGCTTTTGGTATTGATTCTTTCCGGAGCAGCCTGCAATACGGCTTTTTCCGCGGAACCGGTTACAAAAACTGACGAGGCCGTTATTCAGGAGTTGCGTTTATCTCCCGAGAAATATCTGTTAAAGCATGTTTCGCTGAAAGTCAGATTTAATGCGTTTAAGAATAATTTGCCGAAATATGCATTAGTCTCAGGGATGAAAAGCGACACGTACTTATGGCTGAATGTCCATCCGGAGCCTTTACCGGTTTTTATGTTGAAGAAAGGCGCGGATTTGGAGATGAAGCGGGGTGCTGAGTTTACGCTGTATTGCAGGGTGCAAAAATTCAGTTCCACGCGCTTTGTAGGATATTATCTGCTGGTTGAACGCATTGAAGCGGAAGATAAACAGGGCGAAGAGTCCGGTGTCAAAGCCAAAGATGTGAAAAAATCCGGCAGTTCGACAGCAGTCAAACGTGAATCTCCTGTCGAAACTCCTGCCGCTTTAGAATAGTACAGCTAATCTTCAAACTGAAAAAAATGAATTATAAATACTCAAGGAGATTTCTGATGAAAAGATGCTTAGTTTTTTGTGCGACATTTTTTGCCGCAGTCAATCTTTTCGCAGTCGGCCCGGAGGTGCAGACTCCGCAGGACGCGGAAATAATGGCTAAACGCGATGCTGATTCTGCCGCTAAACGCATTGAAATGGCGTCAGTGGTGAAAATTTTCACGGTAAGCAGCCAGCCGGATTATTACCAGCCCTGGCAGAATCAGGGACAGCGTCAGTCAACCGGGTCCGGCTTTGTCATCGCCGGCGGCAGGATACTGACCAATGCGCATAACATTGCCAATCAGACATTTGTCATGGTGCGCAAACAAAGCGACCCCACCCGTTTTATTGCCAAGCTGGAGTTTGCCGGTCATGACTGCGACCTGGCGATTCTGAAAGTGGACGATCCGAATTTTTTCAAAGACCTTCCGCCGATGACGCTCGGGGAAATGCCCCGGCTGCAGGATAAGGTTTCCGTTCTCGGCTACCCGGTCGGCGGCGATAATATCTCGGTTACGGAAGGCGTGGTTTCAAGAATTGAGCCGATCACCTATTCCCACAGCGGCGTCAATCTGCTGGCCGTCCAAATTGATGCGGCGATCAATCCCGGCAACAGCGGGGGACCGGTCATGGATAACGGGAAAGTGGTGGGAGTGGCGTTCCAGGGGCTGACTCAGGCTCAGAATATCGGATTCATTATTCCGATGCCGGTGATTCGTCATTTTCTCAAGGACATTGAGGATGGAGCTTTTCAGGGGTTCCCGGATTGTCCGTTTGACGCCATGAAAATGGAGAATCCGGACTTGAGGCGCTGGATCGGCATGACGCCGGACCAGTCCGGCGTCATGATTAAAGACTTGCCGCCGCTGCTGAAGAAGAAGGGCATTTTTAAAGTCAATGATGTGGTGCTGGAGATTGACGGAGTGAAAATCGCCAATGATGCCACTGTCCCGTTCCGCCAGACCGAAGTAATCTTCTTCGCCAATATGATCTGGGAAAAATATATCGGCGACAACTGCCGCTTCTCCATTCTGCGCGACAAAAAGAAAATTGAGATAAATTACAAGCTGGAAAAACCTGAACGTCTGGTCCCGCCGCGTACTTTCGACAAACTGCCGGTTTATTATATTGTCGGCGGCCTGGTCTTTGTGCCGCTTACCACCAACTATCTCGACTGCTGGGGCGGTTACTGGGCGAAAGCCCCGCGCGAACTGGTCAATTTCATGTTTGACGGTGAAATCACCTTGAAGCGGGATGAGGTTGTAGTGCTGTCCATGGTGCTGGCGGACGGCATTAATATTGGTTATCAGGATATCAATGCCGCCGCAGTGATTAAAGCCAACGGCATTAAGTTGAAAAACCTGAAGCATCTGATTGAAATCATTGAAGGCATGGACCGCGGATTTCTGGAACTGGAGTTGCAGTCTAGAGATAAAGTCGTTCTGGATATAGCCGCCAGCCGGAAAGCCACCACTGAGATTTTGGCGCGTTACCGGATTCCGGCCGACAGAAGCGAGAATTTCAAGCAGGAATCCGCCGGTTTCAAACTGCCGCTTATTCCGAAATTATTTTGATGTAACTGTCGTCGTTCTGGAAGATGCCGTTTTCCGCGGATACTTCCAGCGTCATCTTGTATTGGATGCTGTTTCCGGCATCCTCTGCTTTGCTGAGCAGCGGGTTGAATATTCTGACCTGCCTTAAACGGACCTGGCTGCGGCCCGCCCGGACTTCTACCTTGTCTGAAGGCAGCAGTTCGTGCCCGTCTACTTTCAAACTGGCGACAAGCATCCGTTTGGTCGGCGAACTGATGTCCAGCACCGGCGTGATGACCGCCAGTCGCCGTTCATTTGCCGTCGTCATCTCAATTTCATAAGAAATTTTATCTATCTCAATACCGAATTTTTCAAAGATCATGTCAATCCTTTTTGCGTTACCCCATAAATATATGGTTTATCCTGGCGAAATCAATATGGGGAACGGTATAAATCAGGAAGGAGCCACAATACCATTGTCTTGATTTATTCTGCCTTCCGCTTCCAGTATTTTACTTTTCCGGATTTATTCTGACTTCCGGCTCCTGGCTTCCGGCTTCCGGCTTCCTGAATTATAAAGTTTTGGTAATTTTTCTTACAGACAGGCTTGAATCTGGGAAAAAAAAGAGTAAATTCGTTATCTCTGTTTTATGAAATAATATTGTCACAGGATTATTGAGCGTAACAACCGTAATCAATCCTGGAACTGATATATAGTTTTTAAACAAATTGTAAGAAAAGGGTTAAATTAAAATGAAAAGAACGTATCAGCCGTCGAATAAGAGAAGGAACCGCAGAATCGGTTTTATGGCCAGAATGTCCACCCGCGGTGGCAGACAGGTTATCGCGCGCCGCCGCCAGAAGGGCCGTGCCAGACTGGCTTTGTAATTTTTTAATAAGCTGAGCAGCCGGAACAGGATTTTGATCCTGAAGTTCGTGCGCATAACTCAATGGATACCGTTTTAAGCTTTGAAACAGACGCTAAAATCATCTGACAAATTACGCTTGAAATCGGAATTTGATTATGTTCGCGAACACGGCAGAAAGTTTGTTGGAGGGTTGTTTATTCTGGTTGTGGCTCCGTCTCCGGATGACAAATTGCGTTGCGGAGTAATATGCGGAAAGAAGTACAACAAGAAAGCCGTGACCAGAAATCGTGCACGGAGACTTCTGTGGGAGTCTTTCCGGATGCTGAAGACGAACCTCGCGCACGCTCATCTGGTGATGATTCCCCGGCAGAGAATGATGGAGTCGAAACAGCAGGAAGTTCAGGAACAGATGCAGAATCTGTTCAAAAAGTCCGGTCTTTCACCGGTGTTGTCAAATCTTTCAGATTAACTTGGATCGCGGTCGGCGCGATTAAAATTTATCAATGGACGATTTCGCCGCTGCTTCCGCGCTGTTGCCGTTTCACTCCCTCATGCTCACAATATGCGATTGACGCTTTTAAGCTTCACGGTATGCTTAAAGGTTCGGCGCTGACCGTGTGGCGGCTGTTGCGCTGTCAGCCTTTCGGTAAGGGCGGTTTCGATCCCGTGCCCCCCGGGCGGACAGCCGGAAAAAAATAATGAACGAAGGAATTCGATAATTGTGAAGTTTGATAAAGAGACTATCGTTGCTTTTGTGATATGCGTTGTCCTGCTTTTCGCCTGGACCCCGATATGCAAAATGTTCGGATGGATGCCGGAAGAACCGCGCCCCGCCGTCAGTGTTCAGGAAAATGCCGCCGTCCCTGCTGAAAAAAACACCCCAGCCCCCGCTAAAGATACTGCGCCGGTCAAACCGGCTGATGCCGCGAAAGCGATTGTACGCGTGCCGGATGTCCTTGAAGCCATTCCGCCGCAGACCATCCTCAATAAATATTTTACGATGGCGATTGACCCGGCTTCCGGAACCGTTAAATCCGTGGTGCTGGACAAATACATGAACTACGCGCATACCGGCAAAATCACCCTGGATAAAAATATCGAGCCGGGCGCGCTGGCGGTATTTAATTCCAAACCGTGGAAAGTCCTGGAGGTTATTGACAACAACCGCAGCTCGGATAAAGCTTTTTCCGTTGCCAGAAAACTCGCGGACGAATCCGGCAATGTTTTTCTGCTCACCCAGAACTGGAATATCGTTGACGATTACACTACCGATTACACCGTTTCTTTTAAGAATACCGGTCGCAATGAACTCAAGTTTGAAAAGATCTCAATCAACAGCGGCGGCCTGCAGCCACTGCTGCATCTGGCCGGCGACAAGATTACCACTGAAACCCATTGCATTGATTTTATGACTGTCAGCGGCACTCTGTTTGATTTATACGCCAATGCCAAGGAGAAGGACTTCGTGGTGCAGCCTGGCGAGCCGGTAACGTGGACTGGCGTCGGTAATAAATATTTTGCCTGTCTGCTGCTGCCGGAAAAACCGTTTGACGCCGGCGTGGTCCAGTCCAGAGAAGAGATTGTTCCCGCCGAAAAAGATAAGTATTTCACCGCCGGGATTGGCGGCGCTTATAAAAATGTCACAGTAGCCTCCGGCAAGGAACTGACTTTCAAGTTTAAATACTATGCCGGGCCTAAAATCCTGAAAGATCTGAAGAAGTTCGATGACTCCTCCTCCAGAATCATGCATCTGGCCTGGGGGCCGCTGGACTGGGTGGCCAAATTCATGCTGGTGGCGCTGATTATGCTGAATGGCTTCTGCAACTCTTACGGCTGGAGCATCATTGTCCTGACCATTATTGTCCGCATTGTTTTCTGGCCGATAACCCAGAAGGCAAACAACTCCATGAAGAAAATGCAGAAACTTCAGCCGAAAGTTGCGGAAATCAAGGCGCAATTCAAAGACAATCCGCAGCAGATGAATGCCAAAGTCATGGAATTGTATAAAATCGAGAAAGTCAATCCGCTCGGCGGATGCCTGCCGATCCTGCTCCAGATCCCTGTATTCTTTGCATTATACGCGACGCTTGACGGCGCCGTTGAACTCCGCCAGGTCTCCTTCCTCTGGGCCGCTGACTTGTCCAGACCGGATACCATCGCGGTGATCTTCGGCATTCCGCTCAACCCGCTTGTACTGGTTATGACGGCGCTGATGGTGCTGCAGCAGAAAATGACTCCTGCTCCAGCCGATCCGATGCAGCAGAAAATGATGATGTTCATGCCCGTAGTTATGCTTTTCGTCCTGTATTCCCTGCCTTCAGGGCTTACATTGTACTGGACGGTCAGCCAGGTATTCAGCATTCTGCAACTCTACATGACCCAGAAAATGGGCAAGGATCAACCGGCAGCCGATAAGAGTCAAAAAAACAGCTTAAAGAAAGCTTAAACTGCCTAAACCGCAAAAAAGGAGTGTAACACACAATGGAAAACACCGAAAAAATGGAAGAGATCAAAGTCAAAGTGTCCAAGACGCTTGCCACGATGCTTGACTACCTCGCGCTGGACGCAAAACTCAAAATCGAAGACAAAGGTTCCAAACTGGCCGTCATTATCGCCTCCGAGGATGCCGGACGCATTATCGGACGCAAAGGTCAGACCCTTGAAAGCCTTCAACTGCTGCTCAACCGCATGATGTTCAACGCCGAACCGGACTGTCCCAGAATCGTTCTTGATATTGACGGATATTCCAGAAATAATACCCGCCCCGGCGGCGAAGGCGAAGGCGATGAACGCGACGACCGCCGTGACCGCGGAGACCGTGGAGACCGTGGAGACCGTGGAGACCGTGGCGGCCGTGACCGTCGCGACAGAGGTGGTGACCGCCGTGATGACAGAGGCGGTGACAGACGCGACAGCAGAGGCGGACGTGAACGCAATGAAGAAGACGAAGCCGCTCATGAAGAGACCCTGCGCATTCAGGCGCTGGATGCCTCCAAGGAAGTTAAACGCTGGGGCGAACCCGTCGTCCTGCCCCCGATGAATTCACATGACCGCAGAATTATTCACATCACTTTGGAGGAAGATCCTGAGATTGTCACCGTCAGTGAAGGCGAAGGTTCTCTGAAAAAAGTCGTAATCTCGATAAAAAAGTAACTTTTAATTTATATTTGAGGTTGCTTTTTAGTTTTTTGATACTATTATAAAGGTCTCGTACTTCTACGATGACCTTTATTATGTCGGAGCGTGGCTCAGCCTGGCTAGAGCGCTGCGTTCGGGACGCAGAAGTCGGAGGTTCAAATCCTCTCGCTCCGACCATTTCCCCCCTTCATCCCTCAACGGGATAGTTTTTGCCTAATCGCTTTATTTCTAATACCTTGTAGATTGATATTTCGGTTAACCGGCTCTATGATTAGCATTGCACCGAGTCGCAGTTAGTGAATCTGTCAATCGTGAAAAGTGCTAATAAATTTACACAGTCAGAATAATACCGTGTTATTACAAATTCAATGGTGATGAATAATCACACGATTATAATAAAAGCAAATAAGTGAAACCATGATGAATTATAAAAGGATATACGGCAAAGGTAGAGTTTGACGAAGAAGCGGAAATATTTTTCGGCACGGTAATCAACATCAGGGACACCATTACTTTTCAGAGCTAAAGAAAGAATTTGAATTGTCGGTTAATGATTATCTGGAGTTTTGCAAAAAACTTGGCAAAGCGCCGGCAAAACCATACTCCGGACGTTTTGTCCTGCGGGTTGACCCTGAATTGCACAGCAAACTGCACACTGAAGCAATACTGCACCATCAAAGTCTGAATGATTTTATTCAAAATCAGCTTCAACATGCCGTGGCGCACTGATTGAAATCTCTTTAAATAAACCTAAAACAAGCCCGGTCGTAAATTGAATTTATCGCCGTTGCTTATCGGTATAGTCCGTTTTGATGACTGACGCTATGATACCACTCCGCCGCTTTGGCTTTATCCTGCGCTACGCCTCGGCCATGTTCATACATCCAGCCCAGTTTGGATTTTGAAATCCGGTAGCCGGCCTCGGCGGCTTTCTGGATAAATTCAAAGGCTTTGACATCGTCTTGTGTCACGCCTTCGCCATGCAGATACATAATTCCGATTTTGTGCCGGGCTTCAGTATGTCCGGCCTCGGCGGCTTTCAGGTACCATTCCGCCGCTTTGGCATAATCAGGTGCTGCCGTGCCGCCGCTTCCCGTATAATATTTATACCCCAATTCAGCTTGAGCATCGGTATATCCGGCCCTGGCGGCTTTCTGACACCACTTATCCGCTTTAGCTTCATCTTTCCCGGTGCCGCTGCCGGATGCATACATGATGCTTAATTCATATTGCGCGGCTGGAATACCTTTTTCCGCATTTTGCCGGAATTGTTCAAAAGTTCCGGAGTCATCCTCCTGGTTCGCGTCGGTTGCGGTCTTAATTGCTTCATGCTTTGATTCAGCTATCAATTTGAACTCTATTGCACCGGCTCCCAGCAAAAGGATGATTACTGCTGCAAAAAAAGTTCTTTCCAGTATTAAAGACTTTTCAAAATAAGCAAAAAACCATTTCATGGACAAATCTCTTCATCAATATTATTAATTACTCTAAAACCTGCAAAGGAATAATAAATTAATACATGTAAATGCATATTGCAAGCTGTAATTCCATGATTTCAGGCCGTTTGCAAATATTGGAAGGGTAAAACACAAGGCGTCTGGCTGAGCTGTTTGCAGTCTCGGCAACCGGCAGGCTTAACTGTACCGTTTATTTTCCGGTTTGACGCGGGAGTTTCCACAACATGCGGAGAAAATCGAGGATCACTTTCATGCTCAGTTTGCTCTGTCCGTGAATCCGTTTATTGAAAGTGATGCCGCATTCGGCTACGCGGCACGGCTTGCCGGCATGGGTTAGCAGATAAAGCATTTCCAGCATGATTTTGAAGCCGCGCGGACTGAGTTTTGATTTAATTTCGTTAAAAGCGGTTTTTCTGACGGCAAAAAATCCGGACATGGGATCTTTGACGGTGACTTGGAGAAAGAGTTTGGTCATCAGGGCGGCCGAGCGGCTGATGATGACGCGTGAAAGACTCCATTTTTCGGCGAAACCGCCGCCCTCGACATATCTGGAGCCGATCACGAAATCGCTGTTTTCCAGGCTTTTGAAAATCGCGGGCAGATCCTTGACGTCGTGCTGCATATCGCCGTCCATGCAGCAGAGGAATTCGCCTGCCGCGGTTTCAAACCCCTTGACGATGCTGGGGCTTAACCCGGGGATGCCGTTGTTGAGAATGCCGCGGATATTGCTTTTATCTTTGCCGTAATCGTTGACCGCCTGGCAGGTGCCGTCCGGAGAGTTTTCGTCAACGACCAGGATTTCGAAATCCTGCAGGCCGCAGCCTTCGAGGCGTTTGATCAGCGGGACGATGTTTTCTCGTTCGTTCAAAGTCGGGATGACGATTGAATATTTGATACTGCTCATATTGGCTCTCCGGTTGTTATCAGGCTTGCTATTTTATCTTTGAACGGCGGGGTCAAAATACCTTTTTCAGTGATAATGCCGGTGATCAAATTATTGGGTGTGACATCGAATGCCGGATTATAAATTTTTACTTCGGAAGGCGCAGTCTGGCGGCCGAAGCCGTTGCGCACTTCCTCCGGGGAGCGCTGTTCAATGGGAATGCCGCTGCCGTCGCGCAGGGTGATGTCAATCGTTGAATATGGTGCGGCGACGTAAAACGGGATATTGTGGAATTTAGCCAGAATGGCCACCCCGTAAGTGCCGATTTTATTGGCGGTATCGCCGTTGGCGGCAATGCGGTCAGCTCCGACAATGGCCAGATTGATCTTTCCTTCCTTCATGACCTGCGCGGCCATATTGTCGCAAATCGTGGTGATGTCCGCGCCGGCTTTGGCGAGTTCCCAGGCGGTCAGGCGGGAACCTTGCAGCAGCGGACGGGTTTCATCGGAGAACACCTTGACCCGGATGCCGTTTTCCAGCGCCGAGTAAATCGGCGCGAGGGCGGTTCCGTAATCGCCGGTAGCCAGCGCGCCGGCGTTGCAGTGGGTCAGTACGCCCATGCCTTCTTTCATCAGCGGCATGCCGTGTCTGCCGATTGAACGGCACATCTGTATATCCTCCGCCAGTATATTTAAAGCTTCTTCCAGCAGTGCGTCTTTTAATTTACAGATATTTTTTGAAGAAAAGGATTCAGTAGTCACGCGGTTTACGCAACGGTCGAGAGCCCAGAAGAGGTTGACTGCCGTCGGCCTAGATTCGGCGAGGCGCATGGCGGCCCTGCTGACTGCCGGAGTAAACTCTTCGGGAGTGGTGAAAATCTGTTTTCTGATGACTGCCGCCAGTCCGAGCGCCGCGGCGCAGCCGATAGCCGGGGCGCCTCTGACCACCAGGCGTTTGATGCAGGAATAGATTTCTTCCAGATCGTCAGACTCGACGTAGGCGAGTTCCATCGGGAGCAGGGTTTGATCTATCAGCCGCAGCTTTCCCGGGATCCCGCAAAGGTCTGTGGAAAATTCTCTGACACATCTGCCATTTTGGCATATCCAGCTTACCGGGTCAAGCATAGCGGCAATCCTTAATAGTTGAATTCTGTTATTTCGTTTTTTCCGGATTTTCTATTTTCTCCGGCTTGTTTGATTTCTCCGGCTTGTCTGCTTTTTCGGGCTTGTCTGCTTTTTCGGGATTTTCTATTTTCTCCGGCTTGTCCGGTTTTTCCTCACTAGTGTCCTTATAATCAATGCCCAGCTTGGCCAGTTCGCCGCCAGCTAGAATGATGCTGCCGTTTTTAGGATCGCTGACGAGCGAAGGGATGGTAGTGGTTTTCTTGTACACTTCCCGTTTCTCAAGAGTGCCTTTGATGTCGAATACGAAGTAACTGAAAATCTTGGGGGACAGCGGCAGCAGCACATGCAGCCGGCTGAAATTATCCGTGTCGAATTGAGGTTGTTCGTCGCCTATTTCAACTCCGAAACGTTTAATTGAATAGGCGGTATTATCGTCCTCCACTACCAGATAGTAAATTCTTCTGGAGCCTTCATAAATAGTTCTGATATTGAAAAGACGGGTGCCGATTTTCTTTGACTTGTCTTCGGAGTCGGCTTTAGTTTTCGCATCGGTATTCATGAATTCAGGCACACCAACGCTCCGCGACCACAGCAGATGCCCTTCTGAAACGTTGAAATAGCAATCGTTTGAACGGTATTCCTCTTTAAACAGGGCATGGGTTACATATGCCATTATTTTATATTTGCCCGGAGTCTTTAAATTGTAGTACCGTGTTACCGGAACGACAAATTCCTTGGTTTCCCCGGCCTTTAGAATGGTGCCGACCATTGGCGGCGTTGCCTGGGTCATTTTTACCAGTGGAATATTCTGGGAGTCACGGATTTCAAAAAGCAGATCCCCCTGAAGTTTTTCATCGTGTCCGAACGCGATCGCGTGACCGCTGTCGTTGCGCATCACAACTTTGGCAAAAATCTTTTCAAACTGAATGTAATTCGGACGGCTCATTGAAAGATCAATGGCGATCTGGGCGTTCACGGCGCAAGGCAGAAGACTGCATATTCCCGCCAGCAGGCATAACAGCATTTTAACGGACATTTTCATTTACGGCTCCATTGTTGATGAAATGTTTTAATTTATCCATGATTTTGTCAAATTCCAGTTTATGACATTCAAAAGTTCCCCGCGGACATTTTCGTTTGAGGCATTTTATGCAAGGCAGATCAGCCTGGAAAATGTAGTGCCTGTCGCCGTACGGCCCGGTTTTGGCGGGATCTGTGGGGCCGAAAAATGCGAACACGGTCTTATTCATGGCGGCGGCAATGTGAATCGGGCCGCTGTCATTGCTGATAATGAATTCACACCGGCGGATTGTTTCAACCAGTTCGCCGATGCCGGTTTTGCCGGTCAGGGATATAATCCCGGCAGCGGCTGCCGACTTAATGATTTCGTTTGAGGACTGGCTGTCGGCTTCGGACCCGAGAATAAGAAACTTTAACTCAGGGTGCAGTCTGCTGACGGCGGCAATGATTTCCGCGAAGAAAGCGGGGGGCCAGCATTTGCTTTGCCAGCGAGCCCCCGGGATGATCCCGACAACCCGGTCAGACGGCGCTATGCCGGATTCGCGCAGCAGTTTTTCCGCTTTTTCAGAAAACTCCTTGACGGGCTGCAGAAAAGGATTGGCAATAGTGTTTTCAGAATTCAGCAGTTGCCGCATCATGCTGAGGTTTTTGTCTACGGCATGGAGCTCTGAATCCGGTACAATAATTCTTTCGGTGTAAAAGAATTTTGCCGCCGGTTCTTTAGGCGAAGCGAATCCGGCGATCCGGCGGCACCTGGCCAGCCATGCGAAAAGTGCGCTGCGGAACAAACCTTGAAAATCTATTACCAGATCATAACGCTTCTGTCTTATTTCAGTAAATAATTTTAAAAAGTGCGGAAGAAAAGTTTTAACGGAACCGAGTTCTTTGCGCCTGAAGAAAATGATCCGGCGGATGTTCGGGCAGTATTTAAGCACATCGGCAAAGGCGGGATGCACGAGCCAGTCTATTTCCGCGTCCGGATGTGCGGCGGTCAGAATTGCAATCGCCGGGAATACATGGAAAATGTCGCCAAGACTGCTTGGTTTGACGATTAAAACTTTAAATTTCTTATCGGATTCCATTGAAAAATCCCTTTGTCGGGGCGATGTCAGCAAAAAATCGAATTCGTCCGTAAACTATTTAAAATCAGTTTCCGGTTTCCAGTCTTAACGCAAGACGTTCCGGCAGGCCGGCAGCGATAATTTTTGTTTGCGCTGATGCAATGTCATAAGGCACCCGATACCTGGTGACGGTCTTCGCCTCGGTATCGTAAATCGCGAATGAAGCTCTGGGGTCACGGTTTCTCGGCTGGCCTACGCTGCCGACGTTGAACAGATATTTAAATCCGGTTTTCAGTTCCACCGGCAGGCAGTCTGATTCCGTGACATCTTTCGGGAAAAGTCCTTCTTCAAATTTATATGCCCAGCCCTGTATTTCTTCAATCGGCTTTTCCGACATTGAAGAAATCGGCTTCTTGCAGAACGCGATTGGCACGTGTGAATGTCCGCAAAAGCAGAGCTGGGTGAACTGATAAGTGAAATTGTCCGCGGCGTGATGGGCGTCAAAGATATATCCCCAGTTTTCCGGGGAATCAAGCGTGGCATGAACTATTGTGATATTTGTGCCCTGAACAGTGGCCCGGTACGGCATGCTGGCCAGCCAGTGCTGTTCTTCAGCGGTTAACTGTTCTTTCGTCCAGATCACCGCTTTTTTCGCATGGGGATTGAACCCCTCCATTTCATCGTCGCTGTTGGATGCATAATCATCATGATTGCCTTTGACGATTGCCACCAGCGGAAGGGCTCTGATTATTTCCAGGCATTCCCTTGGTTCGGCATTGTATCCGACAACGTCGCCCAGGCAGATATATTTATCAATTTGAAGTTCCTGGCATTTTGCCAGAACTACCGTCAGCGCCTCGGTGTTAGCGTGAATATCACTCAAAATTGCATATTTAGCCATTATATGATTTCCAGTTTCTATTTGTCAATGATCAGCGATCTCAGCGGATATTTATTCAACACTTTTCTGCCGTTTAGGAAGGCAAGTTCTATGATAAATTCGATGCCGATTATTTCGGCATTGAGTTTTTCCAGAAGCGATACTGCGGCCTGGGCGGTTCCGCCGGTAGCCAGCAGGTCGTCAATCAGCACAATCTTATCGCCGGGCGCGGCTGCGTCTTCATGAACCTCGACAGTGGCTTCGCCGTATTCGAGCGAATATGACTGGCGGATTGTCTTGTACGGCAGCTTGCCGGCTTTACGGACAGGAATGAACCCGCAGCCAAGTTCAGCCGCCAGCGCCGCCCCGAATATGAAGCCGCGCGACTCAATCCCGGCAACATACCTGGGAACGTTGTTTCTGTAAGGTTGTGCGAGATAATCGATGAGTGCGGAGAAAATTGCGCCATCCTGCAGTAAGGGGGTAATATCTTTATAAATGATGCCCGGTTTGGGGAAATCAGGGACATCCCTGACCGCTGCTCTGATTTTCTCTACGTTCATGTTCGAGCGTTCCTTTCGCTTCCTGCCTTTTTAAAAAATTGAAGCGTGACTGCAGAATAAGCCGGATTCTGTACCTTCATTGCTGAAGGACGGCAATCATCTATCTAAGCGACCAGTACCCGGGATTCATAACGCTGCGAGCAGCAGCATCATCCTCTATTTGGTCTTGCTACGGGAGGGGTTTGCATTGCGACGCGGCTTACGCCTGCGCCCGGTGGGCTCTTACCCCGCCATTTCAACCTTACCCGGCTTTTCAGCCTGGCGGTATTCTTTCTGTGGCGCTGTCCTTCCCGCGGCTTATAGTCCGCGGTATCCTTCTTTTCAAAAGGACTCCCTGCTCTGTGTAGTCCGGACTTTCCTCTCC
>Ga0172379_10002806_pt1 | contig 29536 bp, 22 predicted proteins | sample GrowelOW334metaG_FD_119756 | JGI IMG/M metagenome (GOLD analysis project Ga0172379, IMG submission 119756) | Groundwater microbial communities from an aquifer near a municipal landfill in Southern Ontario, Canada - Groundwater well OW334 metaG | ecosystem: Environmental > Aquatic > Deep...
AGACGGGGAAAGCATCGGGGTGAGGTATGAGGGAGAAGGTGAGTATCCGAGTTTGGGGATGAAGGGAGTGAAGGTCAGCGAGGGGAAGGTGGAAGTAGGGGAGCTGACGGTGAGGGGGAAGGGCTATGGGCTCAAGGGGAATCTGAAGGCGAGCTACAAGGATCTCGGCACTTCGCCCACAATCTCATTGGATGGCATTCTCAAAAGCACGGACAACAGCATAGATACATATGATATTAAGGTAACCTACACTGGCGGGATAATCGACGCAAAAGTCGGCATCGGAGGTTTGCCGCTTGAGCGCTATTTCGCCAAGGATGTCAGAGGTGCTCTGGAAGGTACGATGACCTTGCAAGGGCGACTTGATATGGCAAAGCTTCGTCTTGATTCGATAGACTGGAAAGCGATACCGCCAGCGAAATTTGATGCCCGATTGGTGGGAGGAGAGTATAAGGCGATTCCCGTAAAGATGAGCTTATCCGGCACTCTTGAAAATGGACTGTTCAAAATAGCTTCACCGAAAATTGAGTATCTGAATCATCAGGTTGAGGACCTGAATGTGACTATCCAGCCATCGGATGGTAAAGTGAATCTTGCCTTTAGCTATAAGACCGTATTGGGAAACGATCGATTTGAGGCTGATATTGAAGCGAACGCGACGGTGAGCCCATCAAAGACCGAAAATGCGGGCAGCCTTGGCGGCTTTGGGGTTAAATTCACAGGAAAAATGCGAAATGCGAAATATCGTGAAACTTTGGTCGATCAATGGGCGTTTTCAGGTACATACAGGGATGGGAATCTTTCGCTGGAAGGCGGCAACGGGGCGCTAACCGCCTCCATTGCTTCGGATGGCAGTTTTGCGCTGCTCATGAACGAAAAATTCCCGATTTCTGCAAGCATTAAGGGGACCATGTCGAACAATACCATTTCCGCGTCCATAGAAAATCTCGATATTGATCTGAAAAAGATCGCTTTCATGATTCCGATGGACAAGGTCAAAATTCTCGACGGGACTCTTACGGGGGCGGTATCGCTGAAAGGACCCATATCGGATCCGGAGATAAACGGCTCGATGATGCTGAAAAAGGCATCCCTGCTTTCAAGCGATTTGGTAACGGGAAAAATAGGTCCATTCGACGCCGAACTCAACTTTACGGGAAAGAATATTGAAATAGCTCCTACGACTGTCCCCCTCGAGAATGGGGTCATCGATTTATCGGCTTCGGGTTTGCTCGACCAGTGGACGTTGACTGACCTCAAGTTCAATGTGGCATCGCAAAAAGACAGCGTCGTGAATATTTCGACCAAAATTGCAGGCATAACGGTCATCGATGCGAAAGCCCAGGTGAACATGGTGCTTTCCCTCGACAACGATGTAGTCGTCGCTGATGGATCGGTGTATTTCGAGCGCGGCCAAGTTCTGATCGATCCGCAGGGGTTCCTTCCTGAAAATGCCCCTGCGCCGGATCCTAATACCCTCGCGTTCAGGATAAAAGCCACCATGACCTTCGGCAAACAGCTCGAAGTGTACTTGCCCGACAACAAGATTCCCCTTGTGAGGGGATTCACCTCTCCTGGCAGCGCTCTTGTGCTTCAGTATGATTCATCATCGCAGGACTTCTCGCTCGATGGCAAAATCGATTTGAGGACAGGCTATGTGCTCTATTATCTGAGAAGCTTCTTCCTCAAGAGCGGAACAATCGAATTTTCCGAAAACAGCACTAAATTCAACCCCCTGGTCACGGCATCGGCTGAATTGAGGGAGTCGAACGCCTTGGGAACGGTCAAGATAATGCTCGAAGCGGAACGTTCCCCCTTGGAAAACCTGAATCCGAGACTAAGTTCGGTACCTTTCTACAGCGAAACCCAGCTTATTTCGATGATGTCGGGAGGCGTGCTGGCAGCTAATACCACTGACACCCTCGATATACGGAAGGCGGCCATAGCTTCTTCGGAATTCATACCTCAGCTCAATATTTTCAAGCGATTCGAGCAGGACGTGCAGAAAAAACTTGGCCTGGATATCGTTTTCATCAGATCCTCTTTCATTCAGCGCTGGTTGCTCGACCTCACGAAGCCAGCGACCGACGCGAATCCCGAGGATCCTTTGGCCCGATATCTGGATCAGAGCGAGCTCTATATTGGCAAATACCTCACCGACTCCGCCTTCCTCCACGCTGGACTCAAGTTCAGGGAAGACCCCCTTGTGAGCTCCTCCCGTTTGCGTCTAGACTCCGAATTCGGCATAGAGCTCGATTCTCCTTTTGGCCTTATAAACTGGAGCATAACACCTTCACTCGATGAAGGATCTCTCGTCACCGGGCAGCAATTGAGCCTGAGTTGGCGATATGTGTATTAACATGTTTGGGGAACAACGTATGAGAAAGATTTTGCTGACTGTCGCCTTAATCGCATTGCTCGGCTCTGGATTCGTTGGTGCCCAAGAGACGACGACCGAAGAGTGGTTCTGGAATAAACCGATCGCTTCGGTCCAATGGGACGGGATAAAGAAGGCGAATCGGAATGAGCTGGACGCGTTGCTTCGGAATTATATTGGCAAGCCGTTCACGCAGGACCTTTGGCTTGAAATGCAGTCGAAACTGTATGAGCTGGACTGGTTTGACTCGATCGAGCCTCAGGCTGTCTCCCCGAATGATTCTAAGGAACAACTCATACTGCGTTTTATCGTGAAAGAGAAGCCTTCCGTGCTGTCTGTTCGCGTCAGCGGAAATTCGGGCGTCCGTACTTCCGATATTTTGGCGGCGATAAGCGCCAAATCAGGGGATATCTACAACTCGACCAAGGCGAATCTGGACGATGTGGCTATTAAGAAACTGTACAACGAGAAGGGGTACCCCGACGCCGAAGCAACTCACGACACGGCCCCATCCGATGATCCTTCGCTTCTCGTCCTTACGTTCAAGATTGTCGAAGGGACACAGGTATCCCTAAAGACTATCAAGTTCACTGGCAATGCTTCCATGTCGGACAAGACATTGAAAGGCCAGATGACGCTGAAGGAGGCTGCCCTTTTCCAGAGCGGCGCCTTCCAGGAAGCGAAACTCGAAGAGAGCAAGAAAGCAATAATCGACTACTATCAGTCAAAAGGATTCGTTGACGCGAAGATCATCGATGTGTTCAAGGAGTATGAAAAGGATCCATCGACGGGAAAGAATTGGCTGATTCTTACGCTGGCGCTCTCAGAAGGGCGGCAATGGAAGTATGGCGGCATGAGTTTCAGCGGCAACAAGGTTTTTGCTGATCAGAAGCTCAAGGACCTGGTTACCTTGAAGCCGGGCACAGTCCTGAATTACAAGAAACTTCAGCAGGAAAAGCAGAAAATTGATGATCTATATTATGAATCAGGATACATCTATAACCAAATCGCTATGCAGGAAGAGCGAGATGAAAATGCTGGGACCATACACTTCACGATAACAATAAGCGAGCGGGACAGGGCTCATATAGAGAACTTGACCTTCAAGGGCAATGAAAAAACCAAGGAATATGTTCTGGCACGCGAAGTGCCCCTGGAGACAGGAGATGTGTTTTCGAAAGCCAAGATCATCGATGGCTTGAGAAACTTGTACAATCTTCAGTATTTCTCCTCGGTCGAGCCGGAGATACACCAGGGAAGCGCAGAAAACCTGATGGATCTCGTCGTGAACGTGGCGGAAATGAGCACCGCCGACATTCAGTTCGGCGTGACCTTGAGCGGCCTTGGGCAGAGCAGCAGTTTCCCCTTGTCAGGCTATGTGAAATGGAATGACAGGAATCTCGGCGGCAAGGGCCAAAACCTCTCGGCGAACGTGACCCTTTCTCCCACCGAGCAGTCGATCGAATCTTCCTTCAGCGAGGGTTGGCTCTTCAATAAAAGAATTTCGCGCGGCCTAAGCCTGAAATTTTCGCATAGCACCGATACTACGGGGCAGGATCTACTCGGCCCAATTTTTACGGATCAGGATATTCCCGACCCCTTTGTCGCGATTGGAAGCGGAACGAATGAGTGGAGCGGCGCGCTTTCTTCCATTCCGGACCAGTATCTCATGCCCTATGAAAATTGGGATTTCAGCCTCGGCTTCAATCTCGGCTACACCCTCAAGACGAGGGTAGGCGATCTGGGTACTTCCGGCGGCCTTTCTTCCGGCCTTGGCATGGTGAATTACGACGAAAGCAAATATAGGCCGTATGAGGCTGAATTCCGCGAAACTAACCAGCAGTGGCTGCTGACGAACCGGATTTATGCCCGTACATACTTGAACAATCTTGATTATTGGTACAATCCCGCTCAAGGGTACTTCGCGAGCCAGCGTTTCACCATGACCGGCTTCCTTCCCTTCGAACGCCAGCATTACATCAAGTCCGAAAGCAGGCTCGATGCGTATGCCACGCTTTTCACGATTCCCTTGAGCGATACCTGGAAATTCAAATGGGTGCTCATGGCGCACAGCGGTTTCCAGGCTCTCTTTGCCGAACCGTGGCAGACCTTCAAGGTCACGAAGGATTGGGTCAGTCTCGACGGGACCTTCAACGTGCGCGGATGGAAGGATCTTTACGGCTCGAAGGGTACGATGCTCTGGGAGAATTCCGTCGAACTCAGAATGCCCATCATAGACCAGATGCTCTGGATGGACCTCTTCGTCGATGGCGGCGCCATGAAAACGGGCAATGGCTTTGTGGACATGACGTTGCCCACGCCAGCGGCCACCGGCTCTTCCGGCTTGTCATGGAATAATTTCGCTTTCAGCACAGGCCTGGGCTTCAGGTTCACCATTCCACAATTCCCCTTCAGATTCTATCTGGTGAAGCGCTTTACTTTCGACGGCTCGGCAATCACGTGGAAAACCACCGGCGCGAATTTCGATTTCGTGCTAAGTATTACGCAACCCCTCTACTGAGGGCGCAGGCGCTCATTGTATCGAGATGTTGGTGATCTTGGGGGATGGAGGCAAAATCATGGCAGAGGCGATGATTGAAAAGGGAATGAGCCAAAGCGGCGCCCGAAAGGGCGGCTCGCTTGCTCTAGCAGCCAGGATAGGTCTTGTCTGTGCCGCCTTTTTTGTGCTTGTGGCACATCCTGCCTTTTCGCAGCAGATCACGAGGGTCGCTGTGCTGGATATGGCAAGAATATTATCAGCCTTTCCAAAAGACACAGCGGCCTTGAAGAATTTCGAAACGAAAAAGGCGGAAGTTCAGGCGGAAATCGACAAGAAAGCAGCCGTTATCAAAGACCTTCAGACGAGGAAGGCGGACGCGGATTCTTCGGGCGATACGAATCAATCGAATTTGCTTACGTTGGAGCTGGCGCGAAAAACAGCTGACTTGAAGGATTATGTCACGGCGAGGCAAAACGAGCTCGATCTTCTCGCGAAAGCCTTGAGTTCGAGCGCTTCCTTTGTTCAAAAATTGGGGGCGACGATTGCCCAGGTCGCCGAAGCCGAAGGTTATTCCCTGGTGATGAATCTCAAACCGCAAGACCAAAACGCGAATGTCGTGCTCTGGAATAGCCCTTCGATCGATATTACCGACAAAGTCATTCAAGCGCTCTCCGCGGGAAGGTGAGAGTCCGCGTTTTCAGTCTTTTAAAAGCGATTCTGGTTCTTTGTCCTTGTCGATTGGCTCCGACCGCGAATGCAGCGATTCGGTAAGAGCATCCGTGAGAAGCCGGAACCGCTCGTCATTTTCGGCGGAGAGAAGGCTCAACTCCTTGTGGACGTCCAAAAGAAATCCAGCGCTTATCGCCTCATTGCCGACGAGCTCCTGGCCAGCCATGGGGCTTGGGCAGGCTTCGCTGGAAAATTCCAACATTGTCAGCATCCCCATCGTTCGGAAAAGGCTCTTGCACTGCGCGTTCGCGCGATGAATGACAGGAGCGCTGAGGCCAAGAGAGCGTACTGCCTTGGAAAAATAGACGATCAGACCAAGAAAGGTGGAGTCCATATAGTCGCAGGATGAGAGATCAAAGCGCAGCGAGCCGATGCGAGAATCAGGATCGAGTATCCCCTGGATCTTCGCCTTGAGCTCGGGACAAAGGGTCGCGGTGATATGCCCTGCCGGGATTATCACTAGATCGTTGCCAGCGGTGCCGAAATATATTCGTTCCTCTACCATAGCCCTCTTCCCATTGCGATGAAACCAGTTTTCAGCCTTGTAGAGTACCCGCGTGGCACGTATAATTCAAGCCTATGGCCGAGCGCGTCGCAATGTTGGATCAATATCGAAGGATAAAATCCCGATACCGAGATGTCATCCTCTTTTTCCGTCTTGGCGATTTTTACGAAATGTTTTTCGATGACGCGATCGAAGCGAGTTCACTTCTCGATCTCACGCTGACGAAACGTCAAGGGCAGCCCATGTGCGGAATACCCTACCACGCTTCGAAAACCTATATCGCCAAGCTTCTGAAAGCAGGAAAGAAAGTAGCCATCTGCGAGCAGCTGACCGCGCCTGGTTCCAAGGGAATAATAGAACGCGATGTCATCGAGGTAGTCACTCCAGGAACGACGATCGAAGAGGATTTCATAGACCATGCCGCAAACAATTATCTAGCGAGCGTCTGCAGTCTCGAAGGTCGCTTGTGTGTTTCCTGCCTCGATGTGTCTACGGGCGAATTCAGGGCTTATTCCGGCATGGATGGGAGCTCAGGGATGGAATTCCTTCGCTCCGAACTCTATAGGCTGGCGCCGCGGGAACTCATTATCCAGCAATCGCTGTATGAGCGGGCCGAAACCAGTTCGATCGTCAGGGAAATGGAAGGCGTCCTCGTGGAACGCAGGCCGGACTGGAGCTTCGACAAGGGGAAGGCACTCGAGGCGCTCAGGAAGCGATTCGGAGTCGCATCCCTTAAGGGGTTCGGCTTTTCGGACAACGCGCCCGAAATCGCCGCCGCTGGCATTCTTCTCGAATACCTCGACGAAAACGTAAAAGCGCGCAGCCCTCATATCAGAAGCCTGCTTCCCTACGACAGGGAAGAATACCTTTCACTGGATGAAGCTACCCGCAGGAACCTCGAGCTCGTGAAAAATCTTGCCGATTCCGGCAAAAGAGATACCTTGCTCGCCGTGCTCGACAGGACGAAGACAGCCGGGGGCTTTAGGCTATTGCGCCAATGGATACTGCAGCCGCTCAGGCGCAAGGAAGGAAAAGAGGGAATAGAAGCCCGCCTCGATGCCGTAGAGTACCTGCACCAGGATCAACTTCTTTTAAACGACCTGCGAAGAAGACTTGGCGCCGTCCTCGATTCCGAGCGCCTGATCGCGAGACTGGCCATGGATAAGGCGCATGCCAAGGATATCCTCGCGCTGCGCGACTCGATGCTCGCTTCCGTCGCCATTGCCGCTCTTCTCGCCAAAGGTGGAGCCCCAACCCTCCTGGCGGGAAGTCTGGATGAAAAAGTAAAAGCCGATTGCGGCGAAGCTGCCGGGATAATCGACCGTTCGATCAAGGAAGACCCCTCGGTGCTCCTGACCGAAGGCAACATGATACGGGAAGGATATAGCGCGGACCTGGATTACCTGCATTCCATCAAGAAAAACTCAACGAAAATTCTCGAAGATTACCTGGAAGAGGAAAAGCGGAACTCAGGCATATCGACGCTGCGCATACGATACAATAAAATCATCGGGTATTACCTGGAAGTATCGAAAGGAAAGATCGATGCGGTGCCTTCTCATTTCATCCGCCGCCAGTCCCTGGTTGCGGGAGAGCGATACACGACGGACCGGCTCGCGGAAATCGAGAGCGAGATAAATGGCGCCACGGAGAAAATAGTGGAGCTGGAGAAGAGACTTTTCCTCGAGATGAGGGAAAGCCTCAAGATCCATATTGGATCGATGGAGAACTTGGCGCGCGAGATAGCGGTCACTGATTGTCTGTCATCGTTTGCCCAGGCGGCCACCGAAGGAGCGTACTGCAGGCCTGAACTCGTGGACGGAACCATGCTCGCGATCAGGCAGGGGCGCCATCCCGTCGTCGAGGCTTGCCTTCCCATAGGCGCGTTCGTGCCCAACGATCTGGAGCTGGATACGGCGGCAGCCGGTTTCGCTCTCATTACGGGACCGAATATGGCCGGAAAATCCACGGTACTTAGGCAAACGGCTCTCATTGCCCTCATGGCGCATATTGGATCCTTCGTTCCGGCCGAATCGGCGAGGATCGGGCTTGTGGACAAGATTTTCTGCCGGGTCGGAGCCCAGGACAATCTCGCGAGGGGAGAAAGCACCTTTCTCGTGGAAATGCATGAAACAGCCTACATCCTCAACACAGCCACAACCAAGAGTCTCGTCATCATGGATGAAGTGGGCAGGGGAACCGGCACTCTCGATGGCGTATCGATTGCCTGGGCGGTCAGCGAGCATCTTCTCAATGTGGTATGCTGCAGAACGCTCTTCGCGACGCATTATCACGAACTTACCTCGATGGAACATCCCCATATGAAGAACCTCAGCTTGGCCGTCCTCGAGAACGAAGGGGAAATCGTTTTTCTGAAAAGACTGAAGGAAGGGCCTGCCGCCGGGTCCTACGGGCTTCATGTCGCCAAACTAGCGGGCATACCTGGAGCCGTGCTGGCAAGAGCGAAGGCCTTGCAGGGGAGATTCGTCAATTTCGAGCACAGCCTTTCGCCCTCTGGCGCCGCCCCGGAAATTGCCAAGGACGCTGAGGCAATCCTGGCGCAAGGCCAAGCCCTGCCCCAAGCCGACTCCTTGTCTCAAGGCACCGCCAAGCGATTCGCGGAACTCTTCTCCCCCGACGATATCGCCATCGCGAAGCTGAAAAGCGTCGATCCTGACAGGATGACACCCTTGGAGGCACTCCAGCTCATCGCGGAGTTGAGAGCAATGCTTCATTGAAGCGAGCCGCAGCCTGCGCTGCGTGAAAGATCCGATGAGACTCATCGGATTTGCCAATTCCGCGGCGCTAGCGGCCAAAAGAGTGATAGCGACAGCCGGATCGACCCTGGTCACGGTGGCTGGCTTTATCCTTCCTCCTTACTGCGTTATCTGTGGCATGCGCATCGAAGCGTCGGAGCCATCGCAAACCTTTCCGCTTTGCATCCATTGCAGAGAAGAACTCGCCGAGATTCGGGGCGAACGCTGCGCGATTTGCGGACGCGAGCTATTTTCCGAACAAGCAGTATGCGCTACGTGCCGAGGTAACGAACACGCTTGCTCGCAAGTATATCCGCTTTTCATGTATGCGGGCGTCGCAGGCGCCTTGCTCAAAAGATACAAATCAGGCAAACGAGCCTCCCTTGCTTTATTATGGGCTGATCTCATGATGCGCGTCATTGCTGAACGTTGGCCTGAAAGAATCATCGTGCCCGTGCCGCCTCGACCGGAAAAAATCAAGAGGAAGGAGTGGGACCAGGTCGAAGCGATTGTCGCGGTGATTGAAAAGAGAGGGTTTCATGTAGAACGCATCCTCCAGAGGTCCCCGAGCCTCCAGCAGAAGCGGCTCAACAGGGAAATGAGGAAGGCGAATGCGGACAAAGCCTATTCATTGGTTTCCGGCCTCTCTTTGTCCCCATCCTCGGCAATACTGCTCATCGACGATGTCTATACGACTGGCGCGACAATCGAGGCATGCGCCAGGGCTTTGCGCGATGGCGGGGCCGAGGATGTCGCGGCTCTCGTGCTGGCCGCGGATTGAAAGCATTCTGCGGACCATGTTCTCTTGAGCGGCCGGGAGCTTCGCTGTCCGATTCCCTCAGCTATTGACTAATCCATTGCAGAGCACTACTATATCGGCATGTAAAAAGCGCGGGATTCTTTTTAGAAATAAGGAGAGTCGTTCTACGACTCTTTTTTTTTGGCATCACCTCTGGGATACCATGATGGTGAGTCTATTCGTTGCCGGAGAAGACTCGGCAAAAATGCAGGCGAGGCGGCGTGGCGGACGACAAAGATGTGGAGTCGGGGATCGAGGCGATCCTCGGGAGCGCAGGATTGCATCTCCTTGAGTTTTCCCTTTCAAGGCAGAAGGGGAGCATTAAGGTAAAGGCGGTTGTGTATTCGCCTTCGGGAACGGGGACAGACGAATGCGCCAAGGCTCACAGGCTCATACTTCCCCAGATTCAGCTCGTTTTCGATGCGCAAAATCCTGAAATTGAGATTTCGAGCCCTGGTATCGATAGGATCATAAAGTCGGAGAAGGAATGGAAAGCCTTCGTCGGCAAATCGATCAAGATCCTGCTGAACGACAGGGACGAATGGCTGGAAGGAAGGCTGATGGGGTATTCCGGCGGGAAGATCGAATTTTCCAGCGGGGAAGGCACTTCAGCCATAGATATTTCATCCATCGCGAAAGCGCGCTTGGATTCTTCGCACAAGGGAGAGTAAGCAATGGCATCTGACATGGCGGAAGCCATTCGACAACTGATCAGCGAGAAAGGCATTTCCGAGGAGCTCATTGTCAACACGCTGCAGGAAGCCCTCCTCGCCGCATACAAGAAAAAATTCGGAACGAGCGATAACGCGATCATCCGCTTCAGGGACAACTACGAGGGCGTGGATATCTATGCCAAGAAGGTGATCGTCGCTGATGACGATCTGGAAGACGAAGTGCTTCAAATGACGCTGGATGAAGCGCGGAACTATGCCGATGACGCCGAAGTGGGGGACATACTTGAGCTGCCCGTCGATCCCCAGGATTTCGATCTTCAATCCGTCATGGTAGCGAAACAGACCACAAGGCAGAATTTCAGGGATATTTCCCGCGATACGCTGTATGCCGAGTATAAATCCAAACAGGGAGAACTCATCATTGGCTACTATCAGCGCGAGCGCAATAATGTCATCTATGTCGATCTCGGCAAAGTCGAAGGTATTTTCCCCAAGAAGTATCAGTCACCCAGGGAAGCATATCACGTTGGAGACAGGATCAAAGCCCTCATCTACGAAGTGGACAAGGGAAAGAACGGCCTGCAGATAATCCTTTCCAGGAGTCACGCCGAGTTCGTGACCAAGCTCCTTGAACTGGAAATCCCCGAAATCTACGATAAAACCATAGAGATCTTCAAGATTGTCCGCGAGCCAGGCTACCGGACAAAGGTTGCCGTCTTCTCCAAGAGAGACGATGTGGACCCTGTCGGCGCATGTGTTGGTCCGAAGGGAATGCGAAGCCAGCTGATCAGCCAGGAACTTGAAGGGGAGAAGATCGATTTCATCAAATATGATATCGATTCCAAACAGTTCATCAAGAACGCTCTTTCCCCCGCCGAGGTGAAAACCGTCCATATCTTGGACGAAGCCAAGCATACGGCTTTGGCGATCGTCTCTGACAAGGAACTCTCGATCGCGATCGGGAAGATGGGACAGAACGTGAAACTCGCGAATAGGCTTTGCGATTGGAATATCGATGTCAAGACCGAAGAGCAGTATCTGCAGGACGGCAGGAATATCGAACTTAAGCGCGCGGCGGACAGCCTGTTTGGCGATTCGGGTGAGGAAACCGAGGCGGAAGAGGAAGAAGCTGTCCTCCTTTCCGATCTGCCGGGAATGAAGCCTGAGTGGATTTCGGCTCTCGCGGCAGCGGGCATAGCCCTTGTGGAAGATTTTCTTGAAAAGGAAGATGAGGAGCTTGCGAAAGCTTCTGGCTTGCCGGTGGATGAGATTGAAGCGGTCAAGGGCATCATCGAAGAGAATATCGAAATCGTTCAGGAGGAGTCGGAGGAATCCGCCGGCTCCGGATCCGAAGAGTACACATGCCCTGATTGCGGCGCGGTGGTGACTCCGGATATGAAGAATTGCCCATCGTGCGGCGTTGAACTGAGTTTTGAATACAGCGACGACCAGGAAGCGTAAAAGGTAGGATATGACGGATAATACCGAGAACTCTCAGAAGAAAGTCCATCTCATCAAACAGCCGAAAATGGCACAGGGAGAGGCTCCTGCGGCGCAGGCGAAGCCCGAGGAAGAATCTCCAGCCGAGAAGAAAAAGGTTGTCGTGATGAAGAAAAAGGTCGTGCTGAAAAAAGCGCAAGCGAAAGTCGTCGCCCATCACGATCTCGAGGATGGCGAGCAGCCTGGTGAGGCTATGCAGGCTCAACCCGTTCAGGCGAGCTCCCCGCCCGCTGAGAAGTTATCGACGCATGCTCTGCACACGCCAGCCCATGCGGAAAATCCAGCTGCTTCCTCCGAACAGGCAAAATCCGAAGCGAAAGTTCATGAAAAGACTCATCCGGCTGAAATGCCTGCGATAAAACCGATTCGAGATGAGGGATCTTTGCAGGGCGAAAAGCATGAGCAGAGTCCCGCTCCTGTCTCGGCTTCCGGTCAGACTGCCGAAGCGGCGCAACCGAATGCCAACCCGATTGGTCAGCGAGATATGCCAGCTAGGCAGGCTCCTCCTGCAAGACCGGCGGCGCCGGGCGATCAAGCGCCCGCGCAGCCCTCTTCCCCGCAAACCGGTGGTTATCGTGGCGGGTATCAGAGCAACCCCGCTCGACCCCACGGCACCGCGGGAACGGTAGGCGGATATCCGGCGAATCGATCCCAAGGCGACGCGCCTAGAGGGCAGGGCTACCAAGGTAGCTCCTACCAGGGAAGAAGCGGCTATCAAGGTGGTTCGAGTTCCGGAAGCGGCTATCAAGGTGGTTCGAGTTCCGGAAGCGGCTATCAGGGCGGTTCGAGCTCTGGAAGCGGTTATCAGGGAAGAAACTATCAGGGAAGAACCAATCCAGGTGGATATCAGGGCAATTCCGGTGGCGGCCAGGGAAGCCAAGGTGGATACCAAGGCTCCAGCGGCGGCTATCAGGGCTCCAGCGGCGGCTATCAGGGCAGTCAGGGCGGCTATCAGGGTTCCGGAGGTGGATACCAAGGCGGCCAAGGTGGGTACCAGGGTTCCAGCGGCGGATATCAGGGCGGCTATCGAGGCAATCAGCCTTATGATCCCAATAGACCCAGACCTCAAAGCCCTGGCGGTTACCAAGGTGGCCAAGGCGGGTATCAGGGTTCGGGCGGCTACCAAGGCGGTCAGAGTGGCTACCAAGGCGGTCAGGGCAGCCCAAGCGGATACCAGGGGCAAAGGCCATATCAGGGCGGAGGGCAGGGTGGATACCCTAGCTCCAGACCCCCATACCCTGCGGGGCAGGGCGGCTATCCTCCGCGCGGTCCTCGACCTCAAGGTCCAGGCGGTCCCGGAGCCCCAGGCGGCTATCGTCCCGGCTACCCCTCGCAGGGAGGAAGACCTGCCGGACGCGCTGGAAACCTTTCTGGCGGTCCGCGACCCGGCGGTTACGGGGCACGCGGCCCCGCGAACGGTCCCTCACCTCTTGAAAGCAGCAAGACAGCCCAGCGCAAGCCAGCTCCGAGGAGAAAGCCCGGATTCGTGAGGCGCGAGGATGTCGAGCTCGAGAAGGAGCTTCAGCTCAAGAAGAAAGCCGAAGCCCGAGCCATCGCCATACCCAAATCCATCGACATAATGGAGAACATCTCCGTCAGCGATCTGGCGAAGAAAATGAATATAAAGCCCGCCGAACTCATCGGCAAGCTCATGGCCCTCGGCGTCATGGCGACGATCAACCAGAAGATCGACGCCGAAACCGCCACGATTCTCGCGAGCGAGTACAACTGCGAAGTCAAGATCGTCAGCCTCTATGACGAGACGGTCATCGAAAAGGAAGCCGACAATCCCGACGACCTTCGCCCAAGACCTCCAATCGTCACTGTCATGGGCCACGTTGACCATGGAAAGACGAAGCTTCTCGACGCCATCCGGAAGACCGATGTCGTGTCGCACGAGTATGGCGGGATAACGCAGCATATTGGTGCCTATCAGGTTGAGACGGGAAGAGGGAAAATCACCTTCCTGGATACGCCGGGACATGCGGCCTTCACGAAAATGCGCGCCCGCGGAGCCCAGGTAACGGATATTGTCATCCTCGTGGTATCCGCTGTAGAAGGCGTCATGCCCCAGACAAAGGAAGCCCTGGATCACGCCAAGGCGGCCAAGGTTCCCATCATCGTCGCCATCAACAAAATCGATCTGCCCGAAGCCAATCCCGACAGGATCAAGACTCAGCTCTCCGAGCTGGGCCTCATCCCCGAAGAATGGGGCGGGACGACACAGTTCTGCGAGATTTCGGCTCTCCAGAAGAAGGGTATCCCCGAATTGCTCGACGCCATCCTTCTCCAGGCGGAGATACTTGAGCTGCAAGCCAGCTACAAACGCCTGGCTGAAGCCAAAATCGTTGAATCCCGCATCGACCAAGGCCGAGGCATCGTAGCGACCATCATTGTCGCCACGGGCACCCTGCATATCGGCGATTCCTTCGTCGCGGGCATCTTCCCTGGAAGAGTCAGGGCCATGTTCGACGACAAGGGCAACCGCATCGACGAGGCAACCCCGTCCACGCCGGTTGAGGTCCTCGGTTTCGAGGGAATCCCCAACGCCGGCGATCCCTTCGAGGTCGTCGAGGAAGAAAAATACGCTCGCGCCATATCGGACAAGCGGCAGGAACTCAAGAAATACGAAGAAGGGAAGAACGTAAAGAAGGTCACCCTCGACAACCTCTATGAGACGATTTCCGCCGGAGAAGTGCAGGAACTTAAAGTAATTATAAAGGGCGACGTGCAAGGCTCCGTTGAGGCGCTGAAAGGCATGTTGGAGAAGCTCTCCACGAAGGAAGTCCGCCTGAACGTCATACGCGCGGCGGCGGGCGCCATTTCGGACGACGATGTCATGATGGCTTCAGCCTCGGACGCGATCATCATAGGCTTCAATGTCAGACCAATTGCCTCCGCCAAGCTTTTGGCCGATAGGGAAAAGGTCGACATCAGGAAGTACAACATCATCTACCGGGCGCAAGAAGATATTCAGAAAGCCATGGAAGGAATGTTGTCGCCCGAACTCAAGGAACAGGATATCGGCAAGGCCGAAGTCCGAAACATCTTCCGCGTTCCGAAAGTCGGCATTGTCGCGGGATGCTATATGCTCGAAGGAGCCGTGCACAGAAACAGCCAGGTGCGCATCATCCGTGACGAGATCGAAATTTTCCAGGGCAAGATCAACTCGCTCAGGCGATTCAAGGACGATGCCAAGGAAGTGGTGGCAGGTTTCGAGTGCGGCATCGGCATCGAAAATTGCAATGACCTCAAGGAAGGCGATATGCTCGAGATATTCGAGACGGTCGAAATAGCGCGCTCCCTGGGGAAAGCTGAAGGCAATGGATCAGATAAGACTTAAGAGGCTCGAAGAGCTTCTGCGCGAAGAAATAGCGGCGCTTATATCCTCCGGCGAAATCAAGGACCCCCGTGTAGGGTCCCTGATTTCGGTCACCCGAGTGGAAGCGAACCGGGATGGTTCGGTCGCGAAAGTATGGGTGAGCTGCATCACCGACGACGAGAAGGAACTTGATGCGGCCGTGGATGGACTGTCCAGCGCCGCAGGGTTCGTGCAGTCCCAGATTGCCCACAGGGTCAGGCTCCGGCTCACTCCTGTCCTTCACTTCATAGCCGACAAAGGCATCAAGGAAGGCTTCGAAATGACGGAAAAGATAAAGGGTCTCCTCAAGGAATGACAGCATCCGGCTATCTTCTCTTCGACAAGCCAGCAGGGAAGACTTCGTTCGCCGCCCTGAGCGGACTCAAGAAAACATTCCCCAACGCGCGTATCGGCCATACGGGGACACTCGATAGTTTTGCCACGGGGCTCCTGATCGTCGTCCTTGGGACATATAGTCGGCTCGCTTCCTGGTTCGTCGGGCTCGATAAAGTATATGAGGCGGAAATCCGCTTTGGAATCGGCACCGATACGCTCGACCCCTGTGGCGCCGTCACCGGCACAGGGCCCATTCCATCGCGCGAAGCCTTGGAAGCCGCGCTGCCGGCCTTCCGCGGCGAGATACTTCAGATACCCCCCGACTATTCGGCCATACATGTTGAAGGCAAAAGAGCCTCCTCCTTGGTCAGGAAGGGCGGCTCCATCAGCCTTCCGGCGCGGCCCGTCACCATTTTTTCCCTCGAAGTGAGCAATTTTGCGGATGGCCTGGCTTCAATGACAATTCATTGTTCCTCAGGCACCTACGTGAGAGCCCTCGCAAGGGATATAGCCGCGGCCTGTGGCACCTGCGCCCATGTAAGCGCGCTCAGGCGCGTCAAGGTAGGCCCTTTCTCGGTGCGCGACGCTATTGCTTCGCCAGAAGACGCCGCGGCCCAGGCGTTCCGCAGTCTGGATCCCGAAGCAGCTGCTCTTCTTGGCCTGGAAATCGCGTCGGTCCCTGCCGAACATGAAGCTGCCTTTTCGAATGGAGCCCCATATGTGATTCCTGCCATCATACGATATGAGGCGAGCACGACAGGTATGGCCCATGGCGCCGATATCGCCAGTGGCGCCGATATCGCCGTATTCTCTTCCCGTCGGACCTTCCTCGGCATCCTGGAAAATCGCTCCGGCAGGTTGAGCTATAAGCACGTCATGCCGAAGGGAGAGCTGGATTGATGAAGATCTTGAAATGGACGGATTTCATCGCCGCGCGCGACTATGCTCCCCTTTCGGTCACGATTGGTGTGTTCGATGGAGTCCATCGAGGGCATCAGCTCCTCATGAGCGCGGTTCTTTCTCGAAGGCCAGCCATGAAGACTGCCGTTATCACGTTCAGGGACAACCCTAAAAAAATCCTGCATCCTCAATCCTTCAAAGGAAGCATATTCACGCTCGATCAAAAGATCGACGCTTTCGATGAGGCGGGTTTTGATGCTTGCGTACTGATTGACTTTTCCCAGAATTTCGGTACACTTTCAGGCGCGGAATTCCTTTCCCTGCTTGCGAATGCTGGCGTGAAATTCATATGCGTTGGCCCGAATTTCCGCTGCGGGCACAAAATGGACACGAACGCGCAGGCGCTTGTGCAACTATGCGGGAAACTTGACATGGAAGCGCGCATCGTGGATCCCGTCCTTTCTGGCGGACATCCGGTGAGTTCGTCCAGAATAAGGAACGCGATACTCGAAGGCAGGATCGCCGAAGCCGCGGAAATGCTGGGGCGGCCGTATATAGTGGAGATAGGGCGTATCGAAGCGCTCTCTCCTAATGGTTTTTCGCTCGAGGCGGCGGAGGATGCTTTGCTTCCCCCGGATGGAGCCTATGAAATCGCCATAGATCCGTCGGCCGGGCATGAATCGAAGATGATCGTCCGCATCGAAGGCGGAAAGATCATGGCAAGAACAGGTAAAGCCCGCGCCGCGAAACGCGTCGCGATAATGAATGTGGTATCACAAGAGTGGAAGGAGATATAGAAGATGGCATTGACCAAAGAGGACAAGGCCCAGGTCGTGATTGAGTATGGCAATAGCGACAAGAATACCGGAGCGATCGAAACCCAGGTAGCCCTGCTCACCAAGAGAATCACCGATCTGACCGAGCACTTCAAGATTCATAAGAAGGACACAAACTCCCGACGCGGTCTGCTGAAAATCGTCGGACAGCGGCGCAAGCTCCTCAAATACCTTCAGAGAACCAACCTTGAAGGATACAGAGCGCTCGTCGAGAAACTTCAGATCAGGAAGTGAACGCAGATGCAATCCAGGAATACAGGCCCGGCCGCACTTGATCGTGCGCGGGCCTTTTCCTGTTGTTCCGGCCGTCGCCGGAATTTGCGGTTTCAGCCGTAAAAAGGAAGAAAAATGATACATACAGTGCGTTGCCAAATTGGCAATGAAACCCTGGTTCTCGAGACCGGCCGCATGGCGAAGCAAGCCGGTGGCGCGGTATTCGCGACCTACGGCGGCTCGGCCGTCCTCGCGACCGCCTGCTGCTCGGAAAAAGTGACCGAAGGACTGGATTTTGTCCCCCTCACCGTCGAGTACAATGAGAAATATTACGCCGCGGGCAAAATACCCGGCGGTTTCATCAAGAGGGAATCTCGGCCCAAAGACAAGGAAATACTCGTCTCCCGAATCATCGACAGGCCGATGCGCCCGCTTTTCGACAAAGCTTTCGGCCGCGAGATTCAGGTTGTTCCAACCTGCCTCTCAACCGATAACGTCAATCCGCCCGACATCGTCGCCGTAAACGCGGCCAGCGCGGCCGTCCACATTTCCGATATCCCCTTCGCCGGCCCCATCGCGGCCGTTCGCGTGGCTCTCGTTGGCGATACATATATCGTCAATCCCACCTTTGAGCAATGCGAAAGCGCCAAGCTCGAGATCACGGTTTCAGGCACGGCGGCTGGCATCACGATGGTTGAAGGCGGTTCCCATGAAGTTTCCGAAGAGGAGATGATTGCCGCCATCGAGTGCGCCAAAGCGCCTATCGCCCAAATCTGCGCCGCGATCGTCGAACTGCGCACCCTCGCCGGCAAGGAAAAACTCCCCCTCGCGCCCCTCAAGGTTTCCCTGAACAAAGAAGAGGAAATCCGCGCTTTCGCCGCTCCCCTGCTTTCCGCTGCCCTCTTCGTGAAAGTGAAGCAGGAACGCTACCTGGCCGTGCGCACCGCGATAAAGGAAACTCAGGTCGCTTTTGCCGAAGTCCTCGACACCGAAGTCCAGCAGAAGCTTTTCTCAGCCCTCATGGAAGATCTTCAGTACCATATCCTCAGGAATGGCATTCTCGACAAGGGCCTGCGTGTCGATGGCCGTGGCCTCGAAGATGTACGCCCCATTACTTGCGAAATCAACGTTCTCCCAAGAACCCATGGTTCAGCCCTCTTTACTCGCGGAGAAACCCAAGCCTTGGCCGTCACGACCCTCGGTACCATCCCGACGAGCAGATCCTGGACGACATCGAAGGTGACCGACGAGATCGCTTCATGCTCCATTACAACTTTCCCCCCTTCTCGGTGGGAGAAACCGGGCGTCTCGGCACGGGAAGGCGCGAAATCGGACATGGCAGTCTCGCTCGCCGCGCCGTGGAAGTCATGTTGCCGCCCAAAGATAAATTTCCCTACACCATCCGCGTCGTATCCGAGGTTCTGGAATCCAACGGTTCTTCCTCAATGGCGACCGTTTGCGGTTCTTCTCTCTCCCTGATGAGCGCGGGCGTTCCCATGCGCAAGCCTGTAGCGGGAATCGCCATGGGCCTCATCACCGACGAAACCCGATTTGCCGTACTCACCGATATCCTTGGCGATGAGGATCACCTGGGCGACATGGACTTCAAAGTGGCCGGAACCAGGGATGGAATTACCGCTTTCCAGATGGATATCAAAATCTCCAGCGTGAGTACCGAAATCCTCACCAAGGCACTCGCCCAGGCGAAGCGTGGAAGAATGCACATCCTCGGCATCATGGAGAAAACCCTCTCCGTGCCCAGCGATGATATTTCCGAATACGCGCCCAAGGTCGTCAGCGTCAAAGTGGATCAGGAAAAAATCGGTGCCATCATCGGGCCTGGCGGCAAGAACATCAAAGGGATGTCCGAAAAGTACGATGTCCAGATCAATGTCGATGAGGAAGGCACGGTCACAATCTACGGCAAGAACCAGAAAGCCGCGTACGATGCCCGCGACGCCGTTCTCAGCATGGTTGAGGAACCGGAAATAGGAAAAATCTACGATGGCACCGTAAAGCGGATCATGGAATTCGGCGCCTTCATCGAGATCATGCCCGGCAAGGAAGGCCTCTGCCATATTTCAAAGCTCGCCAAGGGGCGGGTCGAGAGAGTGACGGATATCCTGAAGGAAGGCGACGCGATAAAGGTCAAGCTCATGGAAATCGACCGCATGGGAAGGCTCAATCTCGCCTCGGTTGAAGCTCTCGATGAGAATGGACAGCTTCCTCCCTCGAGCCGCGACGACCGACCTCCAAGAGATGATCGCGGGCCTCGCAGGTTCGATGACCGGAGAGATTCGTCCCACCGACGCTGATCCGCTGATTTCGATGATACAACCAATTGTCCTGCCGGCCGGAGCGGTACTCCTCTCCGAACGCCGGCGGGATGCCCCAAGTTTTGCCATCTCAATCTGGTTCCCTTTGGGATCCAGGAACGAAGCCCCTGAAACGAGGGGCTTCGTCCATTTCCTTGAGCACATGCTCTTCAAGGGCACCGGCAAGCATGACGCATACACGCTGTGGCGAACGATAGAGAGGACCGGCGGCTATGCCAATGGGTTCACCGAGCGCGATGGTCTTTGCGTCTATTTCTGCGTGCCAGCGGCGGAGTGGCGTCTGGCCACGGAGCTGATAGCTGAAGTGGCCTTCAACTCGACCTTCCCCGTAGAAGAATTCCATAGGGAAAAGCAGGTTATTCTCGCGGAAATCGCTCAAGTCGAAGACGATATAGAAGAGACCGCCTTCGACGCTTTCCTCGAGCGCTTTTGGCCCGATCAGCAGGTCGCGAAGCCCATCGCCGGATCGCGTGCCGATGTGGAAGCCGTAGACCGCGAACGGCTGTTCGCTTTTTACCAACAATCCATCACGCCGGAGAGCGCGGTGATCGCGGCCTCCTGCGATTATGATATCGACTTTTTTGCCGAGGCGATGAATGACGCGATACTGCGCGCGCTCCTTATAGGCGCGCCCGCGTCCGCAACCGATGCCGCGACGCGGAATATTTTCATACCCCCTTCGCGCACGCCTGTCGCGAAGGATTTCCGCGGGTATACGCGAGCATCCTCATCCCAGGCATACTACTTTGAGGCCCTGCAGCTCGATCCTCCGCTGACCGCTCACGATTTCTTCTGCCTTGGGGTGGTAAACGGAGTATTAGGCGAAGCCTCGACGTCGAGGCTCTTCCAAAAAGTGCGCGAAAAATCAGGCTTGGCGTATGCGGTGCAGTCGTCGCTTTCATTCGCAAAAACTGAAGCCTTATTGCTCATTCAGGCCGCGACGGAAAGCCCGAAGCTTTCGGAATGCCTTTCGGCGGTGGAGGGGGAAATGGGGGAATTCCTATCCCTTGGTCTGACCGAGGAAGAATTGGCGGAAGCAAAATCCAGACTCTCCGGCAGTTTTCTCCTTTCCATGGAAGATCCCGAATCCAGGATAAGGCGGCTGGCTAGCTGGTATTTCCTCTCAGGCGCCATTCCCGATGTCCGTGAAGAAATGGAATCCTATCTCGCTGTCGGCAGGGATGAAATCAGCCATATGCTGGGGCGGCTATCGCTCGCCCCAAGGGGACGCTACGTTTACGGGAGCGTGAAAGCCTCGGCTGCCCGGACTCTTGGATTCAAGGAGATATGAAATGGACCCGATTTGCGTGCCCCTCATTCTCGCCACAGGGGCCAAGCTTCCCGAATATAAGACGGAAGGTTCGGCTGGCGCCGATCTTCGCGCCAATCTCCTGGAACCAGTATGGTTGGCTCCAATGGAAAGAAAGGCGATCCCGACAGGCGTGAGAATTGAGTTGCCCGCGGGCTATGAAGCTCAGGTGCGGCCAAGATCGGGCCTGGCGCTCGAGAAGGGAGTAACTTGTCTCAATAGCCCCGGAACGATCGATTCGGACTACAGGGGAGAGATAAAAGTCATTCTCATAAATCTGGGAGCTGTCCCCGCGCGCATAGATCCTGACGACAGGATAGCGCAGCTTGTCATCGCGCGGTATACTGGCGCCACCTTCGAGCCGAAAGAAAGATTGGCGGATACAAGACGGGGCGATGGGGGATTCGGCTCGACGGGAGCATAGGAGGGGCTTTTCGATGGCAAGGAGGATGCATTCGGCTCGCGCTTTTCCTCTTACCATGCAATTCTATATCGTGCGCGAATTCTGCCTCTCCTTCGCCATTTCCTTCTTGTTTTTTTTCGTCGTATTCTTCATAAATCAAATTCTTCTGCTGGCCGAGGATATCCTCTCCAAAAGCGCCCCCCTCGACCAGACTTTGCTCCTGCTTCTCTACTCGCTTCCCTCAGTCATCGCGATTGCCTTCCCTTTTTCAGCCCTCGCGGGAGCCCTGATGACATCGGCGCGATTGAATACGGACAATGAAATCCTCGCTTTCTCAGCGGCCGGGATATCGCCGGCCGCACTCTATGTTCCCTTCCTTGTCATGGGGCTCCTGGCTTCATGCATCTCCTTCGCGGCAAACGACTATTTCCTTCCGCGCAGCTCGGTGGCTTTTCGGAAAATCTACGGCGAACTCGTCGCCCGATCGGCATCCATTGAATTGACTCCTTATTCAGTCAAGCGCTATTCGCAGGCGGTGGTTGTCACGGGAGCCAAGGATGGATCCAAGATCGAGAATGTTCTTTTATTTGAAACCGATGCAAAATCGGACGATAAGGTCATCGCGGCCGGAAACGCGAGCATAACAATCGATCCAAGTGGAAATGACGCCGTCATCGAAATGAATAATATCGTGGAACACTCCGTATCGATGGAAGGTCAGGACAAATTTTCCATCTCCAAGGCCGATACGATGCTCTACCGCTTCGCTCTGAAGGATCCTGTGGTGGGCTTCGCGGGCACGAGTCCCTCGGAAATGACGTCGAAGGCCCTTCTCGAAAACGTGCGCCGGAAAAGGAGCACGCTTGAGGCGCGCTGGAGGGATGCCGCGAGACAGTTTTCCGATGCCAGAGCCCGGCTCGTGGCGAGCTATGGGGATGCCGCGCTGACGCCCCCCGGCGCAGCCGACTCGAAGGAAATCGATCAGAGACTGCAGCGTTCAATCGCAGCGTTCCGCCAGACTGATACGGCGATTCCATCGGATCGTTCGCTTCAAATCTATGAACTCGAATACAACAAGAAATTCGCGATTCCCGCAGCCGGCTTTTTCTTCACCCTCCTCGCGTTCCCTTTGGGACTGGGAACGAAAAGGGCGGGAAGGACAGCTGGCTTTGGCCTAGCCCTCCTTCTTTCAACCTTCTACTGGGCTCTGCTTTTCGCTGGGCAATCCGCCGGCATTAGAAGCAGCATCTCGCCAGGCTTGGCGATGTGGGCGCCCAACGGGCTCGTTTTTCTATCCGCTATAGGCGTCTGGATAGCGCGCCGCAAGAGCGGGCGAAGAAGCGTATGAATTCCGCAAAGACGCCTTCGCGTACAGGAATAGCTGGTCTTGGAGGGCCTCATCTTCTTCGAAGCCTCCTGCTCAGACAATCCCTCATCCGTTTCGCTGGCGCCGAAGCGTTTCTTGTCGGAATAATGGTGCTCGCCGATCTCTTTTCCTCGATGTGGAAGCTTCTGGCGATGGAGGCTCCTTTCGTGAGCATTCTCCTGTGGGTGGCGGAAGGCGTGCCAGCGCATTTGACCGAAGTGTTGCCCATCGCCTTGCTTTTTGGCATAACCTTGAGCCTCGCCGAGATGCACGCCGACGGGGAACTCCTCGTTATATGCGGATCTGGAATCAGCGTGCAGAGCCTCAGCCTGCCCATCATGGTTTTTTCGATGCTGATCGCCGGGGCGATGTTTTTCGCGAACGATTGGATAACGATTCCTTCCTCGACGGCGCGCGACAATCTTTATGCCGCAATGACGGGGCAAAAAGGGCAGGGCCGACAAATTTCCAATATCGCCATAATGTCCAAGGGGGGAGCCTTCGTTTATCGTGTCGGCTCATACGACCCAGCGGCGAAGCGCATTTCGAATGTGGATATCGTGGAACGGAACGCTTCGGGCGAGCCTTTGTCCAGAATTCTCGCGCCCTTGGCCGAATGGGCGGGGAATCGGTGGAGTTTGCGGGATGCGCGGATTTTTTCCCTCAAAGGCAATGGCGAGTGGACCGAGGCGAGAGTGAAAGAATTTTCCCGCGCCGATCTCAACGAGGCGCCCGATTCTTTCGGCATCCTGCGAGAAAAGCCCAGCCTCATGAAGACTGGCGAGCTCGCGGTCTATATCAAATCTCTCAAAAAATCGGGCTTGCCCTCAGCGGAAGCGCAAACGGAACTGCATAAGCGCTTTTCCTTTCTCCTCACCCCTTTCATCGTATGCGGGCTCTCCGTTTCGTTCGCCGGACTGTTCAGGAAGAATTCACTCCTGATGAGCCTCCTTTTCAGCCTTGCCACGGCTACTGTATATTATGTCGCCCAGATGGTAGGCGCGCTGTCGGCAAAAACAGGATGGCTCTCTCCTGCCCTTGGTGTGTGGAGCGTCTCGACAGTCTTCCTCGTCGTATCAGTGATCGGGTTTTTAAAGGCCCGGACATAGGCTGAGGATCAGCGCCGCGAAACCCCAAAAAGAGGAACAATTATGGCTGATACAGGAATTTTCAAGGAAAGCCACAGAGATGCTTTCTCCCGCGCGCGGACAGGTGAAGTCCATCTCCCCCATGGGATAGTGCAGACGCCGGCGTTCATGCCTGTCGGAACCAACGCGACGGTAAAGGCCATGCCTCCTGAAGATCTTCATGCAATGGGATTTAAGATCATCCTCGCGAACACCTACCACCTCTACTTGAGGCCAGGCCCTGAAATAATAAAAGCGGCGGGCGGCCTTCATGGCTTTTCGGGATGGAATGGCAACTTTCTTACCGATTCTGGCGGCTTCCAGGTGTTTTCCCTTTCCCCGCTCAGAAAAATCAGCGACGCTGGCGTCAAATTCCGCTCGCATATTGATGGATCAAGTCATTTCCTGACGCCGGAAAAAGTGGTTGAAATACAGACAGCCTTCAATTCCGACATCCAAATGCAGCTGGACATATGCTCCCCCTGGGGCGAGGACGAGAAAAAAGCCCATAAGGATATGCTCCTCACTCATGAATGGACAAAGCGGGCCAAGGCGGCTTGGGAAAAAGCAAGGGATGAGGAAGGGTATCAGGGCAAGCTGTTTGGCATCGTGCAAGGAAGCTTTTACAAGGATCTGAGGAAGGAGAGCGCCGAGAAAACTGTCTCGCTCGACCTTCCCGGCATCGCCATCGGAGGACTTTCCGTAGGGGAGCCCAAGGAAGTATTCTGCGACATGCTCGAGCACACCGCGGGCTTTTTGCCTTCCGACAAACCCCGCTATCTCATGGGCATCGGAACGCCCGACTATATCCTCGAAGCGGTGCGCAATGGCATCGATCTCTTCGACTGTGTCTATCCCACCAGGACGGCGCGCAATGGGCTTCTTTTCACCTCATCGGGGCAGATCACCATTAAAAAGGCGATCTACGAAAAGGACTTCTCGCCGATCGACCCTGAGTGTTCATGCCCGGTCTGCCTGAACCATTCAAGGGCCTATCTCCGCCACCTCTATCGAAACGGGGAAATCCTCTATTCGATACTAGCGACGCGGCACAATCTCCATTTTCTCGGAGATCTCGTGCGCAGGATCAGACTCGCCGTGCTTCAGGACAGGTTCGAGGAGTTCAGGAAAGAATTCCTCGAGCGATACACCCAGAAAAGCGATGATCGGGAATAGGTCAAAAAAGAAGGCTTCATTTCTGGCGATAGCGCTTCTTCTTATGTCGAGGTTGGGTTTTGCCAGGGAAACCGCATCATTCGGCACAACGGAGACGGAGGACATAGCAGCCTTTCTCCCTCCGGTTCGTGGTCTCGATTTCAGCGAACCGAGGCAGGACATTCCCGACAAAGGGTCGATTGCCCCCGAATACGCTTCGGAACAAAAACTGATACTCATCGCTTCGGCCCTTGCCTGGCTTGGCACGCCGTATTTGCTTGGGGGATTCTCAAAGGCGGGCGTCGACTGTTCCGGCTTCATTCACAACATCCTCTCCGGCTCTATTCCTGAACTTGGACCGTTTCCTCGACGCAGCGATGGATATGCCTTCATAGGCGTGGAGGCCGCCGCCATCGAGCCAGGGGATATTCTTATCTTTGCCCAGGACAAAGTGATCTATCATGTAGGCTTGGCGCTTAGCTCGGCTACCTTCATTCATTCAGCTTCGGAGGGAGCGAGGACTGGCGTCATCATATCGAGTCTCGACGAAGGAAATTGGAGTTCGCGCCTCTTCGGTGTCCGCAGGCTTCGTCCATAGGCGTAACCCCTGGGCTTGAATGACGAAAAAGGGCCGCTTGTTGCGGCCCTTTTTCATTTCGTTTGTGGGGCGACCTGAGCGCCCCCTTGCTTGAAAGTAATCAAAAAACGGCCACTTCGATCGAATCGATGAGGTATTGGAACTTTCTGTCGTGGATGGAGAACGAGAGGCGTTCCCCGATCTTGTGGTTGAACAGCTTTTTGCCGAGAGGCGAAAGGTAGGAGATCACGTCCTTGGCTGGATCGGATTCCCAGGGTCCAAGGATCGTATAGTATTCCTTTTCGCCAGAGAGTTCATTCGAGAGCGTGACCTTCGTTCCGAAGGATATTTTGGATGTCGTGATCGTGGACTTGTCGAAGAGCTGGGCACGCTCCAGTTCGTTCTTCAGCTTGCCGACCCGCGCGTTAAGCTCATCTTGCTTTTCTTTGGCGGCCTTGTACTCCGCGTTCTCGCGCAAATCGCCGAGCGAAAGGGCAAAAGCGATTTCCTTTTGGTTCAGAGGTACATCTTCCTCCATGATCGTCTGCAGCAGGTGCTGTTTTTCCTCATATTTCTCGGCGGTTACAATGAGGCCTCTGGAGACGGTCATTTTCTCTTCTTCGCCGAAGAACCTGAGGTTCGGGTATTTTTCGGAAATCTTGCGCTTTATGCTCATCTTGATGGCGGGGTCGACTTCCTTGATATCCATGAGGAGGGCGTAAACGCGCTCAGTCGTCTCGATGTTGGTCTCGATGAGGAACTGCTCGAGGACGTTCTCCTTAAAGAGGATGTTCTGGACGAGCCTGTTGACCTTGCGGTTTTCGGAAGTGTCCTTGTGGTTGTCGATTTCCTTGTATGTGATGTCGAGAATATGAAGCAGAGTGAGGAGGATCTTCTCGTACACGATGCCAAGTTCGGCGAACCAAGGCTCATCCCTGAGATCCTTGATGAGCCAGATGAAGGCTTCGCGGTAGTCCTTGTAATTCTCGACGATGTCCATCCCCATCTTCTTCAGCATGGGGGAATATCCCGCCGTCTTGAGCGCGTCGAGCATCCTCATGGACCGAGCGTAGGGGAGGAGTTTGATGAAAATATCCGGCCAGGTCGGGATGAAATTCTTGATGTGCTGAATGTATGCGTTGCGAAGGTCGCTGTCCTTGATGTTCAGATAAATGGCGAGAGGACTCTCGATCTGGGAAAAGAGATCGGTGAATTTCACCGCCGCGCCTTGCTGGAGCCTCGGATATTTGGTCGCGAGTTCCTTGAGCAGCAGATACGAGGCGATGACATGTTCGTCGACAGACTGGTAAGACTTGAGGAAGCTCGAGAAATAGGTAAGCATCTCGCTGAAGTAGTCCGAGTCGAAATCGTTGGTTTCGATGTAATCCCTGAAATACGTTACGCGATCGAAGTAATTCTTCTCGGCCTTGAACTGGATATAGACCTTTTCCTCGAAGGAGAGCGGCCTGTCGCGGACGATGAAGGTCGAGATATCGTCGGCGGCGTTTCCGAAGGACGAATCGGTTTTGAGGATTTCTTTTGCCTTGGCGCTCCAGCTGTTCCATTCGCTCGCCGTCAGGACCGCGGGAACGAGCTCGGCTTTGACGCGCTTGAGCTCCGCCCTGTTGTCGAAGCTCTTGATGATGATCTTGAGCGCCCACACGAGATCGGTCTTGATCTTTTCCCTGAGCTTATCCTTGGGCCATATCGCCTTGAGTACCCAGATGTGGTCCTTCGAGAGCGGCATGAGACTATCGATGGCCATTTTTAGCGACATCTTATGGCCTCTGGATTTGGCGAAATCGATGGTTACTTCGTCGCCCTTGACGCTCGCGATTCGGCCGATATTCCAGGTTCTGTGGAACACGAAATTTCCCACATCGAAGACGATGTGCTTTTCGAAATCGTCCATCGCCTCATGCAGCGACCTGTACGACTGGCTTATATTGGAGAGTTTGAGGTAATCCTGGAGCCTGGAATGATTGGCGTATTTCCCGGAATAGCACTCGATGAGTTCCTTCCGCATGGCAGGGTTTCTCTCATCGTAATCGATGACGAGCTTCAGGATGTCGAGGGCCGTGTTCCAGTCTTTCTTGGCCTTGTAGTTCTGATAGAGATCCATCAGAAGCGTCGCGGCCTTGTCGGGGGAGATGAGGGAGGCGATTTTCTTCTGGACATGGATGAAATAGTCGATGTCTTCCGGGCAATAATCGACAAGCTTGAGCCATATTTCACGGACATTGGTAGGCAAGCCTTTGTTTATATAGCGAAGCAAAGCTTTCTTGTAATACTCGATCGCTTCCTCGCGAAGTCCAAGCTTGTCCTTGCGCTCCGCGATGAGCTTGACGATATCCGCTTCCTCATAATCGATCTTGATGAGGCGTTCCCATACCGCATAACGCTGATCGGCTTTTTCCTCACCTTCATAGCATTCGGCGAGGCGTGTGAGGGCGACCCTGTTTTCGCCATAGTCGAGAATCCTCTGGCAAATGTACTCGACGATGTTCGTGCGCTTTCCCTCGGCGAAAAGGTCCATAAGCTGGGCGAGATACGATTCGTCGGATGGCTGCTTGCGGAGAGAGACGATGCCTGCTATATAAAGAGCGATCACGCTGCTTTTGGTATGGGAAAGATGTTCATCGCACACTTCGAAAAGCTCATCGAGCGCTGCGTTCGCTTCGGCCTCTTCTATTAGTGCATCCAACTCCTTGAGACTGTTGACGGAATAGTTCTGGAGCGTCGTACGAGTCCATTTTTCCTCATTGAGCATTTCCTGCACTTTTCCAGCGAGCTGGGTATCGGCCATTGCATTCTCCTCTCTATGATACATACTGCTTGAAAATGCTCTCATCGAGCAACCTGATTTTCAGCAGCATCTTGTCAATCCGCGCCTTCTCGGCGCCGGACGCTTCGTAGTGGTCAAGAATCCAGAAATATCGATTCAATAGGCGCGGCTTCAAGGTCGCGCTCATCGCCGGATGTTCGCGAAGATCGTTCTCCAGCTGGAACATTGACGAATTGAGGCGCGAGCTTTCCGAAGGCCCAAGCTCGCGTTTCACGCTGAACAAGCCAGTCAGCTCGCCATAGACCGGAATCCATTCGGCGATTTCCGTTTCCGGCCTTTCGTCCTCTCTCGCTTTCGTTGTCAGCTTCTGTATCGTGTCCGATTCCAGCAGCTCAAGATCTATCGCGGGAGGGGCGATGAAGAAAGCCTCCCTGAAAAAAACCTTCGAAAGACGCTGCTCACCTGAAAGCCCATAGCAATCGGCCAGTTCAGCGAGAAAGCGCGCTTCGTCCTTCTTGTATTTGACGGCCCGCTCCAGATGCTGCTGAGCTGTTTCATAATCGCCGAGAGCCTTGCGGCATCTTCCGGCGCGGAAATCGAATTCAGCGCCGAGACTGGCTTTTTCTTCGTCGGGAATCGCCAGATAAAAATCGAGGGCGATGCTGAACGCCATTCGTTTGAACGCGTATTTTGCCATCTCGAAATCGCCGGAAATTCTCGACAGGAAAGCCTGGAAGGTCTTCCATCTCGAAACGATCTGATCGCCTTTCAAAAGAGGGGAAGACAGGATGCTCGTTTCGTCTATCCTCTCCCGCCAAAACTGGGCGCATTTCATTGAAAAAAGAACTTCGGCGTTGTCGAAATTCTCATGCAGGGCTTCGTCAAAAAAACGCGAGGCATTGCCAAGATCGGCGTTCTTGAGGCATTCATACCCTAAGGCAAGCAGCGCGGGGACGTGATCTTCTATCATGCGTTTCCAATTCCGAACATCG
>Ga0172379_10002807_pt1 | contig 29531 bp, 22 predicted proteins | sample GrowelOW334metaG_FD_119756 | JGI IMG/M metagenome (GOLD analysis project Ga0172379, IMG submission 119756) | Groundwater microbial communities from an aquifer near a municipal landfill in Southern Ontario, Canada - Groundwater well OW334 metaG | ecosystem: Environmental > Aquatic > Deep...
CACGATCACCGTGTCGAAGGGCACAATCGTTTCGCTGCCGCGTATGGCGACAGGCCGGCGCCTGCCCGAGTCGTCGGCTTCCCCAAGTTCGTAAGCCAATACTTCGAGACCCACAACTCTGCCGTTTTGGTCGCCCAGCACCTTGGTTGGACTGCGCAAAAAGTCAAAGTGGATGCCCTCTTCCATGGCGTGGATCACTTCCTCGCCTCTGGCGGGCATTTCCTCTCTCGTTCGACGGTAGAGGACGCGCACTTCCTCGGCGCCTAGCCTGAGCGCCATTCGCGCGGCATCCATGGCCACGTTGCCGCCGCCCAGGACAGCCACGCGTCGGGAAGGATAGAGAGGCGTCGCGGCCTTCCCCTTCACATAGGCTTTCATGAGGTTGGTGCGAGTAAGATATTCGTTGGCGCTGAAAACGCCGACGAGGTTTTCGCCCGGTATTTCCATGAATTTCGGCAAGCCCGCCCCCGTTCCCACGAAGACGGCGTTGAATCCATCCTCGCCGAGGAGGGAGGAAAGGCGTCGCGTGCGCCCAACGAGGAAGCTCATCTCGAAATTGACGCCCATGGATTCGAGGACGCCGGCTTCCGAGGCGACGAGGGCCTTGGGCAGCCTGAATTCCGGGATGCCATACACCATAACCCCACCGGCCTTGTGGAAGGCCTCGAAAATGACGACTTCGTGTCCCTGGCGCCTCACGTCGACGGCGCAAGTGAGGCCGGCGGGGCCAGCGCCCACGACCGCCACGCGCTTGCCGGTCGAGCCAGCCGTTGGGGGCGGGGCGAGGAGGCCGGCATTCCGCTCGTAATCGGCAACGAAACGTTCGATCCTGCCTATCTGGACAGCCTTGTCGATACCGCCGAGGGCCTTGCCCAGCGTGCAGGGCAACTGGCACTGCTTTTCCTGGGGGCAAACTCTTCCGCAAATCGAAGGGAGGAGGTTCGTGCGCTTGATGATGGAGGCCGCCGCGGCGAATTCCCCGTCCCGCACCTTGCCGATGAATCCGGGAATATCGACGCGCACCGGGCATCCGGCGATACAGGGGGCATTCTTGCACTGGAGGCAGCGCTCGGCCTCCACCATTGCCTGTTCCGCTGTGTAGCCCGTCGCTACTTCGCCCATGTTGGCGCGCCTGATGGCGGGGTCCTGGCTGGGCATATCCTGTACGGGTATGGCGAGCCTGGCCTTCGGGGTGAGGGGCGCCGAACGGATCCTGTCGAGTTCGAGCTTCGCGCTGTTTTCGTAGTTGCTGCGATCCATATGGCTCATCGTTAGGATTTCCTCCCCTCATCGGCATCTTTCTTCTCTATCGCTTCTATGGACATTTCGAGGTGGCATCGATCGTGATCGGCCTGCTCCAGGCTTTTGTAGGCGCCGAGCCTCGTCATCATCTGGGCCCAATCCACTTCATGCGCGTCGAATTCCGGGCCGTCGACGCAGACGAACTTCGTCTGGCCGCCCACGGAAACCCTGCATCCGCCGCACATGCCTGTGCCGTCGATCATGATGGTATTGAGCGAGGCGAGCGTCTTTACCCCGAAAGGTTTCGTCGTCGCGGCGCAGAATTTCATCATGATCGGCGGGCCGATGGTCACGACGATGTCGGGAGCCGGCGATTTCGCGCAAAGCTCGCCGAGGGGCTCGGTGACGAGAGCCTTCCTTCCCGCCGAACCGTCGTCCGTAACGACGATATTCTCATCGGCGAGGGCGTTCATCTCTTCCTGCATGATGAGGAGTTCGGCGGTTCTTGCCCCCGAAATCACTGTCACTCTGTTGCCCGCTTCCACAAGCGCCTTCACGATCGGGTGGAGGGGCGCGAGGCCGATGCCGCCGCCCACGCAGACTGCCCAGCCGAATTTTTCGATATGGGTGGGATTGCCGAGGGGACCGAGGAGGACGATGCTATCGCCGGGTTCCTTGAGCGCGAGCTTATGAGTGCTGGCCCCCACCGTTTGGAATATCAAGGTGACCGTGCCGGCGATTGGGTCGGCATCGGCGATCGTGAGCGGTATCCGCTCTGAATAATCCTCGTCGCACTGGACAATCACGAATTGGCCCGCCTTGCGCTCTCTGGCGACAAGCGGAGCCTCGATCTCCATCCTGTAGACTTCCCCGGAAAGTCTCCGTTTTGATATCACTGTATGTTCGCCGTGCATTACTGTCCCTTTCGCGGCTGGAATCCGCATTTCGTTCGCCGACATTGTACAGGCCACAGGACGATTTTGTCCATGCTGAAGGAGTATCGAATGGACGGTTCGCCGCATTTCCCGACGTGCCGCCCCGCGAGGTTTACGCTATGACGGAATTTTCCGGCCAGCTTCCCTTCACCCGCGACAAAGGTGCGACCCTGCAGCGGGAACCCAAAATCGTCCCGGGGTTGAGGACGCTGTTGCATCCCACTTCGCAGGCGTCGCCGAGGATAGCGCCCAATTTTTCAAGGCCGGTATCCACAAGCCGGGGCAAGCTCTGCTCCGCGGCGGCGGCGGCTCCAAGGAGCGCGGCCCGAACGTGACGCTTGTCCAGGCGCACATTCGAGAGGATGACGCCTGCCCCGATATGGGCATGCACACCCATGATCGAGTCTCCCACATAGTTGAAATGAGGCGCTTGGGCCGCTTCCAGGATGATGCATCGCTTGAACTCGCATGCATGGCCCAGCACCGCGTCGTCGCCAGCGAGCACGGTGCCGCGAAGATAAGCGCCTTGGCGTATCTCGCAGCGATTGCCTATCCAGGCTGGTCCTCTGATATAAGCTCCCGTTTCAACGACGCAGTCGGCCCCTATGTGGACGATGCCCTCTATGTGGACGCCCGGCTCGATGCGGCTGCGAGGCCCAAGGCGCAGGTCTCCTCGTATGAGCTGGTCTTCCCCGACAGGGGAGCCCTCACCCGCCAGCGGATCTTCCGCCAGGAGCATGTCGAGGTAGGCATCGAGGGCGGAAAGCGCCTCCCAGGGCGCGTCGAGATAGGCGAACAGCCTGCCGTGCGCCGTGGCTTCCGGATCGAAGAGAAGGGGAAGGCCTTCCCAGCGCTTCATCGGTGAACTCATCTTGGTTCCTCCTCTCCCGTGCGGGATCCGCTCCATAGCGGCGAGGGAAAATCCCCTTGTTTCGTCCTCGCGGCGATCGCTTGCCTCGCCGCGACGATATCATCGGGGTTGGTGAGACCAAAGTATCCCTCGTCAACGGACAGTGGCCAAGCTTTCGCCGCGCCGGCGTCGATCATATCCCCGATTATGGAGGGCAAATAGAATTCAGCTTTGGCCCAATGCTCCCGATCGGCGAGAAATTCCTCGAAGAGGCGCTCCGCCCAAGGGAAAACCGCGGGGACAAGGCCCCAAAGATTCATCGATACAGGCAAGTCGGGCACCAATACTTCCGATGAGCCATCGGGTCTGTATGAGCGGATCTCCCCCAATCTCAATTCGATTCCCGTATGCTCCACGATTTTTTCCAGGCTGCCGTCGGCGCCAATGGAGCAGATGGCTCTCGAGACCGAGCCCTTGACTGAAACCACTCCGCCAAGCCTATATCCTGCAAGGCAGAATTCCGCGGGAGAACCGCCGGCAAAGGGCTCAGGCGCCGCCGAAGTCCTTAAGAGAAATCCATGAATGGCGGCAAAGCCATCCTTCCCATAGAAATCATCGGCATTCATCACCGCGAAGGGCCCCTCCTTGAGAAAATCCTGAGCACAGAGGAGGGCATGCCCCGTTCCCCAGGGCTTGGTCCTGCCAGAGCCGGCGATTCCCTCCTTGAATTTTTCGGGGATGAAAGCCTCCGCCGACTGGAATGCCAGTTCGACGGGGAGGTTTGGGGGCAGGCGAGAGAGCACCAATTCCCTGAACTCTTCCTCGATCTCCTTCCGAATGAGAAAGACGATGCGATCGAAACCCGCTTCACGCGCATTGAACAGATTGTATTCGAGCAGAGTCTCGCCGGCAGGGCCGATGGAGGCGAGTTGCTTCACGCCGCCGAAACGCGACCCCAATCCGGCTGCCAAAACCAGTAATTTCATGTCTCCACTATAGCCTCGGCGTTTCACGGGTCAATCACCTCGACGCAAAATTTGAAAACCGCTACCCCTCAAACCTTGATATTTGTCGATGCGCTTTGTCTCATCTATTGAAATATTTCCGATTCCGGTTTAGGATTATGAGGCTTTCCCGGCGGATCGCCGCTTTGCAGCACCACAGCCCACCATTTTTTCTTGCTACAACAGGTGCCCCAAATGGGTGTTCCCAGCCGTGAAAAGCCCATTAATCCCCATCCCCAACAAAAGGAACTATAATGGCTGATTCCAAGAAAATGGTGATGATCGACGGAAACGCCGCGGCAGCTTACGTGGCTCATGCCTGCTCCGAGGTGATCGCGATCTATCCCATCACGCCGTCCTCTCCCATGGGCGAACTCTCCGACGAATTCTCCGCCATGGGGCGGAAGAATCTCTGGGGGACAGTCCCGCAGGTCGTCGAGATGCAGTCCGAGGCTGGAGCGGCCGGCGCGGTGCACGGAGCCTTGACCTCTGGATCCCTTTCCACCACCTTCACCGCCTCCCAGGGCCTTCTCCTCATGATCCCCAATATGTACAAAATCGCCGGGGAAGCGACCGCCACCGTCTTCCACATCGCCGCCCGCGCCGTAGCAGCCCAGGCCCTCTCCATTTTCGGGGACCACCAGGACGTCATGGCCGCGCGTCAGACCGGATGGGCTCTCCTCGCTTCCAACAATGTCCAGGAAGTGATGGATTTCGCGCTTATCGCCCACTCCGCCACGCTCAAGACCAGAATTCCTTTCCTCCACTTCTTCGACGGTTTCAGAACCTCCCACGAAGTGCAGAAGGTCGAGGAAATCCCCTATGCCACGATGAAGAAGATGATCTCCGACGATCTCGTGCGCGAGCATCGATCGCGCGGGCTCACCCCTGAAAAGCCTTTTATCCGCGGCACCAGCCAGAACCCCGATGTCTATTTCGCGGGACGCGAAGCGGTCAACAAGTTCTATGCCGTGACGCCCAAGATCGTTGAGGACACGATGAATGAATTCGCCGCCCTCACCGGCCGCGCCTACAAGCTTTTCGAGTATGTCGGAGCGCCTGACGCCGAGAGCATCGTCATCGTGATGGGTTCCGGCGCCGATACCGTCGAGGAAAGCGTCAACAAGCTCGTGGCCGAAGGCAAGAAAGTCGGCGTTCTCAAGGTTCATCTTTTCCGCCCCTTCTCTGTCGAGCACTTCATCGCCGCCATCCCCTCCACCGTCAAGTCCATCGCCGTCCTCGATAGGACAAAGGAACCAGGTTCCATCGGCGAGCCTCTGTACGAAGATGTCCGCACCGCCATCGGCGAAGCCATGGGAGCCGGAAAATCCCACTTCAAAGCCTGGCCTATGGTCATTGGCGGAAGATACGGCCTCGGGTCCTTTGAGTTCACCCCGGCCATGGCGAAGGCTGTTTTCGACAATCTCGCGGCCTCGCAGCCCAAGAACCATTTCACCGTCGGCATCGCCGACGATGTTTCCTTTACAAGTATCCCGGTGGACGAGAGCTTCCACCTCGGCGCCGAGGGCATCGTCGAATGCCTCTTCTACGGTCTTGGCTCGGACGGCACGGTCGGCGCGAACAAGAATTCCATCAAAATCATCGGCGACGAAACCGAGAACTCCGCCCAGGGCTACTTCGAATACGATTCCAAGAAAGCTGGCACCTATACGATCAGCCATCTGAGGTTCGGACCGAAGAAGATAAAGAAAGCCTACCTTGTCTCGAAGGCCGACTTCATCGCCTGCCACAAGTTCTCCTTCCTCGAGAAGCTCGACATGCTCGTCAACGCCAAAGAAGGCGGCACCTTCCTCCTCAACAGCCCCTTCCCCGCCGACAAGGTCTGGGATGAACTTCCGATCGAAGTCCAGAAGCACATCGTCGACAAAAAACTTAAGTTCTATGTCATCGACGGCGTGGACATCGCGGAGAAATCCGGCATGGGATCGAGGATCAACACGATCATGCAGACCGCCTTCTTCAAGATTTCCGGCGTTCTCCCCGAGGATGAGGCTATCTCCCTGATCAAGAAATACACCAAGAAGACCTACCTCAGGAAGGGAGCCGATGTCGTCGAGAAAAATCTCGTCGCCATCGACATGGCGCTCAATTCCACCCATAAAGTAAAGATTGGCGCCGTCAACTCGACGAAGTCCATTCTCGCGCCCGTTCCGGCCAGCGCGCCTGCCTTCGTGAAGGAAACCCTCGGCGAGATGATCGCCATGCGCGGCGCCAAGCTGCCTGTCTCCAAGCTGCCCGATGACGGAACCTTCCCCACCGGAACCACCAAGTACGAGAAGCGCAATATCGCCGAGAAAATCCCTGTTTGGAATTCCGACATTTGCATCCAGTGCGGAAACTGCACGATGGTCTGCCCCCACGCCGTTATCAGGCTCAAGGCCTACGAGCCTAAGTTCGCTGATGGAGCGCCTTCCACCTTCAAGAGCGTCGACGCCAAAGGCAAGGAGCTCTCCGGCCTCAAAGCCACCCTTCAGGTGGCTCCCGAGGATTGCACCGGCTGCGGCGCCTGCGTGAACATCTGCCCAGTCAACGATAAGGTCAACGCCGGTAGGAAGGCCATCAACCTCGAACAGCAGGCTCCCTTGCGCGAGTCCGAAGCCGCCAACTGGGACTTCTTCATGGCCATCCCCGACACGCCAGCGAAATATCTCAACCTGGCCTTCCCCAAGGGCATCGCCATGAAGCGCCCCCTCTTCGAGTTCTCCGGCGCCTGCGCGGGTTGCGGCGAAACACCCTACCTCAAGCTCATGACCCAGCTCTACGGCGACCGCGCTCTCTGCGCCAACGCCACGGGCTGCTCCTCGATTTACGGCGGCAACCTCCCCACCACTCCCTACACAACCCGTCCCGACGGACGCGGTCCGGCTTGGTCCAACAGCCTCTTCGAGGACGCGGCCGAGTTTGGCATGGGAATGAGGCTCACCACCGACAAGAAGACCGAATATGCCCGCGAGCTCCTCGTCGCGGCGAAAGGCAAAGGTGTCGCGGAAGCGCTCGCCGATAAAATCCTCGCGAACACGATGGACAGCGATGAGGCGATCGAGACCCAGCGCGCCTCAGTAGCCGAACTCAAGACCGCTCTCGCCGGCGTGAATGCCGAATGGGCGAAGGAACTCACAAACCTGGCCGATAGCCTGATCAAGAAATCCGTCTGGATCATCGGCGGCGATGGATGGGCCTACGACATCGGTTTCGGCGGCCTCGATCACGTGATCGCTTCCGGGAAAAACGTCAACATCATCGTCCTCGATACCGAAGTCTACTCCAACACGGGCGGACAGGCTTCCAAAGCCACCCCCATCGGCGCCATCGCCAAGTTCGCCACCTCGGGCAAGGAAACAATGAAAAAGGACCTCGGCATGATCGCGATGAGCTACGGCTACGTCTATGTCGCCCAGGTCGCCATGGGAAGCAATATGTCCCAGACCATCAAGGCCTTCAGGGAAGCCGAGAGCTACAACGGTCCTTCGATCATCATCGCCTACTCCCACTGCATCAACCAGGGCATCGACATGATGAAGGGCATGAACCAGCAGAAGGCAGCCGTGGATTCGGGCGTCTGGCCCCTCTACCGCTATGATCCAAGGCTTAAAGCCGAGGGGAAAAATCCCTTCCAGCTCGATTCCAAGGAACCGGACTTCACCAAGCTCGACGCCTACATGTATGCCGAAGTGAGGTTCAAGTCCCTAAGGGAAGCCAACCCCGAAAGGGCCGCGACCCTCCTCGCGAAGCAGCGTTCCCTGATCGAGCGCCGCTACAAGGAATACCGCTACATCGCCGACAGGCCTTTCTAAACCACCACAAGCTTCGTGACACTAAGGGACGGCCACATGGCCGCCCCTTTTATTTTGCTGGATAGCCCATAGACGCCCTGGGGGAATTGCTTCGCTTTTCTTGATTCGCATTCATCACTATATTAAAAATTGAAGATACAAGAGGTCGTCCGCCCATGGAGGCATCTATGACAAAAGCGATTCGAGGGAAAATGCATTCCCCAGCACTCATAAAAAACGAAGGAGACGGGGTCGCCAGTTGCATCGACAAGGAAGATCTGCTCGCCATCAACCTCGAGCGGCAGAGGAGGCTTCTCTGCAAAAGCGGACTTCTCTGGGTAACGATCCAGGGCGATAACAATGACTATTTGCTTGGCGATGAAAGGGAAATGCAAATCCCCCGCAGCAAGAAGGTCCTGATCGAAGCCGAAAAGCCAAGTTGCTTCCAAATCGATTGAGCGTCGTCGCGGTGAAACGCTCAAGACGGAGGGATTGACCACTGGCCCCCAGTCCGATATTTTTACACAACCGTATGAAAAAAATAGAAGCATTCAAATTCACCATCGTTTCAGCGTGCCTCATCTTTGTGGCTTTACTCCTGCCTTCTTCGAGTTTTCCCAAAATGCCATCGGTCGTCGGAATAGACAAGGTCGCGCATTTCTTCCTTTTTGCGCTGTTTTCCCTCTCCTATCTTCTCGAATCCAGGCGCTACAACGGAAAATTGCCGGGCTTTCTTCACGGGATCCTGCTTATCCTGGCTTTCATCGTAATCTCCGAACTGATGCAGCTTCTGACGAAATCCCGGCACTTTGAATTTCTGGATATGGCCTTCGACGCGGCGGGAGCGCTTGCGGCATTCCTTGCCGTGAAAGCGACCTCATGGCTGAAAAAGCCTTGATGTGATCCAATCTTAAAATCTGACTTGAATCGGCAATCCTTACGGCGCAATAAAAAAAAGGCGCTTCCGAAGAAGCGCCCCGCTAAAAAGCCTCATACCTTTTTAGGCTTAATTTTGCATTATTTTTACATAACATTCTTACTTATGAAACAAGGCCATCGCCATGTTTCATATGCATGATCGCCCACGGCGCTTGCCTTGGCAAGCTTCAGCGTTCGAAAGTCTTGTAGATATTCGTCTACAGCCTTTGTTCCCGCTAGCGAACAGCCCTTAGATTGCATCAGGTTCCCACATTTGCCATTTCATCTTTGCTGCCTGGCATTTTCATGATATAAAGACAGAAAGTGAAACATGAGAAAAACGGATTTATAAAAATCCGTCAGATGCGTGGATCGCAAAAGGAAGAAATGAATAAGCAAAGAGTCGACGGTCTCTCGCCATCGCTCTTCAGGAAAACCGGCTTGCTTTTCGCATGCCTGGCCGGCGCTTATCTTATCCTTTTTCTCGTTGCCAGATTATACGAATACCGCTCCCCCGACAGCCTGAGCGTCAGTCTCCCCATCATCGCCGCCATCGGCGCCTGCGCGATCTTATTCACGTTGAGCGCTCTTCGCGATTCGCTCAACTGGCTGCAGCCTCTCGTCCTTCTCATGATGACGCCACTGCCCATGCGCCACCACGCATCGTCCATGTTCAGCCTCGGCGCCTTCGTGGCGGCTGAGATCCTTCTCTATCGGCTTGGCTTCTTCGAACACCGAAAGCTCGCGAAATTTCTCCTCTCTATCACCTATTTCTATCTTAGCGAAGTCCTCATGGGAATAACCGCCGGCACGAACGCTCTGGAAATAGCGCTGCCAATCATTTTCATGACGATTTTTCTCGGTTTTCTCATGATCGTCTACGGCGACAAATGGGTCGTCTACCTCAAAGAGCCCAAGCCTTTGCTTTCGCTTTCCAAACACAACATAACGAAAAAAGAAGCCGAGTATCTCAAGGCCCTGCTTTCCGGGAATACGATTAAGGGAATCGCGATCGATGATGGCGTTAAAGAGTCAACCGTCAGGAATACCTTGGCGAGAGTCTACAAGAAATTCAACGTCCCCGATAAATCCGCGCTCATGGCGAAATGCGAAAACTACTCAATAATCGAATGACGGGAATTCTCTCCTATTGTATCTTTCATATATATTCTTTATCGAAGCCCAAACAGAGGTTTCCATGGACCCAATCTTTCCCAATCGCACCGAACTTGCGGGACAAAATGCCGACTCCATAGTACCGGCATCGCGGAAAGCCGCCGATAGCTTTGCCACGCTTTTTACAATCATCGCGCGCCTGCGCTCGCCGGATGGCTGTCCTTGGGACAGGGAACAGTCGCCCGCCTCAATACGCAACAATATCGTCGAGGAAGCCTATGAGCTCGTGGAGGCGATCACCGAGAAGGATAGTAGTCATATCAGGGAGGAAGCTGGCGACCTCTATATGCTCGCTACGATGGTAGCGTACATGTTCGAGGAAGAAAAAAGCTTTTCGGTAGCCCAAGCCCTGGACGCGGTTTCGGAAAAGCTCGTGCGCAGGCATCCCCATGTATTCGGCGACTCCGACGTCGATACGCCCGATGCCGTCGTCGAGCAGTGGAACCGGATTAAGGAACAAAAGGAAGGGCGCAGGAAGAAGGATTCCCTCCTCGACGAAGTTCCGCGCCATCTCCCGCCCCTTGAACGCGCCTACAAGATTCAGAAGAAGGCCGCGAAAGTGGGATTCGATTGGACCCACATCGATTCCGTGTGGGACAAGATTGAAGAAGAGCTGAAGGAATCCAGGGATGCCTTCGATTCCAAGGATGGGGATGAGCTTGAATCGGAAATCGGCGACTTGCTCTATTCGGTTATAAACCTTGCCCGCTTCAGCGGAATCGACCCGGCAATCGCCCTGCAGCGGACGAATGAAAAATTTTCGCATCGATTCAGGCATGTGGAAAAACGAATGAAAGAAGAAGGGCTGCCTTTAGCCCATGAGCATATGGCCAAGATGGATGGGTTCTGGGAAGAAGCCAAAGAGTTGCGATGAAGGATCTCACCACTGGCGACGAAACCAAGCAGTTGGTCAATTTCGCGATACCCATGCTGCTTGGGAATATCTTCCAGCAATTCTATAATATGGTCGACAGCTTCGTCGTCGGCCGCTTTCTCGGTACGTCGGCGCTTGCCGCTGTCGGAACATCGTTCCCCGTCATTTTCTTGATGCTCTCTCTCATAATGGGCGTCACGATGGGCTCAACCGTCCTGATCTCCCAGTTCTTCGGCGCGAAGGATACGGGCAGCTTGAGGAAAGTCATCTCAACAAGCTATATCTTCCTCTTCGCGGCGGGCATTATCATGACAATCATCGGCGTTGTTTCCACCGATTTCATCCTGAAAGCCCTCGCCGTCCCCGATGATATAATGCCGGAAGCTTCCGCATACTTGCGCATCATCTTCGCCGGCATGCTCACTACCTTCGGCTACAACGGCGTTGCGGCTATGCTTAGGGGTCTCGGGGATTCCAAGACGCCCCTCTACCTCCTCATCGCATCCACCCTCATCAATGTCGTCCTCGACCTGGTTTTCGTCGTGGTCTTCAAGTGGGGAGTGGGTGGCGCCGCCTGGGCGACGATCATCGCCCAGGCCATATCCTTTATTGGCGCTCTCATCGTGCTGGACAAAAAAAATCCTTATGTCCGCCTCGATCATCGGAACCTGAAATGGGACAAGACGATGTTCGCGCAGATGCTGAGGATAGGACTTCCAACGGGAATCCAGCAAACCCTTGTCTCGCTGGGCATGATGGTTCTTTCCAGGATCGTCAACGAATTCGGCCCGCTCACGATGGCCGCCTATACGGCCGCCGCGCGAATCGACTCCATCGCTTCGATGCCGGCGATGAACCTCGGTCAAGCGGTGACGACGTTCACGGGACAGAATATCGGCGCGGGCAAGACGGAGCGGGTGCGCCGAGGTCATCTTTCGGCGATCGCCGTCAACACGGTCATCTCGCTCGCGATGACGCTCTGCGTCATCATTTTCGGCCGCCAACTGATGGGCATCTTCACGACCGACGCGGCAGTGGTTGAAATCGGGGTGCAATACCTTCGCATCGTAGGCCTTTTCTATGCGATCTTCGGAATAATGTTCATCAACAATGGCGTCATGAGGGGCGCCGGCGATGTCTTCATCCCCATGATCAGCACCGTTCTAGCCCTCTGGGTCATCAGGGTGCCTGCCGCCCTTCTTTTTACTCGTGTATTCCATATGGGAACGAATGGCATCTGGTGGTCGATACCCGCCGGCTGGATCATAGGGTTCGTATTCACATCGCTCTATTACCGGTCCGGGAAATGGAAGGAAAAGACTATCGTGAGGCAGCGGCCGATTATTTTGGAAGAATGAGATCCCCGAATCGCGTTCCATGAATTCCCTCGACGGGAAATGCATACTATACTGATCGCATGGCTGCACCACTTTCACCCAACCGGCTGAGATCCGCGAGGCGCGGCTTTAATATCTTCAATTTTTTCAACTCTTTTTCGTTTGTTTTCGTTTCAGGATCCTTTTTAACCTTGTTCGCCATACGCCTGGGGGCTTCCAACGCAGTCGTGGGAATCCTGAACGCCATCGCCTACTCCACCTATTTCATGATGCCCATCGGCAAGCGCATCGTCCAGCGAAAACCCATTGTCTGGACCTTCGGCTGGGCCTGGGTGGGTCGTTACACAGCCTTGGTTCCGATGCTCTTCGCCCCCCTTCTCGCCGCGAGGGGACATACCGGCGCCGCCTTGGGCCTCCTCATCGCGGGAGCGGCTGGCTTTGCCGTATTCAGGGGCATCGCCCTCATCGGCAACAATCCTGTCGTCGGATTTCTCGCCTCGGGCGGCGGCGAAAAACCGCGCTCGGACCGCGGCCAATACATGGTCACCAACTCCCTCATCAACTCAGTGGCCAGCATGATCAGCGGTCTCCTCCTCGCCCTGTTCCTGGGAGAGCAGGCCAACCCTTGGGCCTACGCGATCGGCATTGGATTTGGGATCGCCGCGGGCTATGCGGGATGCATCTTTCTCCTGCGTACGCCCGAGCCTACCGATTATTCGCCTGAAAAGGCCAATTCGCTCATCAAAACCACAAAAGAAGCGATCAAGGACGAGCCTTTCCGGCGTTTCATCATCATCTTCATGGTGCTCTCATTCGTCTCGGGCATGGGCCGTTCCTTCCTGCCCGTCTACGCGAAAGAGGTGTTTGCCCAGGGCGATGATGCCGTCATGGTATATTCCCTCTTGGCGAGCATTGGATCCGTCGTGATGGGCCTCTTGAGCAGACTGGTTGTTGACAGGCTCGGCTCAAAACCGCTGTTCATCATCTTCAGCGCTGTCGGTCTCTTAAGCTTTCTCCCCATAGCCCTTCTCCCCGGCGGAAAATCCATCATCGCGTCGAGTACCGTCACCGCCCTCTTCCTCGCTTTCATCCACTTTCTTTCCAGCTTCGGATTCGCGGGAGAGGAAAATTCAGGTCAAACGTATTATTTTTCGCTTGTGCCGAAAGAAAAAACCCTCGATCTCTCCGTCGTTTACTATATCGCCTACGGCGTGGGCGGAGCGATCGGTTCCGGCGTGGGCGGCCTTATCCTGGATGGCTTCGCGAAACTTGGCCTGAACGCGGCGAGCTCCTACAGGGCTCTTTACGCTTTCCTCACTCTTATCCTCGCCGCATCGCTCTTCTCGATGCAACGTCTTAAGCGACTCGGCTCGCGATCGGTCACCCAATCCCTGGGAGTTATGTTTTCGCCCCGCGATCTCAGGGCTTTTGACCTCTTGTCCCGCCTGGACCGCAGCGCCAACCCCGATCAGGAAATCAGACTGATCCAGGAACTCGGACAGGCCGCGTCCATGCTCTCCCAGGAGGAATTGAGCGAATACTTGCGCTCGCCTCGCTTCGAAGTGCGAATGGAAGCCCTGCACGCTTTCGAAACCATGCCCCATATCTCGCCGAAGATCGTGCGTCCCCTCATGAAGGAAGTGGAAGCGCATACCTTCACGACAGCGTATGTCGCGGCCAGGATACTTGGTAAAAACGGAAACGCGGAATCCATCCCTATCCTCAGGAAAGCCACGGAAGTCGAAGACTACATGCTCCAGGGAACAGCCATGATAGCGCTCGCCAGGATAGGCGACAGCGATTCGATACCCCTCATCGAGTCCATTCTCATGCGCAGCAAAAATCCTCGGGTGAAAATCTCTGCCGTCTATGCCCTGGAACTCCTCCAGTCCAAAGCTTCACTGCCCGCGCTCGTTTCAAGCCTTAGGAGAGATGACCCTCCCGCCTTTGTCTCGGATGAGATAATCCTGGCGATGGCAAGCATCATGGGAATCATGAAGGAATTCTACCCACTGTATTCGGCCTACCTCGACGACGAGCCCCAAGGTATCGCGCTTCTGGAATCCGTCGCGAGAGATATCATCGTCGACGCGCGGACGCTTGAGGAGTGGCGGGCGGGAGTGATTAAACTTTTCGATAGAAATGAACCGGATGGAAACAAGATTGCCTCATTTATCGTAAGGACAGGCGATAACCCGAGGACGGAAGTCGTGCTCGGCGAAGCTCTCATGGATCCGTCTCTCTGCTACGGGGGGATGAAATTCCTTGCGGCGGCCTACCCGCTCTTGGTGAAACACCGGGGATCTTAAGGGCGTCTCAGGGCAACTCTATCGAACGCTTCTCGGGATCTGGATTCTGCTTGTAGAAAATCGCCGTATTGCCGATGAGTCGCACGAGCTCGCTCTTTGTGGCGGCGGCAAGGCTGGCGGATATCGTCTGCTTCTCGTCCTTGAAATCGATGAATTTCAGCTTGATGAGTTCATGCCGCTCGAGGAGGACACCCAACTGTGTCACAAAGGCCTCCGTGGGGCCGCCCTTGCCAAGATGGCTCACGATAGCGTCCTTGGACGCCACTCCTCCGAGAAAACTTCGCTGCTTAGCGCTCAACATCCACATTCCTCCGGATCATATAGGCAATGAAATGAGCAAAGAACTCAGGATTCTTACAAGAGCGCCGCCGGCGGCCCTGAAAAGTATCAAGACAAGGAAGCCCGTGATGAGTCCCTGCAGATAATCGATCGCCTTGTTGCGATAGATGACTTTATTGATGCGGTAGAGAATGGGATTGAGAATCGCGTCGAGCACGACCCACACAGGATGGAGGCTGTTCCACCGGGCGAGGAAGACGACGATTCTGACGAGGGCGCATGCCGCCACGAATGAGAATACAAAGGAAACGGCGGACCAGCCCGCGCCGAGTATCAAGCTGAGAAAGAAGCCTAGCGTTACCTTGCCGGTGAGGGCCAAGGTCGAGAACATGTTGTTCGCGACAGAGAGGACGGCGAGGGCCGCTATGGGGCTGAAGTCGAAGCGTTCGGTTCTGAACAGGCTCATCCGCGAAAAAAGTCCCAAATAGGGATCCACGATGGAGCTGAGCAGGTTGCCTGCTTTGCCGATATTGAGGCCGGGAGCCCAGGACATGAACACGCGGATGGCGCATAAAAGCATATAGAGAGATGTCACCGCTCCCAGAATTCTTGCGATCACGCTTAAAATCATTGATAAAATATATACACTATCGGTTTTTTGAGCAACTGTTCAAAAAACGCGGCGACCGTGATAGTATTGCAAAAAAAGAGGGGCTGAATGGAGGATAATCGCTTCTATATTGGCACGTGCGGCTATTCCTACGAGGAATGGCGCGAAGTGTTCTATCCCAAGGACCTTCGACAAAGTGAATATCTACGCTTCTACTCCCTCGTATTCCCCTTCGTGGAATTGGACTTTTCCTGGTACATGATGCCGAAACCGGACAATCTTGACGCCATGGCCAAGCAAACGAATCCCGAATTTCTCTTTTCCCTGAAAGCGCACAAGAGTCTCACGCACGAGATCGGCGAGGAATGGATCAAGAACGCCGAGCAGTTTGCCGCCGCGGCGGAAGTCTTGTCATCGCAGGGCAGACTCGCATCCGTCCTCATCCAGCTTCCATACCGCTTTTCCTACACGGCGGATAATCGGATGTATCTGGGCAACCTTTGCTCGGCGCTCTCGCCGCTTCCCCTCGTCATCGAGTTCAGGAACGAAGCCTGGTACCAACAGAGAGTGTTCGAAGAACTTGAAAAAAGAAAGATCACCTTGGCGATGCTCGACAGGCCCGATCTTCCAGGTCTCCCGCCCGAAACGCAGATTCTCACCGCCGACATGGCATATTACCGCCTCCACGGAAGAAACGCTGACCAATGGTGGAATGGAAACGCAACATCCCGGTATGATTACGATTATTCGCCCCAGGAGTTGAAGGAAAGGGCGCGCGCCCTCGTCGCCATCTCGAAAAGGGCGGGGAAAGTGTTCGTGGCTTTCAATAACCACGCGAGAGGGAACGCGGTGAAGAACGCGCGCGCACTCGTCGCCTTGATCAAGGAACTTCTGCCTTAAGCTGCGCGGAATCCAGGAAGTGATCAAATCGCTCCCGGGAGGAGATCTCCTCTTTTCCAAGCACGAGGCAGCCCTCCATTCCAAGAATCATCAGAACGATGCGTTCGAGCGCCTCGACATTCAGCGAAAGAAGATTCCACAGACAATCCCTTAGCCTCGCGTCGGTCGTCGATCGCACAATGAGTTCCAGATAGCCCGCCTCATGGAGAACGGCCGAAATCCATCCGGATTTCTTGACGAATTCAGCCGTATTGGTCGCTCCTGAGGCGATCGCAGGATGAGAAGCGATCCAGGAAGTATGGAAGCCGGGAATCTTGATCACTCTGCCATCGGGCAGGATCCAGGAAGCCCCATGAGCTAGTTCGTAGAGTTTGGCGGGAGCCATCAGGGTACCTCGTTGATGGAAATATCGGGCCAGCGGCCTAGAAACTGCGAAAAATGGGGGGGCATCGGCGACAGGATAGGGGCATATCCCGGAATTTCAAGTCTGCAAGCCCAGAGGAGGAGATGTTTCAGCCCCAAGGTTTTTTTCAACTGTCGGTTAAGGGCAAAATCCCCGTACTTGTCGTCGCCGAGGATGGGATGGCCATGCATGGCCATATGGCGCCTGATCTGGTGGGTGCGGCCGCTCCCCAGCTCTGCCTCAAGCAGGGAAAAGGCCTTCTTCCCGTCCTGTCCCTCCCCAAAACGCGCAAGGCATGTGTAGTAGGTACGTGCGCTGAGCGGCTTTCCCCCGATGACGAGGTCATCCGCATAGATGCCTTTGTCGTTCGTCGGTCCCCCGGCGCATACAGCCCGGTAAAGCTTGCGGATGCCTCGTTCGCTGAGCTGTGCCGACCATCGGGACGCCGCCCCGGCGCTCTTGGCAAGCATCATGCAGCCGGCGGTTTCCTTGTCCAAACGGTGTACCGGAAATGGCTTGAACCCACAATCATTCTCGACGACGGAAATAACCGAGCTATCGACACGCTCGCCCGGCTGCGCGGGCAATCCAGCTGGCTTGTCGACTACGAGGATCTCTTCATTTTCATAGAGGATTTTGATCATCTCGTCCAAGGGTACTGGAGATTCCGGGCACAAAGCAAGCATTACTTTTCTAGCATATTGCGCAAACGCTGCTATTTCATTACATTTCTCGCGAGAGGCACTTATGAAAATACGTCGTTCAGCTCTGCTGCTTGTTCTTTTCCTTTTCGCAGGAACCTTCGCTTGGGCAGGCGAAACCGGAGGAACCGATCTCACTTCGCAAATGACACTTCTTGTCCTTCAATTAGCCATCGTTATATTCGCCGTGCGGGCCGGAGGAGCCTTGGCCCACAAGCTTAAGCTTCCCTCGGTGATAGGAGAGCTTCTCGCCGGCGTTGTCATCGGCCCCTACGCTCTTGGCGCGATCGCCTTGCCGGGGTTCGCGCAGGGACTTTTCCCCATCTCCTCGGGCTTCGCGGTGAGTCCCGTCCTCTACGCCTTCTCCACGGTGGCGTCCATAATTCTTCTCTTCTCGTCCGGCTTGGAGACCGACATCGACATGCTCCTGCACTATTCCTTAGCGGGCGGCATTGTCGGCCTTGGGGGGGTTATCGCTTCCTTCGGATTCGGCGCGGGAATCGGTTCCCTCCTCACTCACCAGTCGTTCTTCTCACCCACGGCTCTTTTCCTCGGCATCATGAGTACGGCCACTTCGGTAGGAATTACCGCGCGAATCCTCACAGACCGAAAGAAAATGGATTCGCCTGAAGGCGTCACCATACTCGCCGCCGCTGTTTTCGACGATGTCCTGGGCATTGTGTGCCTGGCCATTGTCATGGGTATTGTCGCCGTGATGACGGGCCACAGCTCGGGTGGGCTTTCAACCTGGGGAATTACCGCCATAGCGCTCAAGGCCTTCGGCATCTGGCTGGGCTTCACCGCCCTTGGCCTGATCTTCGGCAAGAAGATCGCGGGTTTTCTCAAGAAGCTGGGCGGGGAGACGACCTATTCGGTCCTCGCGCTGGGCATCGCTTTGTTGCTTGCGGGATTTTTCGAGATGCAGGGCTTGGCGATGATCATCGGCGCCTATATTGTCGGCATCAGCCTTTCGAAAACGGAAATCGCCTTCTTGATCCAGGACAAGACGAAGCCGCTTTACGACTTTTTCGTGCCGATCTTCTTCGCCATCATGGGTATGCTCGTCGATGTCCGCCAGATGCTTAACCCAGTCGTCCTCGGCTTTGGTCTCGCCTATACGGTGGGAGCCATCCTCGCCAAGGTTCTCGGCTGCGGCCTGCCATCCCTCTTCCTGGGATTCAATCCAAGAGGCGCGACGCGCATCGGCATCGGCATGGTGCCCCGTGGGGAAGTGGCCCTCATCATAGCGGGCATAGGACTTTCGGGGGGAATTCTTGACCCTTCGATCTTCGGCGTGGCCATACTCATGATTATGGTGACGAGCATCGTCGCCCCGCCGCTTTTCAATGTCGTCATCTCGAACGGCGGCGCGGGAACGCGAAAGCCGGTCAAAGGCTCAAATACCGAGACGATCAGTATCGAATTCCCCAGTCACGCAATATCGGAGCTGGTCTCCTCTACCTTCCTGCGTGAACTGCAGAGAGAAGGCTTTTTCGTCCAGCTCATGAGCATCAGGGATGAGATCAGCCATATCCGAAAGGGCGATGTGTCGATCTCCCTCGTCGCCGACAAAACGTCCCTATCGCTTGAAACCGCCCCCGAAGATATGCCTTTCGTGAAGGCGGCGCTCCATGAAACCCTTGTCGAATTAGACGCGAATTTCGACAAGCTCAAGGAAAGCTATGATCCTGAGAAATTCCGCACCGAACTCCATGTAGAGTCCGGACGCAAGGATACGAGCTTCCGGCGCGTGCTGGACCCGCGCTGCGTTACCGCTTCGCTCAAAGGTTCCACCAAGGGAGAAGCCATCGCCGAACTGGTGGGGATGCTCGAAAAAGCCGGGCATGTAACCGACAGGAAGCTGATAGTGGCCGATGTCATGGAGCGGGAAAACCGAATGAGCACGGGGATGGAGCACGGCATCGCGCTTCCCCATGCTCGCAGCTTGGGTATTGTGGCCCCGGCCCTTGCCATAGGAATCCACAAGGAAGGCATCGATTTTGGAACCATCGATGGAACGCCAGGAAGAATCATCGCTTTGATCGTCAGCCCGGCAAACGACGAAGCTCCGCACATGCAGGTGCTCGCGAGTCTCGGGGCGGTGCTCGGCGATGACAATATCAGGCGGAGGCTTCTCGCCGCCACCACCGATGCCGAGGTTTACGGCATTCTCTCCTCCAAGTAACGCTTTTTATCTCATCGTCGCCAGATAGACACCGACGATCGCGGCCGCCCCTCCCAGCAATTGGAGGGGCGCGAGCCGCTCGCCTAAAAGGATAAAAGACGCGACGATGGAAACGACGGGAATGAGATTGATGAAGACGCTCGAGCGGCTCGCGTCGAGCCGGTCCAGCACGATGACATAAAGCCAGTACCCTATCGCCGAGGCCAGGACGCCCAGAAACAGGACGTTGAAAATGACGGAAGTCGAAAGGTGGGCAATGCTCTGCCCTTCGGCCAGGGCGAAGGGGATGCAGCCCAGCATCCCGAAAAAAATCTGCCAGAACGTGATGGAAAGCAACGAATACGTGCCGGCGATAGGCTTTGTTATAAAGGTATAGGCTATCCAGGAGATCGCCGCGCCGATCATGAATAAGTAGCCTCCCGGCGATGCCTTGGCGGCTTCCGAGCGGATCACGATCAACGCGACACCCAGGAAGGATAGCAGAATGCCGACTATGACGGCCGGTTTTATCCTGCGCCGGTAAAACACCATATCGACGATCAGCGTCAGCACGGGAATCGTTCCAACAATAATGGATGACTCCGAGGCCGAGAGCCGCATGATTCCATTGTTTTCGAAGAAAAAATAAAGCGTTATGCCCGCGAAGCCACTCACCGCTATCAAGGGAACATCCTTCAGCTTTATGGCGAGCGAGGTCTTGGAAAGCCAGGCGATCGGCGGCAGAAGAAACGAGGCGATAACGAAGCGCATTAGCGCCAGTGTCATCGGCTTCAGCTCGACGACCGCGACTTTGGTCGAGAGGAAGGTCAAACCCCATATCACCGCGACGGCGACGCCGGCAAGAGGGATGAGGGATCCTTGTTTCTTCATTGCGGTACTGTATACTCTTGCCCCGAGAGCTTGTCCATACCTTATCCAGAAGATTCGCGCCTGTCCGTCGGATACCTTTCATGCTATAATTGAAGCATGAATGAAGTGCGACTGGATGGCTGCTCCCTCACCCTCGACGATCTCGTTGCGATAGCCCGAAGCGATGCCAAAGTGTTGCTGGATGAAGATGCTTTCGCGAGAATGCAGGCATCGCGGTCTGTCGTCGAGCGTTGCGTCGACGAACAGCTCGTTCGCTATGGCATCACGACCGGATTCGGAAAATTCTGCAACGTCGTCATCTCGAAAGAAGACAATGCCATACTCCAGAAAAACCTCATCATGAGCCATGCCTGCGGGCAGGGCTCTCCCTTTCCGCGCGAGACGGTCAGAGCCATGATGACTCTCAGGGCCAACGCGCTAGCGGTCGGCAACTCCGGCATTCGACCTAAGGTAGTGCAGCAGCTCATCGATATGATCAACGCCGACATAGCCCCCGTCGTGCCTGAGAAGGGCTCGCTGGGAGCTTCGGGCGATCTGGCGCCGCTTGCCCACATGGCGCTTGTGCTCATCGGACTAGGCGAGGCTTTCTGCAAGGGCGAACGCATGCCTGGCTCCAAGGCGCTGGCCCTCGCCGGCCTCCATCCGGTGACGCTCGAGGCCAAGGAGGGGCTCGCCCTCATCAACGGCACGCAGGCGATGACCGCTGTCGGAGCCCTTGCTGTCTACGATGCGCTTAACCTTTACAAAACGGCTTCGCTCGCGTCCGCCCTCAGTTTCCAGGCGCTCAGAGGTATCGTCGATGCGCTCGACCCTCGCATCCATGAACTCAGGCGACAGCCCGGCCAAAGGGAATGCGCGGCGGACATGCGACGCCTCGTGGAAGCTTCCGCATTGACGACGCGGCAAGGGGAGCAGCGCGTGCAGGACCCCTATGTCCTGCGCTGCATACCCCAGGTTCATGGGGCGAGTCTCGATGCGATACGCTATGTGATCGGTGTCCTGGAGAACGAATTAAACGCGGTCACCGACAATCCACTCATATTCCCGCATGCGGAAATTGCGCAAGGCCCCGGCACGCCAGAAGACAGAACCGGCGATCCCGGCGACATCATCTCGGGCGGAAATTTCCACGGCCAACCCATCGCCCTCGCGATGGACTTTCTCGGAATCGCCTGCGCGGAACTGGCCGATATCGGCGAGCGACGGATCGAACGGCTCGTGAACCCAGCGCTCTCCGAGGGCTTGCCCGCTTTCCTCACGACCTCGGGCGGCCTCAATTCCGGCTTCATGATCGTCCAATACGCCGCGGCCGCCCTCGTTTCGGAGAACAAGGTGCTCGCCCATCCCGCCAGCGTCGACTCCATCCCTTCGAGCGCAAATCAGGAAGATCATGTGTCCATGGGCACCATAGCGGCCCGCAAGGCAGGCTCCATTGTGGAAAACGCCCAGCGCGTCATCGCTATGGAACTTGCGGCCGCCTGCCAGGCGCTCGATATGCGTGCCATTCAGATGGGCATTCCAGCCATCGAGCCAAAGCTCTCCCCCAGGACCATCCCTGCCTACAGGGTGATCCGTGCCGTGGTTGCCCGACTCGATGGAGACAGAGTGATGTATCCTGATCTCGATGCTATCTATCGCTTGGTTTCCGATGGGGCATTGGCGGATTGCTGGCAGTAGATTTTCCGGATTCCCGTAGCAATTAACGTTGATTTGAGTTATTCTTTTTGCAAAATTTCCTCCCGGAGGATCGACATGGCCGTGAAACGCGACTTCGGATTCCGATTGAACAGGCTCTCACCCCAAGAGCGGGGGAAGCTGATTTCCTATATAAACATAAAGCTATCAAGCATGGGATTGCCCGTATATTCGAAAGAAGGCACGGGTTTCGTGGAACTCGCCTCCGACATGCTCGAAAGCTTTCGCCAGAAAGACAGACTCCTTTCCGGCTACCTGCCCCCGGTAGACCGAAGGATACAGGACTTCCTGGATTCCTATTTGGCGGACCTGGGTTTGGCGCGACTCCCTACGCTTCCCTCGAACACCCTTGTTCTCGACCGCTATGGAATGGCCAGAGAGATTTCCCTGCCTCCCGGCGGACACAAGCACGTATCCCCGACGCTGACTTCCTACCGCGTTCGGAATGGGGTACTCCACAACCCCACTAACGACAAGCGAACGACGGAAGGCGTCTTTCATATTGCCGAAGGAGGCCTTCCCATACCTCCGGACAAGAAATCCGTTCCCAAGCTCGTCTTCGCCCGCCTGATCGAGGCGGCCTTCAATCCTCCCGCTGAAATGCTGGAAATTCCTTTCACCGCTGACGAAAGCGAAAAGGCCAGAACTATACTCTCCGTGCTGATGCGACCCGTCGTCCGCCCTGAAGTCCATGGATATTGCGAGGAACGCTCCATGGAAGTCCGCTTTTTCGCGCCTGGATCCCTTGCCGCGAGCCTGGACTTTGTCGAAAGCATCTTCGGCAACTCGGGCGACCCCTTCATTCCCGACAACGACTCGGCTCTCGACCCTCTGCGCTGGAGCGGGACGACAGGATGCATCATCCTCGCCACCCACCTCACCTCGCTTACGAAGAAGACCCTAGGCTTGCCCCATTGGGACGACGCCACGGAGCGACAAAAGCGGGATGGGATGTGTTGGAAAGAGCCGACCGAGAAATATAATGACGGCAAGCCCTTCAAGATCTGCGCGCGCGACACCCGCGGCGTGATCGTGTCCATAATCGCCGACAATTATTTCGGATACTCCAAGAAGGAGATAAAGGCTCACATATCCTACTCGGCTAACTTGCTTGGACTCGCCGAGGAGGAACACTCGGGCGGAGCGCTCGTTTTCTCCTCCTATAATCATGGCACGCGCTTTGTGCCCGACACGAACCTGAATTCTCGGGGGCACAACATCCAGGAAGTATTCGAGCTGATGAAGGGCAGGATCGATGAAAAGCCGGAAGGCTATGCGATCGATCTCACCTATCCCAATATTGTCTACCTTCCGGAAAACGCCTATATCTCCCTCGAGGACCAGCAAGCGCACTGGAGTTGGGAAGGAAGGGACCAATCCCTGAGGATCCTCCCCGGCGAAACCTATGTGCATCCAACCGGCTATCGGATACACATGGAGCGGCATTCAGGTTCCGGCGCATGGAGGCTCATCGGCACGACGGCCGAAGGGCTGCTCTGCCACAAACCCTGCACGGTTTCCGGCGGCGGAAAATCCGAGATCGCGAAATCCATTTCCGATGCCATAACCTTTTCCCCCATAACCATCGCCGATTTCTACGAGGACATGAAAGCGGTTAAAGTCATCATCGACAAGGATTATGGGAACCGTTTCAAGGATGATGACGAAAACCACGGCAAGGACTCCCGCAATTTCCTTTCGCCGAAACGCTCCCTTGGCTCCGTCATTAAGCTTCTTTCCCCTTCGCCCCTCTACAAGGACGAGTACAATGCCTGGCTGAAATCCGTTCCGGAACGGATCAAGAGCCTTGTCTTCCTCGTCAAGCGTTTCTATACGCCTGATTGGGGAGAGGAGTGGATGTCGCATTTCTCGGTGGACGTGGTCAACGGCACCACGGGCAATATCCTGAAATTCGAGGACAGGCCGGTGCTCGGCTCCTACCTGCGCGTGGGCAGGGATCCGAAAGGAATGCGCAGGACCTTCAAGCTGAGGCAGGACTACATGCCCGCCGAAAAGCACCAGTGGGAGGATGATATCACCGCGTCGGTAGTCGTTCCCTCGAAAACCCTGAGCAATCTTCCTAGCTGGGCGGAACGCCATCCCAGCCTGAAATTCTGCAGGAACGCCGAAGCGCGGTTCTTCCAGAGACCGGACGATGCCATCATACGCGGCTATGACAAGCAGACTGAAAAGGACATGTCCCGGCAGGATAACTTCATCAGCAACTTCGAGCCGCTCACGAGGGCTCACGCGGCGCAGTTCATCGAGAAGACGGTACAGTTTTCGGAATACTCCGATGCGATGCGATTTTTCATAGAAGCGACCGAGGCCGATCCTCACTACGAATATTTCGTCGCCTCGGATAGGCCCCGCCTCGTCAATGGCGCCCCCTCCAAGAACCCGCGCTATCTTCAGCTCGATCCCAACTATTCGAATCCCCAGGCCCGCTATCTGGCCGATTTGGGCCCCAGGCTTTACCGCAGAGTGAGCGCCGACAAGCCGTTGCTCCATCCTGTCGGAGCCGTTCTTCCCGGTCGGAGAAATAACCCCGCCGATCCCAAGGCGGGCATCAGGCCTCTTTCAGTTTATGGCCCCATCCACTATCAGGATCTGCCCGAGCTTTTCATGGACTTCGTGTGCTCGCTCACGGGAAAAAGTCCCTCGACCACGGGCGCGGGGAGCGAAGGCGCCCTCACGAAGGGTCCATTCAACGCTCTTGTCCCCACCACCGACCTCAACAATGCCCTCCTCTCTTTCATTCTAACAGGCTACGCGGGTTTCACGACCGCGGCGGGATATATCGGCCGGCAGTACAAGGTCGACCATGATATTTCCCTCCTCATGCCGGAACTCTGGGCCCGCCTTGGCCCCGAGGAAAGGGACCCTGACTTTCTGAAAGCGCATGGCTATCTCGAACGCGTCGAAGATTTCACTTACGAGGGAAGGCTCGTTCCCGCTTCCCGGCTAGGATGGAGGATCACGCCGCTCTTTGCCGCTACCTATCTTGGTCGGCTTTTCGATACACCGGCGTCGGTATTCCCCGAGGATATGCTGAAGCCCGAGAAGCAATCCCTGCCGGAATTCGTCGATGGGGTTGAGAACATCGCCTCCGCGATGGAAAAATCGGCAAAGGCCTATTTCGAGGATGGATCGATCTCGGCGGCGATACCGCCGCTCAAGGCAGTCCTTTCGGTAATGGCGACGGGCTCTTTCGAAGGCAAGAGCATTCATGATCCTGAAGTGCGCCATCTTTTCGACCGGGACTATGTAGTGAACTCTGCCTGGTACAAGGATAGATTGAGCAGCTATCAGGGTCAGGAAATAGCCTATATCGAGAAATCCATCGTTTATATCCGCACCTATCTGGCGGAAAAAGCCGAACCCAAGAGTCTGTCGGCGAGGCGCGCGCAGGCCGAGCTGGCGAGAGCAAAGGAAAGGCTCGAACAGCTTATGGCCAAGGGCTATCTGGACTTCATCGACGGATCCATCGGCAAAGATCCGCTGTATCTCTGAGCGGAAAGAAGGGGAGTCGGCGCATGGGCGGAACTGTCTTCGTCACGAACATAGCCGAGCTGGCTACCCCCCTCGGCTTTTGCGCCCGACGCGGCGCCGAGATGAATGCGCTGCATATCGTGCATGGGGCGGCTATCCTCGTTGAAGAGGGGCTCATCACCTATGCCGGTTCCGATTCTGGCCCCGAGTTCGGCATCGCGCTCAACCGGGCGCGACAACGTGGCGCTGCCCCCCTCGACGCCTCCGGCCGCTCCTGCGTTCCGGGATTTGTCGACAGTCACACACATTTCCTCTTTGCCGGCTTCCGGGATGACGAGTTCTTTTGGCGCGCCGCGGGCTTGCCCTATATGGAAATCCACCGCAGGGGGGGAGGTATCCGTCGTACGATGGATGCCACGCGCGCGGCAACGGCCGAAGAGCTTCTTGGCTTAGGCAAGGCGCGCCTCGATACCATGCTCTCCCTCGGCATAACGACCGTCGAAGGTAAATCAGGCTATGGGCTCGATCACGACACGGAAATACGCCAGCTTGAAGTCATGGCGGCTCTCGGCGACAAAACCCCGGTCGATATAGTCCGAACCTTCATGGGTCCCCACTCCATTCCGCCTGAATTTGCCGGACGACCGGCGGAATACATCGATTTCATAATTCGGGATGTGCTGCCGGAAGTCGCTGCGCGCGATCTCGCCGAATTCGCCGACATTTTCTGCGAAGAAGGCGTTTTCGGACTGATGGATTCGAGACGGTACCTCGAGGCGGCTCGCGCGTCGGGCCTTGGCCTCAAACTGCACGCCGACGAAATAGTGCGCCTCGGGGGCGCCGGCCTTGCCGCCGAGATGGCCGCCACCAGCGCGGATCATCTTCTTAAAGCCTCAAGGGAAGATCTCGCGAAGATGGGCGAGGCCGGCACGATAGCCGCCTGCCTGCCCCTCACCGCCTTCAGCCTGCGCGAACCCTACGCCGACGCGCGCGGCATGATAGACTCGGGTCTCGCCCTCGCCCTCGCTTCCGACCTCAATCCCGGCTCATGCTACAGCCAATCGATTCCCCTGATCTTTGCCCTCTCGGTTCTCTCCATGAAGCTCAGCTTCGAGGAGACGCTCACCGCCCTTACCCTGAATGGCGCCGCGGCCCTTGGCCGCGCTGACAAGCTGGGCTCGATAGAACCCGGCAAACGCGGGGACTTCCTCCTCCTGGACGCTCCCAAGGTTGACCACTTGGCCTACAACGTGGGCATGAATCTTGTCTCAGCCGTCGTAGCGGCCGGTGAACTCGCCTACGAGCGGCACTGAGGCAAAATTCCCGACTCCCCGATTCGTCCGCGGGTTTCATATTCCGCGGCCTTCCCGTTCAGCCAGCTTCCACCCTTTTCCGGGTGAAAACATATAGCAAAACGGAGAAGATCACGCCAGCGAAGGCAAGAAGTAGAGCGCTGGAAGGTTTTTCGCCAAAAACCACGATGCCTAAAAAGAGCATGCATGACGGCGAGACGTACTGGATGAATCCCATTTTCTGCAGACTTATGGAATTCGCCGCCGCGGCGAAGAGGAGAAGCGGGATGGCCGTCGCCACTCCCGCGAGCATAAGCAGTATGGTCGATGCCAGCCCCGCGTTCCAGAACGATCCCAAGCCCGCGCTTTGTCGCTCGATGAGGAAGATTAGGGCGAAAGGAGCGGCGGCAAGGGTTTCCGCGGTCAGGCCAAGCAGCGGCTCAAAACCGAGAAATTTTTTCAGCGCTCCATAGACGGCAAAGGTGAAGGCGAGTATGAGACTGATCCATGGCACCGATCCATAGACAACCGCGGCGCCAAGGATGCTCGCGACCGCTACCGCGACGGCGATTCTCGTCCATCGATCGGCCTTTTCCTTGAAGAAGAGAACTCCAAAAGCTATGGAGAGAAGTGGATTAATGTAGTAGCCAAGAGCCGATTCGGTGATGCGACCTGTATTCACGGCCCATATGTAGAGGCCCCAGTTAGCGGTCACCACCGCCGACGAGAGAATTACGGCCAGAAGCCTCTTGCCGTTCCTGGCAAGCGTGGCAATTTCGAGGAGCCTGCCCTTCATTGCCATCAGCACGAAGCAGAAAACTCCAGCCCAGATGATTCTGTGCGCAAGTATTTGAAAGGGCTCAACCGATGACAATAGCTTCCAGTATATAGGGAATGCGCCCCACATCCCATATGCCGCGAATGCGGCGAATGTGCCGGCGCGCGATGTTTCAGCCTTTTTCCTGTCCTTGTTCATGGGAGCATAGTAATCCGCGGCGGCTTCGCGCGTCGAGTCCGGGGAACAGCCATGTCTTTCTTCTGGAGATTGTTTTCGCAAAAATTGAAGATACTGATGTAATTAATTATGGAGAAAAAAAATGTCATCTTGATTGGGGAAAAACAGCCTTGTTTCAACAAATGAAACAGCTGATTCAATAAATAAGACGTGATTATATCATGAGTATAGAAATCTGTCAAATTTTTAGGCGCCAATATTGACTTCCAGGCTCAGCTAGGTTTCTATCAATAAGTACAGATATGGCAATGGGACCGCGATGCGGTTCACAGTTTCAAGGAGGCAGCATGAAACGTTTTGCTCTCGTACTGGTGTTGGTCGTTCTGGCAGCATCTGTTGTCGCGGCTCAGGACATCAAGCTTGGAGGCGTTGGCCCCGTAACCGGCGATGCCGCGACCTTCGGTGTTTCCACGAAGAATGGAATCGTGATGGCGATCGAAGAGTGGAACGCCAAAGGCGGCGTCTTCGGTGGCAGGAAAGTCAAACTCATCTTCGAAGATGACAAGGGAGATCCGGCAGAAGGAGCCACGGTCTACACGAAGCTCATCCAGCAGGACAACGTCGTCGCCATCGTCGGCACAGTCATGTCGAAAGTAACCCTTGCGGGAGCGCCCATCGCGCAAGCCGCGGGAATCCCTATGATCAGCCCCACCTCGACCAATGAGAAAGTGACTCTGGTTGGCGATTACATTTTCAGGGCTTGCTTCATCGATCCCTTCCAGGGAACGGTCGGCGCGAGCTTCGCGTTCAAGGATCTGAAAGCCAAGAAAGCCGCGGCCATCTTCGATCTCGGTAACGACTACACGAAAGGTCTCGCCGAAAACTTCAAGGCTACGTTCGAAAAACTGGCTGGGAAGAACTCTGTCGTCGCCTACGAAGGGCATCCATCTGGCGCGACCGATTTCAAAGCCCAGTTGACCAAAATCATCATGGCGAAACCCGATGTCCTCTATGTTCCCGATTACTACAACGACGTCGGACTCATCGCGAAACAGGCCAGAGAGCTCGGATTCAAGGGCCCGATGGTCGGCGGCGACGGATGGGATTCGCCCGAACTCGTAAAGATCGGTGGAACAGCGGTTGAGAATGGTTATTTTACGAACCACTATTCCCCCGCCGACAAGCGCAAGATCGTCCAGGACTTCGTCGCCAAGTACAAGGCGAAGTTCGGATCCGAGCCCGATGCCCTTGCCGCTCTCGCTTACGACGCTACCTACATCATGCTCGACGCGATCAAGCGCGCTGGATCCACCAAGGGATCCGCGATCCGCGACGCTCTCGTCAAAACGAACCTCGATGTCGTTTCCGGAAAAGTGACCTTCGATGCGAACAGAAACCCGATCAAATCGGCTGTAATCATCGAGATCAAAGACGGAAAGCAGGTTTACAAGACTACGGTCAGTCCTTGACGGTAGTCTGATGCTGGTCGGGGCCTATAGGCCCCGACCAGCGTTTTTCTTACCCTCGGCCGCCTGCTCCGCCCGGACAGCGCGGCCGCGCCCGTATTAACAGGGCTATTTCGCATCAGGGCAAATCTAGAAAAAAAGCGTGAGAGGAATCGCGAACATCCGATCGCGCGGAAAGGGACAGCAAGAATGGGATCGATTTTCAATGCCCAGCAAATAGTGAATGGCCTTCAGGTCGGCTCGA
>Ga0172379_10002808_pt1 | contig 29515 bp, 30 predicted proteins | sample GrowelOW334metaG_FD_119756 | JGI IMG/M metagenome (GOLD analysis project Ga0172379, IMG submission 119756) | Groundwater microbial communities from an aquifer near a municipal landfill in Southern Ontario, Canada - Groundwater well OW334 metaG | ecosystem: Environmental > Aquatic > Deep...
CGCCGCGCAGGGCGTCGCGCCGGACCGGATGGGGTCGTGGCGGGGCGCTCGCGCGCAGGTACTGGCGCAGGTGCTGGTGCTGGTGCTGGTTGCATAACGATGTTGATTAGTTACTTCGGGTAAATTGTTAATAACCAAGGTTTCTCCCTACGCTTGCTTCGGAAGAATGTCTGACTACACACATTCTTCACTTAGCTCGCTTGGTAATAAATTCAAACTGAAACCCGTACGAAAATGTTTACTGATTCTTCCGTGCGAAGAACGGCCACACGGAATCGGTCCGGCGATACCACGAAGCGACGGTTGCGAACCGGTCTGCCGGCGTGATGATCTGGGGCAGTGCGACACCGTGGAGGTCTTCCGGCACGGCGTAGATGAAGTTCGGCGCATAGATGAATGCCGCAGGGTAGTCGGCGGCGACGATGTTCTCAATCTTCTGCAGATCCGCGATGCGCGACTCAGTGTCGGCGGTGCTCCGTGCGTGTTCAAGGAGAGCGTCCACGTTCTTGTTGGCATAGAGCGCGATATTGAGCCCTGGGTCATTTCGCTCCTGCGAATCCCAGAAGGCGTAGAGGTCTTGGTCGCGTCCTATGACCATGCCGTAGAGGAGTGCGCTGTACTTGCGAGGGCGGATGACATTCTGCGAGAGGTCTCCCGGCTCATAGAGCTCTATATCAACGGGTATGCCGAGGCTTTCCCAGTCTGTCTTCACCGCGCTTGCCACATTCTTGAGCTCAGGGACGTTTGATGTGCGGATAGTGATCGCCTCAAGGGATTGTTTCGCTTTCACGTTCTTCCAGACGCGCGCATCGGCGTCGTACGACCACCCTGCAGACTCCAAGATGGAAGCCGCTGCGGCTGTCGTGTCTTCGGACTTCGGTATAGGGACCTGCTTGACGCCCTCTCCAGGAGGTACTGGTCCTAAGAGGGGAGTCGCATACCCGCCGAGCGCAGACGAGATAACCGCGTCTCGGTCTATCGCGAGTGACAGTGCCTTACGGACTTCAAGACGCGAGTAGACCTGCTTATCGCTTGGGTTGAAGAAGATGCCGAAGACGCGAGCATAGGGTGCGGCAAGCGTCGTGTCGGAAGAAAGGCCGTAGGCGCTCTCAATCGCACCACTCTTCTTCGCACGCGCGAGGTCCTCGGCGTTTGAGTAGAAGTTGAATTGCAGTCCGTCAAGGTACGGTCGTCCGAGGACGAAATACGGGTTCTTCACGAGCGACACACTCCGTATGAGTCCTGAAGCATCGCGCGACACGCTCGCGACTTTGAACGGGCCGTTGCCGACGGGGCTCGTCTGCAAGGCAGAGAAGGGAAACTCGGCATCACCGACGTTCTGCCACAGGCGCGAGGGCAATATGCCGAGCGTCGTGAGGCCGAGGAACGGGGCATACGGCTTCGTGAGTGTGAAGCGCACGGTCTGTGCGTCTACTGCGACCACCTGTACGCCCGACCAGTTCGCGTATTCGGGGCTCTTTAGTGCGGGGTCCTGCGCCTTCTTCACCGTGAACACGACGTCTGTCGCGGTGACCGGTGTACCGTCGGTGAACTTAGCACCCTCCCGCAGGGTAAAGGTGTACGTCTTGCCGTCGGGGCTCATCGTATAACTCTCGGCCAGCACCGGCTCAAGCGCCCCTGTCCCGCTGAGCCCCATGAGCCCCGCATACGTGAGCGTAGCAAGGTCGCGATCGGCGTCGCTGATAGCAAGGAGCGGATTTATGAATTGAGGATTCCCGACCTCTCCCTCAACGATCGTCCCGCCGTAGGCGGGGACTTCAATAAGGAGCGACTGCTCAAGCGCATACAGGCTTACGAGTGAGGCGACACCGACGAAGGCGAGAAGCACGTAGGCTATGACGCGATCGCCCGACGAAAGCGCGCTCACGTACGCGGGTATGCGTTCAAGGAGGGGGATGCGTCGTACTTGCACGAGCTTTCTCCGCCACTCTTCGCGAACGTCGTTGTTCATGACCCCACCAGAAGGAAGTTCGTTATCGCTGCGAGTACGAGGAGAATTGCAATGAAAATCGTCGCATTGAATAGGAATTTTTCGGCGCCACGGCGCTTGTAAAATGTAGATGCGAAATTATCGCCTCCGAAAGCCCCTCCGAGAGTCGCACCGCGCCTCTGCAGGACGATGCCGACTATGAGGAGTATTGAGAGGGCGATTTCCGCGTACGGTAGTGCCGATACGAGTGCCTCCATCTGTACCCCTAAAGGTAGCACGGATAGGGAATGGGGTGCAAGCGGGTATAAAAGAGCATCGCCTGCACGGGGCAGGCGATGTTAAGACGGACTGAGGCTATCAGCCTCCGGGCATCGGGCGGCCCTTGCCGTTATGACTGGGGCGCCTTGCCTCAAGGTCGCCCTGGAGGCTTGAGGTGTAGGCTTGGTTTGAGCTGTAGTCGTTCACCGGACCGTCCATGCTTCCGCTCAAAGATTGGGTGGACGGGTCCATGAACAGTCGGGATGAGGCCTGCACGTTCACCGAGGTCAATGGCAGCGGCAACCAGATGTCCACGCGCGCATCCCCGTTGTTCGGGTTGTAGCGCATTTCAGCATTGGACCCTGGGAAGCCGATGATGGGTCCACGACAGAACACGGAGCCGTCAGAGTTCACTTGGTAGGAACTCAGGATGGCCGTGACCGAGAAGTCGTTGACGAATATCTTCAGTTTCTTCGCCACGACCAAATGTGCCGAAGAAATGGTGATATTCCAGTCACCGTAGCAACTGAAGGGTGGTACCGGCGGCGCCGACGGCAGGTAGATGCACAGATCGCTCTTGCCGTAGTTGTAAGCCGCGGGATCCGAGCAGACGTTTGTGGTTTGAGCCTGCGCGACGCCGGCGAGCATGGACAGGGTGACGAGTACTGCGAAAAGCATGTTTCTCACTTGCATGGCTTTCTCCTGGTGGTTGTTTGTATTGCGATTGGTACAAGGCGAACGGGGTGTTCGCCAAGTAAGGACAGTTTCTCCCTGCGTACTATCATACAGCATAACACTAAGGTTTGTCAATACTCTCTCAATAGAGAAGGGCCGCCTGTAAGGGCGGCCCTCCGAGGGTGGCACCGCCGGCTAGCGGTGATTGACGAGGCGCAGGCGCGGCTCCCGCGACGCGAGCCACTTCAGCGTAATGACGAACAGAATCACCGTCTGAAGTGCCGTGAGCAGCACCAAGAGGAAGATGTCTTCGCCGTTCGCGAACCACGGCATCTCCTGAACCACCTTGCCATGCGAGCTCCGCACTTCTGCGAGGAACTGTTGCTGATCAGCGACGGTCACAGCATGGTCAGCCCAGCTCTGTAGCCGATCAAGCTGGCGGAACTTGCTCGTGTCGCGTTCGCCGGTCGCGAGGTACGCGCTCTGCATTTCGGCGAGCCCCTTGATGATAGCGATGCGGTCGTAGGGCCAGCTCGTTTCAACGGTCGTGACGAAGGTTGCCGCTGCCGCCACGTTTTTGTGGTAGAGCCGCCCCTTTTCCGAAATCTGGTGGCACCACGTGAGTGTTGCCGCCCAAATTGCGATGAAGAGCAGCAGCACGACGCCGGCACCCTTGAGACTTTCCAGATAACAGCCGAGTTGGTAGTGATTCAGTTTCTTCATGATGCCTTCCTCCATGCAATAAAGGGTGAGAACTGCGGGGACAGACAGACATACCACAACTTGTCTGGGGTTATTATGCTTGGATAAGTCAGCGTGTCAAATTCCTATTGCGTGCACAGAAGGGTTTCTCTATACTCCCTGCATTGGTGCGTAAGGGCGATTATTCATTTATATAGAGAACGCTATGGCACAGAAGACAAAACAGTTTTCGCTTTCGCCGCTTGGCGACAGAATCGTCGTTCAGCCGGCAGGGCGAGGTGGCGAGAAGAAGCTCGCTTCAGGCATCATCATCCCTGAGACAGTGGACAAGGAGAAGCCGGCCGAGGGCACGGTGGTAGCGGTCGGCGCGGGTAAGTACGAGGACGGCAAGCGTATCCCGATGCAGGTCAAGGTTGGTGACACGGTCATATTCAGCAAGTACGGCTACGACGAGGTGAAGATAGCGGGGCAGGAGTATTACATCCTCTCTGAGTCGCAGGTGCTCGGTGTTGTGAATTAATTTCTAACTTTTTATCACTATGGCAAAGCAAATTCTTTTCTCTGAAGATGCACGGAAGGCGATAGCGAAGGGTATCGCGCAGGCTGCTCGCGCAGTGAAGATAACGCTCGGCCCGAAGGGTCGCAACGTCGTCATTGAGAAGTCGTACGGCGGTCCACGCATCACGAACGACGGCGTATCTATCGCAAAGGAGATTTCCTTCAAGGATAAGTTTGAGAATATGGGTGCGGAGATAGTGAAGGAGGTCGCAAGCAAGACCAACGACACCGCCGGTGACGGTACGACAACCTCGGTCGTTCTCCTAGAAGCACTTGTGGAAGAGGGTCTGCAGCATGTGATGAAGGGCGCCAATGCGATGGGTATCAGAAGCGGCATGGAGAAGGCGAAAGTCGCTGCGCTTGCAGAACTCAAGAAGATGGCGAAGCCGGTTTCCGGCAAAGCGGAGGTGAAGCAGGTGGCGACTATCTCAGCGGAGTCTGAGGAGCTCGGTACCATCATCGCGGAAGCGGTGGAGAAGGTGGGTGCCTCCGGCGTCGTAACGGTAGAAGAGTCGCAGGGTATGGAACTCTCCTACGACATCGTTGAAGGTCTCCAAATAGACAAGGGCTACGTCTCGGCCTACATGGTGACCAATCCTGAGCGTATGGAAGCGGAGATGAAAGATGCGCCGATCCTCATCACCGATAAGAAGATAGGCAGTGTGCAGGAGATACTGCCGCTTCTGGAGAAGGTCGCGCAGTCTGGCCGCAAGGACCTCGTCATCATCGCCGACGACATAGAGGGCGATGCTCTCTCCACCTTCATCGTGAACAAGTTGCGCGGCACATTCAACGTGCTCGCTATTAAGGCGCCAGGGTACGGCGATAGGAAGAAAGACATGCTTGCAGACATCGCGACCGTGGTAGGTGGGCAGGTTATTTCCAACGAAGTCGGCATGACGTTTGAGAACGCGACTTTGGCGATGCTCGGCAAGGCGTCGCGCGTCGTCGCGACGAAAGACGCTACAACCATCGTCGGTGGCAAGGGCAAGAAGTCGGACATTGCGTCGCGCGTCGCACAGCTTACCGCGCAGGCAGGAAACACCGATTCCAAGTTTGATAAGGAGAAGCTTGAGGAGCGTATCGCCAAGCTCTCCGGTGGTGTTGCGGTTATCTCAGTAGGTGCCGCGACCGAGACCGAGATGAAGTACCTGAAAGACAAGATAGACGACGCAGTGAAGGCGACGAAGGCCTCTATTGAAGAGGGTATTGTCTCCGGTGGTGGCACCGCACTCGCGAAGATAGCGAAGAAGCTTGCCGCGCAGACTCTGAAGATGACTGCGGACGAGAAATCCGGCTTTGACATCGTCGTACGCGCGCTTGAGATGCCGCTTGCGCAGATTGCACTCAATGCGGGCAAGGATGACGCTTCGGTCATTGTCGCGAAGGTGCAGGGCGGGAAGGTGAACGCCGGCTACAACGCACTCACTGACGAACTCGTGGACGATATGCTCGCCGCAGGTATCGTAGACCCAGCCAAGATGCCGCGTATGGCACTTGAGAACGCTGTCTCGGCGGCGGCCATCCTCCTCACGACCGAGGCGGCTATCGCGGAGATCCCTGAGCCGAAAGCGCCGCCAGTAGGCGGTGATATGGGCGGCATGGGCTACTAGCAAGCCAGCTTTGCGGCTTACTAAGCAGAGCAAAAGAAATCGCGACGCCAAGTGCGTCGCGATTTCTTTTATTCAGGCTGTTCGTTGTAGGAAACGACCTCCCATCCACGGGTCGGTGAGAAGATCTTCCACGGGTGGAACTCGCAGACCGTGATACTCGCATTGTTTGAATAGTTGAAGAACGAGAGCTTCACGAAATCCTTGGCGTGCAAGCGTTCGCGGTAGAGCAAATACGCAACGAGCATCTTGAGGAAGACATGGTGGGTCACGACGACCGTCTCGCGTACGCCTTGGCGTGCAAGCAGGTTGAGGCACTTCCGCGCACGCCGTTTCAGATCGGCGAAGTTCTCTTCGTCGGAATAGCGATAGTCGTCGTCGTGATACGCGAGGTCCATCTGGTCTACGATACGCACCACCTCTGGGTCGTCGGTGTGCTTACCGATGATCTCGCTCGGATTGCGTCGCTCAATAAGAAGGTCGGAGTACACGATTGGCACTCTGAGGTATTCGTCTAAGATCTTCGCGGTCTCCACGGCACGCGGGTACGAGCTCGCGATAATACGACCGACAGGGAAGCGTTGCAAATAGTGCCCAGTCTGCTTCGCTTGTTCGCGGCCGCGTGGAGACAGAGAGCCTTCAGTCCCTTGGCGTATGTGCTCAGCGTTCAGGACAGTTTCGCCGTGGCGTATGAAATAGAAACGTCGCGTGCGCATGAAATAGAGCACGAGCAGCACGGCGACGGGCACGAGAAGTGGTGCGGCGGCAGAGGCTATGACGGAAAGTGGGGGCATGTGCATACAGTATAGCGCTCGTGCTCCACACCTCGGTGTCGCTTGACGGGAGACGGCACTTATGTAAGTATCTTATGCATATGCTATCGCGCACGAAAGAACTACAGGATATTTTTGAGGGATTTCATACATTCAAGCGCGGTATAGAATCAGCTATGCTCTGTAGCGATAGCGATTTCCACGTCACTCGCTCGCAGTGGCTTGTACTTGACCTCCTCAAGCGAGAGGGAGGAGTATCAATTAAGAACATGAGTACTACGCTCGGTATCTCAAGCAGTGCCACGACGCAGCTTGTAAACGAGCTCGTAAAGAACGGTTTCGTGCTCAAACGTTCGCTCAAAGAGGACGGGCGTGTGACGATTGTCGTTTTGTCGCCGAAGACGGAAAAAGCCTTGCAGAAGTTGCGTACGCACGTGCTTCGTAATATGGCGAAAGTTTTTTCTGTCTTGACCGACACGGAATTCGCGACATTTCACAAGTTGCACACGAAGCTCGTCCGCACGTTTATACACAAACATAATCACTAGACTATGTCATTCTTTCGTACTACATTTTCGGGCATGCTTTCATTTATACGGAGTCTTCCGCGCGGGTACTCAATCGGTGGCGGAGCCGCGCTTATCGTGGTCGCGCTTATCGGGGGGCACCTGCTCTCAAAGGCCGCTCGCACGCCGGAGGCCCTTCCTGCGGTGGCGCAGGTCCACACCGCATCGGTCGGCGATCTCTCCTCGGCTATTGGCCCGTTGCCCGTCACGGGCAAGGTGACCTCGCTCTCGCAAGCGGCCGTGCTTGCGCAGACATCGGGCGAAATTGTTGTGTTGAACCGAGCCATCGGTGATTACGTAAGTGCGGGGGCAGTGATTGCTTCATTTGAAAACAGCGGACAGCGAGCCTCTGTGCTTCAGGCGCAGGGAGCGCTGGACGCGGCACAGGCAGCACTTGCGCGATCAGTCGGCAGTACAGCTCAGAATTCACAGGCCGCATCGCTCACCTCGCTCCAAAGCGCTTACGCGGCGCTTGACGATGCCGTTCACGTACGTGCCGATCAGCTATTTACGAATGCCAAGACCTCGTCGCCGGAACTCGTGATTACCGTGCCCGACAGCGCGCTGGTAGCGACGCTCAAGAGCGAACGGGCCGCGCTTGAGTCGGTGATTGCCGATGCTCGGCTGCTCGCCTCTACCGCGTCACCTGCGAGTGTCACGGCGAACAGTGCCGCGATGACGGCTCACCTGCAAGAAACCCGCGGATTTCTTGATAATCTGATACAGGCGGTCAACGAGACATCGCAGAGCCAGAGCTCTTCTGTTGCGGCACTCGCTGCATATCAGACATCGCTCGCTGCCGCGCGTTCTGAGGTTGTCGCTGCTCTGTCCTCGGTAACTGGCGCAAAGGCCGGTTACGACGGCAACGATCTCGCTGCGGCGCAGGCAAGCGTGAAGCAGGCACAGGGCGTCTTAGCAGCAGCACAATCGGGTCTTGAGAAAACTATCGTTCGGAGCCCTATTTCTGGGACAATTGTGAGTTTGCCGATTACACAGGGCGGCTATGTCCCTGCGTTTACGCAGGTGGCAATCGTGTCTAACCCAAATGCGCTGTATATAGATACCCACGTGACGCCGGATGATGCAAAAACGCTCGCGGTGGGGAACGTGGCGCACATAGATGGCGGGCTTCAGGGAGTTCTCACCTTTGTCGCTCCCGCGATTGATCCGATGACCGGAAAGATTGAAGTGAAGATAGGAATAGAAGGGGACCATAAGACGCTCATTGATGGGTCAATCGTGAACCTCTCTCTGGAGCGGGCGAACGTCGCCATACACGCACCAGCTACGGACCTCAGTATCCCCATCCTTGCCGTTAAGATGACCCCGAATGGTCCCGTTGTGTTCTCGGTGAATGCATCAAATGCGCTCGTTGCGGAGCCGGTCACGCTCGGCTCTATCCTCGGTGATCGTGTCGTGATCGTGCGCGGCATCACGATTGATCGGGTCATTGTCACCGACGCACGCGGACTCTCCGAGGGCCAGATAGTCGCCATAAAATAGCTTTTCATGCTGTGGCTCTGGAATTTCTTTCTTGATAAACGGCAGTTCAGCTATGTACTCATAGCGACGCTCGTGATTGCAGGGAGTTATGCGCTCTTTGAGATACCGAAAGAGAATGCGCCGGCGATTGTTATCCCGAACGGCGTCGTGGTGACGACGCTTCCGGGCGCATCAGCAAAGGATATGGAACTGTTGGTGACGAAGAAGATTGAGGATCAAGTCTCTGGTCTAAGCAACGTAGACACGATGACCTCGTCGTCGCGCGATGGGGTCTCGCAAGTCGTCGTGCAGTTTGCAGCGAACGCCGATCTGAATCAATCTATTCAGGATCTGCGCGATGCCGCCGCAAAGGCCGTACCGAATCTCCCTACGGACGCATCAACTCCCACCGTCTCAAAGATATCAATCAGCGATCGGCCGATCATCGTCATCTCGCTCGCGAGCTCGCTGCCGCCGACAGAGTTCTCTGCTCTTGCGAAAGCGGTTTCCGACGAAATCAAGAGCGTTTCGGGTGTCTCTACGGTTGAAATAGCCGGTATCCCGCCGCGTGAGGTTGATGTGATCGTGAAGAAGGAGATGCTTGCACAATACGGTCTCAACATCACCGATGTCACACGAGCGCTCCGAAATGCGAACGCAGCGCTTCCAGCGGGGAAGATATCTATGCAGGGGGTGAACTACGATGTTAATTTCAAGGGCGGCATCACCGACTCAAGCGAGATTGCCGATATCGCCGTGGGCACGAAGGGTGGCGCACCGATTTATCTGCGCGATGTCGCGTTGGTGTCTGATAGTCTTGCGCCGGCGTCAACCTATTCGCGTCTCTCTCTAGGAGGGAAACCAAGTGGTCAGGCGGTCGCTCTCACTGTCTCTAAGCAAGCAGGGGCAAGCATTCAGGAAGTAGCGAATGCGGTGCGGGAAAAAGTCGCGCAGCTACAGAAGACGTCGCTGGCTGATACTGCCGTGTATATCTCGCCTTCAACCGATCAGGGTGTGCAGGTAGGGAAGCAGCTTCGCGAACTCGCACAGACGGGGCTGGAGACGGTGCTGCTCGTCGTGCTCGTGCTCCTCCTTACGATCGGCTGGAGAGAATCGTTCGTCGCGGCTCTTTCAATACCTCTTTCTTTTCTTATCGCATTCATCGGGCTCTATGCCACGGGCAATACGCTGAACTTCATTTCGCTCTTCGCGCTTATTCTCGCAGTGGGTATCCTCGTTGACACGGGTATCGTGGTGACTGAGGCTATACATGCGCGCATAAAGATACACAATGACCCGCTCGTAGCAGCACGCGTTGCTCTTCGGGACTATGCGTGGCCGCTCATCGCCGGTACGATGGCGACCGTTGCGGTCTTCATCCCACTCTTCTTTATCTCTGGCATTGTCGGGAAATATATCGCCGGCATCCCATACACGCTGATCTTCGTACTCCTCGCCTCAATCGTCGTGGCACTCGGTTTCGTGCCGCTCATTGCGATTCTCCTCACGGGCGAAAAGAAAGAGAATCGTTTTGAAGTGTTGCAAGAGGAATATACGATGCGTGTGACGCTGTGGTATCGGCGTTTCCTGCGCCGCCTGCTAGAAAATGCCCGCGCACAGAAACTATTTTTGCGGGGCCTCGGCATCGCTTTTATCGTGGTGCTCGCACTCCCCGTCGCGGGTGTTATCCCTGCCGTGTTCCTCCCGCAAGACGACGTTGATTTCATCTATATCAATATAGAGAAACAGCAGGGGACGACCCTTGCACAGACCGATCTCGCAGCGCGCGAGGTTGAGGAAGTGCTGTACGCGTATCCAGGCATTGAGTCCTTCCAGACGACGGTGGGACAGAGTTCCAACCTTCTCGGAAACGGCTCTTCAGGTGGTTCGTATGCAAATATTACTGTGAATCTTCCGCTCGGACACGCGAAATCAAGCACACAGGTCTTGCAGGAACTCCAAGAGAGACTCGCTGTGGTACAGGACGCCACCGTGCAGGTGCTTCAGCCAAGTAACGGTCCGCCAGGCGGCGCACCGATACAGGTGCAGTTCCGCGGAGCGAACGGCGACGATCTCATGCGTGCCGCTGACGCGGGCGCCCAACTCCTCGCGACCATCCCGCACGTGACGAACATCACCTCAAGTACGAAAAATAACGGAATTGAATTCAATCTCACGATTGATCGCGCAAAGGCCGCCGCAGTGTTACTTGATACGGCAACCATCGCACAGACGTTGCGCACGGCGGTGCAGGGAGTGAAAGCGACCAGCATCACGACCTCTGGCGACACTATTGATATAGTCGTGAAGCTGAATCTCAACAGTGCGTATACCGATCCGAGCAATACGAATGAGGCGACGCTGGACAGCATCAAGAACATCTCAATTCAATCTCCGAGCGGTCCCGTACTCCTTGGCTCGCTCCTCTCCGAGAATCTAGGGCAGAGCAGCGCAAGTATCTCGCATAAGAATAAACTCCGTATTGAAACCGTCTCGGCCTATCCGGGGAGCGAGACAACGACGAGCGCTGTCATAGCGGCTTTCCAGAAGCGTATTGCTGAGCTCCATCTCGCTTCCGGAGTGATCGTCTCGTATGGCGGCGAGAGCGAAGACATTTCAAAATCCTTCAAGGAGATGTTTATCGCACTCATTGCCGGACTGGTGCTTATGTTCATGATCCTCATCGTGAGTTTCAATTCGTTCCGTTATACGGGCTATCTGCTCGTCATTGTCCCGCTCTCGCTTATCGGTGTGCTCGGTGGTCTCGCGCTTACCGGCCAGCCGCTCTCGTTCTCGTCGGTACTCGGCATCATCGCGCTCGCGGGCGTCATTATCAACCACGCCATCATCCTGATGGATTCTATGATCCATCACCTTGCGGCTTCGTCGGGGAAGCCGATCATTGACGTCGTCATTGAGGCTGCGGCGACTCGTTTGCGTCCGATTGTGCTTACAACTATCACGACGGTTGTCGGTATGATCCCGCTCTCTATGGTGAATGCGATGTGGGGCCCACTTGCGTTTGCCATCATGTTCGGTCTCACGTTCGCTATCGTGCTTACGCTCGCACTTGTGCCGATGCTTTTCTACCGAGCGGTGCAGCGCGATCGTCGCGCGTAGGAATCCTCGTTGGGGATAGCGTGGTTGCAGGATACCCCTAGGGGGTATATAGTGTGAGACATGCAAACGACGAATGATATCCAGAAGAAGAAGCTGGTGCGACGACTCAAGATCATAGAAGGGCAGGTGCGGGGACTGCAGGAGATGGTGGCACAGAACACCTATTGCATAGACGTGATCACGCAGACCTCGGCGGTGAAGCAAGCGCTCTCCGGTGTAGAGGACGCGCTTATGGAAAGTCACCTGCAGGGGTGCGTACATCGCCAGATGACCTCTGGTCAGGCAGGTAAGGCGGTGCACGAGGTTTTGAAGGTGTACAAGCTTAAGCGAAAATAATATGGCGACGCACACGTACCCCGTACGAGGCATGCACTGCGCTTCCTGCGCGAGCATCATCGAGAAGGCGCTTAAGAAAGTGGACGGCGTGCACGCGGTCGAGGTAAATGTCGGTACGGAAGCCGCGAAGATCTCCTACGACGAGACGAAAACGAATCCAGAGCATCTCTCGAGAAAGATAGGGCCGCTCGGTTACTCGCTCGCTCTGCCCTCGGCAGAAGCGATGGGTATGTCAGCGGAGGAGCATGCTGGACACACGGGTCTCAATCAATCCAAGAGCGAGAAGCTCGCGGAAATAGCTTCGATGCGCGCGAAGCTCTTTTCAGCGATTCCGCTTGCGATGGTGAGCGCATTTGTGATGGCGTGGGATATCTCCGCGCAATTTGGTCTCGTGCCGGATATGCCCGCGTCTCTGCGGGGATTCTTCGCCATTGCATTCCCCGTGATGGCAACGTACATCATTTTTATCATCGGCCGGCCGTACCTCACCGGTCTCTATCGGTTTATCCGGCATGGCGCGGCCAATATGGATACGCTCATCGGTCTTGGAACCTCTGCCGCGTATCTCTACAGTCTTTCCGTGTCGGTATTTGGCGAGGCACTCCGCCCGTTTATCGCCACTCCCGCCACGTACTACGACGTCACCATAATCGTCATCACGTTTATCACGCTCGGCAAGTATCTTGAAGCACAAGCGAAAGTGAAGACCGGTGACGCTATTGAGAAACTTCTGAACCTGCAAGCGAAGACGGCGCTCGTGCTGCGAGATGGCGTGGAGGTAGAGATCCCTGTAGCAGAGGTTGTCCATGGCGAGCTTGTTATCGTGAAGCCGGCGGGCAAGATACCTGTTGACGGTGTGCTGGTTGACGGCGCATCGTACGTTGACGAGTCGCTCGTGACTGGCGAGCCGATGCCGGTGAAGAAAGAAGTCGGTGAGGCCGTCGTCGCAGGGACACTGAACACCAGTGGCTCATTCACTTTCAGGGCGACGAAGGTCGGCTCTGAGACGATGCTTGCGCGTATTGTCGTCATGGTGCAGGAAGCGCAGGGAAGCCGCGCGCCGATACAAGCATTGGCGGATACGATATCGGGCGTGTTCGTACCGGTCGTGCTGGTGCTCGCCTTTGTCGCGCCCGGTGTGTGGCTCGTAGTTGGCACACCATATCTCGGACTCTCGCAGGCACTTGCGTATGGCCTCACCTCGTTCATAGGGATCCTCGTCATCGCGTGTCCGTGCGCGCTCGGTCTCGCGACACCGACCGCTATCATCGTGAGTGTCGGCAAGGGTGCAAGGGAAGGCATTTTGATAAAAGACGCGGCGACTCTTGAGAAGCTGCACACGGTGAACGTGGTCGTGGTGGACAAGACTGGCACTATGACACGCGGCAAGCCGGAGCTTGTCTCACTCCAGAATTTTTCAGATAAGACCGATGCTGAGCTTGTTGCGATTCTTGCGTCACTTGAGAACAAATCCGAGCACCCGATCGCTACCGCAATCGTCGCCTACGCAAAAGAGAAGGGGATACCGCATATGCCGGTAGAAGGATTCAGCGCCCTCAAGGGCAAGGGTATTTCAGGTATCGTAGGCGGCGTGCTCTACCATGTGGGGAACGCCAAACTCGCGGCAGAACTTCGCGCACCAATCGCCTCGCTTGAGAAAGATACGAAGGAGGGAAGGACGCCGGTCATACTTGCGCGAGGCGAAGAGGTGCTCGCGGTTGTCATGGTCGCCGATAGGATAAAGCCCGAAGCGATTACTGCAGTGAGAGACTTGCATGCGCTCGGTATACAGGTGGTCATGCTTACCGGAGACGATGCGAACACGGCGCGCGCCATTGCAGACAGTCTCGGTATTGACGAGGTCGTCGCCGAGGTGCTCCCTGAAGATAAACTGCACAAGATACGAGAACTGCAGGCGGCGGGGAAGGTGGTCGCGATGGCAGGCGACGGCGTGAACGACGCTCCGGCGCTCGCGCAGGCCGATGTCGGTATTGCCATGGCGACAGGGACTGATGTCGCTATAGAATCGGCGGGCATCACGCTCCTTCATGGCGATATCAGCAAGCTCGTGAAGGCTATTCGCCTGTCCAAGTTCACGATGCGCGGCATCAAGCAGAACCTTTTCTGGGCTTTCTTCTATAATATAGTCGGTATCCCGCTTGCCGGAGGCGCGTTCTATCCGGTATTCGGGTGGCTCTTGTCACCGGTATTCGCAGGGTTCGCTATGGCGCTCTCCAGCGTCTCAGTCGTTGGGAACTCGCTTCGCCTTAAAACCAAAAATATATGAATGAAAAAACGACACACCTATTCCACGTGAACGGCATGCACTGTAAGGCGTGCACGGTACTCATTGAAGAGACGCTTACCGAGCTCCCGCATGTGGAGGGCGCGGAGGTGTCGCTTGCGCGCGAGCAGGTCACGGTTACCGGAACATTTTCTGGTTCACCCGAAGAGATCGCCGAGGAACTCTCACAGCTATTACGCGAACACGGGTATACGCTCGGCACGGCAGGGGGCACTCGTACTGTCGGGTGGGGCGACTTCCTCTACGCCGTACCGCTCGCTTTCCTCCTCGTTGCAGGTTTCGTACTCCTCCAGCGAGCGGGTCTCACGAACCTCGTTACCTCCTCCGAAGTGAGTTACGGAACGGCGTTTCTGATCGGGCTTATCGCGTCGGTGTCGTCGTGTCTCGCTATCGTTGGCGGACTCGTGCTCTCGCTCTCGGCGAGCTCCGCGCGCGAGGGCGGTACGTGGCGGACACAAACGCTCTTTCATGCGGGACGTCTCGGCGGATTCTTCGTGCTCGGCGGCGTAGTCGGGCTCTTGGGCAATGCTCTCCACCTCGGACTCATGGCAAACGCGGTGCTTGGCGGCCTTGTAGCACTCGTGATGCTCGTGCTCGGATTGAACCTGCTTGACGTGTTTCATTTCACCAAGAGACTCCAGTTCACCATGCCGACACGGTTCGGCAGACGTATTGTGGAGGGAAGTACACACGACCATTACCTCGCACCGCTTCTAGTCGGCATCGGGACGTTCTTCCTGCCCTGTGGGTTTACACAGTCTATGCAACTCTACGCGCTCTCTACAGGGAGCTTCATGCAGGGCGCACTCACGATGCTGGTCTTCGCGCTAGGCACGTTCCCGATGCTCGCGCTCCTCTCCTTCGGTTCGCTCAATATCGCGCATAAACCGTGGAAGGGGATCTTCTTCAAGACCGCCGGCATCATCGTCATAGCGCTCGCGCTCTTGAACCTCGCGAACGCGCTTGCGACTGCGGGGATTATCAGCCCGCTCTTCAACTTCTAATATGTCTAAACTCACTATTATTGCCTTTGCCGTAAGCGCTGTGCTCATAGGTTGGGCGTTCTGGCTCGTTTCTCTCCGGCCGCAGGCAGGTACTACGGGAGATAGCGGAGCACCAACAGCCGTCATGGTGGAGGGCAAGCAGGTTGTGGACATACGGGCGAAAGGCGGGTATTCGCCGCGGGTGGTCACGGCAAAGGCAGGCGTAGAGACGATCCTCCGTGTGAGCACATCGGGGACATTTGATTGTTCGGCAAGTCTCGTCATACCGAAACTCTCGTATCAGAAATTCTTACAGCCATCGGGGACGGAGGACATTATTATTCCTGCGGAGCAGGCACAAGGCACCTTGCAGGGCCTCTGTGCTATGGGCATGTACGGCTTCCAGATAAAATTTGAGTGACCTCGGAGAGGGCGAGTTTTGCACAGGGGGCATTTTAGTCTGCCAAAACAGGGTCATACTATAGGGAGCGGATTATCCCCCGCAGTAATTACACTCACCAGCATGAAATCATTGCATTGGGTTTCGTTCATCCTCGTCGTTATCGGCGGTCTCAACTGGGGCCTCGTCGCGATCGGGACGTACATGGGTACGAATCTGAACGTCGTGAACCTCCTCCTCGGCTCGGTGCCAGCAGTAGAAAATATTGTCTACTTGCTGGTTGGCCTTGCAGCGCTCTCCATTATGTTCTCGCATAAAGGTGATTGCCGCGAGTGCAACCCGTCGGGGATGTAATTTAGTTTCCTGCACATAGTGCAACACAACCGCCGGCGTACACCGGCGGTTGTGTTTATCCCTTGTGTTGTAACTTAATCAAATTGAGACTCTTCTCAGTTGGAAGTTTCTATCTGCGGAGACGGTGGGATTCGAACCCACGAGGGTATTTCTACCCTGCCTCGTTAGCAGTGAGGTACTTTCGACCACTCAGCCACGTCTCCGTTAGGGTCAGAGTACCAAATTTAGTGCGCGAGGGCGAGCAGGACGATATGTGTCGCGCCCGCGGAGCGTAGGGCGTCGGAAGCCGCTTGGAGCGTCGCGCCGGTGGTGACGACGTCGTCCAGCACTATATACGTATGCGCAGGGTCGGCGGGGTGCGCGGCGCTTATGGCGCCGCGCATATTTTCCTCACGCAGGTGGCGGGGAAGCGAGACCTGCGAAGCTGTCTCGCGGGTACGAGTGAGCATCTCGGTCGTAAGGGAGAGGCGGAGTCCGTGTTTCTCGCCGAGTAAGCGAAGGGTGCGCCGCGCTATCTCTTCGGTCTGGTTGAAACCGCGCTCTTTTCGCCGTGCCGCTCCAAGCGGCACAGGCACGATAACCGGTGTGCGGGAAGTCTCGTCCGCGTCTAAGAGATACTCGGCGAGCGAGAGTGCGAGGAGGTTGAAAGCGGCTTCGCTTCCGTGGTACTTCGCCTCGTGAATAGCCGCGCGTACGGCACCGTCGGAAAAGGGGAGGAGCGCGGTCGTGCTCGGTCGGGTACAGGGTACGAGCCGCGGGGCGAGCAAGGCCAGAAAGGTGTCGGCAGACACGCCCCGCAGGGCGAGCTCGTCGGCCCTTGGTGGAAACAGGAAGTCAAAAAACCGCATCATGGTATTATTCTCGCATGGCGTTTTTGGATTTTCTATTTCCGAAGAAGAAACCGACGAGTGTTCTTGGCGTAGATATCGGCTCTTCGTCGCTCAAGGTGGTGCAACTGCGCAAGGAGGGCGGGAAGGCAATACTGGAGACCTACGGCGAGCTCGCGCTTGGCCCGTATGCGGGCGCGGACATCGGGCAAGCCACGAACCTGTCTCCTGAGCAGATCACCGAGACACTCAAGGATCTCTTGCGTGAGTCCAAAGTGACGACGACGAATTGTGGCGTGTCCATACCGTTCGCACGTTCACTGCTCTCACTCGTGGAGTTGCCGTACCGGAAGAATCCTGCAGAACAGAAGACGGTGATTGAGCTTGAGGCGAGGAAGTATATCCCTGTCCCCATGAGCGAAGTCCAGCTTGATTGGTTTATCGTGCCGAAGGTCGGCCCTGCCGAGAACGAAGAGGAGCGAGAGACCGTGTCGGTGCTTATCGTCGCGGTGCACAACGACGAGCTCGCGCGCTTGCAAAGTATCGTGTCGGGAGCGGGTCTCGCTGCAAGCTTCTACGAGATAGAGATATTCAGCACCATACGTGCTGTTGTGGATGAACCGATAAAGCCGGTCATGGTGCTAGATATCGGCGCGTCCTCCACCAAGACGTACGTTGTGGAGCACGGGGTCGTCGCACTCTCTCACTCTATAAGCACCGGCAGTCAGGACATCACGCGTGCTATCTCTATCGCGAGTGGTGTGTCTATAGCGCAAGCAGAAGCTATGAAGAAAGAGAAAGGTCTCGGAGACGGGGGGTCGCCGCTTAGCAGTCCCGAACTCGTGTTCTCGCGCATCTTCTCTGAGGCGCGGCGTGTGCTCATGCAGTACGAGACATCGCACAAGAAGTCGGTAGTCTCTATCGTACTCACCGGCGGTGGTGGAGTGACGAAGGAGCTTGCGAGCTATGCTAAGAACACCTTCTCCATAGACGTCCGTGTCGCCAATCCTTTTGCAAAGGCTGAAGTGCCTGCATTCATACGCCCCGTGCTGGAAGAGATCGGTCCTGAGTTTGCCGTCGCTGTGGGTCTTGCGCTTCGCAAGCTTGAGGAGGTGTAGCACCGTGCCGCGGTGTCGGCGTGCTTTTACAACCGATATTGTCCACAACTGTCAGTGCCGTGAGCGCGGATTGCTCTCTCGCAAGGTATACTTGAAATGAAATGGCTCTCCTTCCGAACATCCCCACCTCGTTCGTGCCACGCCCTTCGCTTACTGAGCGCGGCGATCGTTCTGGCGTAGACTTCTCCGGCGTACTCGGCACCGTGGCGTACTCGGTGTTGGGCGTCGTGTTCGTGCTCGCACTCGGCGTCTTCATATACGGACGCGTGCTCTCAGCGACGCTCGCGTCTCGCGAAGCGGCGCTCGCGAAAGCCGAAGCAGCTATTGATCCTGCGACCGTGGAGGGGTTCGTGCGACTGCGTAACCGGATAACCTCCGGTCAGGCACTCCTCAACAATCACACCATGTTCTCCGGTTTCTTCGCGTCACTTGAAACGATCTTGCCAGCTACCGTCCGCTTCACGCTGCTCCACCTCTCCATTGATGCAACAGGGAAGGCGCGCGTGGAGGGGACGGGCGTCGCGAGGAGTTTCAATGCGCTCGCCGCAGCCTCGTCGGCATTCGCGACCGATGGCCGTATCAAGGACGTCATTTTCTCAAAGATAAGCATCAACCGAGACGGCTCCGTGTCCTTCGGGATTTCGGCAGCGCTTGATCCCAAGCTGATCTCGTTCTCTGCGAACTCACAAACCCCTTCACTATGAACAGCCGCCTCCTTCCCGCACTTGCCCTTATTGCCGCCGCGATCATATTTTTCGCATACGTACGTCCGACGTGGGGCGGCTCTATTGCCGCGACCAAGGCGTCCATCGTGAACGACGATCAGGCGCTTGATGCTGCGAAGAAGTACTCGCTCCAGCAGAACCAGCTTGCGTCGGCGCGCGACGCTATTGACGCTACGAACCTTGAAGCGCTGTCCACGTTCCTACCAGATTCCGTAGACAATGTCGGCCTCATACTTGATCTGAATGCGCTCGCCGCACGGTCCGGTTTCTCGGTATCAAAGATTGATGTCGTGACCGGCGACACCGGTGCATCAAAAGTCCGCCCTTCTGGGACGCTCCCTGCGATAGCGGTTGATCCGGTCGGTTCGGTAGACCTGTCGCTCGCCGGCGTGGGCACCTTCACGTCGCTCCGGTCGTTCCTTGGGGGTATTGAGAAGAGCTCCCGCCTCCTTGACGTTCGTGATCTGGTCATCAAGGGGTCCGATACGGGCGTTTACGATTATCAGATGACGCTTAGCCTCTATTGGCTACGCTAGTTTTTATCCTATGAAATCTAATGCCGTAAACATAGCCATCGTCGCCGTAGTTGTCGCCGGTGTCGCGTACTGGTATTTCTTCACCGGCACGGGGAACGAGCCGCCGCTTACCGCGTCATCTTCTGAGAATCAGGCCCAAGCCCAATTCCAGTCTCTCGTGAGACAGCTACAGCCGATATCCTTCAACACCGACATCTTCTCAGATCCGAGATTCACGTCGCTCGTTAATCTGTCTACGCCGGTTACGCCGGAAGTGCAGGGCCGCATTGATCCGTTCGCTCCCGTCTCCTCCGGTACGACGGGGCAACCAGCGCAACCAGCGCAACCAGCACAAACCGGACAATAAGGATGAATTTTCTCGGACTACTCGTTGATAAGGGCATCATCACGGCGAAAGACCGTGCGGATGTAGAAGCAGAGCTTGAAGAGAAACATACGCTCGCGGACGCGCTTTCTGGGCATGGCGTTGTGCTCGCCGACGCACTCAATAGTATCGGTGCGGCGTACGGTATACCGGCGCGCGTGCTCGGTGATCCTCCCGCCAATCAGGAAGTATTCAAATATATACCCATTGAATCGGCCCGACATTACGGATTCGCGCCGATTGATACGGTTGATGGAGTGCTTGAGATAGGGGTGACCGATCCGGACAACATTGAAGCGCTGGATGCGCTCCAATTCATATCGGGGAAGATAGGTATACCCTATAAGATTTTTCTCATAACCCAGCAGGACTTTGAGCGCATCATGGATTCGTACCAAAATCTCTCCGGTGAGGTAGGCAAGGCGCTCTCTGAATACGAGACCATGAAGACGCCGATGACGGGTGGCATGGGTGTCGCGCAAGAAGGCGGCCGCGGCGGCGCGGAGCTTGGCGGGGAAGAGACACTGAGCCTCTCCGGACCGACCGAGGCGCTTCGTGAGGATGCACCGGTGACGAAGATCGTCTCAACGGTCCTGCGCTACGCGATTGAGGGGCACTCGTCTGACGTGCATATAGAGCCATCGCCGACGAAGACGCGTGTTCGCTTCCGTATGGACGGCGTCTTGCATACGTCGCTGGAGCTTCCGGTGAAAGTACACGAGGCCGTTGTCGCGCGTATCAAGATATTGGCGAAGCTTCGCCTTGACGAGAAGCGGAAGCCTCAAGACGGACGTTTCTCTGCGATGGTGGAGAATCGCCGCATTGACTTCCGTGTGTCTACCTTCCCGACTGAGTACGGAGAGAAGGTGGTGATGCGTATTCTGGACCAGTCAGACGCAACCGCCACGCTTGATTCTGTGGGATTCACGGCAACCGATCTCGCAACGGTGCGGTCAATGATGAAAACGCCATACGGCATAATCCTCATCGCCGGACCGACCGGTTCTGGAAAGTCCACTACGCTTTTCGCTATGCTCTCCGAGCTGGATCGCGAACGATTCAATGTCGTGTCGCTTGAGGATCCTGTTGAGTACCAGATCGCCGGCGTAGCACAAAGCCAAGTGCGTCCGGAGATCGGCTACACCTTCGCAAGCGGTCTGCGCTCCATACTCCGCCAAGACCCCGACATCATCATGGTCGGCGAGATACGCGACAAGGAGACAGCGGTACTCGCAGTGCAGGCGGCACTTACCGGCCACCTCGTGCTCTCCACGGTGCACACGAACACCGCCGCCGGCGCTATCCCGCGTCTCGTGGATATGGGCGTGGACCCCTTCTTGATCGCGCCGACCTTGGTGTCAGTCATAGGCCAGCGGCTCGTACGTAAGCTCTGTCCGGGCGGCGGCACGCCAGCCCCCGTGACCGACAGTCTCAAGGATTTCCTTGACCGGCAGTTCGCCGACTTACCGGAGAAATATCATGCGGCGCTTCCGCCGTTTAAGGAGTTTTATCGTGCGACGCCGACGCCCGACTGTCCGAACGGGACGCGCGGCCGCACCGGAGTCTTTGAAATACTGCGCATGGACGAGAACTTGGAGCATATCGTGCTTACCGACCCTGTTGAAGAGAAAATATTTGCGGCCGCGCGCGCGGCGGGCATGCTCACGATGCGTGAGAATGCGATCATCAAGGCGCTTTCCGGCGAAATACCGTTTGAAGATGTGAATACGCTCGGCGGCGAGCTTTTCCCCGAAGAGGAACAAGAGTAACGCCGATGCGTAGTATACTGATGCTATGACACACCGCGTATACCTCGTTGACGATGACCGATTCCTCCTTGACCTCTATGCCGTCAAATTCAAGAACGCTGGTCACGAGGTTGGTATGTTCGGCGGCGGGGAAGAGCTGCTCGCTGCACTTCGCAAGGAAGGTGCCGCTGTCCCCGACGCTATTCTGCTTGACGTCATTATGCCGGGCATGACCGGTTTTGAGACGCTTGAAGCGATTCGTAAGGACAGTCTCGTACCGAGCGCGAAGATCATTTTCCTCACCAATCAAGGGCAGGACTCCGATATTGAGAAGGCGAAACAGCTCGCTGCCGACGGCTATATCGTGAAGGCTTCGGCTATACCATCAGAAGTGTTTGCCGAGACCATGCGCATTATTGACGCTGGTGCACCAACCACATAACCCTATGGAAGCGACTAAGCGCCTTGAAGAGCTTCTAGACCTCGTCGTCAGTCAGGGTGGCTCCGACCTGCACGTATTCGCAGGAGGTTCGCCGATCATTCGCGTGGCGAGCACGCTCATTACGATTGATAAGTATCCCGCATTTACTGCGGAGGAGACCGAGATGTTGCTAAAGACACTGGTGCCGCCGGAGCGCTGGGCCGCGTTCAATGAGACGCAGGCCATTGATATCTCCTACGCGCACAAGGGAGATGCTCGTTTCCGCATCAACGGCTACCGCGTCCAAGGTACGGTCGCGCTCGCGCTTCGCCTCATACCGCACCTCCTGCGCTCGTTTACCGAACTGAATCTACCCTCAATCCTTGAGACCTTTACGCAGCACAAACAGGGTTTCTTCCTCGTCGTGGGGCCGGTGGGACAAGGCAAGTCTACGACGCTTGCCGCCATGATTGACCGTATTAACGAGACGCGCGCGGAACACATACTGACGATTGAAGATCCGGTGGAATACTTGTTCGCCCCCAAGAAGTCCCTTATCCACCAGCGGGAAGTCTTTATTGACACGCCCGATTTCCACACGGCGCTGCAAGGTGCATTCCGCGAAGACGTAGACGTCATCATGGTCGGCGAGATGCGCGATTACGAGACGATTTCTTCCGCGGTTACTGCTGCCGAGACGGGGCACCTTGTTCTCTCAACGCTGCACACCAACAACGCCGCGCAGACTATTGACCGTATCATTGACATGTTCCCCGCCGAACAGCAGGGACAGGTGCGGGTACAGCTCGCAGGAAGCCTCGCAGGCATATTTTCCCAGCGTCTCATCCCGCGCATATCAGGCGGGCTCATACCTGCATGCGAACTGCTTATCAACAACAACGCGGTCAGCACGCTTATACGCGACGCGCGGACGCACGAGCTGAGCGCGGTCATACAGACGTCGTCACAGGAGGGGATGATAGACATGGACCGTTCGCTCGCGGAACTCGTGCGTCGCGGCGAAGTGACGGTGGAACACGCGTACGAGCATGCGCTTGACCCGAAGACGTTTGAGAACTACTTGTAATCCACCCTGCCATGCTTTTTTCTTACCGAGCCATTGATCAAGACGGCCATGAACGGGAAGGGACGATAGAAGCCCCGTCGCAGGACATGGCGGTCTCCGCTCTCCAGCGTCGCAACCTCATCATCTCGGCAATAGCGGCCGAAGAAGGGAAGTCGGAGCTTGAAATAAGCCTCCCGTTTTTCAACAGGATCAGCAACAAGGACATCGTGATACTGTCGCGCCAAGTCGCGACGCTCTTTGAGGCGCAAGTCTCCGCGCTCCGCGTGTTCCGTCTCCTCGCCTCCGAGGTGGAGAATAAGCAGCTCGCCACGGTACTTTCGGCGGTCGGTGACGACTTGCAGGGCGGCATACCGATCAATAAGGCACTCGCGCGACATCCAGACGTCTTCTCAACTTTCTACGTGAACATGGTTCGCGCCGGCGAAGAGTCGGGTAAACTCTCCGAGACGTTCGTATATCTGGCAGATTATCTGGACCGCTCCTATGACGTGGTAAGCAAGGCGGAGAATGCCCTCATTTACCCGATTTTCGTCATCGCGGTCTTCTTCGGCGTGATGGGACTCATGCTCACGCTCGTGATACCGAAGATAAGCGCGGTGTTGGTTGATTCCGGCCAAGCAGTCCCGTTCTATACAGCAGTGGTGATAAACCTCTCAACGTTCCTTGTGCACTACGGGATATTCATACTTATCGCGCTTGCGGCAGGCGGATTCTACTTGTGGGAACTCGGTAAGACCGACGCAGGCAAGGTGGTGCTAGACCGCGTGAAGCTACAAGTCCCATATGTGGGGACGCTCTATACCAAGCTCTATCTCTCCCGTATCGCGGACAACCTCTCCACCATGCTTCTCTCCGGCATCTCAGTTGTTGAGGCGATAGACATCACGAGCTCGGTCGTGGGGAATGCCTCTTACGAAGCTATCTTGAAGCAAGTCGCCGCTGATGTGAAAGGGGGTTCGCCTATATCGGATGCGCTTGATAAGCACTCTGCGATACCGAGCATCATGGTCGCCATGACGAAGGTCGGCGAAGAGACCGGTGAGCTGGGCAAGATACTCTCTACACTCGCAAAGTTCTACAACCGCGAGGTCACTAACGCCGTGGACACGCTTGTCGGGCTTATTGAGCCGATTATGATAGTCATGCTCGGCCTTGGCGTCGGCACACTCCTTGCAGCTGTCCTCCTCCCGATCTACAACCCCGCAGGGGCTATCTAAGCCGCCGCTCTGGTCGGCCCTCCGATCGCTTCGCGTCGGGAGGTGTTGTCCACACCCCGTATTCCTAGAGAGCGCCGATAGGCGTACAATAAACCCATTAACCGCATACAATATATTATGTACAAAAACCGTTCCCAAGGCTTCACGCTTATTGAATTGCTCGTCGTTATCGCTATTATCGGTATCCTCTCGTCGGTCGTGCTCGCTTCGCTCAACACGGCCCGCTCAAAGGGTAACGATGCCGCTATTCAGTCTGACCTCGCCACTATCCAGACGCAGGCCGAGATTTACTACGGTAATAGCAGCAACTCGTACGGCACCACTGGCACTACCTGCACCGCGGCAGGAAGTCTCTTTGTTGATCCTACGATCGCGAAGGCAATAACGGGCGCAATTTCCGCATCGGGTGGCACTGCTACGAACGCAGTCTGTGCAAACTCTTCGAGCGCATACGCCATCATGGTGAAGTTGACTGCGCCTACCGCGACAACCTATTGGTGCGTAGACTCAACAGGATTCGCTGGTACACGCGTTACCACAACCCTCAATGGTCAGGCCTGCCCAGCAAGCTAACAGTTCGCGGGGCTTCACGCTCATAGAGCTTCTCGTCGTTATCGCTATTATCGGTATCCTCTCGTCGGTCGTGCTCGCTTCGCTCAACACGGCCCGCACGAAAGGGAACGACGCAGCGGTAAAGGCGAACTTGAGCTCGGTCTCCACGCAAGCCGCGCTCTACCTCTCGGACAACAGCAATTCGTACGGTACGTTCGCCATCGCGGATTGCCCGACCCCTGGGACTGCCGGCTCCACCGTGTTCAACGAGCCGACTGTTGAGAAGGCGGTAGCAGCAGCGCTCCTCAACTCCCCTGGAGGTGCAGCGAAGTGTGTCTCGGACTCCACGGACTATGCGGTAGCCGTGAATCGGCCGGACACGACGAACTCAACGTATTGGTGCGTTGATAGCAAGGGAAACCATTGCGGTATCAACTCTATGATCACGACGCCCACTTGTGGGACGACGTGTACACAGTAAGAGGGCGATAGAAGATACGAAGCCCGTGCGACGGCAGCCGCCGTCGCACGGGCTTCTGCTATGATGAGTGGGATGTCGTTGCTCACTATCGCGTTCTTCGGGCTGGGTGCGATTATCGCGAGTTTCATCGGCGTCGTTGCGGCCCGCTTCAATACAGGGCAGAGCCCGCTTACAGGCCGCTCTCGCTGCGACGCGTGCAATATGCCACTCTCGCTCGTATCGCTCGTCCCAATACTCTCGTACGCTGCCTCGCGAGGGCGCGCGCGCTGCTGCGGCGCTCGCTTGTCGGCCTTCTCGCCTCTAACTGAGCTTCTGCTTGGCGGGCTCTTCGCGCTTACGTGGGTGCGACTAGGACTTACCCCCGCACTCCCTTTCATGCTCGTGGCGCTTGCTCTCTTGCTCGCGCTTGTGCTCTATGACCTCGCGCACCAGATACTGCCGTCCTCGCTCCTTATCGCGTTCGTGCTTTCGGGCGGCTGCGCAGGATTCCTCCTCGCGCCGACGGTACAGGATTTCTTCAAGACGACCGGCGTCGCGCTCGGTATCGCAGCCAGTCTCGCCGCAGTACACGTACTCTCGCGTGGTCGTGCGATGGGCTTCGCGGATACGCCTCTTGCTTTCGGACTCGCGCTCCTCACCGGAGGTGCTGCGCTCTCCGGCTTCCTGTTTTCGTTCTGGATAGGAGCAGTTATCGGTATTGTCATATTGTCCCTCCGGCCAGTCGGCTCTAGAATGGGAGTAGAGGTGCCGTTCGCCCCGTTTCTGGCCGCCGGCTTCCTTCTCGCTTATTTCACCCAATGGAACCCCTTACTACTCATAGCGGCGCTCTACTGATGCCTAGGAATGCCGTCCGCGGCTTCACTACCAAGCAAGTGAGAGAGGAGAGAAGTTCTCTGCTCTCTTCTGCGAACGCACGCAGGGAGAGAGTCCCGTCCTCTGGGTTTACGATGGTTGAGCTCTTGGTCGTGCTCGCGATTGTCGTGAGCATCACCTCAGTCGTACTCACGAACCAAGGAGCGTTTAACAAGACACTCGTCCTCTCAAATACCGCATACGACGTGGCACTCTCGCTGCGTTCGGCCCAGATGTACGGGATAGGGGGGCGCGCCATGAGCGTCGCCCCGACCGGCTACGGGATTCATTTTGATATGGCGACGCCGAACTCCTTCCTACTCTTTGCCGATGCGTATCCTGCGCCGACGGTGCAGTCTACGATGTGCCACATCATTACTGACGCGGCAGCGCTTGACGCTCATCCGGGAGATTGTATCTACGAGTCGGGGAGTGATTTGATGGTCACGAAGTACACGCTCGGCAATAGCATTACACTGACCGACTTCTGTGTTTACGTCTCAAACAGCGCGACGCCGACGTGTGCTTCTTCGGGAGGCGGTGGCCTCTCCACGCTTGATATCGTCTTCGCACGCCCGAACCCCGACCCGCTCATGAGCGCGAACGGTGTCTACTCGGCGCTGTCGCCGATAACGAGCGCTTGTCTGACCCTCTCGTCTCCGCTTGGCGGCGATAGGTACGTCCTCGTCTCCTCTTCGGGGAGAATATTGGCGAACGCCCCCTCATGCCCATAGCTACTATGAATCATTTTCAATTTTCAATTTTCAATTTTAAAAAAGAGCGGAGACTTGTCTCGCCAAAGCAACACGAACACGGATACACGCTCATAGAGCTGGTTGTTGCCGTCGGCTTGTTCTCTTTCATCATGATGCTCTCCTCAGGCGCGTACCTGATGATGATCGGTGTGAATCATCAGGCGCAGAGTATCGCGACCGGTATCAACGACCTGTCGTTCGCCCTTGAGACGATGACGAGAGAGATACGGACCGGCTCGCAGTACAGTTGTGGCGGACTCGGTGATTGTCCGAGTGGCGCAAGCAGTTTCTCGTTTATGAACAAGAACGGCGAGCTGGTTACGTATGATATCTCGGCAGGCGTACTGCGGAGGACCGTGGGCGCCTCGGTCAACGCCCTGACCGGCACCTCAGTCAACGTGTCGGGGCTTACCTTCTATGCATCGGGTACGAAACCTGTACCGACTGATTATGAGCAGGCCCGCGTCTCTATCATCATTTCCGGAACGGTATCTGCCGGTGCGGGGAAGCCGGACCAGTCGTTTACCGTAGAGACTGGCGCGACCATGCGCGGCACTGACCTATGACACATACAAAAACATCGGGGTTCACTTTGATAGAGACGCTAATCGCCGTGACGATACTTACGTTCGCGACAGCGGGGCCACTCTATACCGCGAGCCGCGCGCTGGTGGCTGCCGAGATCGCTCGCGATCAGCTTACCGCCTCTTATCTCGCACAAGAGGGGGTTGAGTACGTGCGCGCGATGCGCGACTACGAGTATCTCACGGCGTATAAAACGGGTGATACTACTGCCGCATGGACTAATTTCCGGTCGGGAAGCGGGGCGGGGTCAATCGCCCAGTGTCGGGCGAGTGCCTGCACGCTTGATCCTACGCTTCCCATGGGGTATGGAAGCGGCTCAGCGCTCGCAGCCTATTCGGGAGATGCTCCGCTCTATCTTACTAACTGCACACCGAGCAGTACGGGGGTTGTGTGCACTCCGCCGAACATCTACACCCAGCGAAATCTGACGGGGAGTATGCAGACACCTTTTACGCGCACGATACAGGTGTCTGATGTGGCAGGTACGACCGAAGAAGAGCAGGTGGTGTCTACCGTGTCATGGAGTTTCCATGGTACGCCGTACATTGTGACGGTCACGAACCACGTAACGGCATGGCAATAATATGAAAAATTCCCGATTCCCGATTCCCGATTTTCAGAAAAAGCGGAGACCTGTCTCGCCGAAGCAGCGCAGGGGCGGATTCGCGCTTTTGGTGTCTATTATTTTCATGTCGGTGATGCTTACCTTCGGGCTCGCCCTCAGCTCGCTCGGCTTCAAGCAGGAGGTGCTCGCCTCAAGCGCTATCGGCTCACAGAACGCATTTTATGTGGCCGATGCAGTCATGGAGTGCGCTCTCCTCGCTGACCAGAAGAACGACTTTTTCGCTTTTCCGGCAAGCGATCCCGCTACTGCGCCCGCTATGACGTGCGGCGGTGCGACGGCGATCTCAGCAACGAAGTCGTGGTCTGCGACGACGTGGATCGTGAACAACAGATTCAAGATGGACGCGGATAAGCACTGTGCGGACATCATGGTCGCCAAGGCCGCGACAGGTGCGACGCAAGTGTTCGCACAAGGGTACGACGTGCCGTGTACGACCGTAGATATAGCAGGAGCCAATACTCGTTTCTCCTCACGCGGATTAAGTGCCCGCTACTGAGGTGGGGCTCGTTTCGTTGGGGGCAGAAAAATCGTATACTGTCCCTATGAAAGCCCCGAAAGAGGCATACGAACGAGCGAAGCAGCTTCGGAGTGCGATAACCAAGTATCGCGCTCTTCAGCATGAGAAAGATGAGACTCCTATATCGCCTGAGGCGCTTGATTCGCTCAAATACGAGCTGGCCTCGCTAGAGGAGCGTTTCCCTGAGCTCGTAACGCCAGATTCCCCCACACAGGTGGTCGCCGGCGCGCCGGTGCCGTTTCTAAAGAAGGTAAAGCATCGCGTCCCGCAATGGTCGTTTAACGACGCTTTCACTGAGGACGACCTCCGCGCCTTTCATGAGCGAGTGTGTAAGGTAAGCGGCGCTCCTCAGACCTATGACGTGGAACTGAAGATAGACGGACTGAAGATCGTCCTTACCTACGAGCAGGGCAAGCTGGTGACTGCCGCGACCCGCGGTGACGGCGTCACTGGCGAGGATGTGACGCATAACATACGTACGATACGTTCAGTGCCTACGCGGCTCGCGCGCCCCGTTGACCTCGTCGCCGAAGGCGAGGTGTATCTCACTCGCTCTGGATTCGCGAAGTTGAATGCAGAACGGCAATCGCGTGGGGAACCGCTCTTTGCGAACCCGCGTAATGCCGCCGCCGGCTCTATCCGCCAGCTTGATCCTGCTATTGCCGCAGAGCGACCGCTTGGCGTTTTCATATACGACGTTGCCGCATCTTCAGAAGCATTCCCGCAGATGCAGAGCGAAGAGCTCTCTTATCTCGCGGAGCTCGGTCTCCCGGTGAATCTGGAACATCGGCACGCCGACACGATTGAGGATATCTTTGCATATTGGAAGAAATGGCGGGGAAATGCGCGTGATAAGGTGGACTACCAGATAGACGGTATCGTGCTCAAGGTGGAGTCTAAGAGCGCACAAGAACTGCTTGGGTACACCGGCAAGGCACCGCGTTTCGGTATCGCGTATAAGTTCCCACCCGAACAAGTGGAGACTATTCTTGAAGACATCGTGCTGCAGGTCGGGCGTACAGGGAAGCTCAC
>Ga0172379_10002809_pt1 | contig 29508 bp, 42 predicted proteins | sample GrowelOW334metaG_FD_119756 | JGI IMG/M metagenome (GOLD analysis project Ga0172379, IMG submission 119756) | Groundwater microbial communities from an aquifer near a municipal landfill in Southern Ontario, Canada - Groundwater well OW334 metaG | ecosystem: Environmental > Aquatic > Deep...
CCGGCGATCAGAGTGCGAGTAATGGTACCGCCAAAATTATCTTACAAGGCAGAAAATATGGACTTGGTAGTTTTGTGGTAACACAAAGAACGGCAAATATCAGTAAAAGTATTTTGAATCAATGTAATACAATATTTGCCTTACGCGTTTTTGATGACACGGGAAAACAGTTTTTGGAAAACTATATTGGCTCTGATTATTCAAACACTCTTCCAACATTGGAGGAAAGACATGCAATTGCGGTAGGAAAAGCATTAAAACTGAAACAACCGGTTATTGTTAAATTGAATGATAGAAAAGACATCATCAAAAAAGAGGAAACTGCTATAATTGAAGAAGTACAATAAGATGTTTGAAGGAGTGGCAATTCACCCCTTTTGTTCCCCTCTTGCCCCTCCTTCAAACGAAAAAGAAATAAAGTGTTTTGGGCTTCGGGCATTCACCCCTTTAATTCCCCTCTGCCCTTCGCCCAAAACGGAAAAAGAAATTTGAAAATTTTTTAAAACAATCCCGACTGCTGTCGGGAAAAAGAAAAGGAATACATCAGCTAACAGCGTATATCTGGTTACGGTTCGCCTCCGGCGAGCCTCCACCCATATTTTGCTCCGCTACGCTCCGCAAAACATCAGATATACGCGCACATTAAACAATATTTTTCCTACAAATAGTTTTGAATACATTATTTAAACCCTTTTAAAATTTAACTTTTAATATTATCACTATGGAATCATCAGGACCAGAACACAAAAGTGGATTTACCATGTTCAACAGAAAAGAATTTCTAGCAAAATATACTGACAGACTGCGCGGTTTCCGCCTCGTAACCAAAGATGATGTTAAACCAAACGCCGAGCTATTTATGGTCGTGGTACAAACTGATTTTGATTCGCCGCAAGGACCGTTCTTAGATCCTGAGCCAATTCGTCTAGCCGAAGAACCCGTTCGTGAAGTATGGGACAGCATGGGGGATGAAAAATCCATTGGCCCAGGCGTTAGCGTAATCAACAAAAGCGGAAAACCGCGCACCATACTGATGAGTAATTTCTTAGATGAAACTTGCGAGGTTGTTCCACTCACTCATCAAGCCAGAGTCTATCTTGCCCGCACTTAAAATTTTAAAAGGGTTTTAATAATAAGGTAGCTATTTGCAGAAAAAACATTGTTTAACAGCCGATATGCGATTCAAGAAAAAACGCGTGGATATATTTTAAAAGGATACGCTTTTTCTCTCATCCAAATTTGCCAAAATATTATTGACTTTTTAATGGAATTTTGGCAAACATCGCATATCGGCGACGTTATATGAAATACATGTTTTCCTTTAGGGCTGCGGCCCTGGCTCTTAAAAAAAATCCGATTTTGTTTTTCTATTTTTGAGAGGGGTATCAATAATTCGTATGTACGACAATCTTCAGAAAATTAATCTCACAAATTATCTAAATAGGTGTTGTGGTGGAGAAAAATGGATATCCGAAGGATGGTTAGAATCCTTAGATAAATTTGTTGGCATTCTTTCAGATCAAAATATAAGTGTATTAAAATCAAAGATTAATGATAATTTGGGCCTTTACCAAATAAATGATATTGTAAATGAAATAATGATAGCGTGCGCCTATCACCCGGAAGCAAATTTTGTGAGTGAAGGTACATCCTCAACATATGACTTGTTTGATCAGAATTCAGACCTTAAAATTGAAGTCAAAAGTTTGAACGAAGGAGCGGATGAACAAGAAAGACATAAGAAGGATACTTACTGTGGAGTGGCAGCATTGCCCATGGAAAAAGAAGCGGCAAAAGAAAAAAAGGATATGGAAGATGCAATCAGAAAAAAATGTAGGGAACATCTTCAAAAGGCTGTAGGGCAAATTGCTAAAAAAGGTAAAATATACCTTGTTTACGATTGGAATTTGTTAACTAGCCAAAACATCGGGACAAAAGAAGATCCGCGATACACCAACACACGTCGTTCACCCCTGTCTGGAGAGGAAGTGAAGAATATTATTGACAAGTGTACGGATGAAGTTGTGAGAGTGTATACGGATGTACAAGTTGGTGTAATATTTTTTGGAGATTTAAGACATGTCGTGGCAAATTCAGGTGTTTAGAACGACGAGTAGTGGCTCACAAGCTAAATAAAATTATTTTTTAACCACCAAAATTATGTTAGAATTTTTCGCAACATTAGGCATTATCTTGGGGGTCGGTGCTTTTATTAATTCTGAGAAATTACGGAAACGCCTAAATTTAACACAGGATCTGCTTGTTAAAAATAATCTCATAAAAAGAAACGACTTTATCCCAGGTTGGCGAGAGAAAGAAGATGCTAAACGAGCTAATATGACTGAAGAGGAAAAGAAAATAGAAAAAATTGTTAAAAAATGGTAAGTTTAAAAAATTTTATTTTATACGCTTGTTCGCCCATATCGCTGAGGCGACATCGCATACACGCGAACGTGATAGGTGGTTGGGTCTTAGGGCATTCACCCCTAACCCCTCTGCCCTTCGCCCCAAAAGGAAAAAACAAAATTAAATTCTTTTTAAAAGTGATTTGCATTCGCAAATCAAAGAAAAACATATACATCAGCTAACAAGCTGTATCTGGTTGCGGCTTTTCCGAAAGCCTCCACCCAAATTTTCTCTCCTTTCAGTCGTGAAAACTTCAGATACAGCTGACGTTAGGCGAAATAAATTTTTTATCCTTTTTTATATTTTCCCGTGGTGATTGACGAATAATGAAGCGAAACAAAATTTTTCCAATTAATTTTAAAGGGGGCTTAGGTGTTTTTAGCCTGTGCGAACAGGCAAAAAACCGATTGTATTTATACACTTGACATAATTCCTTAATATGGTATACTGTAAATATTCAGCTAAACCATATTAAGCATTTTATATGACCTACTTATCACCAATCATAAAAGCTCGTCTGGAAGAAAAACTTTCTAAACTAAACAAGCTTCGTCCCCTACCAAAATCTGCAGTGCAAAAACTTCGAGAGAAATTTCAGATTGAAATGACCTACAACTCTAACGCCATTGAAGGCAACTCTTTAACTCTAAAAGAGACTTTTTTGGTTATAAATGAAGGCCTAACAGTGAAAGGAAAGCCGTTAAAGGATCATTTAGAAGCAAAGGATCACCACGCCGCATTGGAGTATCTGTATGATTTGATAGACAAAGACAAAAAACATACCGTTTCTGAAATGCTTATTAAAAATTTACATCAAATTATTTTACAGGAAACCGACAAGGAGTGGGCTGGTCGGTATAGAAATGCCAATGTAATTATTGGCGGTGCCGACCATACTCCGCCCGATGCGCTACAAGTACCTAATTTGATGCGAGATTTAATTGTTTGGCTAAATTCACAAAAAAACAAGCTGAACATTATTGAGCTTTCTGCTTTACTACATCATAAACTAGTTCATATTCATCCATTTTTCGACGGCAATGGCAGAACAGCACGCTTGACTATGAATCTATTTCTAATGCAGGCTGGATATCCGTTGGTGGTAATTATGAAAACTGACCGAAAAAAATATTACGATGTTCTAGATAAGGCGGACAAAGGTGAATATGAACCAATTGTAAAATTTGTTGCTCAATCCATAGAGCGTTCTCTTGATATTTATTTAAAAACTTTAACGCCTTCAGGTACAAAACAGGAAAATTTTGTGTCGCTGACAGAAATATCTAAAATCACATCTTTTTCGGCAAAATACCTAAACTTACTGGCTAGACAAGGAAAATTAGAGGCTCATAAAGAAGGGCGTGATTGGCTGACTACAAAGGAGGCTGTGGAACGATACTTAACAAACAGAACGAGACAGAGAAAAATTTTCAAATAATAAAATGCTAAGACCTATTCAAATAAGCAAATCATTCAACCTGGCCGTTGATGCACTTACATGTTTGTGGGGTGGACTAATAGCCCCAAATATTTGTGGCACCGAATTAAAGGCAAAACTTGCCACATTTTCACATCTAATTTCTTTTAAAAGCTCTTTTGCAGAGGACACTCATCTTTCTAAAGAAAATTACTTTAACATTTGTGCATCACATGAGCGACTAAAAGAAGTCGGCAATCACGCTTGTTGCATGGTGGCTGTTTTCGCATTTGAAAGCTTAAAAAACGATCAAAAATATGATAAAATCAAAAATGAAACAACCGTAAAATATCTTAGACATCTAAGAAATGGAGCGGCACACGGAAACAGTTTTAATTTTATAGACAGTCGCTCAAAAAAAATTATTGACCCAGGACTTGTTGAATGGAGAGGTAAAATTATCGACAAATCACTGCAAAACAAAACCGTTTTTCCAGATTTTTTTGCACAGGGCGACTTTGCGTATCTTTTTGAAGATATCTCTAAACTTCTTGTTTAATAATAATTATATATTTATGTCATGGTATCAATGCTCATTTTGCACGTCATCCTTTGCAACGATAAAGAAAATGTTGGCGCATGAAAAAACATGTATAAAAAATAAAATGACGGGCAAGGAAAGAATTAATGAAATTATGAAAAATAAAAAAAATAAATTATAATTTATGTTATCAAACACTTTTCAAAAACTCACGCTATTCTTTAGAGAAAAATATATTTCATCATTAAAATGTTTTGTAATTAAATTTGACCCAGATGAAATTAAAAAAGAAACCTACATAGCATTACCGGTGGAATGGAAAAATAAACTTGAAGACTGGATTAAAATTTATGCTGAGAAAAAAAATGAATGGGCCATGGAAAAACAAAACTGGGAGAATGAGGTTAAAGAAACTGGTGATAAAAACGAATCTTTATCCGTGAAATCTGATATTGAAAAGCTAGTTGAAAAATCGTATAATCAGATCGCACACGAACCGGCAAAAAGGCAGGTGGCAATTCATGAAGCGGCAATAAAACAACTCGGTGCAAAAACGAATATATACTTGGTAAAATTTGAAAAACCATTTACAACCAAAAAAGCGAAGCGTGCATTGTTAAAAATTGGTTTTGAACCAGCAAATTTATTAGAAAGCATTTTACTTTATCAAGAATATAAGGATATTTTGAGGCCTTATCTTTTGTTAATGACTCTCGACGCATGCGCCGACGATAACACGAAAGTTGGGATTGTATCAAAATTAAAGGAAGGCATCTTTACACTATGTATGTATACTGATGATGAAAGTATAAAATTTGGTCATATAGGTGAAGTAGAAAACATGGAATTTAATGGTAGCGACTTCAGCGAAAATGTCTATTTAGTAGCAAAACCACTATAAACACTATGGATTAAATATACAATTATAGTGTTTTGTCTTTTGGGCATTCACCCCTTGCCCCTCTGCCCAAAATCCAAAACGAAAAATTTTGTTCGCGATTATTAATAACGAAACGGCGACACGGGAAAATATAAAAAACGACAAAAAATTTACATCGTACAACAGCCGATATGCGGTTACACTCCTCGTGCCTCGTCGTTCCACCCATATTTGCTACGCAAACATCGCATATCGGCGTACATTGTGCGAAATTTTTCAAAAAATTATGCTAAACAATATGGAAACGCCAGAATTTAATCGTCGTCCAGAAATAGCTGATCAAAAACTAAAAGAACTGCTTTCAATTTTAGATTCTATTAAATTTAAAGATTTTGAGGAGTTTGATTTTGATGGCGTAAAATTTTTGCTTCAAATTCTGCCACCGTCACATTTAAAAAAGGAGGAGGGTGGGGCGTGGTTTAGTAGTTCAACATATATAGAAGGCATTGATATTTATATCGTCAAAAAACAATCACCTGAAACGAGGAAAAGGCAAATGTTTCATGAAGTCGTTGAAGCACGAGCTCAAGGAATGGGGTTTGATCAAGACACAGCTCATCAGTACGCACTTGAACAAGAGCAAAAAATTTTCGCCCAAGACATAAAAGAATAATTTTTTGAAAAACATCACACAACACGGCATATCCGGTTCCGCTACGCTCCACCCAAATTGCTACGCAACTTCAGATGACGCGTAAACGTTAGGCGTAATTGGACATAATTGGATATAGACAAAATATCCAATTTTATTTGCGCGATTGTTGCGCGAATCTTGCGCGATCCAAACAAGCCCTTAAACTTCTAACTCAAAAGTTAGTTTACATCTAGCTTGTCTTATTCTAAAAAACATGCTACTATTGGAATAAGACTACTCCTTATTCCAACCACTAGAATAACGAAGTTCCTTATTCTAACTTATAAATATGCCAAAACAACCATTTAAACTACCACATTTACCGACTAAAATTGATTACGATCAACTTATTGGAAAAATAACCGAAGCCCACCGAGCCATTGCCGGGCTTGATTCCTTGCTGGGCGCTTTGCCTAACCCCGCCCTGCTTGGACGAACCATGCAAACCAAAGAAGCGGTAGAAAGCTCTAAAATTGAGGGTACACAAGCCACTCTTGAGGAAGTTTTGCAATATGAAGCCTTAGCCGACAAAAAGGATGGCACTACAAAACAAAAGGATATAAACGAGGTAATAAACTACCGCCAAGCATTGGATTTGGGAATAAAAAGTTTGGAGTCATTGCCGATTTCGGAAAATTTGGTAAAAAAACTCCACGCCACTTTACTAAAATCCGGCCGTGGCGCAAATAAAGCGCCTGGTGAATTTAGAAAAGTGCAGGTGTACATCGGTCGAGCTGGTGTGGACATTGCCGATGCGTCATACATTCCTCCTACCGCAAATGAAGTAATACCACTGTTCAGCAATTTTGAGAAATATCTAAACTCTGACGAAGAAAAAGATAAACTGGTACAAATTGCCATAGCTCATTATCAATTTGAGGCCATCCACCCGTTTCTGGACGGCAACGGCCGGGTGGGTCGGCTCATAATATCCCTGTTTTTGTACGAAAAAAAATTACTATCGCACCCATTCTTGTATTTGAGCGAATTTTTTGAGGAACACCGGCAGGATTATTATGAGCTGCTCCGTGGTGTCAGCGAAAAACAGGACTGGACAAATTGGATTAAATTTTTCTTAAGCGCACTTACAACTCAGGCGCGAAAAGCCGAAAACACGGGAAAAGAAATCTTAAAATTACACGCCTCGTACAAAGAAAAAATTACCGCGATTAATTCGGTGCATGCAATAAGCTTATTGGACGCTATTTTTGTACGCCCAATTTTTACTACTGCCAGTTTACGTAAGTATGCTAAAATCAAAAATACCCAAACATTATTCAGTTTGGTCGCTAAGTTTGTTGCGGCTGGAATTTTAAAGGAGGCCGATCCAAAAAAGAAACGCAACAAGGTTTATGTTTTCACCGAATTGATGAAATTATTGAATAAATAGTGTGTTTTGTCATGGCACAATTCACCCCTCGCCCCTCTTGCGCCACGCCAAAAGTGAACGAAAAAACTTGTTTTATCGATTCTTATAAAATAGCTCAGCGGTTAACAATAAAAAATTTACAACACTTAACAGCACGATATGCGGTTCAAGAAAAAGTGTAAATAATTTTTAATGGATACACTTTTTCTCTCTCCCAAATTTTTACTCCCTTCGGTCGTAAAAACTTCGCATATCGGCAACGTTATACGCTATAATAAAAAGCCGACGTGATTAAAAAATGATTTTGGCGATTTATTTGACGAGTCGATATAACTTAAAATTAATTCATATTTAATACTAAAACTATGGAAAGAGGACCAAACGCAGGGCGCGAGGAAAATTTAATAGATCAAATTACTGAGGCTGGGAATTGGCTTGAATCCCAACTGAAAGAGATGGGGGTCCCAGAAGATACTATCGAAACAAGGTGTAATTTATTTGGGCAATTGGTAGCAATTATGAGACTATCTGACAAAGGCAAAGATGAAACCCCAATGAAAGTAGCTGAAAAATATCTAGAAACTCTAAAAAAACAAAACAAATAAAAAATAAATCGCCAAAATAATTAACGAATTAGCTTTTTATTACAGCGTATAACAACGCATATCTGGTTTTGCTACGCTTCACCCAAATGCTTTGTACCTCGGATGATGCCGATATATTATGTGTAGTAATGAAAAACAAAAATTTATTAAATTTTTTATGTTTCTGATATTTTTGTTCAAGTAATCCTCAAAACTTATGATTGATAGGCCAACATATGAAGAGCGACCAAAGGCATCATCTGAGACTGGACAAAAAATAGAATCCTTAACTGATGAGGAAAGGAGAGTTCTTTCTGATTATCAAGCATCAAATGGTAATGTAAACATATACTTAGGTAAAAAATCTGCTGGTCAAACAGATAATATACCAACAGAATTAGCTACACAATTTGAACGAGAAATTGAAACTCTGGATTCTATCTTTAGTCGCATGGATGGCATAACAAAACCATTGATAGTTCACAGGGGCTTGAGTATAAATACTCCAAGCCCTGATGAATTTACAAGCCCATGCTATGTTGGTACTACTTTAGAGCCTGAGGCAGCCGCAGATATAGTCACGAGTAGAACAACTAGAAAAATTGTGCAAATGATCAACCTTCCTCAAGGTCAAAAAGGAATATATCTACCAGACTATATGCCAAATGATTCCTTTGGTGAACGAGAATTTTTACTTCCAAGAAATACAAAATTTCGTATCATAAAAAAAGAAACCATAAATAATATTCTCGTAGAAACAGTAGAGACCATTGGATAAAAAATATCAAGTCTTGACACAAAAGTTTTCCCTATAACCAAAAACGACTAGCCGTAAATTTCGGCTAGTCGTTTAAGGAATAAGGGGGTAAATTACTTTTCGCAGTATTTATTTTACAACAATTACCCAATGGGGTTTGGGGCCGCCAGCTGTTTGAGGAGTTCGCACGACGAGTTCTGCCGGCCCCAAAAGCTTTTGGTGACTTTTCAATTATGAAAAGTTACGCCAGCCCGGCGAGGGCTCGCACGAAGTGAAAAGTAATTGGGGCAGCTTAGACCTCCCCTCGCCCCTCCTTGTTAAGGAGGGGACAAAATGAACTTGCGATGACAGTGAAAAAAGATAATATTTGAGAAGGGCGAGACCTCACCCTACCCTCTCCTTTAAAGGAGAGGGGGAGAAAAAACTATGGTTTTAGACGACTGATAGTCCGAGGAAAAGGAATCGCTTCACGCACATGTTCAAACCCGCAAATCCAGCGCACCGTACGTTCAAGACCAATCCCAAAACCGGAATGTGGCACACTGCCAAAGCGCCGTGTATCAAGATACCATTCATAATCCGCCTGATTAAGCCCCTCATGCTTCATACGTTCGATAAGAACATCCACATTCTCTTCACGCTGACTACCACCGATTAATTCACCACCACCATCGGTCGCGATAAGGTCGTCGTTAAGCGCGCGAGCCGGATTGGTCGGATCAAGTTTCATATAGAATGGCTTAATTTCTTTAGGCCATTTTTCGATAAATACTGGTACGACGCTATCTTTGGTCAAGAGACCTTCATCGTCATTACCGAGATCTTCACCATGTTTAATGTCAGAACCGAATTGGTTTAATTTTACGATTGCCTCGTCGTAAGTGAAGCGCGTGAATGGCGCGTCCGCTAACTTTAGTTTTGCTACATCACGTTCAAGCATGACTAATTCTTCATTACAATGCGTAAGACAATAACGAACAATATGTCGCACCAAACCTTCTTGCAACTGCAAATTTTCTTCGTGCTCGACAAAAGCCGCTTCGGCATCCATCATCCAAAATTCCGTGAGATGACGTTTGGTCTTACTTTTTTCCGCGCGAAAAACCGGACCAAAATCGTAACAGCGCCCGACCGAAGCGATGGCCGCTTCGATATAGAGTTGACCAGATTGCGATAAGAAAGCCGAACCAAGATCAAAATATGGCACGGTAAAAAGAGTGGTGGTGCCTTCACAAGCATTGGGCGTAAAAATTGGCGAATCAACTTTAATAAAATATTGCTGATGAAGATATTCACCGATAGCGGTAATAATCGCATCACGCACGCGTAAAATCGCCCACTGGCGTTTACTGCGGAGCCAAAGATGACGATTGTCCATGAGAAAATCCGGACCATGATCTTTTTTGGCAATGGGAAAATCAACCGCGAGCTGGATAATTTTAAAATCGGTTACCTGGAGTTCAAATACATTTTCCTTTTTTGGATGTTTGGCAACTGTACCGGTAACTACGACCGATGACTCCTGGTTTACTTTTTCTACTTCCGACCATGCTTCAGCAGAGATATTGTCCTTGCTGACCACCGCCTGCGTCCAACCAAAACCATCGCGCAACTCAAGAAAGGCCAAACTACCGGAAGAGCGTTTGTTGTAAAGCCAACCATGGACGGTGACAACCGCCCCGACATGATTCGCGAAATCTGTAATATGTGCATCCATAAAATTGTAATTAATGAGTTTTTATTGTACCGAACAATGCTAAAATATGCAAGGTTTATCGGTCTTTATTGAACAAAAATCGCATTACCCTGTCCAATTGGCACAAGCTGGTTAGTATGGTAAAAAGAAAATTTTTCAATAACTTTTTCAACCATTTTTTGTGTTTTTACTTCAATTGTAATGGTGTTAATTTGCGACCAGTTCGTCTGCTGTAATTTTTGTAAAATTTCCAATGCTGAAGCGGAAAGAGGTAAAAGTGTATCATTCACTTCGGTATTACGACAAGCACTGCAAACCAAACCACCGTGATTTACGGCAAAAATATACCGCGACGATGCCCGACGTTTTTTATTACAACGCACGCATTGATCTAAAACCGGCACAAAACCGAGACGCTGTAATAACTGCAATCTAAAACCATTTAGAACAACGGGATTAATATCTTTAGCGCCGTTTAAAAACCGTAAAAAACTAACTAATAATTGAAAAAGTGCCACGTCCTTTTCGCCAATATTCACTGAATGCTCAACCAACTTTAACGCGGCGGCACCAACGAACATACTAGATAAACGTGTTCGAATATCGATGTATTGTTCGATAATATGTACTTTGATGAGATAAGTCAATTCCCGTCCGGGAGCTAATTCTATGTCTATAAGCGAAAACGGCTCCAGGGCAGGAGCGTTCTTAGAAATATTTTTTTTGATACCACGAGCCACAACTTCAATTTTTCCTCGAGTTAACGTGTAGAGAACAATTCTCTGATCCACTTCCCGAAAGTCGTGCCGTGAAAGAGTGATGGCCAACATAAACATGATACATATAGAACGATACACGATACATTAAAAATTATTTTTGTATCGTTTTATGTGTATCGTGTCTTTTTCTCTTGTCTAAATACCCTTCCAAAATAAACATTGCCGAACGTTCGTCGCGGCTCACACCATCACCAATGGAATCGGCGCCGAACGAAGAAAAACGCTCATCGACGTATTCCACAGGAATAGTTGTTTCTTTTTGAAGATCAAAGACAAAACGTTTAATTCGTTCGGTATTTTTATTTTCCCCACCTTTTAGATTCAAAGGAAAACCGATGATTATTTGATCAATATGTTCTTTTTTAAGCAAAGCAACCAATTCAGAAACTTTTTTTGCCATTGATTCCTGTTCGATAAGACCGTATGGCAAAACAACACCGAGCGTCGTATCAGCCCAAGCTAAACCAATTCTTTTGGTACCAAAATCTATGGCAAGAATATTCATAAAATTTTATAATTTCTTCTCACTTGGTCGACGGGTCGCCACAATATTTCCCGTGTCAGTAATAATCACCGTATGTTCAAAATGCGCGCAGAGTGAATTGTCGGACATGCCGATTGTCCATCCATCCGTCTTGGTATGCACTTTATAATCACCAAGCGAAATCATTGGCTCAATAGCAATAATCATCCCCTGTTCAAGCTTAATACTTTCCAATTTTTTATCATAATAATTTGGAATAAGCGGATCCTCGTGTACGGCGTGACCAACACCATGACCAACCAAATCGCGAATAATACCATAGCTACCCTGTGATTTTGTATACGACTCCACCGCTTTACCAATTGAAGCAATAGAATTTCCCGGCTGAGCGGCTTGAATACCACGCTCCAGCGCTTCACGTGTCAACGCCAATAATTTTTTGGTTTTTTCCGGTATCTCTCCGATTGCCAAAGTTATTGCAGTATCACTGATTACCCCCTCACCCTTTGGTGAAGTTGGCCAAAGCATACCGACATCGATACTAAAAATATCACCGTCGCGTAAGTAAGCATTTTTGCGTGGAATACCATGAACCAATTCATCATTTAGCGAAGCACAGATGGTGGCCGGAAACGGTCGGTCGGCAACGTGTGTTTTATATCCTTTGAATGCCGGTTTACCACCAGCTTTTTTAATTAGTTTTTCGGCGTGTTTATCTACTTCGTAGGTGGTAACACCGGGACGACAAAACACGGCGAGTTCATCAAGAATTTCGCCCATTCGTTTACCGTTCTCAACCATGTTTTTGATGTCTTCCGGTGATTTCAGCCACATACAACAAATGAAAATTTTCAATTTTTAATTTTGCAATTTTCAAATACTACTTAAACTGTCATCCTGAATGCAATGAAGGATCTCTGGCTTACCCGTCAATCGTCAGTGTGCCAGAGATCCTTCGGGGTGAACCCCCTCAGGATGACAACCGGGTTTTATGGATTTAAAACTTTTTCAATATCGTGCTCAACAGCATGAATAGCTTGCGTACCATCAATGGTATACAGTTCATGCAGTCCTTTGTAATAATTTTTAATCGGAGTGATGGCGTTATTTCCTTGCGCTAAAACGCGCTTAGCAACGGTTTCCGGGGCATCATCCGTACGGGTAGTAAGTTTACCACCACACTGCGCACACAGCGGTAACGGTTTGGAAACGTCAACGGGAAATATCGCGCCACAACCACTGCACACTCGACGATTTGCCAAACGATTATAAGACTCTTCATCGGGAATATGCACCTCAACGGTGACTACTTCATGTAAAAGTTTTTTTTCTTTAAAAAAATGCTGATAAGCTTTCGCTTGTTCAAAACTACGAACCGCGCCATCAAGAATGACCCCCTTACCTTGATCCAAAAATTTATTTATGGCATTAAAGGCCAGGTGATAAATAATTTCATCGGGAACTAATTTACCATCATGCATGGCCGCTACCGCCGCTTTTTCGTCAGCGGTGAGCTTGTCTTTGGTTTGTAAGTCGCGAAGGAGGTGACCGGTGGAAATATGACCATAATCATACTTTTCAGCAAGTTTTTTGGCTTGCGTGCCCTTGCCGGATCCGGGAGCGCCGAGGAAAATTATGATTTTTTTCATGATAGATTTAAGAAATACTTACTTAGTTTAGCAAAAAAATTATATTTTATCAAGCCCCCTGGTAAAGAAAAAATGCCCCGAGTGAGACATTTTTGAGAGTTTCTAATTTCGTACTTTCGTATCAGTTCGTATCAGTTCGTATTTCGTACGTATTTTAGATAATATCGTACTCATGCATGGTGAGCTGGGATTCGATTTGCTTGGCGGTTTCAATCGCTACTGCGACGACGATAAGCAAACTCGTGCCACCAATACGAAGACTGTTGGTCGCCAGTGTACCCTGAACCAGGAGCGGTAAAATAGCGATGATGCCAAGGAACAAAGCGCCAATGAGATTCAATCGATTCATGGTTTGCGCCAAGTATTTTTCAGTTTCTTTACCGGGACGAATACCGGGAATAAACCCACCTTGTTTTTGTAAATTTTCGGCAATTTTTTGTGGATGGAAAACAACTGAAGTATAAAAGAAAGTAAAACCAAAAACTAACAAGAAGTAGATGGTGTTATAATAGATTTTATTTTCAAAAAAACGTATTGTACCGGTTGCAATATCACGCAACCCGGACGAGTTGGCATGGACAAAAAATTGCGCAATCATGGAAGGAAAAAGCATGATCGAAACCGCAAAGATAATTGGAATAACACCAGCCATATTTACGCGAAATGGCAAGTGAGTACTCGAGCCGCCGCTCGTGCGATTGCCATGCATTTGTTTGGCGTAAGTAACGGGAATATTACGCTGACCCTCACTGATGAAAACTACGCCAACAATAGTAATCACAGCCGCGACAAGAAAGAGGGCGTACGTATAAAACTGTGATGAATCAAAATTAATCGCCAATGTTTGTAGTGAGGACGGGAGACTGCTAATAATACCGGCAAAGATAAGCAAAGAAGTGCCATTACCAACTTTACGTTCGGAAATAAGCTCACCGATCCAAACCAAAAACATGGTACCGGCGGAAATAGTAAACATGATAGTAATGACACGAAAAGTGGTGAGGTCGGTAAGAATTCCAGACGACTGAGCCAAAAGACGAATCATACCAAAAGACTGGAGTAAGGCAAGTGGAACAGTGAGCCAGCGAGTATAAAAATTAATTTTTTGTTGACCACTCTCCCCTTCTTTGGAAAGTTCTTCGAGTGACGGAACAATCATGGCAAGTAGCTGTAAAATAATGGAGGCAGTGATGTAGGGACCAACACCGAGCATCAACACGGAGAAATATTGCATGGTACCACCAGAAAACACATTGAGGAGGCCAACGATCTGGTTATTCTCCAAGTAGTTGCGTAAATTGAGCGCATTAACGCCCGGTACCGGAATGTGAGCCGCTAAACGAAAAATCACGAGCAGTCCCAGCACGATCAAGATATTATTACGGACATCTTTAATTTTCCAAATACGACTAAATTTTTCCCACATAGAATGTTATTAAGCATGATACACGATACATGGAGAACAATACAATTACTTTATTTGTATCGTTTTATGTGTCTTGTGCCTCATGTTTATTTCACTTCCCCGCCAACGGCTTTAATTTTTTCAACAGCACCTTTACTGCAAGGAATAACAACAATAAGCTTTTTGGTGAGAGTGCCACTGTCTACCAATTTGACCGTAGCGATATTGAGAGAAACTATTTTTTTTGTTTTTAGAGTAGCCAAATCAACGGTGTCACCAATAGCGAAATGTTTTTCTAAATCTGTGAGATACACTGTGACCGGTCTTGTTTGCAGGCTTTTGAAACCGCGGAGCTTTGGAGCAGATTGCATAAGACGGCGGAAACCCAAATTTTTGAGACCGCGACTACCACCGGAGCGGGCAGTTTGACCTTTACCACCACGGGTAGAGGAAGTACCATGACCGGAAGCGTTACCGCGACCGATACGCTTAGTACGGTGCTTGGCGCCTCGAGCGGCGGAAATTGTATGAACTTGTAACATAAGTATCTAGTTAAACTTTCTTTTCTTCAATAATAACGGTCGGAGCGATACTTTCCTTTTTTATCTGAGCGGGCAGGCGCTTAAAACTCTCAAGTGCTTCAAAAGTTGCTTTGACAATCGCAATTTTATTTTTGGTGGTACCAAGTAATTTTGAAGAAATATTGGGAATACCAGCCAATTCAAATACCGCGCGAGCGGCACCACCGGCAATGATACCAGCGCCACGGGGAGCCGGTTTAATCAAAATACTGGCGGCTTTAAACTTTATCATTACCGCGTGAGGAATCGTATCCTTCACGATCGGAACGCGAATAATATGTTTGTTGGCTTGATTGACGGCCTTCTCTACACCCAGTTGCACATCTTTGCCTTTGGCGACACCAAAGCCCACGCGACCATGATGGTCACCCAAGATAACGCAAATACGGAAGCTCATGTGTTTACCACCTTTGGTAACGCGAGTAACGCGAGCAATATCGAGAATGAATTGATCAAACTCTTTTTTTTCTGGTGGTCCGCGTCGGTCGCCTCGTTTGGAAGGTTTAAACATAAAGATTCAAATATTATTAAAACTGTAGTCCACCCGCTCGAGCGCCTTCGGCAATCGCCGCTACTCGACCATGGAAACGATAACCACCACGATCAAATACTACCTTGGTGATACCTTTTGCCTTGGCCAACTCTGCAAGCTTTGTGCCAACTGTATAGGCCTCAGCCACCTTACCAACCTTACCTTCAACTTTGGAAGATTTGATTGACCGGCTTTCCACGTAACAAAGCGTTTTTTTGGTTACATCATCAATAAGCTGAGCGGTGATACCGCGGAGCGAACGAAAAACCGATAAACGTGGCGCCGCCGCGCTACCCGAAAGATGGGTGCGAATGCGGGTGTGACGGATCTGGCGTAGTGCGTTTTTACTGGTGTGGATTTGTCGTTTCATACATCAAAAATCACGTTAGGCGGCTGCCTTTGCAGCAGTCTTACCCGCTTTACGGCGGATTACTTCATCAATATATTTAATACCTTTACCTTTATATGGTTCCGGTTTGCGCACACGACGAATCGTGGCGGCCATTTCCCCTACTTGTTGCTTGCTTGAACCTTCAACAGTGATAATATTTTTTTCCACAGAAAATTTAACACCGGGTATTGGTTTGACTTCAACCGGATTACTAAAACCAACTTCAAGTACCAGATTAGCACCCTTCAAAGTGGCTTTGTAACCAACACCGTTAATTTCAAGTTGTTTCTTGAAACCAGTAGTGACTCCATCAATCATATTTTCAATCAGGCTGGAGAAAGTACCCCAGAGCGCGCGATCACGTTTATTTTCACCATTCACTACCTGTACGGTTACTTCTGTGCCATTGATGACCACAGTAACACGGGAGTGGATGCGTTCACGCAATTCACCTTTGGGGCCTTTGACGATAAGCTCAGCGCCTTTCAACTCAGCAGTAACGCCGGCTGGAAGTACTCGAATTTTTTTGCCAATACGGGACATACTAATCTCGATTAATAAACTTCACACAAAACTTCACCACCGACATTCTTGGCTTTCGCTTCTTTATCGGTGAGAATTCCTTTTGGTGTTGATAAAATCATAATACCAAGGCCATTTAATACGCGCCCGATCTCTTCTTTCTTAACATAACGACGATGTCCGGGAGTACTCAAACGCTTTAAGTTGGAAATGGCGCTAGCGCGGCCATAATACTTTAAAGTGAGCACTAAAAACGCCGGCATACCTTTGTTTTCTTCCACCTTAGCAAGGTAACCTTCGCGTACCAAAATGTTAGCAATCGCAAGTTTCAATTTTGAAAATGGAACCGCAGCCTCTTTTTTGTTTACCAAAGAAGCATTGCGAATGCGTGTTAACATGTCAGCGATAGGATCAGTCATCATACGTGATTAAATAATAGCATTAGACATTTAATTACCAACTCGACTTACGAATACCAGGAATGCGACCGGCATTGGCAAATTCCCGGAAACAAATACGGCACAAACTGAACCGTCCGATATAACCACGACGGCGACCACAATTCCAACAACGTCGGACAATGCGGGTGGAAAATTTCGGTTTCTTGTTTGATTTCGCAATTTGAGCGTGTGTAGCCATAGACTATTTAGTAAAAGGAAATCCTAAAGACTTAAGCAGAGCTTTACCTTCGGTTTTGTTCTTGGCAGTCGTATTAACGATAATTTGTAAACCGTGAATCTTATCAACTTCTTCAATGCGAACTTCCGGAAAAGCGACGTTTTCTTTAAAACCGATGGTAAAATTTCCTTGACCATCAAAACCGTTGTCAGAAATACCGTGAAAATCACGCACGCGAGGAAAAGTTACGCGGGTTAATTTTTCTAAGAAATCATACATCCGTGGGCCATGGAGAGTAACCATCACACCAATCTCCTGACCTTGGCGAATTTTAAAGTTGGAAATAGCTTTTTTAGCCAAAGTGCGAACCGGTTTTTGACCAGTGATATTCTTCAAAGTTTTTTCAACGTTATCAATATAGGTAGCGTCCTTAATAAAACGACCGATACCGGCATTGATCACAACTTTGACTACTTTTGGTACTTGCATGACGTTCTTTAAACCAAGCTCTTTTTGCAAGGCTGGAACAAGGGTCTTTTTGTAGGTTTGATATAAACTCATACTATTCTATTGTTTGTTCGCACTGTTTGCAAAGGCGCATTTTCTTGTCACCAACAGTTTTATAAGCAATGCGGGTAGGTTTTTCACACTTTGGACAAACGAGCATCACTTTGCTGGCTTGCATAGGCGCGGACAATTCCAGAATCTGACCTTTTTCACTCTTACTGCGAGAGCGCAAATGTTTTTTAATAACATGCATTCCTTCTACCACAATCTTATCATCTTTTGGAAAAACCTGAATAATCTTGGCAACTTTGCCTTTATCTTTACCGCTAATAATTTGTACTTTGTCGTTAGTTTTAACTTTCATAAATGCAAATTATTATACAACTTCCGGAGCGAGTGAAATAATTTTTTGAAAACCGCGGGTACGAATTTCACGAGCCACCGGTCCAAAGATACGAGTACCTTTTGGTTCTTTGCTGGCCCGATCGATAATGACCACGGCGTTCTCATCAAAACGGATATAGGTACCATCCGGTCGGCGCATTTCCTTGCGTTGGCGAACAATGACCGCGTGTACCACGTCACTCTTTTTCACCAAACCGCGAGGAGCCGCTTCTTTCACAACACAAGTAATGACGTCGCCTAAGCGGGCATACCGTTTCTTGTAGCCATCAAGTACGCGAATACATTGTAATTTTTTTGCGCCCGTATTATCTGCTACGGCGAGCATTGACCGATGTTGTATCATATGCGTCAGTTCGTTTGCTTACATTATTTTTTAGTAACTACCGATTGTAGGCGCCAGCGCTTGGTTTTGGAAAGCGGACGGCACTCCACAAAATTAACCGTATCACCAACTTTAGCTTCACCTTTTTCATCATGAACGTGATACTTTTTGCTTACTTTAAACTTTTTTTGGTACTTTTCATTGAGTTTCATTTCTTCCACCTTCGCAGTAATAGTTTTGTTCATTGCTGTCGAAGTCACGATACCGGTAAAAGTACGGTACATGCGGATAGGTGCGGATTTTTCAATTATTTTATTTGCCATATATTATGGTTTACGACTAAGGAGCATTTTGATGCGGGCGACAGTGCGGCGAAGGATAGTAAATTCGTGTACCTGCTTCAATTCTCGGCTGTGTGCTTTGACACGGAGCTGCCAGAGTTTATTCTCCAAGTCCTTCATCAGATCGGTGAGCTCACCGATGCTCTTATTTTTTAAATCAGCAAATTTCATACTATACGGTTAAGGCGTTCTTCTCGACAAAGCGGGTCTTAAGACCAAACTTGTAAGCGGCCATCTTCATTGCTTCCTGAGCGCTGGCTTTTGGCACACCAACAATTTCAAATAGAACAGTACCAGGTTTTACTACGGCGACATAATGATCGGGAGCACCCTTACCACCACCCATCGGAGTTTCATTACCTTTCATGGTGACTGGCTTGTCCGGGAAAATACGAATCCAAATTTTACCACCGCGACGGACATAACGAGTGAGAACACGGCGAGCGGCTTCAATCTGACGACTGGTAATCCAACCATGACCCTGGCTCTTCAAACCGTAATCACCAAAATCAACACTATTGGCGCGTGTCGCAATACCTTTTTGACGACGGCGACCCTTGTGCCATTTGCGGTGTTGTACTTTTTTAGGTAATAACATATTCAAACTGACTTTAGACTTTTGACTTTAGACTCTTCGACTCATCGGTTGCTTCTTTCTTTTCAAATTTATCTTTACGGGAAAATGTTTCACCGCTGTAGATCCAAACTTTCACACCAATTTTACCAAACATCGTTGATGCTTCTACCAAAGCATAGTCAACATTGCTACGGATAGTGATGAGGGACATTTTTCCGGCACCCAAAACTTCACAACGCGCGATTTCCACACCGTTCAAACGACCAGCCATGCGAATCTTCACACCTCTGGCGCCGGCAGTCATTACTTTTTCGATGGATTGTTTCATCACCCGGCGAAACGGCATGCGTTTCTCAATATCGGCAACCGCATTTTGCGCCACAATAGCGGCGGAAAGCGCGGGTTGAAGAACCGGTTGAATATTCAATTTAACTTTCATTTTGAATTGTAAAATATTGCGTTCGATGTGTTTGCGCAAATCTTCCAAACCCTGACCACCGCGTCCAATCACCACACCTGGCTTACCAGCCAAAATAGTAATCGACAAATCCTTTGGTGTACGTTCGATACTCATGGAATCAATATGGGCTTCCTTGAGCTTCTTTTCCAAATATTCACGAATAGCAATTTCTTGTCGCAAAACATTGGCAAGATTTTCTTTTCTAGCGAACCAGCGTGAATCCCAAGGGAAAACGAATGGGATACGATGAATTTTCGGATGGACTTTGTGACCCATAGCAATAAGGATTTTATTCTTTAGATTTTTTTACTCGGATTTTCTTAACTTTAGGTTCGGTAGTTTTGACTGCTTCAGCTTTCACAACATTCTTTTCCGCCATTGGTTCCAAAATCAAATTGACGTGCGACGTGCGTTCACGAACTGGGGTCGCGCGACCATGAGCTTTAGGCATAAAACGTTTCAAGACTGGTCCACCATCAACCGTAATGTGTTTAATAATCAAACCTTCAACTGCAATATTATGATTGTGCTTGGCATTCGCTACTGCTGAATTGAGCAGTTTGAGTATTGGATGAGCGCCTTTCTTTTGGAGCAGTCCAAGTATCGCCTGAGCACGAGTCACCTTTTTACCGCGCACCAAATCAACCACCAAGCGAAGTTTGCGTGGACTCATTCGTAAGAAACGTAATTTTGCGGTAATTGGTGAGGTTGTCATATAAAATTATTTCTTAGCGGCCGGAGCGGCGGCGGCTGGCGCGGCTTTCACAGCGGCGGCAGTTTCCTGATCCTTAGCCATCTTACCACCATGGCGGACAAATTTACGCGTTGGTGAAAATTCACCCAGGCGATGACCAACCATATTTTCGTCAACTAAAACAGTGAGAAAATCTTTACCATTATGCACCAAAAAACTCACCCCGACCATCTCCGGAGAAATGACACAGGCACGGGACCAGGTTTTGATTGGTGTGCGTTTACCACTCGCTTTTACTGCTAGTACTTTTTTGAGTACACGAGGATCGATATAGGCACCTTTTTTTAAACTTCGGGACATAAGACTTATTTTTGTTTAACGCGACGGGACTGGATAATAAACTTGTCACTCCACTTCTTTGGCTTACGGGTTTTAACACCGCGAGCTTTCTTTCCGTAAACTGTCATTGGACCACGTTTCTGACCGATCGAGTTGCGACCCTCACCACCACCGTGTGGGTGGTCGACAGGGTTCATAACCTTACCGCGAACAGTTGGCTTGATACCACGGTGACGCATGCGTCCGGCCTTACCCCAACGAATGAGACGGCGATCGGGATTGCTAAGGACACCAATGGTGGCTAAACAATTTTTTAAAATGGCGCGAATTTCACCGGAGGGTAGACGAATCTGAGCATATTTACCTTCGGTGCTAACGAGCTGGGCGGATAGACCGGCGCCGCGCGCAAGCTGACCACCTTTACCGGAAGTCAATTCAACATTGTAAATAAACAAACCGGTAGGGATAAATTCGAGGGGCATGCGATTGCCAGTTTTGGCTTCGATCGCTTTATTTGACGATACCATGGTCTCGCCTACTTTCATCGCTTCCGGAGCAAGTACATACGACTTCGTACCATCGGTATATTCAATGAGAGCAATGCGGGCGCCACGGTTGGGGTCGTATTCAATCGCTTTTACTGTAGCCACGACGTCAAATTTGTGTTGTTTAAAATCAACCATGCGGTAATACTGTTTTACGCCACCACCTTGGTGACGAACAGTAATCACGCCTTGGTTGTTGCGTCCAGAATTTTTCTTCAAAATCGTAATCAAGCTTTTTTCCGGTTCAAACTTGGTGATATCAGAAAATGAATCAACACTTGAGTTGCGGCGGCCTGGACTGGTTGGTTTGTAGACGGTAATTGGCATACTGCTATTTTGTCATTAAACTCCGGCGTGAACCGTAATGGCTTCACCGGGCTTTAATGTAATAATCGCTTTTTTAAAATCCGATCGTTTGCCGGCAGACTTACCGGAACGAACTTTGTGACCGATAGTATTGATAACGTTTACGGCTACTGGCTTCACGCCATAAAGTTCTTTAACCGCCTGGGCGATTTGTTGTTTGTTGGCTGAACCGGCCACGGCAAAAACATATTTATTGTTGCTTTGCATGATGGCAGATTTTTCTGTGACCAATGGTTTGACAATAACATTGAGTGAACCGGAAGATGCCGATTGCACGACGGTGACGCCAGCTGGCTTCACGACCAAATCTTTCGACGCTTCCACTGCTTTGGCTTTTTTTACCGCCGGTTTCTTTGGTGTTGATTTTGTTAATTTATCAATAATTCCCATACTGGTACATTATTTGCTTAAGAGCGCTTCCATCTTCTTCAAGCCCTCGACACTCGTAATAATTGCTTGTTTGGACAATATATCCACTACATTCAAATCTTCCGCGCGCGTGGTGACAATTTTTGGCAAGTTACCGGTAGCACGCAAAACTGCGGCGTCTTTGGCAGGAGTAACAACCAGAAAAGATTTTGATTTTGCTGGTAACGCTTTCAAAACGGCGGCGAATAATTTGGTTTTTGGTTCGGTAAGAGAAAAATTTTCCACTACCCAAATCAAACCATTCTGCGCCTTATCCGACAAACACATGAGCGTTGCTAAACGGCGAGTTTTTTTGTTAATTTTTGTTTTATAATTACGGTCGGAGAGCGGACCAAAAGTAACGCCGCCGCCTTTCCAAATTGGTGAACGGGTAGAACCGTGACGAGCGCGACCGGTACCTTTTTGTTGCCAAGGTTTTTTACCACCACCGCGGACTTCACCGCGCTTTTTGGTGTCGGCCCAGCTTTCGCGAGCGTTGTTGCGTTGCGCGACAAAAACTTCATGAACCACTTCTGGTTTTACCGCTACGTTAAAAATCGAATCATTCAATTCAATCTGTTCGATTTCCTTACCTTGCAAATTGTAGACAGCTAATTTCATATATGTTTAAAAAACTTAGACGCTCGCAACCGCTACTTCTGCCGGGGCAACTACTCTGTCCTTTTTTTCCAATTTGAGTTCACCGGCGCCACTGATAATAAGAAAAGAATTGCGACCGCCAGGAACGGCACCCTTGATATAAATTTCATTGGTCTCCGGGTGAATTTCCACTACTTCAAGATTTTTAACCGTGACACGATCGGTACCCATGCGACCAGCCATACGCATACCTTTGAAAACGCGCTGGACACCGCCGGCACCAATGGAACCAGGCATACGCAAGTTGTCTTTATGACCGTGCGAAGCCGGACCACCGCGGAAATGATGGCGCTTCACCACACCGGCGAAACCTTTACCTTTGGAGGTACCAACGACATTGACTTTGTCGCCAATATTAAACGTGGCCACGGAAATAACATCACCGCGTTCAACATTGTCAACAGTTTCAACGCTAAAATCACGTAAAAATTTAGAAGCCTCTAAATCCTGAACATGACCAGCCATTGGCTTGTTTACTTGGTAACTGCGTGGAGTACCAAAACCAATTTGGAGAGCGATAGCATTGTCTTTCTTACCGTCTTTGATTTGCACGACCTGGCAAGGTCCCGCTTGAATACGGGTAACCGGAACAACCACTCCGTCTGCCTGGAACACCTGGGTCATGCCAATTTTCTTTCCTAAAATAAATTTCATAAACTTACGAAATACGAACGAGTACGAAAGTACGAAATTTGTTTTGGTATTTTTGTACCATTTCGTATTTCGTACGTTTTAACAAAAAACTAGAAGCGTCGGAGCTGAATGAATTCATTGCTAACGCTTCTAGCCTTATTTAGATTGCCTAAAAATTAGACAACAACTTTGCAATATTTACTGGACGCCCGTTAAAAAGCAAATCCACAAATGCTGCTCTAAAGGCTGATTTTATATTTTCAAATATTTCTCCTTGTATCTCTCACCTGGGTAAATGTTTTCCTCTATACCGTAACAATCTCGGGATCTTATTTACGTGGGTGTAAGATACTTTTTTGGGTATCACGAGTTTACAACTTTTTTTATTATCTGTCAAGGGGTGTTTAACTGTCATCCTGAATGCAATGAAGGATCTCTGGCACATTGGCCTTTGTTGTGGTGAGCCAGAGATTCTTCGTTTCACTCAGAATGACAATTGGACTATTTTTACATCTTAATTTCGATGTCCACACCAGCTGGCAAACCAAGACTCATAAGGGCGTCAATGCATTTTGGTGAAGCGTTGATGATGTCGACAAGACGTTTGTGTACGCGCATTTCAAATTGTTCACGAGAATTCTTGTGCACGAAAGTTGAGCGGTTGACAGTGAACTTGGTTTTTTCGGTGGGTAATGGCACTGGACCAACCACTTTAGCCTCATACCGATTGGCGGTTTCCACAATCGTTTTTGTCGCCTGATCAATAATGCGACTATCGTAGGCGCGAATTTTGATGCGGATACGAGTACTCGCTTCATCTTTTGCAGAAGCGGCGACGTGAGTAGTTTCAGTTTTGGTTTTGGCGGCAGTGGTCATGGTATTTTAATTAAAGAGCAATGAATAAATTAAATAAAGTAAAGGGGGCCACGATGTTCGCGACCCCCCACACCTTTTATTTGTTGATTTTGACAACGACACCAGCGCCGACGGTCTTGCCGCCTTCACGGATAGCGAAGTTCATTTTTTCTTCCAAGGCGACTGGCATGATGAGTTTCACTACTAATTTGACAGTGTCACCAGGCATCACCATTTCGGTACCAGCTGGTAATTCTACTTCACCAGTCACGTCGGTCGTGCGGATGTAGAATTGTGGTTTATAACCCTTGAAAAATGGCTTATGGCGACCACCTTCATCTTTGGTCAAGATGTATACTTCCGCCTCAAATTCTGTATGCGGAGTCATCGAACCTGGTTTGCAGAGCACCATACCGCGTTCTACATCTTCTTTCTTGGTACCGCGGAGGAGAAGACCGGCGTTGTCACCAGCTTGACCTTCTTTAAGACTCTTATTAAACATTTCAATACCAGTGATAACAGTTTTGGAAGTAGCTTCTTTCAAACCAACGATTTCAATTTCGTCGTTGATTTTGATCATACCGCGTTCGATACGACCAGTAACTACAGTACCGCGACCTTCAATCGAGAAGACATCTTCGACCGGCATAAGGAAAGGCTTGTCGGTAGCGCGCACAGGAGTAGGAATATATTCATCAACCGCTTTCATGAGGTCGAGAATGGATTTGGAAGCAGCTTCATCGGATGGAGCGGAAAGAGCTTTCGCAGCGGAACCGCGAATAACTGGAGCCTTGTCGCCAGGATAGTGATATTTAGTCAATAAATCGCGAACTTCCGCTTCAACAAGGTCAATCATTTCCGGATCAGTGACCATGTCGCACTTGTTGAGAAAGACGACGATCGAAGGTACGCCGACTTGGTGAGCGAGCAAAATGTGCTCACGAGTCTGAGGCATTGGACCATCAGCGGCGGACACAACGAGGATAGCACCGTCCATTTGAGCGGCACCAGTAATCATGTTTTTGATATAATCAGCATGGCCAGGGCAGTCAACGTGCGCGTAGTGGCGGGCAGCTGTTTCATATTCCACGTGAGCAGTGGAAATGGTAATACCACGAGCTTTTGATTCTGGAGCTTTGTCCAAATCGTCAACGCCCTTTTTCTGAGCAGTTTGACCGTGAGCGGTGAGCACAGCCAAAATAGCGGCCGTGGTCGTGGTCTTTCCGTGGTCAACGTGACCAATGGTACCAATGTTAACATGTGGCTTATTACGTATAAACTCAGCCATACCTATTGTGTTCGCGGCACTACACCGAGTGGTCGGTGCAAGTTTTTTGATCCAACCGCGTCTATGATTAGACTTAAAATAATTAAATAAGGGCTAAAAAAACGATTTTTTACTCATTTTATGAGCGCTTACGATTATACCAGCTATTATAAAATTTGGCAAGAGGGAGTGTGTGGACAAATTGTGGCTAACCTTGGCTCAATCTCCTACCACTATTCAACTGGCTCTAAATAGAACTTTTCTTCTTCAGGCTCAGTATCATCGGGAACGTCCGATAAGTTTTCTTCAGAAAGAACGGCACTAGCGCGAGAAATAGGCCACACATCACTAAAATCTAATTTTTTAAATTCCGAATTGACGGAACGAATAGTATTTTTTGTTACTTGTTGCATTGGCATGGCTCCGGATGATTCCGGTTCGCCACGACGTTCTTCGAGATCGATTAAATCATCGAGGGCAATATCGCCGGTACTATCTTCTTCTATAGTCTTATCGTCTTCTTCCCAACCGGTTCGAGGTGATGGTGAAACGGTGGTAGTAGTTGTGTCCAAAAGATCTTCATAACTATCCGCGTCCATGAGGATAAAAATTTCATCACTCCCCGGGTCTAATACAATCCCCCGGTCCCCAGTCCGACGAAGCAACCGAAGTGTTCGTTGCAGTTGTTCACTATTCATACACAACTAATTATATAATTTTAGGTACTTAGATTATAGCAATTTATTACGTCCTGTCAATCATCTAAAAAATGGTGAGACCGGGGCGACAACACCCCGGTCCGATTTTTCATCGACCATAACCGGCACCTTCAACTTCAAACCTTCGGCCGACGTTTGGCAGATGGTTTCGGGTGGCGTGTGGACGTTGTCCGTCCGGAAGAGAAGTGCATTCGCTCAGGAATTGCATCTGGCGGCGGCTCTTCCTTCATCGCTTTCGTTGCCAGCCCCCTGAGGGGTGGAAGTTTAAGTATTACAGTCATGACGTGCCTCCAGTGAAAGTTCACTTTATACTACTCTATACCATTTTAAAAATCCAGAGATAAAAAATTCTTCATAATTAATGAAGAATTTAACAAAATTGTGGAACAAAAAATTATTTATACCGCAACGCTTCCAGCGGTTCGAGATTGGCGGCGCGACGAGCGGGAAATACACCAGAAAGAAAACCAATAATAATCGAAAGTATAATAATGCCGACTAAAAACCAAGTGGGGTAATAAAATAAATCAGTTTTTGCGCCGCCAAACCAAGAAGCCAGACTATTGATACCAAAATTAAAAATTTCCGCGCCGACTATTCCTAACACCTCACCCACTACCCCACCAAGAAAACCAATGACGATAGCCTCCGAAATAAATAGTGTTTTCATGTTTCCTTTACTACCACCAATAGCGCGCATAATGCCAATTTCATTGGTACGTTCAAGCAAGGTCACCGTCATGGTATTAAACATACCGATGGAAGAAACTACAAGCGCGACCGCGCCAAAAAGACCAAGGACGATTTGGATGATTTGAAAAATTTTATTGGCCTGATCAATCGTTTCGGACAGCGACGCGACTTGGTAACCCATACTCATCACAACCTCTTTTACCGGTGTCAGGTCACCACTCGCCGCGACTCGAACGCGCGCTTGGTCATAACGTTCAATCGATGTTACTTTGGCTACCTCAAACAGTGGTAAATAGAAAAAACTATCTTGAGCATCTTCGATCACACCTTTAATTTTGAAAGTATGTAATAATTCTATTGTTGACGGAGCGGTACTGGAAACACTGGTCGTTTTAAGCATTATCCGGACATTAATTTCTTTGCCTAAAACATCTTTATCGTTTTTAATACCAAACAATTTCAAAACCGCTTGCGAAACGACTACCTGATCGGCTTCTCCCTCACTAAATGTTTTTCCCACGATAGTCGTGATACCGGCATAATCAAAAAAACGCGCGTCCACCGCCCGAAGCTCGGCCGTGCCATGCAATTCACCCAACACCGCTTCGGCGGTAAAACTGGCCTGTGGCGCGACATCAACAACTTTTGGAGTTTTCCTTAGCGCGTCAAGCGCCTTATTATCAAACACAATTAACTCGGTTGCCGGAGTAGCGGTCAAACTTAGCAAAGCTTGATTAAAAACAATTTTCTGTAAAATAATATTTTGTAAACCATAACCAAGCGATACTAGAAAAAGCACCGCGCTAATACCCACGCTGATACCTAAAATCGTGAGCCAAGTACGGGTTGGCCGGGTACGGAACATACGCGTTGATAAGTTGATGAGATCACGTACTTGCATAACTAGACGACTAATTCAGCTAAAATAATTTCTAATTTTTCGGCCAGGTGCTGAGCGGTATGATGGTTGAGACCAACACCATCTTCGGCAAACGAACGCCCAAGCAGTTCCACAAATTCTTGAGAATTAATTTCGCCATGAGTCCGTTCCATAATTAATTTATCCAAACGCAGTTGCTGTTTGTGTTCAATATTACCCGTATAATCACTAAGAATAAAACGTCGGAGCAGGTGAATCACCTCACGTCGTTTGGCATGCGTATCAAAAGCGGCGGTTTCTTTAATTTGTGATACCGTATGGACAATACTAATAATACGGTGCATATATTTTTCCGCCGTAATGTGATACAGACCAACCCCACCCTTAGCAAAAGGTGTAATAATATTATTATAAACTTCATGTTCACTCATCTCACCCTGAAGCAATGCTTGAAGTAAATGTTCGAATCGCACCATTTGCGCCGATGTAAGCTCCTCAGTGAGATACTGACTAAGCACCCAGGCTTTGAGCTCGGTAACGGTAACGGATTTGTGAACACGAGCAAGCTTCTCCAAATTTTCCATGCTTACATCTTCGATCGTTGGCTCCCCTGCTTCTGTCTTTGTACTTTCACTACCTGGAATTACCGGGTTTTCATTTTTCACGGTGCGCTCAAGCTTGCCATCTTTAAAATAATAAATTCGATCGGCGTAGGGTAAATAGTTCGCGTCGTGCGTGACCAAAACGACAGTCTTTTTGTCTTTACGATTAATTTCACTGAAAGTTTTCATAACTGTCTTGGCCGATTCGCTATCGAGGTTACCGACCGGTTCATCGGCAAGTAAAATTGACGGATCATTGATAAGCGCGCGACAAATGGCGACGCGCTGTTGCTGACCACCGGAAAGATTGTTGGGCAAACTGCGCGCGCGATTGGCAATACCAAACCGTGTCAACAATGCTTCCGCGTGTTCCAGACGCTCCTTCCTCGGCACGTCGATAAAAACCTGAGGCAACGTAATATTGTCCATGACGTTCAAAGAATAAATCAAGTTGAAATTTTGAAAAACGATACCAAAAAACTGCGAGGCGACTTTACTTTTTTCCGCTTCGGTAAAATGAGTACTGCTTTGTCCATTGATGAGGATATCACCACTCGAAATATACTGCACGCCAAGCATGGTATAAAGTAAAGTTGATTTACCACAACCGGACGGACCAAAAAGAATACAGTATTCCTGCGGATAAATGTCGAGGGTGATATCATTGAGCGCGATAAACTCATTTTCTTGCCCCTCGTTATAGATAACTTTTAGATTTTTTACTTTGATTATTGGTTCCATGAAAAATCGTTCACTACCAGTATAACATAAAGATAAAATAAGTTCGAGTAGCGGTGTATAACTCTTTACATCCCAATATTCTTCGTCCACCCAAACACACTCTGGAAGTTATTCCCAATGATATCGATAATGGTTTTCTTTTCGATTGGAGTGAGGACGGTGAAAGTGTCGCTCGTGGATTTGTTGCCG
>Ga0172379_10002810_pt1 | contig 29503 bp, 25 predicted proteins | sample GrowelOW334metaG_FD_119756 | JGI IMG/M metagenome (GOLD analysis project Ga0172379, IMG submission 119756) | Groundwater microbial communities from an aquifer near a municipal landfill in Southern Ontario, Canada - Groundwater well OW334 metaG | ecosystem: Environmental > Aquatic > Deep...
ATCCTTGGGGCAAAGTACTCGCGTCGCTTGAAGAAGAAGAAGGGGTAGTTTTAGCGGAAATAGATTTAGAGTATCTTAAAATTCTTCGAAAGAGATTCCCCGTATTAGAGCATCAAAAAATTTTTAATATTAAGTAGCTGATAGGAAAAAAAACTAAAAAGAAAAAAATTAAAAAAAAATTAAAAAAAGTTGGCGTTATTTATTTTTTAACATTAAAATCTTTTTAATTTTTATAGTTTTATAAAATATAATCTTTGTATATGAAAAATTGAAAAATTTAAGGTATTGGAATTTATGACACAAAATGCTTTTATCCAGCAAATAAAGATGCTTAAAAACAATAATGATAAAAGCAATACTCCCTTCAGTCATTCAAATTTAAAAAAAAAACCGGAAAATTTAATGCTCTCTACAATGCTGTTTCGAAAGCATAATATTATTTTAACAAAAGATATTTTCAATGAAAAAAACTTCGCATTAGATAATCTATTAAGGGGAAAATCACCTTTATTTATTTTAAGTGAAAAAATATGGAAATTATATGGAAAAAAAATTTCAGTTTTTTTACAAAACAGAAAAAACATTTTTGATTCACAACTCTATGTCACAAAATCTGGAGAAGAAAACAAAAATTTGCAAACAGTTATATCTATTTGTGAACATGCAAATAATATTGAACTTAAAAGAGACCATCCCATTGTTGCAGTTGGTGGAGGCACTTGTTTAGATATTTGCGGGCTTGTAGCCGCTTTATTCAGACGTGGAGTTCCCCACATTAAGATACCAACAACTTTTGTTGGTCTTATTGATGCTGGGATAGCAACTAAAAATGGAATAAATTTAGGAAAAAAGAAAAATTTATTAGGAACCTTTTATCCACCAGAAGCTTCAATAATAGATTCAACATTTTTAGCTACATTACCATTAAGATACATCAATTGCGGTATTGCCGAAAGTCTTAAGATGGGTCTTATAGCAGATGGTAAATTATTTAAATTATGGTTAGACTTCGGCGTGAAACTGCAATCTTCATGCCTTCAGCAGCCTGAAAATATTAATGACGAAATAATCCGACGTTCTATTGTGAGTATGTTAGAAGAGCTTTCAGATAACCTATATGAACATAATACTTACAAAAGAGCTGTTGATTTTGGCCATTCATTTAGTCAATACATAGAACAATCATCAAATTATCAAGTTTTACATGGTGAAGCTGTCGCGATAGATATGGCTATATCTTGCCAAATAAGTTATTTAAAGGGATTAATCGATCAACAAACTTTAGAAGAAATACTAAATCTTTTCACGACATTGAAACTTCCGATCTTTGATCCTGTTTTGAATCTTGAACACTTATGGGCCTCACTTTCTTCAATTATTGCTCATAGGGGGGGGAATTTAAATTTGGTCATTCCATGTAAGATAGGAAGTTGTGTATTCGTGGAAAATTTAATTGACTTAGATAAATCGTGTTTATCTGAAGCTTTGAATAGATTGGAGATATGTTACAATGAAAATAGGTGTTACTCAATGGACTCTTGATTGCCCTTGCGGACCAGAGTCTTTGAAACGAGCTCACACTTTAGGATTTTCTTATATACATATTAATGCTGGATTGCCTGATGAGCAATATTATCTAGGCAAAAAAGAAGCAATTAAAAAGTACAAAGAAATGGTAAACAGATTTAATGTTTTTATTACCGCTATAGCATTAAATTCTTTAGAAATTTTCGGTTTGTTAGTAGATAAAAATGGAAAAATTGATGACTATCTAAAAGAAATCATAAACTCTGCTGTTGATGCAGCAGAGGCTTTAGAAGTCCCAATTCTTTATTTTCCAAGTTTCAATAAAAGTGAAATTAAAAATATCGAAGGAAGAAATAAAACCGCCGAAATTTTAAAATATGCCTGCGATTATGTAATAAAAAAAAACCTTACAATTGTAACTGAAAACACTCTTGGGGCTGATGAAAATGAATTTTTAATAAATGATGTAAATAGAAATAATCTACGTCTACTTCTTGATACACAAAATCCAATTCTATGGAATCATTCAATTAATCAAATAATTGATAAACTTCATTTTAAATTAACAAATCAAATTCATATAAAAGATGGTCTAAATAACATTATGGGTAATGCTCGTTTAGGAGAAGGTAATACTAACTTAAAAACCACATTAGAAAATCTTTATCAAAAAAAATATAATGGGTTATTAATTTTAGAAAATGATTATAGCCAAGATGCTTCAATTAGAATACCTCAAGACTTCGAAAATCTATCAAACATTTTGCAACTGACTTGTGGAAAGAAATATGCAAGAGTTTGATCAAAATAAGACAAGATGGATAACTCAAAAAGGTTATTTACAAGGATCTTTTTGGACAATATTATGTTGTTTAACAAGTAATTTGAATGATATTTTAATGAAAAGCACAGGATATCATTTACCCCCTTTCCAGATTGTTTTTTTCCGTTCTTTGTTTGGATTAATTTTTATTTCTCCATTAATATTTTCAAAAGTCAGTTCATTAAAAACTCAAAATATTAAAATTCATTTTAATAGAATTATTCTTGGTGTTACAGCAATTACTTTATCTTGTTATGCAACGACCCTTTTTTCCTTACCAGAAGTTACTGTGCTTTCATTTTCCCAACCTCTTTTTTTTCTCCCGATGGCAGTACTATTATTAAAAGAAAAGTTAACCTATCAAAGACTTCTTACAAACATTTTAGGATTCATTGGTATTGTAATAGTACTAAATCCAGAAAAAAAAGACTTTTTTTCTTTTATTACACTCGTTCCGCTTGCAAGTGCCTTCTTGTTTACTTATTTAGATATAATAAACAAAAAATTACTCATTTTAGAAAAACCGTATACTTTATTATTTTATTTCAATCTTGGGACTACTATTTTAACAGGATTTATGTCAATTTTCACTTGGGTGACCCCAAATTTTCATGATCTTTTTTTATTATTTTTGTTGGGAGCTAGCGCTACATTTATCCAAGTTTTTTCTTTTATGTCTTTGTCTGCAACAACTATTCTTTCACTTGCACCATTGAGATATTCTGAATTAATTTTTTCATGCTTTTTTAGTATTTTAATATTTAATGAACATCCTACTTCTAATGTATTATTCGGAAGCATATTAGTAATCGGCGGCGTGCTTTATGCTACATATAACGAAGCTCTGAAAAAAAGAAGCTAAATATTTATTTGCCTTTTCCCGCTACAATCAGAATTCTTTTCGTTGAATCAGATACATCCGATAAATGAAAACCATCTATACCATATATAGAAATACTTGAAAATCCGCTTTGGGTTAGCCCATCTTTTATCTCATCTAATTGAAAAGCTGACATTACATGTTTTTCTTCCCATCTTTTCCAATCTTCATTTATTTGCATAAAACCGTGAAATGTCTTAGTTGCAATTTTTGTTTTTGAATCCCAGGTAGTTTTTGTAGCAATAAAATGCCCAGGTATGTCCGTATGAATCTGATCTTGATTTCCCCAACAAGTTCCTAGCCCCAAAATGGTATACATATCAAAAACAAATAATCCCTTATGATTGATTGAATCAAACACTTTTTTAAACACATGGAATAATTCATCATTATTTTGCATAAAATTAATACTATCATACATACAAGTCACTAGATCTGCTTTTCTAATAACAGAGAGATCTTTCATATTTTGCTGAACCCAATCAATATTATATCCCATTTTTTTTGCTTTTTTTTCGGCCTCATCAAGCATATTCTTGGAAATGTCAACTCCCATAACTTCATACCCTTTATTTGAAAAATATAAACACGCAGTGCCAACCCCACATGCAAGATCGATTATATGTTTAATTTTCAAACCTGAAGAAGATGTAATATTCAATATCAAATCAGCCATTTTTTCACTAAAATATGCTTCACTTGTAAGAGAATAAGGAAGAGCAAAGTTTGAATAGGGAGCATTGGAGGAATTTTTCATAACAAATAACCTTTTTTTTCTTTCTCATTAATTTTAAATTGTTTTTCTTAAAAGACAAGATTTAAGAAAAAAAAATCATCAAGTAGATTATTTTTAATCTAAGAACCACTTTTTAATTTCAATGCAAAAAGTCACAATCAATTCACGTCGTTTCGCTCCACCCTTCACTATATCCGCACCCAGCTCTTTATATTAAAACAAACACCAAGAAAAAAAACACTTAATGTGTGAAAAAATGAAATTTGTATAAAATTATAAATCAGCAAAAAACAGTAAGAAACAGTTTTTAATATCTTTAGAAAATTATCATTGTTAGATTGATCATTAAAACTCATTTACTTTTAGGTCATAAAGTTTTCTCATTGGCCGTCGAAATAGCAATTTTCCATTCTCCCTTTTCTAAAAAAGCCTCAATTGTTTGTCTTTTCGCTTTATTAATCAAATTGGGATAAGATAGTTTTTTCCTTTTTGAATATTCCGAAAGAGAAACTATTTCATATCCTTCCAGATATGCTAATCTTTTGTAATAACTATTGGTAAGGGCTTTGCCAACGATATTTTCCATAATAGCCGTTTTATTATTCCAATCGAATTCATTAAAAGCCTGGTAATAATTTTTTCTATCAATAAATTTAATATTAATGGGAACATACCCCTCTCTTATCAAAAGATAATTATTGATAACTCTGCCAATTCGTCCATTACCGTCGCAAAAAGGATGTATGTATTCAAAAGCTAAATGCAATTTAGCTATACGTTTAATAATGTTTTCAGAGTGGGTTGAATTATATTCAATCAGCATTTCTTCAAGGCGGCTAATCACTTCCTTGGGATTAGGTGCAATATGACTTCCCACACGTACAAATTCATTATCCTTTCTAAATCTTCCAGCTATATCATCATTGATGTTAGAGAGCAGTATTTTGTGTAAAAAAAGCATAGCATTAAGATTCAATTCCTGTTCTTTTGCTTTCTTATCAAGATATAAAACAACTCTTGCCAAGTTTTTTGCTTCAAACATTTCTCTTATAGAGATGAATCTGTCACAATCAATTTGATTTAAAATTTTGTCCGTTTCTTCTAAAGTTAAAGTACTGTTTTCAATAGCATTAGAATTGTATACATGTTCAGCGACTTCTGCTTCGGAAATAATTTTAAGCAATTCATCTTTGCCGGCAGCAGCTTGGAAATATCTGGCACGAAGAGCATCAATTTTGTTATAAATGCTTAAAATTTTAACCATATGAAGCCCATTAATTTATTTTTATAATATCATAATTAATACTATTTTGTAAACATAAACGTTAAAATCATTTTTTTTAACATTATTTTAACGTTTTTGATCATAAAACAGTTATTCGTTAAAAAAAATATATAAATTAAATATATATTAATAAAGTTTGTAATAGTATCTGACCAATCAATTCTAGCTATTTTTTCTCGAATAAAACATTTTCCTGGAAATCTTCATGACATAAAACAACATTTTCAAGATTAGCTCTTTTTTGCTGCATAAAAATAGTACTAAAAAGTGGGAGGGATTCTAACCCTCGATGATACAATTGAAGATCAGACACATACGAAGGAAAATGAAATCATCTGCTGGCACTATTCGCTTGCCAAAAGAAGACATGTTAAGGGAGTCAATCTTTTATCCTCGCTCGTTATTAACTTTTCAATACCTATGATAAAAAATTGTTAAAAAGATTTTTAATCTTCTAATTTTATACCCTGTGTTTGATAAAAGTTTAACAGATAATCTCTCATTTCTTGATCTTTTTCGGATTTCTCCAGTGTATTTTGCTCGTCACCTATATGTCTTTTCTCAAGTTCATCTTGGATCATTTTCAGACGTTCAGTATAAGGCGGATGATCATTTACTAAACTGATAAAATTTCCTTCACTATTAAACAGTTGGGGGTATTTTTTTGAGAGTTCTTTATTCAGCTCAACAAAAGTGCTAAACATTCTTTTTCCAGCAAGTAATTCTTCAGGTGTTGAGTTGGTTAATGCAAAGTTATCAGCTCTATACTCTGTATGTTTTATAAAAGCTTTTCTAGTCAAAAATCCTGCATAAGAAGGGATGGCAGCCATTGCAATAGAAGTTGGAGTAGCTGCCCACCATGGCGAACGGGACACAACACAGGATTTTAAATATGGGACAGCGAATGCAGCAACAGTACTAGCAAGAAAGGCTGCTCCGGATGTTAATAAATTATCATTATGATAAATATGTGAAGCTTCATGTTTTAAGTTAAAATTCAATAAATTTGGATCAAGAGAAAAAAAATCATTATCACAATAAATGTTTGCACAAATACTAGTTCCTACATTAGCAGCAGGGTCAAATTTTTCTACTCGATAGATAAAAATATTTTTACTTAAATCTTTAACTTTATCATAAAGATCTGGTAAAAAAAATATTAATGATTGAGTTTCTCCATCTCTTTTACGATTTAAAGTAGGTCCAATAAATTGATAGATTGCACCAAATCCATAAAAAATTGATGGGGTCCATTGAAAATATTTTGACAAATAATAAGACATAATTAACTCCTAATCAAAAATATATATATAAAATCTAAGAAATCCGTTAAAAAAATGATTATTTTCTTCTTATGAAAGAATAAAGTTGCCAAATTGTTGCCGAATTTCAAAGTTTCTTCGATATAAAACTAGATAAATTATACATAATTTAACCTTTAAAATAAATAATTATTTTATTAATCATTAATAGTATAAATATTTAATAACATTTAAAAAATTAATTTATACTTTTCTTGGATTTTGTTGCATAAGACGACCATCCCCAAAAGATCTGGCAATCCCTAAATATTTTTTTAATTTCACTAAAAAATTTTTGAATAAAATTTTTCTTCACAGTATAATTTCTGGCATGAAATGTAAATGCCAGAAACGGCCTCAAAGTTTCGAATATAGCTTATTTTATTTTTGCTAATGCATAAGATGAAAATTTATTTAACGATCAATTAATTATTGTTTAGGCGTATGTGTGGATCAAAAAACTGAAAATCGGAAGAGGAGGGATTCGAACCCCCGTTGCCATCGCTGGCAATTCTGTTTTCAAGACAGACGCAATCAGCCGCTCTACCACTCTTCCAAAAAAGATATATTATATTATATAAAACTTTAAGATAATTACAAGCTAAATTGTTCTAAGAACCTCATATCATTTTCAGTAAACATTCGAATATCATTTATTCCATACATCAGCATAGCAAGTCTTTCTACACCAAGTCCTGCAGCGTATCCGGAATATTTTTCAGGATCGATGCCGCCTGCTTTTAAAACATTAGGATGAATCATTCCCGCTCCAACAACTTCTAGCCAACCTGAATTTTTACAAACTTTGCATCCTTGTCCTGAACAGATAAAACATTTTATATCAGCTTCAACACCAGGTTCTACGAAAGGAAAATAACTAGGTCTGTACCTTGTTTCAACTTTCTTGTTAAACAATTTGAACCAAAATTCATCAAGAGTAGCAAATAGATCGGAAAAAGTTACATGTTCATCTATGTAAAAAAGTTCAATCTGGTGAAAAAAAACATGAGATCTGGATGATATGTTTTCATTTCTAAAACATTTACCGGGAGCTAGACATCTAATAGGAGGTTTAAATTTCTCCATTACTCTTACTTGAATATTGCTGGTATGAGTTCTCAAAAGAAGATCATCTGTAATATAAAACGTATCCTGCATATCTCTAGCAGGATGGTCCTTAGAAAAATTCAACGCTTCAAAATTGTAAAAATCACTTTCCACTTCAGGACCAGTTTCAGTTGAAAATCCCATTGAATTTGCGATATCTATCATTTTATTTAAAACTAAAGATACAGGGTGAGATTTCCCCCAGAAATGCTTTCTTCCCGGAAGAGTAACATCTAGATATTCATTTTGAACTTTGCTGTTTTCTTCTTCTAAGGCAATTCTTTTTATAGAATTTTCCAAATGAGAAGTAATTTCCTGCTTCAGATCGTTGATCAATTTTCCAAGAAGAGGTCTTTCTTCTGAAGTTGCATCTTTTAAAAAAAGCATTAATTCCTGAACAAGACCTTTCTTGCCAAGATATTTAATTTTCAGATTTTCTATTTGTTTAGCATCTTTAGCTATTTTGAATTCATGTAAAAATTTTTCTCTAATATCATTAATTTTTGAATTCAACATAGATTCTTAAACTGTTAATGCTTTTTTTGCTTGAGATGCAATCTCATTAAATGTGTTCAAATCATTTAAAGCCAATTCAGCTAATACTTTTCTATTAACAATGCAATTTGCTTTTTTCATTCCGCAGATCAATCTGCTGTAGCTGATACCATTCATTCTGGCCGCACTGTTGATTCTGATAACCCATAGCTTTTTAAAATCAGCTTTTTTCTTTTTTCTGTGGATATATTTAAAAGATAAAGCTTTCATCACAGCATCTTTTGTTAGACGAACGTGATTTTTTCTATCTCCATAAAATCCTTTAGCTAATTTTAATATGCGTTTTCTTCTTTTTCTTGAAGCAACTGCACATGTAGATCTTGTCATTGTATTATCTCCAATTTATTAAATTTTTAAATAAGTCCCATCAATCTTGAATAAGTTTTTAATTGTCCTTTATCAACCAAAGCCTGTGATCTTAATTTTCTTTTTCTCTTTGATGATTTTTTTGCAAGCAAATGTCTTCTGCCTGGACGGGTTCTTTTCAACTTTCCAGTTCCTGTCTTTTTAAAACGTGCTACCACGCTTTTTTTTGTTTTGATCTTTGTCACTTTTCTCTCCTTATCGTTTTTTGCTCACCGGAGCTAAAACAGTTGATATACTTTTTCCAAATAATTTTGAAGGGGTTTCTACTATTGAAATATCTTTTAAATCCTCAATCAGTCTTTGAACTACTTTCTCTCCTAATTCGGTATGAAGCAGTTCTCTGCCCCTAAAAACACATGTTATTTTTACTTTAAATCCTTTTTCCAAAAACTCTTTCGAATGCTTTTCTTTTGTTAAAAAATCGTGTTCATCAATGTTCGGTTTAAATTTTACTTCTTTAACTTTCACCTGGTGCTGCGCTTTTTTACTCTCTTTTTCCTTTTTCACCTGCTGATATCTGAATTTATTAAAATCAATTATCTTACAAACCGGAGGCTCGGCATTTGCAGCAATTTCCACTAAATCCAAACCTTCTTCTTCAGCAAGAGTCAATGCATCTTTAAGAAGCATTATGCCTAACTGCGTCCCTTCGCTAGAAATAACCCTTATTTTAGCTGCTCGTATCTGTCTATTAATCCTCAAACAAAACCCTAAGTTAAAATTTTATATATATTCTATGCAAAAAATATATCAATCAATCATATGTTTTGCAAAGCATTTTAGTATAAATAATTCAATAATTCTTTAAAAGATAAGATTTTATCTTCTAAAAAAACGCTTATAAAAAATTATATTTATATCCTTCAACTGGGATATAGCTGACTCGAACAGCTGACCTCCACGATGTCAACGTGGCGCTCTAACCAACTGAGCTAATATCCCGCTTTATAATGGTAAAGTTTATTAAAAGAAATTATTTGTCTTCAACAAAAATAATTTTTATCTAAGCCTAAACAAATTTATTTAACAAAAATATAATTTTTAAAATTTTATTCTATGGTAGAATTCTTTAAAAAGTTTAATTTTTATGAAAAATAATTTATATAGGTTCTCCCCTCACCTCAAGATTTCTCATGAATATTGGAAAAATTTTTTGAAAAAAGATCATATAGCTGTCGACGCCACCTGCGGCAATGGTTATGACTCTCTTGTTTTATTAAATATTTTACTCAAACCGTTAAATGGTCATCTGTTCTGTTTTGACATACAAAAAAAAGCAATCGAAAACACTTATGTGCTGCTAAAAGAAAATACTGAACCGCAGTTTTTAGAAAAAATTATTTTTCTTAATGAGTCGCATGAAGATTTTTCAAAATTTATCAAAACTCCAATCAACCTTTTTATATATAATTTAGGATATCTCCCAAAAGGCGATAAAACTCTTACTACCAAAAAAAATTCAACACTTAACAGCATTAAATCTGCAATGCAGCTGCTCGCTGAAGATGGGGCTATCAGCATTATAAGCTATCCAGGCCATAAAGAAGGTGCAGAAGAAGAAAAAGAGCTAATTGATTTTTTTGTTTCGCTGGACAGGACATCTTACAGTGTTTGTTATCACAAGTGGTTAAATAAAGAAAAAGCACCGTCATTTTTTTGGATTGAAAGAAAAATTTCTTTTTAAAATCATTTATATAGTAAGAATTAAATTTTAAAACTTTTTTTGATCAAGTCTAAAATATAAAAGCTGCCGCAGACCAAAATGATCTCATTGTTAATTACTGCAAGATCTTTTGCATCGTTTATGCATGATGGAATGTCCTTTTCTTCCTTGAAATTCTTAAAATTAAGTTTAAGAAAATTATCGCTGATGACTGATGTAGGAGCGGATTTTAAATATTTTGCATTAATTATATGAACAAAATTTGCAAAAGTTATTAAAATTTTTAAACAGCCATATATGTCCTTATCTTTAGAAAACCCTAGAACAACTCTTATTTTTCTCCCTGGAAAGAATTGATCTATCGCTTTTTTTAGCTCGCAAAAGCCGTCAGTATTATGCGCAGCATCAAAAATTACTGTACCCGGCAATAAACTTGTAAAAACTTGAAACCTGGCCTCAGGCCGGGTTAAAATAGCAATTTTCACAGCATTTTCTTTAATTTTGTAAAATTTATTTATTATATCTAGTGACATTTTTACTATTTCATTGTTCTGATCATCAAAAAAGCCATCGATCTTTTCTGCAATATACAATGGGCTTTTTTCTTCTTTTGCCTTTTTAACAATCGGCATCAAATTGGCTTTTGATCCAATAACAACAGGGATGCCGGATTTGATGATCTGGGCTTTTTCTAAAGCAATACTGTCTAAAGAGTTACCCAACAGGCCGGTATGGTCCAAACTGATAGAAGTAATGATGGATAAGATCGGCTTAATTATATTTGTAGCGTCATATCTTCCGCCAAGACCTACCTCTATAACAGCAAAATCGACTTTTTCATTTGCAAAATATATAAAAGATAAAAGAGTGGTTATCTCAAAAAAATTTAAGTGAATATTTAGTTTTTTTTGAACGGCTGAAATTTCTTTTAAAATTCTATAAGCTTCTTCAAGAGATATTTTTTTTTCGTCCACTACAATTCTTTCAGAATAACAAGATATGTGAGGTGAAGTAAATAAAGCGGTTTTATATCCTGAAATAGTTAGGGCTTTTGCAATTTTTGTTGTCACTGATCCTTTTCCATTTGTCCCAGCTACGTGGATGCTTTTAAATTTTTCATGCGGGCTATCGAAATATTTACTTATCTGCAGGATATTATCTAATGATAATTTTTGGGTGCTGCTGCAAATGTTATCAGGCAGCAATGAATAGATTTTTTTTAAAATGACGTCATTCATACTTTACTATTTCAAAATTAATAGATTTACCTTGAAATAAGTTTATTAAATCTCTGCTCATCGATCCAAGAGCATCCAAGGGTAATATAAGGTTTTATGTCACCATGAAAATCTGAACCGCCGGAGACTAACCAATTCTTGTTTTCTGCAATCCTCAGCCAGATATTGACCTGGGAAAGAGTTAATCTGGCATAAAAAGCTTCCAGGCCGTCAAAAGGCAACGTGAGTAATTTTTTTAAGACCTTGCTGCTTTTTATTATGCAGGGATGAGCGATAAAAGCTTTTCCATTTGCTTTATGGATTTCATCAATTACCGTTTGAGAAGGAAACTTGAATTTACTTACATAGCAAGGACCTTCATCCTTAAGTAAATTATCAAAGGCATCTTGAATATTTTTAACATATTTCTTTTCAACCATCAATTGAGCCATATGCGCCCGGCCGACAGTTGAGTTTGAAATTTTCTTTCTGTGTGCAAACTCATAAAGTTCATTTTCGGAAATATCAACTTTATTTTCTTTTAGTTTTCTTAAAATTTCAATATTTCTAAGCCGTCTTTTATCCTGCACTTCCTTTAAAAATTGTTTCAGACTAGGAGAGTCCAGATCAAAATCATAACCTAAAATATCAACACTTGCATCAAACAGCTCGGATGAAATTTCTACACCCGGGATTAATCTGATATTTAATTTTCTGGAAAGCTCGAAAAGTTCTGAAGAATATTCTTCAATGGTATCATGATCTGTAATAGAAACTACCGAGATATTTTTTTCTTTCGCTAAAAACAAAATTTCCTCAGGCGAACAAGTTCCGTCTGAAAAATAACTATGTATATGCAAATCTGCTTTAAATTCGTTTGTCAGCATTTTATAATTTTTATCTCTTCTTCCAATAAAATGTTCTTTTCTTTTTTAACAACACCTTTTATATCAGATATTAATTTAATAACATCTTGAGCTGTTGCATTATTTGCATTTATAATAAAGTTTGCATGAAGCGAAGAAACCCGAGCTCCGCCTACCGAATAATTTTTTAATCCGCACTCTTCTATCAGTCTGCCTGCAGAATATCCCTTTGGGTTTTTAAAAACACAGCCCGCATTTTTTTCATTCATGGGTTGCGTTCTTATTTTTTTTTGCAGCATTTCTGATTGCTTTTCTTTTACATTGTTATCATTTTGTAGTTCAAATTGGGCGCTTAATATAACTGATCGGGTTTTTTGAAAACTTGAAAAACGATATGCGAACTCAATGTTTTTTTTATCGATTACCTGAACCTTTCCAAACTCGTCTAAAACCACAACTTTTTTTAAAACATCAGAAACTGATCGATCAAATGATGATGCATTCATATAAACTGCCCCGCCGACAGAACCTGGAATGCCCAAAGCGAACTCAAGACCTGATAAATTCAAGGAAGCTGTTTTTAGACCTAAATTTGGAAAGCTGTAACCGCCACCGACAAAAACATTATTTTTAGAAATTTTAAAAAAACTGATATTATTTTGAATCACTATTCCATTAAAACCGTCATCGTCAAACAGAATATTGGATCCCTTTCCCAGGATAAAAAACTTTAAATTACTCTCATTGGCAAATTTTAAGGCTTCTTTCATTTCATCAAAAGTCTGCGGAGCAAAAAAATATTTTGCGCAACCGCCGATCTTGAAAGTCGTTAATTCTTTTAATGTTCTATTTTTTAGCAAGTTCATTTTTTTTATAGACAGAATCTAAAATTGCATTGACAAAACTAACACTATGATAATTAGCAAATTTTTTAGTTAATCTGATCGCTTCGGAAATCGCTACTTTGGGGGGGATGCTCTCATCATAGATCATTTCATATAATCCCAAGCGTAAAATGCAAAGCTCAACTTTGGAAATTCGATCGATCTCATAAGAATTTGCAGCATTTTTTATATCCGTATCAAGCAGGTCTAGATTTGCCTGTATTTTTTTCACATAATCAATAGCTGATAAAATATTTTTTTTTGAAGTTTTGATTTGCTCCATCATCAAATCAACAATACCATCATCTTCAGGAGAAAAAATAGTTGAATAAAGAATCTGCAAAACAATTTCTCTAAACTTTTGCCTAGCTATGCTCATTTTTTAACCTTTTTTACAAATATATCAAAGATCATACAAAAAATCTTTATAAAAAAAAATTTACTATTTTTAATAAAGTTGGTTCTTGCTATAAAAAAAACGGCTGGTTGCGCAAAATCTAATTTTTAGTTGAATATTAATACCTATAAATTTTAAAAATATATTTACAAGGTAAAAAATATGTTAGGTATTTTTTTAGATACAGAAACCAACGGTCTTAATTCCAAACATAACAGAATCATAGAAATAGCATATAAAATAATCGATTTGTTATCAGGTGATGAACTGGATAGTTACAGCACAATTGTAGCCCAGCCGGAATCTGTTTGGGAAATGAGTAATTTAAAAAGCCTGGAAGTAAACGGATTCACTTATGAAGAAGTGAAAAGAGGAAAAGAAGAAAAAGTTGTTGCCGCAGAAATTATTCATTCCTATAAAAAAAACAATATACAAAAGGACAATTCTGTGTTCATTTGCCAGAATCCTTCTTTTGACAGATGTTTTTTTTCTCAACTGATCGATTCCGACATGCAGGACTTATTAAATTGGCCTTATCACTGGCTTGACTTTTCGTCAATGTACTGGGCCCTGTCTTTAAAAAAAGCAGCAAATAATCATGAGTTTTTTCCTTGGGAAACAGGTTTCTCAAAAGACAAAATTGCCTTAACCCAAAACTTACCAAAAGAAGCTTCGCCCCACAGGGCTATGAATGGCGTTAAACATTTAATTTTATGCTATAAAAGTGTTGTTGGTTTTCCTTTTTTGAATAAAAAATAATTTGTTGATTATATTTGATCTTATATTATATTTTTGGCATTATTTTTTGTAAAAGCTAGGTACTCAACAGATAATTATGAGCTATTTATTTTTCACAACTCATATTTTTGAAATATTAATTATTGCAATTTCTTTAAATTATTTGCTTTCTTTCTTTTGGAATACAAAGTCAATGGACCTGGTTTGGGGGGTCTTGGCTTTCATTTTTGTTTTTGTGATTATCACTTATCTGAATCTTCCAGTTATTCATAAAATAATGATACAGCTTGGCAGTATCGCTGTTTTCGCCTTTTTGGTTATTTTTCAGCCCGAGCTTAGGGTTGCTCTATCAAGATTAAGTTTAAAAGGAAAAAATTTTAAAGAAATTACCGAATTAGATAAGTTTTTAGACCATCTTGCAAACTCTACCTTTCGTTTGGCCGAAAAAAGAATTGGAGCTTTGATTGCACTGGAAAATGAAGATTCTCTAGAAGATTACGCTCAAAAAGGTGTTAGATTAAATGCCGTTTTTTCATCTGAACTGTTAGAAACAATATTTGCAACAACAACACCATTGCATGACGGAGCGGTAATAATAAGGGAAAAAACCATTCTGTCCGCTGCCTGCATTCTACCTTTAATAGAAGATATGACCCAGCAGCTGACAAAATCCATGGGGACAAGACATAGAGCTTCTCTCGGCCTTTCTAATCAAACGGATGCGCTTGTAATTGTAGTATCGGAAGAGACAGGCAGAGTTTCGATTGCAAGGGATGGAATCATGACTGGCGGGATAAAAATTGATCGATTTAAGGGAATTATAAGAAGTATTTTTAATCCTCCAAATAAGATACCATTTCAAAAAAAATATAATTTTCGCGATTGGTTAAAAAAATGATAAGTTTGTTAAGAAAAATATTTGTAGAGAACTGGCAGAGAAAATTACTCTCGACAATTTTAGCTTTTATTATATGGTTTTTTGTTTATAACTCATTATCAACAACCAGAACAATTTCACATGTACCTATCAGGGTTATAAACTTACCTTTTGAAAAAACCATTAAAGGAATTCAAAGCGACGGAACTTTGGAAGAGACCTTAGATTTGACGATCAGCGGAATTAATAATGTCATTGATAAGATCACAAATAAGGACCTTGAAATTGTTATAGATCTTAAAGATGCCAATGATGGGATGTTTGAGATTGTAGTAACAAAAGACAATCTCTTTTCAAAAAATCCTAATTTAAATATTGAAAGGTCCATTAAAAAGCTTGAATCTCAAAAACTGATTATTAACATCTCAAAGTTAATGAAAGAAAAAATACCTGTATTAATTTCAGAACCAATCGGAGATTCTCCAAAAAGTTATCAATATGTAGATATCTGGCCATATAAATTGTATATAACCGTTAGCGGACCGGAAGAAATTGTTAAAGAATTAAAATTAAGAGGCTTAAAACTTACATTTAATCTAAGCAACATTTCCGAAAAAGAACTTGATGCTATTGATTCTATTAAAAAAAGAGGAACTAGAGATGTAGTTACTTATTATGTTCCTAATTCCTGGAAAAAAATTTCCATTCCAAAGCTCTCTTCGTCATTATTGGAGATAGATGATCCAAATGCCAAAACGCTTCGAATTGATTTTATCAAAAAAGATTTCATTCCGATTAACTATTCAATACCTGTAGAACTATTTTTCCCTCCAAGAACCCTGGACAAACTGAACCCCAAAACGATAACAATCGCGACCAACGAATTTATAAAAAAAGTTAATGGTCTGTATATGATCAACATTCCATTATATGGATTAGGCGGAAGTCAGGCATTCATGGATTCAATAAAAGATAGAATTCATATTGTTATTCTCGTAGAAAGCAAAGAAGAAAGAGATTTCTTAAAATGGCACACCCAAGCCGTTGTGCCCAATCAGTTAGAAAAATCATTTATTAAAAAAATCCTATCTGAAGAAAATGATTCCGGGCAGCCCGAGTTCGATTATTTGATGCCGGAAGAATATATAAGCTATAGATGGAGAAATTACATGAAAAAATTCAGGTTATGGCAATCTCCTAATCAACCCTTATACTTAAAAATAACTCTTGAGAACAACCAGGTAGTTATAGTTCCCTACTAATGACTGAAATAGTTTTAACAAAGTTTCATATTACAAAATTCGGCGGGCTTGAAAAGCATTCTTTTTTCATAATAAAATCGCTCATTGATAAAGGCTTCAAAATAACGATTTTAACTACAAAAATATCTGACGATTTTAAAAACCATGATCTTAAGGTTGTTATTTTAAAAAATCACAAAATATTTAACTTTCTGAAACTAAAAATTTTTGATCTGTTATGTAAAAAATGGATAAAGAAAAATAATCCTAAAATTATTTTGTCTTTTGACAGAAGCTCAAATTATACTCACATTCGATTAGGAATAGGCCTGCATTTAACTTTTCTAAAGCAAAAAAAATTCTTCGAAAGCAAATTTAAATTGTTTATGAACAGATTCAATCCCGGCAATGCAATAAATCTAAGCATCGAAAAATCCGGCTTCCATCAAAAAAATCTGAAAAAAATTATTGTTAATTCCTATATGGTCAAGGATGAATTAATCAATAACTACAAGATTCTGGATAGTAAAATCGAAGTTATTCACAACGGAGTCGAGTTTGATGAATTGAAAGCTGACTTTGACATATGGGATGTAAAAAAACCGCTTCTTTTAGAAAAACACCACTTAAACCCTGATAACTTTCATTTTCTTTTTATCGGCAACGATTATAAAAGAAAGGGATTGATCCCTCTTTTAAATGCCTTATCTTTATTAAAAAATGAAAAATTTCACCTAAGTGTGATCGGAAAAGACAAAAAAATAGTTAAATATAAAAGATTGTCAAAATCCCTGGGCCTTGAAAAACAAGTAAGTTTTTTTGGCAAACAGGATTCTGTTCGCGATTTTTATCAGATAGCAGACGCTTTAGTTCTCCCTTCGTTTTACGATCCTTTCTCGAATGTTGCAATTGAAGCTCTGGCGATGGGCGTTTTTGTTATTACATCTGAATTTAATGGTGCAAAAGAAATCTTAAATGCTCAAAATGGAAAAGTCACAGATATAATGAATCTGGCTATCTTTAGTAATGAACTAAAAAATGCTATGAAAACTAAAAAAAGCAAGGATCGGGCTATAAAGATCCGTGATAGCATAAAAGATTTAACTATTGAAAAACAAATCGATAAGTTAATACAAACAATCAGTGTTTAAAAAATGTTAAAACAAAGACTTGAATATTATCTTATAAGAATTCTGACACTTCCTCTGATATTCTTGTCTTTTAATGCGATCCATAAAATTGGAAAAATAATTGGATTTCTGGCTTATTATACAATGCAAAATTACAGAAAAAAAACTCTTAGCAATTTAGCATTGGCAACCGATCTTAAATTAACTAATAAGGAAATAAAAAAAATTGCTATCGGTTCTTTTCAGAACTTGGCAATAAACATTCTAGAATATCCTAAATTATATGCAAAAAAAAATCTTAGTAAAATCATTGAGTGCGAAAATCCCAAAGTTGCTGAAGAAATCTACAATCAAAAAAAAGGAATCATATTTTTTTGCGCCCATCAATCCAATTGGGAAGTATTATTTTTAGACGGAACTTCGAGAATGCAGGGAATTGCAATTGGAAGACCAATAAAAAATAAATTTTTATATAAGTGGGTTATTCAGATTAGAGAAAAATTCGGAGGAAAGATAATAACTCCTAAAAACGCTTTAAGGGAAGGTTTAAAAAATCTTAAAAAAGGAACTTTCTTAGGTATAGTCGGCGATCAGGGAATGCCGGAGAGCAATTATTATCACCCTTTTTTCGGAAGAAGGGCCTGGACATCTACTGCGCCTGCATTATTATCCTATAAGACCAATTCCCCAATAATTTTTGCTACCACCAGAAGAGAAAGAGGAAAGTATATAATCCATTATTCAGATCCAATCTACCCAAATATGAATGAAAGCCCGGATGTAGAAGTAAAAAGACTAATGAATGAAATATTGACTTTGCTGCAGAAAAGCATAAAGCAAAGACCCTCAGAATGGCTGTGGCAGCACAACCGCTGGAAACAACAGACACCAAAAATTTTATATAAGAGATTCAGACATGACTGTATCTGTATTATTTTGCCAAAGGAAAAAAATGAATTTGAGAAAATCATTAAACACCTTTCTGTCTTAAAAACAATTTATTCAAGAGATTTTATATCTATCTTATGTCCAAAGGAATTTGAAAATCACTCCTTGATCGACTGCGATGAGATCATCTATTACAAAAATTATAAAGAAGCTTTATTAAATGATTACAGGTTTAAACTGGTATATAATTTCACTCCCTTCAAAAAGATAGATAAGCATTATTTAAGTTTAAGTGCTTTTGAAGTACTTAGCATAGCCAAACTAAAAACAATTGCTTCTAGTAAAATTCCAGCACAAGATTTAAATGACCTGCCCAAAGTATTTGAAGCAGCCATCTGCAGAAAATCTTTGAACCAGCCTTCATGATAAAAATAATTTTAAATTATTCTAAAGAAATTATTATAATGTTTAAGATTAAAGATTATTCGTTCAAATAAAAAAATTATTATTACTTTTCTTCTCTAAGTCCATAAATTAATTAAACAAACCACAACAACATTAATTTTATATTTATTATTATTATAAAATGTATTATAATTATAAGTTATAATTTAAACATTAATGGTAATAAAATGACAATATCAGCAATTAATAATAAAAATTATTTAATAACTCCTATAACTGATAACCTATCGCTTCTTCCCTCTGCTCTTTCCACCAAACAAAAAATACTAAAATATTCCATTTATTTTTTTACTTGCGGTCTTGCCTATATTTTATATGAAACTGCAAAACTATTACAAAAAAGTTTATTTAGCATATTGCCAGGCAGAAAGTTAAAAATAAATCCTGAGTCAAAATTATCCAAAAAAGAGCGCGAAAACATTAGTAAATATAAGACGCTAGGACTTAATACTTTAAATTTCATAAGCGGCAGAGCAAAAAAAAAATCAAAACTATCATTTGGAATAGAAAGCTCAACTTTCAAACAAGCAAAAAATGAAGGCAAATCTTTAATACTACCAATAATAACTAAAGGATTATTTAGAGATCATATAATATTTTTAGGAATAAATTTTAAAAAAAGACAAATGGTCTTTTTCGATCCTAAAGGTCAAACCATAAGTGATTTAAAGAATAGAAAAATATCTTATCCAACTACCTGTGATACTATCAGTGAATCTTGGAGTAAAATTTATGGAATATTATCGGATATGGCAGTTAATAGTGATATTCAAGATAAAAGTCTTAATGGTTGGAAATTACTTCAAAATACTAGAGAAATACAAAAAGACAGTTATAATTGCGGTGTACATTTTTATAATGCCTGTGAAATTTTTGAATCTGGAGCAGATCCTGAAAAAATCTTTGAAGATAACTCTGTATTAGATACCAGAGAAAAGATCTCAGATAAAAGAGAAGACATAATTACTGCCATGGAATCAACACAATCAGGTGAACCCGAAATGTTAGATGAACCAGCTTTGTTAGAGAATTTTGATGAGTGGAATATCTGAAACTGAATACATTAGTTTCTGAGATTAATAATTTATTTTTTTTCACAAATTTCTTATTATATAACATATGCCTAAAGATAGATATTATACCAATCAGGATCTTAAGAAAAATTCTCGGATTTCAGTAGATGGCAGCGAAGCTGTACATATCCGAACCATTATGCGAAAAAATATTGATGATCTGATCGAAGTGATTAATGGAAGCGGTAATTTGGCTATAGCCAGAATAACTGATATAAAAAAAGATGCTGTAAAAGCATCCATAGAAAATGTTTTTTTCGAGGAAAGAAAAAAACAGAAAATAGTTCTCATACAAGCTCTACTAAGATCTCAAAAACTGGAATTGATTTTAGAGAAGTGCACCGAACTTGGCTGCTCTGAATTTTGGTTTTTTAATTCAAAAAATTCAGATGAAATAAATCTTTCTCAAAACAAATTAGATAGAATGAATTTAATATTGATATCTGCAATAAAACAATGCGGAAGCCTATATCTGCCTACTATAAAGGTTTTTGATTCACTAAATGAAATCGAAAATACAGATGGCATTTTTTATTACGGCGATGTGGATGCAAACGCCAAAAGATTGATCAATCAATATGAAAAAACTGATAAAGACATATTTATTATTATTGGCCCTGAAAAAGGTTTCTCAAAAGAAGATGTAAATTATATAAAACAGAATTTAAAAGCTATAGCCGTTAAGTTAAATGGTAATATTTTAAGAGCGGAAACCGCTGCCATAGCATCTGTTAATCTAATTTCCAATCTGATTAACTCTTGAAAACAAGAGCTTTTTTAGGATCAAGCCAAATAAGCTCATCGTCAATTAAAATATCAATAGCATGCTTTGCACCGACAATTATCGGCAAATTAAGATTTTGAGCCATCGAGATCGCACTTTTTTCTGAAGAGTCATCAGCCATTCTATTTTGGAGGATTACTCCCTTTGCCGCTTTAAATAAAGGAAGATATCTAACATCACATTTTGAAATAACCAGTATTTTGTTTTTGGCTTTTTCCAGACTATCTCCATTTAAGCTCATTATAATAGCAATTTTACCTTCAGTTTTATCTCCGAATCCGCTCTTACCTCTGACCAAAATATTTCCTATACTTTCAACTAACATTAAGTTTGTAATTCCTCTTTTATCAAAAGGAAATGAGGAAACTATAACAACAAAATCACCAAAACTTATGATATCATTTTCCATTGCGAATCTGCTCATTATATCAAATGCCTGTCTTTCGTTTTCCCAATTTTTTGAAAAAATAGGAATTACACCCCAGAAAAATGAGAGCTGATGATATTTTTTTTCACTTTTGGTCAAAGCTATTATTGGAAACTTAGGTCTTAATCTTGTTAGCATTCGAGTTGTAAAGCCGGTTCTAGTTATTGCAAAAATTGTTTTTGCTCCGGAACTATAGGCTGTTTTTACAGCGGCAACAGCCACCGATGAAGAAACATCTTCATATTCAACATGCGCTTCTTTATAAAAAAAACCTTTATAATCAAAATCATCTTCAGTCTGCTTAATTATTTCCTTCATTTGCATAACAGTTTCGATAGGATATTTTCCAGACGCTGTTTCTCCTGATAGCATTACACAAGATGCGCTTTCATAAATAGCATTTGCTACATCCGATACTTCTGCTCTTGTCGGCCTTGGATTATTGATCATTGACTCTAGCATCTGAGTAGCGATTACCACCGGTTTTGAGGCTTCATAGCATTTGACTACCATTGACTTTTGAAGTTTGGGTACTAAAGAAAGGTCAACATCAACACCTAAATCCCCTCTTGCTACCATGATTCCATCAGCAACTTCGACAATCTCGTCAAAATTTTCAATACCCTCGCTGCTTTCAATTTTCGCAATTACAAGAATATCGCTTTTTTGATTCTTTTCTAAAATTTTTTTTATTTCCAATACATGTTCTGCAGACCTGACAAAAGAAGCTGCTACGATATCAATATCATTTTCGCATCCAAAATTCAAATCTTCAATATCCTGCAAAGTTACTGCAGGCAAAGGAAGCTTCACACCGGGAATATTTACATTTTTTCTATTTTTTAAAATTCCATTATTTTGGATTTCAACAATTGCATAATCCTTATGGACTTCGACAACACTTCCAATTAAGTATCCATCATCGAAAAGCATTTTCTGTGAAGGTTTTAATACTTTTATTACATCAAATGGAGTAATCGGCACATCGTATTCATCAATAGGATTGCTTTGGATGAGCTTGATTCTTTGTTTTGCCTGAATATTCAAAATATCATTTTTCAGTTTGCCGATTCGAATTTCAGGACCTTTTGTATCCAAAAGGATTGCAAGCGGTTTTTTTGTTTCTTCTCTCGCTTCCTTTAAATATTTTATAGTTATAAGATGCTCTTCTTTAGTTCCATGAGAAAAATTTATTCTTGCAACATTCATTCCTGAATTGATCAATTTTAAAATCATTTCTTTTGATTTTGTTGCAGGACCGATAGTACAAATAATTTTAGTATGTATGTTCATAAATTTTTTAATTTTTTGTTTATTCTCAAAAAGATATACTATTCTATATATTAAATACTTACTTTACAATTATAAGAAAATTGAATAATCGTCAAATTGTTTTAAAAAAGGTTAAAGTACATAACCTTAAAAATGTTGATCTAACCTTAAATCCATACGAATTAATAGTATTCACGGGGGTTTCGGGATCGGGAAAGTCGTCTTTAGCATTTGACACAATTTTTTTGGAAGGTCAAAGAAGATATATCGAAACACTGCCCTCTTCCTTAAAAAGATTTGTCGAGGAGACAAGCAAACCCGATGCTGAAGTCATCCAGGGACTTTCACCTACTATAGCGATCGAACAAAAAACTGTTTTGAAAACGCCCAGGTCTACTGTCGGTACTATAACAGGGATTTATGATTACTTGAGAGTATTATATTCAAAAATAGGAATACCTCATTGTCCTATCAGTAATGAAATCGTCAAACCTCAAAGCAGAGAAAAAATATTATCTTCTATTGAAAACTTATATATGGACAAAAAAATTATTATTTTGAGTCCCTACATAAAAAACAAAAAAAGTTCTCTCAAAGATGAGCTTTCCGAGATTCAAAAAAAAGGATTCACAAAAATAAGGGTCGATCAAAAAATCTATGATCTTTCCGAAAATCAGGCATTTGATCCAAAAAAAGAGCATGATCTGGAAATAGTCGTCGACCGGATCAAAACAGACAAAAATGATTCTTCCCGATTAAATGAAGCCATTGCTTTAGCAATGGACCTGTCAAAAGGAACGTTAATAATTTTAGACCCCGACAACGGCGAGGAAAAACTTTTTTCTGAATATGCTTTCAGTCCCAAGTCAGGTCTTTCCTACAATGCATTGAAACCGCAGGATTTTTCATTCAATCATCCCGATGGGATGTGTAAAAAATGTCAGGGATTGGCTTATGTGTATGAGTTTGATCTTGAAAAAATCATAAATTCGGATCTGAGCATCTCAGAAGATTGCTGCTCTATAGCAGGACATTATAATACCGTGAGGTATAAAAACATTTACGATAATTTAGCCAAAATCTATAAATTTTCAACCAAAACACCTTGGAAAAACCTCCCGGATAAAGCTAAGAAAGTTTTTTTATACGGCACCGATGAAAAATGGCTGAAAATGAAATTTGTCCATCCCAAAAAAAACAGCAGCTGGGTGGAATTCGTCTCATGGAAAGGGGTTATCAATGAGGCTCATAAAAGATTGAATATTGCAACTAGCGATATTTATAGAAAGCACATGCAGGCATTAATGACAAAAATGCTTTGCGATAACTGTAAGGGAGCCAGGATCAATCCATACCCCGCCAATACTACGATAAATGATAAAAAAATCCAGGAAGTTTCAGCCTTAACTATTGTTGAAGCCCTAGATTTTTTTAAAAATCTAAAATTAACCTCGGATGAAAATTTTATTTCAAAAGATCTGGTTTTTGAAATAACAAAAAAATTAAATTTTCTGATTAATGTCGGTTTGCATTATCTGACGATCGATCGAATGTCTCCAACGCTTAGCGGCGGCGAATCACAAAGGGTCAGACTAGCCGCTCAAATAGGATCAAATCTTAGCGGCACGACATATGTTTTAGATGAACCTTCTATCGGGCTGCATCCATTTGATCACAACAAATTAATTGCCACTTTAATTGCTTTGAAAAATGCAAAAAACACCGTAATTGTAGTTGAACATGACAAAGATACTATTCTTGCAGCCGACACCATCGTGGACATTGGACCGAAAGCTGGAAAAGAAGGCGGCGAAATCATTGCTGTTGGAAAAGTTGAGGACATAATAAAAGCTAAAAATTCCTTAACCGGCCAGTATTTATCATATAAAAGAAAAATTCCCGATTACCCAAAAAGAAAAATCTCATCTGATGATAAAATTACATTAACAAAATGCCGTCACAACAATCTAAAAAATATAGATCTATCGATTTATTTAAACACTTTGACCTGCATCACAGGAGTTTCCGGTTCAGGGAAATCTTCTCTTATCTCAGACACCTTATTTCCTGCAATTTCTAATTTTTTAACCAAAACCAGCCAAGATTGCGGTGAATATGAAAAAATACTGGGAATAGAAAAAGTTGATAAAATCATTTTTGTTGACCAATCTCCTATCGGCCGAACTATAAGATCTAATCCAGCAACCTACACTAAACTTTTCGATGATATAAGAGAATTATTTTCAACTTTACCCGAGAGCAAAATGAAGGGATTTTTACCATCCCATTTTTCTTTTAATGTTAAAGAAGGGACCTGCTCATATTGCAAGGGGCTCGGTTTTGTTAAAATAGATATGGACTTCATGGAAGATGCCTCAAGCACATGCATGCAATGTCATGGAAAAAGATTTTCGCCGGAAATTTTATCAATTTATTACAAAGACAAAAATATCTTTGATGTTTTAGAGATGGACATCAATGAGGCTTCTTCTTTTTTTGAAGCCATCCCTCATATCAAGCATAAGCTCGATCTCTTAAATGCAGTAGGTCTTGGATATCTGCCGATTGGACAAAGCGCTACTACCTTATCGGGTGGAGAAGCTCAAAGGATTAAGCTGGCCAAAGAATTAATCAGACCAACCAAAGGCCACACAGTTTATATATTGGACGAGCCAACTACCGGATTACATTTTTATGACATTGAAAAGCTGATTCAGATCCTGCAAAAACTAGTTGATCAGAACAACACGGTAATTATCGTTGAGCACAATATGGATCTGGTTAAAACAGCTGATTGGGTCATTGATCTGGGGCCTAAAGGCGGAAAAGAAGGCGGTGAAATTCTATTCCAGGGAAGAGTAGAGGAAATAATAAAAACGGGAAACAATACAGGTCTTGCTTTAAAAAAAGCCATGGTCGAAGAGAAATTAAAATCAAAACCTTCCCCAAAATCAAAAGATTTGCTTAAAAATTTAATTATTCGAAATGCCACACAGAACAATTTAAAAAACATATCAGCTGAAATTCCGCATGGTAAAATGACAATTTTCACAGGCCCATCCGGCTCCGGAAAAACTTCTCTTGCTTTTGATACCATATATCAGGAAGGTCAAATCAGATATATGGAATCATTAGACACTTTCTCAAGACAGTTCCTAACAAAAGCCCAAAGACCTTCCGTTGAAAAAATTGAAAATATTTTTCCCCCAATCTCGATAGAACAAAAAGCGCATCTGCTTAACCCAAGATCTACTGTTGGAACAATTACAGAAATTTTTGATTACTTAAGAATTATATATTCACATATAGGAGAAGCTTACTGTCCTCAGACAAATGAAAGAATAAAAAACATTAGTCCGGAATATATCCTTGATAACATTTTATCGCTCAAAGAAGACGAGAAAATACAGGTTTTAGCTCCAATAGAATTAAAATCAAATGATAATTTCAGCGAATTAAAAACAAGATTGACAAAACTTGGTTTTCTAAGAATCCGATTGAACAAAAACTATTATAATTTAGATGAAGAAATTACTTTTGATTCGAGCATAAAAAATGAGATTTTCCTAGTTGTTGACAGGCTTAAAGTATCAAAAAACATAAAACCAAGACTTCTTGAAGCTATTAATATTGCAAAAAAATTCTCAGATGGAAAAATTGTAATTGCAAAAGAAAAAGAAGATCTCTTTTTCAATCTATCTTTCTCCTCTGAAAAAAGCGGCATACCTTATCCTGCAATTACAACCCAGACCTTCTCGTTTAATTCAGAAAAAGGAATGTGTTTGGAATGCCAGGGACTTGGTTATTTATATGGAACTGATTTACTGTCCAAGATCGAAGCTAAAAATGCTACTATTATAGATGTTTTTTACATTTTTTTTAATGATGATGAAATCGAATTTCTTCGAAGTTATTTTAAAAACATCAAAATCGATATTGATGAAAAAATTAAATATTTATCTGAAGAAACCCTTGGAATTCTGTTAAACGGCTCCAAGATAAGCTATAAGGTAAAAAAAGCCTCTTACAGATGGAGGGGCTTAAATGAAACAATCGCAGAACTTGCAAAACACTCAACTAGACAAATAAAAGAATATTTAATTCCTTTAATGGATCAGAGAATATGTCCGGCCTGCAACGGGAAAAGATTAAACCCATTGGCAAGAAATGTAAAAATCAATAATTTGTCCATTACAGATTTTTGTTCTCTTTCTATTGAAAGTGCTTATAAGTTTATAGATTCGATCAAGCTCGATGAAAGTAACAAAAAAATTCTTTTAGACACTTTAAATCATATAAAACTCTCTCTTGGTTTTTTAATTGAAATAGGTCTTGATTATATCTCTTTAGATAGAGCAGCGCCTACTCTTAGCGGTGGCGAAATGCAAAGAATCAGACTGGCCAAACAGTTAGGATCGTATCTAAGCTCCTGCATATATATTCTGGATGAACCGACAGTAGGTCTTCATCCGCATAATACCTACCTGCTTGCAAGAGCTTTAAATAAATTAAAAGAACTTGGAAACACCTTGATTGTAGTCGAACATGATGAAATGATAATAAAGCAGGCGGATTATATTCTTGATTTCGGACCCAAAGCCGGAGTTCACGGCGGTCAGATATTAGCCAGAGGAAGTTATGATGAGATTATAAGCAATCCTGATTCTTTGACCGGTCAATATCTAAGCAGGAAAAAAAGCATAGATATCCCCAAAAAAAGAAGAAACATCTCAGAGAGACCTTTAAAAATCATAAATGCAAATCTTCATAATTTAAAAAATATCAATGTTGAAATACCGATAAACGCAATCACTTGCATAACCGGAGTCTCCGGCAGCGGAAAATCCACCTTAGCATCGGAAATCATTAAAGAAGCCGCGTCCTCTGCAATGAAAAAAAGATTAGATTCAATTGAGCTTGATCATGCAAAAGTAACAGGACTTAAAAATTTCGATTCATTAATTACGCTTGATCAAAGCCCAATAGGTCAAACAATCAGGGCGGATGTTGGTACTTATTCAGAAGCTATGCCACTGATCAGAGCCTTATATGCGGATCTATTACTAGCAAAGACAAAAGGGTTAAAACCAAGACATTTCAGTTACAATCATATATCAGGAATGTGTAAAACCTGTTTTGGCATAGGTCATAAAAAAATCAATCTTCAATATCTTCCTCCTCTTAGCATTATATGCGAAGCCTGCCATGGATATAGGTTAAATCCGATCTCACTTGAAGTCACCTATAAAAACAAGCACATAGGTCATATACTGGATTTAACTATCGATGAAGCAATATTATTTTTTGAACCTTTTCCAAAAATCTTAAAAAAACTAAATGTTTTAAAAGATGTCGGATTAAATTATTTAAAACTTGGCCAAGAGTTGAATACTTTGTCCGGAGGAGAAGCTCAAAGATTAAAACTGGCTAAGGAATTATCAAAAAGAAGGTCTAACAGAACATTGTATATATTTGATGAGCCTACTGTCGGACTGCATTTTATCGACATTGAAAACTTACTTAAAATATTCCATGCATTGGCTGACAAAAACAATACGCTTATCATCATTGAACACAATCTGGATGTCATCGCAAATGCAGATTATATAATTGATATTGGTCCTGATGCAGGAGAAAAAGGCGGAAAAATAGTTGCTGCCGGATCGCCTGAAGAAATTATAAAAAACAAAATTTCCTACACTGCGAGATACTTAAAACCTCATTTATCTTTAAAATAATTTATTTATTACTGTCGATTTATTAGAATTGCATGAAACTGCTTTTGAAAATTTAACCATTGAAATTATATCCGGTAAATCAAGCAAAAAAAGATAAGTTTTTTTTAAAGAATCCATTTCGTTGGAAACTGTTTGTGCTTCATCATAGCTGTAAAAGGTTCATAAGTATCTATAAGCAGTGTTTTACTGGCTAATTCTAAGTTCTGAAATACAAAACTCAAAAGTTTACATTTTTCATCAACTTCGAATCCTCAAATAATACTCGCACTTTAGAAACCAATTTTAGTACCATATTAAAGGTAAGACTTAATTTGATATTTGTGTTCTAAGTTTAGTTCAGCAGTCTTTTCACGCAGCAAAGATGAGCATATGCGAAGTGGCTAAAAAAATAAAAGGACAAAAAATATCATGCCAATAATAAATCTAGCTAAAGGTGATAAAATACAACTTCCTTCCGTCATTGAAATAAACGGAAAAACTCATAAATTAATTTCTTATGATTCTCCAAAAACCAAGCAATTTATAGGCATATATTGCATTTTTAATGATTTGTCTAAAATTCGAAATTCCATCAAAAATCACATTCAAAACCCTTCTCATGAGTTCGAACATTTTCATGCGTTGACTATCCTTTATCGAAAATGCTGGAACGACTCGGGGTTTCGTTATTTCAAATTAGAAATAGAACGTGATCTAAAAGAAGCTTCAAAAACTCTTTTAGATTTTCACAACTTTCTAATAAGGGTGGGAAATACATATATAGCTCATCCTAATAAAACAGACTACGATCAATGCTCCTTGCTTTTAATTATGGATGATCAAAAAGCAATCGGTGTAAGCCCAAATAGAATGACATTAGAAAATCTTAGCCCACGCGATTATCAGGTTTGGTTAGATCTTATAACTTACCTACAAAAAAATCTTATTCCACTACTTGAAAAGATGAAAAATTCCGTGATTGATGAATACAATTTTTCTATGCAAAATAAAAACCAGCCAAGTCAAAAGTCCTGAATGCATATAACTTTGGATCTAGTCTTTTTATAGCAAAAAACATAAAATAAATTATTAAAAATACAATTAAAAAAATGATTTTATTTCAATTTATACTTAATATTCCAAAACATCTATGGTTCTTCTTTATGAAGTTATCTATAGCTCTTTTAAATATAATTCCCTTACCCCGGATAAAGATATGTTCAAATAAAATTTTTTCTGACTATTCTCGGTTTCATGGAGGATCATCTCCCAAAAGATATCTTA
>Ga0172379_10002811_pt1 | contig 29494 bp, 26 predicted proteins | sample GrowelOW334metaG_FD_119756 | JGI IMG/M metagenome (GOLD analysis project Ga0172379, IMG submission 119756) | Groundwater microbial communities from an aquifer near a municipal landfill in Southern Ontario, Canada - Groundwater well OW334 metaG | ecosystem: Environmental > Aquatic > Deep...
AGCGTGGTTGTCTGTGATTGATGCTGCCCAGGCTGTGCCTGTGGAGACTGCGATGCCTGCTCCGGGGTAAACCATGGCAGCTCCTGCATCTGTCCAACTTAAAACCCCAGACCCGTTAGTAGATAAAATTTGACCATTGTCTCCATCGTTGGCCGGTAAAGTCAGCGTCCATGTTCCTGCTTCAGCTCCAGTGGTGATGTCCACGGTGCCGGAGGTTGTGCCTTTGATGGAGAGTTTGCCGGTGGCTGTGGAGGCTGCTCCTAAGGTGAGGTTGCCAGAAGCAAAAGTGAAGGCTGCAGAGTCAGAGAGCAAGCCCGAGGCTCCAGCGTAGGTAACGCGGGTGGCGGTGAGGCCCGAGTCTGTGATTGAAGTGCCTGTGAGTGCTGTAAAATTTCCAGAGCTTGCAGTCCCTGTGCCTATAGCCGCAGGGGAAGCCCAAGTATATCCGCCTAATTGCTTGGATTCAAATGACGCGGGCACAGAACCCATTTGCTTTCTTGGAGCAAAAACTTCTTCATAAGTTCCGTCGCAAGCCACATCAAGCTGAACTTCCAAATAAAGCGCCGACTGATTAAAGTTAACAGATGACAAGCTTGAATGACTTCCCAGCAATATTGAAAAGAGCCCGCTGGTTAAAGTAACTTTTGAATCTGCCACTGTCCAGGTTTCCGACCAAATAGGGCTTCCTTCTGTTGCAACTGTATAAATGGCAAACTTCATGCAATATGTTCCATCGGCAATTGCCACTCCGGTTGCATCGGTTAATTTTCCTTGATAATTTATCTGCTCGTTAAAGGCTGCCGAAGTATATGCGAAAAATCCGCCAACAGATACTGCGGCGATTGTCGCTATAATTATATACTTTAAAGCCTTGCTCATTTCAAATTATTCTTTTTATTTTTTCTGTTTTTAATCATCAGCCACAAAATGACCAGCAACAAAATTAATATCAGCCACAAAAATATCTGCCAAGCAGCTATCATAGATATGAAAGAAACGCACTGTTGGATAATTTCTTTCTTCTTAGAAACTTTTAATTCCCCGCTTGCCTCCTGAATTTTCTGATTTTTTTCATTAAAAATTATAAATTTCAACGGGTATGTTCCAGACTCGTCAGGAGAAACAATCAAAACATTGTATATTGTTTTTTCTTTGTTTGATTCAAAAAGATAAGAATAAACATTGTCATTAAAAATCAAATCCGCCATAAGCGTTTTTGCGCCCTTCGGCAATTTTTCTGAATCAATTGAAATAATCAAATTTTTTTTATTTTTTATTTCAACCGTCTTTTCATTTTTTACCGGCAAATTTTTCCCTTCAGAATAAAAATCAAAATCGCTGAATTTCACTTTCTTTGCTTCCTCTTCTCCGGGCTCGCCCGTTGGCTCTGTTGGTTCTGTCGGGACAGGCTCAACTGGAGTAACAATTATTTTTCCTTGCGGAACCGCATAGGCAGCAGCCCCCGAAGAATATTGCTTATCAGGATATTCTGCAAAAATAGTATAATAATATTTTTTTCCATTTGTTAAATTGCTATCCAGATAAAAAACATCCGACCCCTCGTAAACAATTGCTCCGTCATTTATGTTTAAAGGAAAGAAGCTGGCATTTCTCAACAATCTTACTTGCAAAAAATTCTGCTCATCAGGATTTTCCCAGGTTAAAATTATTTTTTCATCTCCGCCCAGCGCTGTAAAATTTTTGACATTGCTCAAAATTTGCAGAGTTTTAAAATATTTATCCTGGCTGTTGTCCTTTAGTTTCAAGCTGTCCTGACAAAATATTTTAAAATGGTAATAAGTTCCCGACAATAAACTGCTTAAATTCACAGAGTGATCTGTTTTAAAATCTGTTTCTGAAATAATTTCTTCTTTATACTCCGGAGTTTTTCCCCAATAAAAACTGCAAACCGCCGGCTTTGTTGTTTTCCACAAAATTTCTGCGGAGTTGTAGCTTGGATATGCTTCAATATTTTTTATATACACAGAGAAGTCGGGCACATCCTCGCCCCCTCCTCCGCCACCGCCCTCCTGGCAGTCTGAACAGTTGGCTTCTGTTTCACCTCTTTCCGGTTCGCAAACATTATTATTGTTGCATCCGCAATCAGCCGGACATCCTATTGATGTTTCACCCAATAACGATTCGCAAATGCCATTATTATTACATTCGCCTGTAACCTGGGCTGTTATAACGGCCGAATCGGAAACAGCCAAAACATTATTGCCAAGCCCGGCAATTGCAAAGGCTGCTGATAAACAAATTATAAATTTAAAAATATTTTTCATTTTTTAATTTGACGCAACTAACACCGTAACCGTAGCTTTGTAATCGCCCTCTGCCATAAATTTTCCGTTTGATTGGGCTTGAAATTTTACTGTTTCATTTTCCCCGCTTACACCGGTTCTGGTTGTTCTGTGAATTGCGCTGATGTTTGTGGTGCCATTAAAACCGGACCAGCAGGTATCTGTATTGTTGGTGCTGCCGGTTCCGCAAGTGTCTGAATTATTGTCCAAAAAAGCTAAAACTGTGTCTTCTGCGGTTGCCGGTTCTACTGTGAAACCAAATTTAGCGTTGTCTGAAGCAACGCTCCATGCATAACTTGGAGTTGTAGAATAATCATCAAAATAAGAGGTTCCGTCGGGCGGAAGTTTCATTGCCGGGGCAGTTGATGCTTTTATATCCATATCAAATCCGGCTGAATTATCGGCAATAACTCTCCACACAACATTGGCTGAAGCCGTGCCTCCGGTTATTCCAGGAATTGGCGGAGCCAAGGAAACATCGTCGGGTATGGAAACGCTTAAATAGCTTTCAAGCATTTCCTGATATCCTGCTTTTAACTTGTAAGAAGTGCTGTCTGAAAGTCCTGTTGAAACTTCGCCCATTGTGTCTTTGAAAACATAATTTGCAGAAGACCACTCCCCTCCTGTGGCGGTTAAAGAATCATCTGCCTGGATTTTATAATTCGTGCTTTGCATAACATAAGCAAGCAAAGGATGAAAAAGCCCGCTAACCAGCAAGGACGCAAAAACCAGCCCGGAAATTATAAAAATTTTGCTGAAATTTTTCATCATTTTATTTCTTTATTTTATCATAAAATAGCCATGTCAACACCTGTGGATAAAATTAAGCAAACAAAAAACGGCTTAGCGCCGTTTTTAAATATTATTTTTTGCGTTTTCATCTGAAAAAATCCGGCAATTTAATTTGTCCCAAGGCCGCAGTTCCATATTCTTTTAAGATTGTGTAAACATACCCTTGTTTTACCAGCGAACAATAATTAAAGCACTCGTTTTCCGTGGTAAAGCCTTTGGTGATTCCGTCGCCGGAAAATTCCCACAATAAATTTTCCGGATTGTAATCGCATCTTGCTTTGCAATAACTTTCCAAAACCTTAGCCTCATTATTTTTTTCTATAATAGAGCTTGCTATAAGGTAAACTTCAATTAAAACAAGGGACAATGCCAAAAATAGCGACAGGATTTTAATGTTTATTTTCATAGGATTTTATGCTGAAATTTTTTAGGCAACCGGGGGCTGAGGCGGGACAGGATTTTGAGGTTGAGCTGGCGGAGGAGGAGGCGGTGTTTCTTTCTTTTTTAATTCAAAGTGGCTGGCAATCCACACAAAGAACCAAACAATCAAAATTATTCCTATTAAAATTATTGATACAAATTTCCATGGAATAACCCAGAAAGACAAAGTTTTGGCGTCAACAATATCTTTATATCCCCTGTTCATTGACATTTCGGCTGTGTATCTGCCAAACAAAATTTCTTTATTCCATTTCATTTCCCTTGTTCTTGAAGAATCGGGCATAACAAACCATGGATCAATTTCTATGCTGTCTATTGTTTCTCCTAAAACATTTTTCACTGTGATTGTTCCGTATGGGGAAAGGTGGACGTTTCCGGTATTTTTGGACAATATTGAAAAAGTTACAGGACCTTTTTCATAAAAATTTTTTGTGGTTTTAAATTCTTGCAAGTTTCCTTCTTCGAAAACATCTCCCTTTATTCTTACAAAGAAAAGCGAGGCAACACGGGTAACTATTTTCATTTCCGTTCCGGCTTTTCCGCTTTCTGATGAATCTAAATCTTCGCCAATATTTGAAGCAGAAACCATCACAGCTCCGTATAATCCTCCGGGTTCAGCGTTGCTTGGTATTGAAATTGCAACCGGCAACCTTAGTCTTTGGCCGTGGCGTAAAATTATTTCTGTCACTTCGGGCTTTACATAATTTTTTAAAGAATACGGCCCGTTTTTATCCGCTAAAAATTCAAGTGTTTGATCGGGGTCGCTTGAACCTTGGAAATCTTCCACTTCAATTTTAAAAAGTTTATCTGCGCCGGCTCTGTTGCTAATTAAAATTTCTTTGGAAAAACTATCGCCCGGAGCCAGCCAAACTTCCGTTTTTCCCGGGCCCACAACTATATCCCCTTCATTTTTAAAATTAAGCTCTTCAATAATGTAAGCAGAAGCCGTTTTTGCGTCAAAGCAAAAAATGCCAATTGCCAAAAATAATATAAAAAATGAAATACTTATTTTCTTCATAAAAAAACTAATTAAGCGCCACCGTCACCGTAACTGTGGCGTGGTAATCGCCTTCTGTTAAAAACTTTGCATTGGACTCGGCTCTAAATTTTACAACCTCAGCTTGCCCCGAGGAAGCCGTGGCCGTGCTTCTGTTGATTATGTCTGTGTCTGTTGTTGCCATTCCCGCCCAGCAAGAGTTAGTGTTATTGGTGCTGCCGGTTCCGCAGGTGTCTGAATTGTTGTCCAAAAAAGCAGTTACAGTATCGCCTGCTGTTGCCGGCTCTACTGTAAAACCAAACCAAGCTGCGCTTGCAGACGGCGATTGCCAAGTGTAATCAAGCGCGGCGCCGTTGGTGTAATCAGAAAAATTATTTGATCCGTCCAGCTGCAAAGAAGGATTTGTTGAAGACTTAATTTTCATATTAAAACCGGTTGTGTTGTTTGTTTTTACGGTCCACGTTAAAGAACCTGTTGCCGGGCTTCCGGCGTTTCCTGTGACACCAGGGATGCTTGGAGATAATGAAATATCGTCAGGATGAGTAACAGTCACCTCTTCTGTAACAGACATTGTTACCACCACTTCATCGGTTGCCGCTCCGGTGACTATGGGCTCAAAATAAACGAACGATATCATCATAATAAAAATTACAGACAATGAAATGATTGCCGTATTTTTGATGACTCCTTTTTTGGTTTTGCAGATACTGATTTCAAACATTATTTATTTTACATTTCCTAATTTTATCATAAAAATTTTCACTCAACAATGTGGATAATTTTTTAAATAACCAGCACGGCCAAGCCAATGCCTATCAAAATTATTGAAACAGTTTTTTGGATAATAATTTCTTTTGATATTTTTTGTTTCAGGGCTTTAGGAAAAAAATGCGAGAGCAATAAAGTCAAAATAAAAAGAAACGCATATTGTATTCCTTTTAATGAATTCATTACCGCCAAAAGGCTGATTGGGGCCAAAGATATGGCAAACCCCTGCAAAACATTGGCCGTGCCTCCAAACACCTGGGTGCCGGCGAACAAAAACTGGGTTTTTTTAGATGACACGACGTTTTTTGCAAAAATTTCTTTCCGGCTGGTTTTGCTTATCAAAAACAGCAAAACAAAAACAGCGCTGGAAATTTTCATTAAAATAAAGCCCTGCAAAAACGGCTGATTTAAATAAACAAATTTGGAAAAAACATAATCCAAGGCAAAAATCAAAGAAGCAACTAAAGTAATTTTCAAGCATTCAAAAGCGGTTTTTCCGTCTTTTTCAAAAGAAATAATGGCGCTTCCTATGATTAATATTATAAAGGCTATAATGTTTGAAATTGTCATTGATTGCAATCCCCAAAACATCCAAGATAAAATAAAAATAAAAATTGGCTGAGTGGCTCCTGTTATTGCCGCCACTCTGGAAACATCAAATTTTTCCACCGCAGCAAACATAACATACACTCCTGCAATAAATGTGATTGATTCTAAAATAATCCAAAACCATGAAGCCGTATCGGGAAATTTGAGATTTATAAACGGCAAAAGAAACAATAAAAATATGCTTAAAAAACAAGCATAAAAAGTGTAAGATACGGGCTTGGGTTTTCCATCTAAAACCAGCTTATCTCCAAGGGAGGAAACGCTAAAACACAAGTACGCTAAAATTATAACCAGCAACCAAGATACCATAATATATTTAAATTATTGATAATATTATTTTATTATACACCTTTTAAAAGATAAACAAATGTTATAAAATTAACATATGGATATTGTAAGCCACGCATTAATAGGAAAAATTGTTTCTGTGTTCGGCAAAAAAAGAAGAAACTCTGATTTTTGGGCAGTGTTTTTTGCCATTATTCCGGACTTCACTTTGATACCGTTTTATTTAATGCTGGGATATCAAAATAACCGTCCGTTTTTTATCGCCTATAATCAAGACTGGATTGGAGCCAGCTCCAGCTTCCCTGTTTCCACCGCTGTTTACTTTTTGTTTCACAGTTTTATTTTTGCCTTTGCGGTAATATTGCCTCTCGTCATTTTTTTTAAAATTCCCAAAATAGCTTTTGCAGCCTACCTGTTTCACTTGATAGTTGATATACCAACGCATGCGGGAGAATGGGCCATAAGAGTTTTTTATCCGTTCAGCAACGCAGTTGACGGGTTTACCAATGCTTGGGCATGGCCGTTGTCCTATATGGCTGTCTCGTGGCTGATTCTTATAGTGTTTCTTTTCTTAATAAAATCAATTAAAAAAGAGGGCCGTTGAGCGGTCCTCTTATGATAATCTTTATTAAAAACTAATCTATGGCTTTCTGCCAAGCATCAAGAAACAGCTTGGTTTCTGCAGTTGGCCCATACGAAGTAATCGCTATAGGTGAGCCAAGTTTTTCCTCAATATAGCGCAGAAATGTTGCTTCATTTGGGAGCTGGTCATACTGCGGAACAAGGCGTTTTTTCATAAACATCCGAGTCAACAAGCTTTGCCGGCGTTACAGAGTTTCTGAGTCAGAATCTGTTGGAGAAAGTTTAATCCTCTGCGCCAGTCCAAAAATCTGGCTGTCAAAAAAATCTTCTACTACTTCCAGATTAAATGTCCTTGGAATAGCATATGCAGAGGATGCCCATCTTTTAGACAAACTTTCCAGCTGGTCAAGATGGTTTACGGCAAGACAATCAATTCCTCCGCACACCTCAATGGCATAGCGCAGTAAAACTGTGTCCAGCCAGCCAACTCTAAATGGTCCTTGCCAAGGGCCGGTTTTATTATGCTCGTGAGTTAGCGCTAATTCCAATGCCGAGTTTTCAGTTGGAAATGGGCCCGGTCCGTGGCGCGTAGCATATGCGCGAATTACGCCAAGCTTTACAATTTTCCCTTTATAAGAAGATTCTTCAAGCAGAACCAGCGCATTGTCAAAAGTGGTGTTGCTCCAAGTTGTGTAAGGAGTAAAACCATAGCGCTGGTCTAAAAGCACGCCCTGCGCGCCTTCAAACACCATAATGCCCTTTTTGGACAACAAGGATAAATACATATTGGTGACAACCCTGGCTTTATCCACAAAGTCCCGATAACCAGAAACAATGTCATCAATGCTCAAATTGATCAGTGTGTGGAGTTCTTTATCAATAATGCTTTTGTCGGGCAAATCTTTTATAAGAGGCGCTACCTGCGCATACTTTACGCCCCGAATAAATGCGAGCTTCTCTGCAAGCTTTACACCCCAAGCGATATCACCAATGCTCAACGCAAGATTTTCCGGATCGCTTGCTGCGTCAAATGCCGCTTCGCCCACTCCCCGGCCGCAACTTCCATGGCGGTCTGTTCCTCGGGCTATTTCGCGAATGCGATTAGCCGCGCGATGGAACGGAGTGATTACTACTGCGTTTGCATCAATGGTTGTGCGGTCAAACGCGTCGCAAACGCCCATTCTCACCAAAAATTCTTCTTCCTGCATCATGGCAATTGGATCAATAAACATAAAGCGTGATAAGTGGGTTTCCACACCAGGCACCAGCATCCCGCTTCCAAATTGAGCAAAGATGTGTTCTTTCCCGCCGGGCGCTACAACTCTGTGCGCAGCCTGGCATCCGCCGTTGTATCTTACAACAATGTGGGCGCCTGTCTGTCGCACAATAGCGTCAACAACGCTTCCCTTGCCTGCGTCGCCAAATCCAAGATCGGCAACAATAATCGCATTCAGTTTGTCTGTCATTAAAGTCTCCTTTCAGCGCTTTTGGTATGCGTGAAAAATTCTTTCCATGCTTTGATAGCTTCTGAAAAATGTCGTCCGCAAATTCCGTCAGAAAGCATAAAGTTCTTGTAGCCAAACCTCCGCATCAATTCCAGGTCAGTATAATCTGCAAATGTAACCGCTCCCCCATTTTCCAATCCGGAAAACAAACGGGAGGCAACAATGGCCGCTGGGTTTATTGTTACAAAATTTTCCAGCATGCTAAGCATCGCCGGCTTGTTCCCTCCAAGGGTAACAAGCAAGTCGTCGCGCGCTGCAATAATTCTGTAACGCTTGACTGCATCGCTAGAAAGCCCGGCAGCAAAATCAAAACCTTTAGGAGATTCAATCTTCAAATAGAATTTAGCATGAACATCGGGCTTAACATTAGGGTTTTCCGCGAAAACTTTTTCAGCTTCGCGAATATCTTCCCAGCCCTCCACAAAAGAAAGGCAAAAATCTGTAATGCCCAAGTCTCCGCTAACGCGAAGAAATTCTTTATCTCTGCCCGTAAGGTAGCCTAAAATCCTGACATTTTCTCCAAGAATATTGATAGACTGCCCTTCGCCAACAGCTGTTCTGGGCGGAGGGTCAACATAAATTACGTTTCCACGCGCCAGTTTAAGTTCGGAAAATTGGTCTCCGCGAAAATAAACTCTAGCTGAACCTTCAACCTCAATTTTGTGATTCAACACGATTTTCGCGTAGTCTGGAACGGCCCAATGCATAATCCGAAGTTGTCTTCCTTTCAAATCAATCCAAAGGCTTTTTGAATAAAATTCTGTCATATTTTTCAGGAGTTGTAATGTTTCCCTAACAGAATATGACAGCACTGCGCCCGTGTTATATCTTACCGCCGAAACTGCGGGATCAGAAATAATTTTCTCCAATAAATCTGTTCTATGAAGAGCCGGCAAAGTGGCAATAAGCATCTTTTTTTCCCTTTCTTGCTTGGACAAAAGTCTCTCTATTGTCAAGGTTACTGCTTATTATATTGCATCATTTTTTTAAAAAAGTCAACAAAAAGGGCTAGACTTTGTGAGTCTAGCCCGAACAGGCTTAATGGCCTGCCCTTACTATATATAAACCTTTTTAGAGGCGCTTAGACCGCGCGCGCTTTTCATCGTACGCGGTTTTGCGCTTGCCATACGCAGTCTTGCCTTCCGGAAGATCTACCTTAACCTGCTTTGCGCAAACCAATTCAGCCAAGTTGGCCAAAGAGTTTCGCACTTCTTCAACGCGCTGATCAGTTTGATCGCGCTCCTTCATATCCTTAAGATACTCGGGAAGCGTGCGAGTGCCGTTTGTCAAAGCCAACACTCCCAACATAATATCAACGCCAGCTTTGGCGTTATCAATCATAAGGATATGTTCAGAAGGCAAAACCTTTGCCCACTGCGCCTTAATCTTATCGTCGTTATATGCCTCATAACGCTTATCGGGCTTAGCTTCTTTTTCACGCTCTTCAGGATCGTAAAAGAACGTTCCCACTTCAACGCGGCTTGCGTCGTGAGTCTTACCCTGTGGTGTTTTTCCAGAAAAATGCTGGACCTTGCCGTTGATTTCAATTTCCACCTTGAAGTCAGTGGCAGCATGATTTGACTCGTGGAAATTATAGTTTTCCACCCAAACTTCATAATTACCACGCCGACCCTTACCGCGCGCCCATCTGGTATTCTCAACGGGTTTGTCGGTTTCTCCGCGGACATTGCGATCCACATCCAGCTCCCCGCTGCACGGAGCGCGCTTTGAACCGTAATAAATATGATGCCCCGCCGGAGTTTTTACATGCAAATCCAAATCGTTGTGGTTATTCCAAATCAATGAGAATCTGATGTCCACATCAGCATACATTCCGCCGGCATCAGTAACGCGCTGTTTGATTTCTTCATCAATATCAGCGCGCCGCTGCTCCCATGTTGCACGGGGGAAAATGAGATATGTTTCGTATTTTACTTGAAGTTCTTCAAAAATATTTTTGGACATAACGTCTCTTTGCAACCTTTCACCAAAAATTCTATGGATTTGACCGGCATCCGCTACCGGATAAAATCCTTCATCACCAAAGATAAAAAGAATTCCTTTTTTGCCGCGCTTCAGGCAATCAAGCTTGGTATGCCGGGCGAAGAAATAAGCGCCCAGCTCATACGATTCCTGGCCGGTTCCGCCCCCGCCTTCCTCCAGCCAAACGTTAGCCAGGTCTGTGTCCAGACGATTGTCCGACTCATATTGGCCAACCTGGAATGGAGCGCGATCATAATATGCATCTCCAACTGCAGAAAAACAAACTTCGGGGTCGGGCGCATAATTGCGCAGATGAATTTGGCCGATAAACATCGGCAGTTTTTTATACACCTCTCTGGCATCCTTTCCTCGCGAACGCGTTACATCCAGCATCACAGCGATTGGCGTGGTATCAGGATGTTGCGGATTATCGCAACACTCGCGAACAACGAGAAACGGATTCAAGGAATTGTGGCATCTGCGCTCTTCTACCGGCGCCTCGGCCATTCTAGCCGTATGCACAAAGTGATCTTCACTTGTGGAACGGCTTCGTTCTGCTACATCGCCCTGATAATAACCTCCACCCATGACATCCTCCTTCTCTTGGTCAAACCAAGAATTCAGGCTTAACTTCCAGGGCCAGAAAACGCTTCTTGCCCCAGAGACGACGAACCAAAGACTCTAACTGGCCATGCATCTGCCACGCGTCTTGCGCGCGTTGCTGCGGGCTTTCCATTACAAAGTATTTAATAAACCTCTGCAAATCAGACTCCACGGAATCTGGCATTTCATTTGTCTCAACGTTTCCGCCAAGAATGTAAATCATGCATTTGCCAAGCGAATACAAATCAGCAGCCGGAGTTGGAATAAAATTTTCCTGAACTTCGGGAGCGCTGAAATATTCTGTAAAAACGCGGAACCTATCGTGAGTGCGGACAGGGTCAACAATTGACCAGCACCAATCCACAATAAAAAGGTTATGGTCTTTTGGACGAATCATCAAATGACTGGGATCTAAATTCCCATGCACAACGCCCAAACTGTGGGCGTATCCGATGGCGCTTAAAGCCCTGTTAAGCATCCATACCATATGCTTGCGATCTACTCCATTTTTGTAATCCTCCCGCAAGTTATAAAAATTGCAACATTCAGACAAACATCGGAAAACCAGGCAAATCCGGCCGTCCTCTGTTTTGAAATGATCAAGAATAATTGGAAGATGCTTTAACTGCGGACCATTCTTTTCAAAAAGCATTTTCAACACGCGCCGTTCGCGCCATAAAAGTTCGTTGTCTTCGGGCTGGTCGGCAATCTTAATAGCCACCCGTCCCAAAAATTCGTTTTCTTCTGCGCATTCTGCGTCAAAAACAGTAGAAATAGTACCATGAGCAATAGGCTCGCCCAAATAATAATGGAACTTATCTGTTTTGAACGATGGCTCCCGCGAACTCCTGGGAGATCGCATATGGTCTCGCTTGGCATAAAAGTCGCCTGCTAGAAGCGCTTGCGCTTTTTGATAGAATTTATCAAGCAACTGATTGACTTCTTTGGCTGCTTCAACGTCATCTGAATCTTGATATGGATACACTTCCAAGTTAACAACTTTTTTCAGCTCTTTAAATCGCTCTGCTAATGTTTCAAGCGCAGGCCGAGGTCCGGCCAATCCGCCAAAAACATCTTCAGCGCAACCAGCTTGGGTAACCAAATCGTAAACCCGTTCCAAATCAGCGTCCATTATCCACCTCCTTCGTCGTAGCAAACAATCAAGTCTGCATTTTTGAGTTGATCTCCTACGCACAAAGCCCAATACGGCGTAATCCTTGAGCGGAAAAATCTTTCCACTTTTTCTTTGGAAACTCCGTAAAGTTTTGTGTCGCGGTTAATCCTTCTGAAAAGACAAACCTCCATGGGCGTATCCATAAAAACACTGAACACGCGCAAACCGGCTTCCTGCAAAAACTTTCCGGCAAAAAGACCTTCGCCGGCAGTTTTTCCGGTAGGAAAAACTTTTACGCCCGGCCGGGCCAATCTTTCATTTGAGCCCTTGTCGTAAAACGGCAGGCGCGTAGAAAATCCCTGCGACAAAGTAGAAACTGCAGTTGTAAACTCTTGCGCCAAAAAAGATTCCGGCACATCAAACAGCAAGTTTTTTTGCGCATCTCTTGGAAAAGCAGAATCCCCCTTGCTGCGGAAAAAACAATCAAGCGGCACAACGGCTATCGGAGAACCATTTCTCTGGCCGGCGCTTTCAAAAAAAGTTGCAAATGTTGTTTTACCCGAGCAAGTAGGCCCGGATATGGCAATAATAGACGGCGAATCTTTACTCTGTTCTTGCAAAAACTGCAAAGATTGTCTGGCGTTCAACACTTTGGCTGTCATGAAAATCTCCTTTCGTTTTCAAATAGCTAGCTCAAAGTTTACCACTATTTTACAAGATAGTCAATAAATAATTTATTCTATTTATGTTTGACTTCTGGCGCAATCGGTGCCAAAATTAACCAATAATATAATCTTAAAATAAATATGAAATCTGAAAAATTTGCAAACCAAGAGGAATTACCGCAAAAAAATGTTCTACACTCCCCCGTTGTTGAATCATTTTCTGATACTGCCGCAGCTAAAGAGGCTTGGCCGGAAGATATTGCAACTAACAGAGAATTTTTGGAGCAGATTGAGGAGCGCCAAGAATTAAACCAAAGTCTTAACGATGTTTTTGACCGCCTTCCCCGTCCGGATATGGATATTGAAACAGCCATCGCGCAGGGCCACATTACAGAAGAACAGGCGGAAAAACTTTATAACTCTTTGAGTAATTTATTGGAATCTGGCCAAAGCTACGAAAGAATTGCTCTTTATCTTCCGTTTGAATTATTGCCAAATAAAAAGTGGCCGGCAGCCGGCGAAAACCTTCAACAAGCTTTGTCCCGTTTCCAGGAATCATATATGCAAACCTGGCAGGGTTTGTTAAGAATTCATGACGTTCGCGCAAATTTTGTTGACGGCGATGTTCTTGAAACAAATAAACGCAAAGAAGATTTGCCAAGGGTTGTAAAAGCAGCCCATTTTATACCTAAGCTTGTTGAGAAAGGCCTTATGAATTCAAAAGACGCCATAAAGCTGATTGAAAAAAGCGAAGACGAAGTTTTAAGGCAAAGCATTGCCGATTCTCTTCCGGTTCTGGCGGACATGGGATTGCTTTCTGAAAAAGATATTCAAGGCATGAAAAAATCTGCTGACCAGCTTGTTAAAAGCATGGCGCGCATAATAGAATCTTCAAAAAAAGAAGCCGCTGAAACAAAAACAACCGGCGAAAAAGAATCTGCAACATTTTCTGCGGTTAAAGAAAAATTGCAGGAAGAATTTTCCCAAATTGATTCTGATGATTATGGAGACGCCACAAAAAACAGAAAAAAATGGCTGATACAAAAGAAAAAACAGGAGGCTGTTGAATTCGCCGGCGACAATATTGGAAAAGCAATTATTGGTCAAAATTTTGATGCCGGTGAAACAGCAAATTTTCTGGGGCAAGATTCTGCTCCTGAAAACCAGCAATCATTAATTGAAGGAATCAGAAAAGCAGTGGAATCTGTTGCTTTAACCGATTCTGCAAAAGCTCAAGAATTATATCTGCAATATAAAGATGCCTTATTAGCTGTCTGGCAAAACAATGATGAAAAATCCCAGGAGGTTCTGGCAAAAACATTCCGCAGATTTGCCCAACTTGGGGTTGTTGGCGAAGGTCAGCTGACAGAACTAAATATTACTGTGCCAAAATTAGCCGGGCCGTTTTCCGAAAATTTGCAATTAATGGCTGAAGAATCCAGCGAACTGCAGGCAATGATAAGAGAAGCTGATATGGACCCTGAATTGTCAAAATATATATATCCGGCCGGACTTATGTTTGGCTCCAAATTAAAAGGCTACGGAGAGAAAAAATCCGACAGAGATATTGCGGTTTTTATAAAACCGGGAACGCCTTTTGATAAAAGACCCGAATTGCAAGCTCAACTTAAAAAAGTTTTTGCAAGAGAAAATGCCGGCGAGGAAATTATTGAATTCTGGCTCCAAGAAAAAGATGGCGCGCTTTTTATCAAAGATTTTCAAAAAGACGACGTTGAACTGGGAGAAAGCTCCTGGACTCATGTGTTGTTTGGATCAACCTGGGAAGGAGATGAAAAAACTTTGCAAGAGCTCCGCCAAAAATTGCTTGCGCCTTATTTGTTTGAAACCGATAAAAAAATCCAAAAACATCCTGCCAGAAACGTATATCTTGAGGAAATGGAAAGAGATGCTTTGCAATACAGATTGATGCATAAAGGCTATGAAAAATTTTATCCGCCTTACGGAGGAATTCACACAGAACATTCAGATGAAATTGACGGAGAGAGCATGTTTTGGGATTCCGGATACAGGCAACTGGCAACAAAGCTTTACGCTAGCCGAGTATTTCTGCCTGAACTTTCTTCCCCCGAAAAATAAATTTTTGTAAAAAAATAACCCCTCAATGAGAAATCTCACTGAGGGGTTTTTGTTTCTACTCAAGCCTTAGCTTAGCAGAATTTGAAAGAACTACTACCGACGAACGCTACATCTGATCGTCTTGCTCTTCGTCTTCCGAAGAGTCTTCTTCGCCGGACCTTCCGCGGCCGCGACCGATTCCGGTCAATCCTCCCGCGGGACGGTCTCTCCTTCTCCTGGAAGCCAGCGCCTTGACCTGGTTCCACGGCCGGCTGGTGCCGATCGAGGCCAACTCAATCAAGAATCGCTGCTCCTCCACACCGCCGGCTGCCTGGTCCTTGACCACCATCGCGTTCCACGCGAACTTGCTGATTGTGGTCTCGGCCGCCACCATTTCGGCGGGCACGGCGCAACCCAGTTGCGAAAGCAACTGCTCGCGGCTCTGAACTCCGAACTGCCGGAAATCCATCTCCGCCAGCACCTTCTGCAACTTGTCGTTGTCCAATGCCAAGGCAGTCGCAGCGTACACGCCGGTTCCGGAAAACGTCCGGTTGATCGTGTCGCCCAGAGCCAAAGCGGCGTTGCGGACCAAGGTCGCATCGTAGATCTGCACTTCTCCGCTGAAAGCAGCGGACAAAGACTCGCCTACGTCTTGCGACTCGCGTCGGCCTTTGCGCCAAGCGTCCAACTCTCCGTAGAACGCATCGAGCGAATCCCAGAACTTCTCGTGCATCTTCGCCAAGAAGCGATTCCGCTCCGAGACCGTGCAAGCCGAACCCTTGCCCTGCATCCAGGACACCAGCGCGCCGTAACGGCGAGCCTGCGTCAAATTCTGCAGTTCGAAGAACAACTCCGGCACGCCCTCGCCGACGTCGTCGGCGGCCTTGCGCAGCATCGTCATCATCTTGCCGGCCAGCTGGAAGAAGCCGAACCCATCGGCCATCGCGGCCTTGATTCCGGTCACGACAGTTAGGGGCTGGATTCTCTGTGGCTGGATAGCGCACAGGCTGGAAAGCCAGTTCGACGATTGGGGCACGTCCTGCAGTCGCACCGTGGAAACGGCAACGACACGGGGCGCGGCGGCAGGCGTTACTGGTGCGACGGCTGCCGGGGCAGGCGCGAGTTGCTTGAGCAGCTTGCCAACCTGGACCGGATTCATACCGACGCTCTTAAACTCCTCTTTCCCGAGGACTTCGAGATCTCCGACGCTGGTAGCGCCGAGAACAGTCTGCACCTTGCCGATGACGTCGTCGCTGATGCCCAAACTCTTGAGCAGAGCGACCATTCCATCGGCTGGAGCTGCGAGAACGGGGGCAGCGGGAACGACTTCGGGGGCAACGGGAGCCACGGGGACTACTTCGGAAGGAATTCCAACTCCGAGTTTCGGTTCATCACTCATGATTTCCCTTTCTCTTGGGATTGAAGTTATTGACACACCTTGTCGAGCTCGGTAGGACCGAACCCAACCATGCGAACCGGAACGCCCAGTTCACATCTAAATCCAGCGGCGCAAATAGAGAATAACTCTTCCCTGTCTGCGTCCTTTGGAATCTTAATCAGCCAATTCTCGGGTTCGCAGTTTTGAAGCTGCTTGCCGAGTTGTTCCTGGTGCTCTAACTGCCGGTCATCCGTGCCACGATGAACTTTTATTTCGCCTTGAGGCGTAAAAAAGTTTTCATCTAAAGCATTGGCATACCGGCTGCACAAGCGCCAGACTCCATTGGTTTGAATCTGATCAAACCAAGTGACGGCCAACCCGTCAAACGCGGACGGGCCTCCGCAGACTTGCAATGCATATTTCAACATTACAAAGTCCAAAGGCCCAACGCGAACTCTCCCTTGATACCGGTTATCAACCTTATGGCTGCCCGGCAACAAGTTGTCTAACATTGACGGAGCATCTGTTGGCATGGGTCCCGCGCCATGGCGGATTGTGTAAGCCCGGGTTACCCCGAGGTTAACAATTTTCCCCGCGTAGCCGGCTTGTCTCAACATTGCATTCGCAAAGCGAGGCAATGTTTCAATTGCGCTGACGTGCGGGAAAAACCCGTAATAATGATCCGTGAGCACTCCGTGTGAGCTTTCAACCACGACCGGGCTGTCCTTTGCGAGAATTTCCCGCGAAAGATAATCCGTATCAACGATTTTGACCCGATCAGAGCACTCTTGAAATCGCTTAACAACAAACTTGAAAAATCTATCGCTGGAAAGCAGGGCAACTTCTTGTTCCGCTTCCTCGCGATCTTCGGGCAAAAATTCCGCACGAATTATTGAATCAAGATCCAGGCGAACTTGCTCGCGAACCGCAGCAATCTTATCCTGCAAATCAGACCGGGATAAATCCCCCGCTCTGATTGCAAGATTTGGATAGCGTTGCGCATCACGATAAGCTTCACCAACTCCGGTACCAATTGTACCGCGAGGATTTTCACCCCGCGCCATTTCTTTTAAGCGCGAAGCAATCCCGTGGTAATGAGTGGCGCACAATGCTTTCTCATCTACTGTGAGCAGATCCAAGGCATTGTGAACTCCATGCTGATACCGCAGTATGTCGGCTTCGTTAAGAATGCCTTCAGGAATTGCCACGAATCTTTTGGACAGATGCGTTTTAACTCCCTGAAAAGTTCCGCACCCCCAATGGGAAAAAGCAAAGCTCTCCCCATTGGAAGTGCGGACTCCGTGGCTTCCTTGTCCTCCGCCAACTTTAACAACAAACTCCGGGTCCACTAAATCACAGATCTTGTGGACCACTCCGCCCTTTCCGCCGTCACCAGGACCGAGGTCGGTGACGACGTAGACTTTCTCTGTCATTATCACCTCTCTCGGTTAAGTTCCGGACGGAAGAGGAATTACTTCCCCTTCCGTCCGTTTGCGGTCAGCTGATTACAGCCATTTCCCGGGCTTCTTCTTGGGCTTGCCCGCGGGCGGTTCTTCCGCTGGCGGATCTTCGTCCGAAGAACTAACCGGCCAAACGTCCGTCTTTTGGGCGAAGACATCGCCCTTTTGAGGCCGTTTGGAAAAGTTCGGCAAAGCCGCCTGCGCCCCGATTGGGATGTTGGCGATTGACCGCAGAATGCTCTTAGCATTCTGCTTGCTGACGTTGTTCGTCTGTAAGAATTCTTGAACCGTTTGCAGGTCCAACGTTCCTTCGGTCAATCCGATGATTGCTGCCTGCACTTGCGGCAGAAGTTTGGTATCCGGAAGGACAACGATACGGTCTTGTCCGAAGACTTCAGTCCAAAACTGCGCTGTCTCGCAGTAGTTCCCCACCTGCAAGAAAAACGCGTGCGAATGCGTCAGCAAATCGCGAACGATATCTGCCGTTGTCGGCAAATCGTTCTTGTTAATTTGGTAGCCGTTTTCAGCTACCTTGTCAAACACTTCCGGTCCGTAGATTCGGATCAGCTGGCTCTCATCCAACCGATGCCGAGCCGGCGCATCCGAAACCGTGAAGTCGTACCCCTTGAGGCCGATGCGGTTGATGTAAGCCGAGGTAAGGTAGGCGGCGCCGAAGAGTCCGTAATGCGGATCCTCGGGCGTGTCGCCTCCATCTCGACACGGCACCTGCAGCATGAGCTGTTCAACGATTTTCTTGGCGTCCATCTCAAACTGCGGACGGCAAAGAACAAAGTCGTCACACACGTCGCCGAAAATGCCGATGGCCATCTGCGGATCGTACCCGAGAAGCACGCTGGCGGCCAAGTCAAAAGTCTCGGGCAAAACACCCAAGGCAATATCAATGTTGCCACCCATGCTTCCCGTCGTATCCAAACGAATCTCGATGGGAATGGGCGTTCCAATGACAAGCCTCCAGGAGCCGTCTTCCTGCTCCTCAAAACGAGGCAGAGAACGGCGGATTACGCCAAACCCTTGCGGGTCAACGAGCGGATTGAGCTTGCCCGTCTTGCGGGCATGTTGTTCCGCCTTGGCAGTGGCTGGCCCCGATTTGGGAACCGACCTGCTAACCTCAGCAGTAAACGCTGCACGCGACATCACACCTTTCGCCATTGCTTTCTCCTTTCAGAGAGGCAGAGTGGTAAACGGATAAAACCCCTTCCAAAGACTGTCAACAATCCTGTAGAATTCTTCGTGCGCCCTTTTGGCGCTCCGTTCTTTTCCACAGGCGAGTTGTGTGAGATACGCCTTGTATTCCTCGCACTTCTCTTTGCCGTCGTCTGGGATAGCGCCCGTTTCCGGATTAGCGCCCAGAGCCTTAATAATGGTTCGGGCAAGCTGCGTGATTTCCGCGCGAGCAATGTCTCCCGAAACCTTTTCCTCTGGGAAAAGTTTAGAACCTCCCCAGTCAAAAATGACTACATAGTGCTGATCAGGGTCAATGAGGATATTATCCCCAGACACGTCGTTCACAGCAACACCGTTGCAAATGTGGGCGAAGACCAGCATTTTCAGGGCCTTGCCCATAATCCACGCGCTAGTGCGAAGATCAACGCGCAAGCCATCTCTGTCCCTCAAATTGGACAACGGCACCATCTGGCCAACTTTTGCCACATTTCTGAAGGCTAAAATGTTGACCCTGCGATGCCCCTGTTCCTCGCTTACAAAGCTGTCTACCAGTTCAGGAAACCCGAAGTTGTAGCGTAGAGTACTTTTCGGATTTTCCCGGACTTTGGCGTACTCAGCCTCAAGTTCGTCAGAACGGCGCAAAAATTCTTGCAAAACGTGCGCATTTCTGCTGACCGTTCCATTTTGTGAAACATCCGTTGCGATTTGCAGCAAGCATTCGCGCTCGCCATCCGCCTCGCAAGTGTAGTAATTACACTCCTCGGTTTGGGCCACCATTGGGCCAACTTGATAGAGATGAGGACCGTTCCTTATCTCCAACTGGCAATCGTCCATATGGACACCTCCTTTCGAACGTTTTTAAAACATAACAATGTCAAAGGACGCATTGGTTTCTGCCCGTTTCGGGCATTATCAATTATGCTGATAGCTTATCATAAACAATAAATAATGTCAAGCACAAATAAGCCTAAAAAATATCCCAAAAGACCACCCGGCAATCTGTCGCACAATAAAACAATCCAACAAAAAAAACCGATGCACATTGGCATCGGTTTATTAGACAAACTCGCAGAACGAGCTTTATTTTATTTTGAGAACGGGGTTTTTCCGGACAGCCTCTTTAACATGGCGTTCCAGTTGTTGCCCATTCATGCGCAAAATTCTGCCCCTGTGCGCAACAAATGCGCAATGACGCATTTGCATTATTTGCAAAGGCACCTGCTCCCGGGCAATCATCATGCGCATTTGCTGACTCATCTGCATATGCATTTCCATTGCCGTTCTTTCCGGCAAAGCAACATCATCATCCGCAGATTCTTCATTAACTTTGGGGATGGCAAATTCCGCAAAGCATCCGTGCTCAAAGACGAGATCTGCAACCAAGACCAGGGCCTCAACTGGCACAGAAGCCAATCCGCAAATAGAATTAAACACCGTGCGAGGACTGGTTCTCTTGCCAAAATGCTGCCTTGATGAAGTTGCAATGGCGGGCGTGCCATTCCATGTAAATTGTTTGCCCTTTATTGCAAGACCCCTGTCTCCATATTTCCATTCGGCCATTTTTTCGCCAAGCAAGTCCCAATCAATAAAAGTGGTTTCAAAATAGAGGCGTCCTCCAGCGGGATGGCCATAGTTCACGCAGATTGCCTTCACATTTGGGTCCAAAGGCAGAGCATTGGGATGGACAAAAACATATTGTCCATTGCGAAAAAACATATCCCGCGCCTGCATCTCCTTCCCCTGGGTTTTGCAAAACAGCACCATATCAGGCGAATGCCCGTGCGTGAAAAAATACCAAACGTTATACACAATCGACGCCAACGAAGACAGCTCTTGAGCCTTCATAGCTTTCCCCTCTCAATTGGCAAGGTACCAAATTTTTACCCAATTAAATAATAAAATAAATTTAATTTAATGTCAACATTTCTTGTTTATCAATCCAAGTTTTTCTTCTCTGGTTAGTTGTTTAATTTTATATTCGCGTTTCAAGGCCAAACCAAGTTTTCTAAATTTCTCAAAATATACCAGCTTTACAGGCCGGCGTGTTTTTGTGTACTTCGCTCCAGCTTTTGATTCGTTGTGCGCTTTTAATCTTTTTTCCAAATCTGTTGTGTACCCAGTATAAAGCGACCCGTCTTTGCACTCTAAAATATAAACAAAATACATATATCTCAATATAACAAAAAATCCCGACCAAGAAAATGGTCGGGACTATTTAAGATTGATTATTTAGCCGATTCGATAAATTGCACTTTAGACGTTTGATATTCGTCGCAATCTCCGTCTAAGAAAAACAGCATTTGTTTTCCTTTGCGGACAAATGTAATGCGCCCTGTGGTAGTGTCAGACAACGGCCTTCCTCGTCGAACAATGCTTCTTTTTCCCAGCTCATCAGCTGGGCCAATATCATAGATAGAGTTCCTGGTTTGAACAACAAACGCGCCCTTGCGGACTCTTTTTGCTTTGGCAATATTATTTTGAGCGTTCTGTTTTTCTCTGCGAGCCAAGGCCGCTTGCATTTTCTTAGACTTCTTGAAGCCAAGCTTTTCTTCGCAGAATTTGATGAGGTCTCTAAAAAGCGACTTGGCGGAGCTTTTTACTAACGGACCGCAGCCAACAAGGTTGCCCGTTGCAAACACCTTAGCGCTAATTTCGTGCGTGGCGGAGTATTTAAGAAGGGCGCAGTAAAGCGCTTTCATTTCCTTTACAGTGGGATACATTTGGTTGCCAAGTTCAGACTTTTTGCAATCCCAAATAAGGTTATCAGAAAAAAGTTCCTGCAACAAGTCTATGTCGCCTGCGCCCATAACAGGGCTTTCGATTGACTCATTGCCAACTTGAACTTTAAAAGAAAACATCACGAAAACCATTGTTCGTCCTCCCAAAATTGTCAATTCACGAAGGGTCGCCCTCCGTGTTTCTATTTTATATTCTATATTTAATTCATATTTTGTCAAACAAAAAACCTCGGGCATAAAAGCTGCGAGGCGTGTATTTTATTTTCCAACAAGCAAATGCGCGGGCATATAGAAAATAGCTATATTAAGGCGGATAGCCTGTTTATGTTCCCACCTTGAGCCGGTTGAGCTTTCCCAGTCGGGCAAAAAGTGAAACTCTTTTACAAGTCCTGTTTCAAACAAAGGCAGGTAAAACTCATTAAGCAAACCGTAATCATATCCGGCAGCTTTTCTGGCTCTAAGAATTTTGGCCAGCGGAATTTCAAAGGGGCGCTGATCAAAAATAATTTTGCCCATGCCTACCAGCACTTGTATCCCCTCATGCATCATTTGTATATTTTTTTCAAAAGAACCTCTTCCTCCGGTAGTAAGCGGTCCGCATATCTGCGCTACAGGTTGAGGAAGCCTTTTAAGCCTTTTCATTCCCAGCTCCCGCGCTTGCGCATAAGAAGTTAGGCTATGCAAGCTGTCTAATTCTTCTTGCGTCCAATGCTGATATTGGGACAAATCCAGAAGCATGGTTATTCTCCAAAGGTGAAAATTACACTCAAAGTGCTACCACCATATTAACATCAACCGCAAAATATGTCAAAACAAAAAAGCCCTCTCGGGCAATTTTTATTAGCTGCGGGACTTGGACTCGCCCGGTTATGCAACCGGGCTGCCCAGTCGTATGACTGGGCGAACCACTTCTCGCCAGAGCTGCCGGGCTTGGACTCGAACCAAGATGAAATGCTCCAGAGGCATCTATCCTACCATTAGATGACCCGGCAGCGCTGGCGACAAACAGAACTTAGTTTTTCAGGTATTTGCGGACTGCAACATAGCTTGTTAACATTCCCAACCCTGCCCCAAACGCAAGCTGGATTAAAATAAAAATCCAAATGTTGGATGTAAAAAATTCTGCAAGGCTGAAACCCGGCAAAATGAATGCTATTTTAGACGAAAGCGCATACGCAGAAGCCGCTGAAAGGGCCATGCTGATTACAAAGGCGATAATCCCATAAATTGCCCCCTGAATGATAAACGGGCCTCTTATAAACCAGTTTGAGGCTCCCACAAGCTTCATTGTGCCTATTTCGTCCTTTGAGCTGTCTACTGCCAATTTTGTTGTGTTAAATACAACCAAAACGGAAATAATAACCAGTATTGCTGTAAGAATAAGTCCGCCTATATTTATATTTTTGGTGATGGCGTAGACCTTTTCAATAGTATCTTTTTTTTCATAAAAGTCAACATTATCCACCAGGTCGGCATATTGGTCGGTTTGCAGGATGTTTGCAATTTCTTCATACTCGGCAGGATCTCCCGATGTTGTAATGTTCAGCGACGGCAAAAATGGGTTTGACCCCACTTCTTCAAGCGCCTTTGAAATAACTTCACTGTCCTGATGATTTTCTGCAAAAATCTCAAGCGCTTTGTCTTGCGAAACATACTCCACCTCTTTTATGTTTGGCGACATAACCAAAATTTCTGATTTAACTTTTAAAATATCTTCTTCAAAAGTGCCCTCTTTGAAATATGCCGTAACGTCAATTTTGTCCTGAACTTGAGAAATAAGAAAGCCGGTTAATCCCTGAAAAATAAAAAGCCAGGTGGCCAGCATAATAATTACAACCAAAACAAAAATAGTTGCAATAGTTACTCCTTTGTTTCTGTTGAAATCTGTTAAGGCAAAATTAAAAACTCTGAAAAAATTTGTTAGCATGCGAAAAAAAATAAATTAAATAATAAATCTTCCTTTTGCCTCGTCGCGAATCATTTTGCCGTTTTCAATTGTGATAACCCTTTTGCCAAGCTTGTTTATAACTTCCCTGTCGTGCGTTGATAAAATTACCGTTCTGCCGGTTCTGTTAATTTTTTCCAAAAGCGATATTACTTCGTATGTGTTGTAAGGGTCCAAATTTCCTGTGGGCTCGTCGGCAACAATAACCTCGGGGTGGTTTACCAAAGCCCTGGCAATTGCCAGTCTTTGCTGTTCTCCTCCCGAAAGCTCATTGGGAAAATTGTTAACTTTGTCTTTCAAACCGATTATCTCAAGAACTTTTGGAACTTCTTCTTCAATTTCTTCATTTTCTTTTCCCTCTACGGCCAAAATATAGGCGACATTTTCATAAACTGTTTTTGTGGGCAACAATTTATAATCCTGATAAATTCCGCCAATTTTTCTTCTTATTGTTTGTATCTGCGAGGAATCGGCATTGCCAATATTTATTCCCTGGAAATAAACTTCCCCGCTGGTGGGCTTTTCCATGCCAAGCAATAGTCGTAGCAAAGTGGTTTTGCCTGCTCCGGATTTTCCCACAAAAGAAACAAACTCGCCCTGCTCTATTTCAAAAGAAATATCCTGCAAAACAGTTGTGTCTTCCTGGTAAATTTTTGTTACTTTGTTAAAGCTTATCATTTTATAAATTAGGAGTTTTTATTTCAGCTTCTATAAAACCTTCCAAATCTCCATCCAAAATTGCTTCCGTGTCCGATGTTTCATATTGCGTTCTTAAATCTTTAACCATTTTATAAGGATGCAAAACATAAGATCTTATCTGGCTTCCAAAAGAAACCGCAGACTGGTTTCCTTTTATTTCTTTCATCTTTTTTTCATGCTCCTGTTCTTTCAATTGGTAAAGTTTGGCATACAAAATTTTCATTGCGTTTGCTTTATTCTTTCCCTGAAGCCTTTCTGTTTGCGAAGCCACCACAATGTTTGTTGGAATATGCGTAATTCTTACTGCCGATTCTGTTTTGTTTGTGTATTGCCCGCCGGGCCCTGAAGCCTTATATGTGTCTATTTTTAAATCTTCGGGTTTTATTTCTTCTGGCAACTCCTCCTCTTTTATTTCAGGCAAGATATTAACCGAAGCAAATGATGTTTGCCTCAATTTTTGCGCATTAAAAGGAGAAATTCTGACCAATCTGTGCACTCCGGATTCTTTTTTTAAAAACCCAAAAGCATAATTACCCTTGATTTCCATTGTAACCGATTTTGTGCCAATACGGCCGTCCGGGCCTCCGCCTTCGCCGAACGACTGCTGCATAATTGCTGTTTTAAATCCCTTTGTCGCACAATAGCGTTCGTACATTCTTAAAAGCATTGTTGCCCAGTCCTGCGAATCCAAGCCTCCCGCTCCCGCAAATATTTCCAAAATTGCATTATTTTTGTCGTATTCGCCCGATAAAAAAGTTTTTATTTCCTGCTTATTTATTTTTGCTTCCAAATCTGCTGTTTTTTTATCAAGTTCTTCTGATATCTTTTCATCGTTTTCAGCCAAGTTGGCTAAATCTTCTATTTCGCCAGCCTCTCTCTTTAAAAATTCAACTTCGTTTATTTCTTCTTTCAAGGCAGATATTTCCTGGCTCACTTCTGTTGCTTTTTCCTGGTCGTTCCAAAAATTAGGGTTTTGCGTTTCTTTTTCAAGCTGGGCTATCTTTTTCTCTTTTTCCTCCAAGTCAAAGACAGTCCATCAAATGATGGATTTTATTTTGCAGTTCTTCAATTTTTCCGCCAGCCGGCGAATTCTTTTTTTCTGCCATATATAAAAATTTTATCACAAATTCAAAAAAATTCCAAATTTAAAGCAACTCTGCGCAAAAAAAGAGCGTCGTACCATATACGCCTTCTCGTTAGCCATTTTGTTATTTGGCAACAGAGTTCGCGATATGGCACGACGCATCGAACGCTTATATTAGAAGCTGACAGGTGGCCCGCAATGCGCGTGCACTTTAGCATGCGAACCTTCGCGTTTGTCCTTGTCTAAAAGACAAGCGAGCTCCCGCACAGGTATTAGCCTGGATATCAGACAGGCCTTGCCCTTGGTGTTGGGATTCTGGGGTCAACTCCAACCCACTCGCCACGCTAAACTGGTACAAACTAATCCACAAGGAGTCTTAAAAATCAGAGGCTAGCGGCACCTTCTGAGACCCTCATGCGCTCTACCCGTTCCCGCTTAGGGTTGTATGTAAGAGCACATTTACCTCGTGGCACGCCGAATTTTAAGGTTTCGAAAACCCACCAGTTCCCTGTCAGTTCACTCGCAAAGAACTTATATTTAATATTCTGTCATAAAACAAAGGCCTTGTCAATACCATGGCAAGACCTTCATTAGTGTCGCACAATAGAATTACTTTTTCCTTTTTTGTTCAGCCTGCCTGACTTCCCTTTCATCCATTCCAAAATGATGGGCTATTTCGTGCCAAACAGTATTTGCAACAGCTTTTTTTATTTCTTCAGGCGAATGATTAACTTCTTCAATTGGATTTTTGAATATAGTTATTTTGTCCGGCAAAACCATTCCATATGATTCCCTTTTTATAAGCGGCACGCCCTGGTACAAACCAAAAAGCAAGCCGTTGGCTTTCACGCCGGCTTTATTCAGCTCTTCTTGCGTGGGGTTGTCTTCAATGCAAATTTCCACGTTTTTCAGCTTGTCTAAAAACTTCTGCGGAATTGAATCAATCCCCTGTTTTACAAGTTGTTCAAATTCTTCGTTTGTCATAGCTTATTTATAATACAAACAAAAAGGCGTTTTTACAACGCCCTTTCGTCCACTTTTCAAAACACAATAACTTGTATTCTATTCTAAAAATTGGAGGGAGACGAAACGATGTTCGCCTCCCTTTTTTAGTTATTCACTGCTCGAGACTCAACTGAGAACAAGCGCAAGCGCTTCTTCATCGTTACCACAAGCCAAGAGCTCGCGGCACGCGGACACAGGTGTCAACGCCGAGCGCGATCGACATCCGCGTGACTTCCCGGCGGAGAGACAGACGTTCAGCCTGCAACAGGGAATCTTCGGCAAGCTGGATGTTACCCTCCGCAAGAGCTTTCTCTGCAAAAACAATCCTGAGTCGAAACTCCGGCCAGGTCTTAAACTCCGGCCGTTTCTTTGCGCTTTCAATCTTGTCGAAAACGCAATCAACCTGTTCGTTTTCTGTCATTTTTTCTCCTCAAAAAGTATAAACCCTTCCCCGCGGGTCTGTATCGCATAGATTCAGACTAGAATCCAAACGACAATTACGATTGGCAGTGCAAAGACCGCCAATACTGAAAACGTTGCTGTCCACTTCATGGCTTTCTCCTTGTGATTGCCATCGCGCTCGTTTAAGGCCGAGCGCAAACCTTTACTTACTATAATTTAATTATACCACATAAAAAGATATATTGTCAATAGTAAAGCACCGACAAAAATGCAACCAAAAAGCCCCTTTTTATAGAGGCTTTTTAGCTATCCTTTTAAGATATTATATGTTCTTTTCTTCTTTTTTTATCTGAGCAATTCTGGCTGATAACTCTTTGCTTGATGTGTAAACCCTATTCTTTGTTTTTACGCCATCAACCAATTTATCAAATTTTACAATTCCAGATCTGAACATCCAAATTCCGGCCAAAGCAATCATCAAAGGCAAGAAGAATGAATCTACCAAGAAATTGTTTGTCAATCCGGTAGAAACAGTTGTTACTCCGGCCACTCCTGATTTGTTGACAGCAACTACAGCTGAAGCGTTTCCTGAAGCTTCTGAACTTGTAACTGTAACTGTGTTGGTCAATGTTGTTGTTCCATAATTGAAATATGCAGAACCTGCAACTTGAGCCTGATAAGTTAATGTTACTGTTTGATTGGCTGAAATTGTGCCAAGGTTTATTCCGGTGCTTACATCTCCGTAGTTATTGCTTACAGAGCCTGTTACAACCAAGCTTCCCTTATAAATTAAGTTGCTTGGAAGCAAATCTCTTACATAAACATTGCTTAAGCTCTGGTTTCCATAAGGCTGAATTGTGATTGTGTAGAGCAATAAGTCTGACGGATTTGCTGTTGCGTATGTTGAGGCAGAAAGATTTCCTGTTGAAAGGTTCTTTACTGTTTTAGTAACAACAAATGATGTTGATGTGTTTGAAGAGCCTGAATAGAATGTCATATCAGAGCCGTAAACAGTTCCCTGTGAATTGTTGGCAACTGCCCTGTAATGATATGTTGTGTTTTGTGACAATCCGTTAACATTCTGGCTGAATGAGTTTGAGTAACTCATTGTTTGCTGGTTTGTTGTGTAGCCATAAGATGTTGATGTTCCGTATTGGAACCAGACATGGCTGTAATTGCTTGAATTGTTGTTTCCATAAATGTAACCATTCAAAGTTACAGAATTGGCTCCAATATTTGTTGCAGAGTTTGTTTGAACTGTAAGATTGTTATCTTCCGATGCATTAACATGTATTGTTGCTGAATCAGAATCTGTTAAACCTTCGTTGTCTGTTACGGTTAATGTGCAGGTATATGTTGAATCATTTGAAATTGTAAAGGCTGTATAAGTAGGCTGGGCAATGCTGTGGTTGGATAATGATCCGCCTGTGCATGTCCAGTAATAAGTTACGCTTCCGCCATCCGGGTCATAACCTGAACCTTGCAACACAAACGATTCTCCGCCGTTTACTGTTCTGTCTGAACCTGCGTAAGCAACCGGCTGTTCGTCGTCGTTGTTGTTATCATTGTAATAAAATGTTCTGTCAGAGCCGTAAACTGTTCCTTCTGAATTGGAAGCAACTGCTCTAAAGTGATAGGTTGTTCCAGAAGACAATCCGGAAATGTATTTGCTGAAAGATGTTTCGCTGGACAAAGACTGGGTGACAGTTGTGTGTCCGTAAGAAGTTGATGTTCCCCACTGGAACCAAACTGTTGCAGAATCGTCTCCGCCTAAGTCTAACAAATTACCATTTAATGTGGCATAGTTTGAGCCTACATTTGTGGCAGAATTTGTCTGAACTTCAACAGAAGTTATTTCCTGGCTTACTGTTATTGTTGCTGAATCAGAATCTGTCAAACCTTCTGAATCTCTTACTGTCAGCGTACAAGTGTATGTTGTTGAAGAGCTTACATTTGGAGCTGTATAAGTAGGATGGGCAATTGCAGTGTTGTTCAATGAACCTCCATTGCAAGACCATGCATATGTTATAGAATCTCCATCCGGGTCAGAACCTGAACCAAGCAAAACTATTGTTTGGTTTTCATAAACTGTTCTGTTTGCTCCGGCGTTTGCTGTTGGGGCATTATTTTCTGTTTCTTGCGCGATAACTGTAACCACTGTTGAATCTGTGTCTGTTGTTGAAGAAGCGTCTGTTACTGTTAAAATGCAAGAGTATGTTGTGTTGGTTGTTACTGTTGGAGCAATAAATGTAGGCTGGGCAATTGTGTAGCTGGATAATGATCCGCCTGTGCATGTCCATGCAAACGAAACTGTTTCTCCATAAGGATCATAACCTGACCCTTGCAACACAACTGAAGTTCCCGACATAGCTTGCAAGCTTGGGCCCGCTTCTGCTACCGGGGCAACGTTTGCTCTTGTTGTAGTGAAAATTATATCAGAGCCGTAAACTGTTCCTTGTGAATTATGAGCAGCTGCTCTGAAGTGATATGTTGTGTTTTGTGACAACCCTGAAAGTGTTTTTGTAAAAGCTCCTGTGTTAGACATTGTTGAAGATGCCGTTTCGTTGCCGTATGAACTTGATGTTCCCCACTGGAACCAAACTGTTGCAGAGGCATCTCCGCCCAAGCTTGATAAGTTTCCGTTTAACACTGCGGAATTTGTCTGTATGCTTGTGGCAGAATTTGTTTCAACTTGAGCAACTGAATTCTGGTTGTTTACTGTGACAGTTGTATTATCAGAGTCTGTTGCGCTCTGGCTGTCTGTGACAACCAATGTACAAATGTAGTTTGTGTTTGAGTTTACTGATGGGGCTGTGAATGTAGGCTGAGCTGATGTTGCATTTGATAATGTTCCTCCATTGCAAGACCAGGC
>Ga0172379_10002812_pt1 | contig 29490 bp, 30 predicted proteins | sample GrowelOW334metaG_FD_119756 | JGI IMG/M metagenome (GOLD analysis project Ga0172379, IMG submission 119756) | Groundwater microbial communities from an aquifer near a municipal landfill in Southern Ontario, Canada - Groundwater well OW334 metaG | ecosystem: Environmental > Aquatic > Deep...
GCTGTGCGATACCCCTTGTTCATGAGGAACCAGCGGCTCTTCCAGTCGCGGATGATCCCTAGCCTATGAGAATACGGATGGACGGTGTGTGACATGTTATTTCTTTAAGTCTTTTTTAGGAGCCAGCATGATGCTTACATGACTGGTCCTTTTCTTTATAGGATGCGCCGAACCGCGGGAAACGGGCATGCTCCTCTTCAAGACGAATCCCTGGTCTACACGGATCTCTTTCACAAAAAGGTCGGCGCTGTCTATCTTGAAATTGTTCTTGGCATTGGCAACGGCGGAAGCCAAGAGGTCGTTCAGAGGGCTTTTGGCCTTCTTTTGCGCGTGGACGAGGATATCATTGGCATCAGCAACGCTCTTGCCTCGGATCATATCGGCTACGACACGGACTTTGCGGGGAGAGATGCGGTAATTTTTGAGCGAGGCGGTGATCATGGTGGCGTATTATTTCTTTGGGGCGGCGGCGGCAGTAGCGGCCTCCTTGGCGGATTTGGCGGCATTCATCTCGGCTTCTTTGGCCTTGAGCTCTATCTCCTTCTGCATCTTGCCTCCATGCCTCAAGAATTTCTTTGTGGACGAAAATTCGCCGAGGCGGTGTCCGACCATATCCTCGGTTACTAGAACGTCTATATGTATCCTGCCGTTATGCACGCCGAAGGTGAAACCTACCATTTCCGGAGATATCTGCGAGCGCCGTGCCCAGGTCTTTATCGTCGCCGTCGTTGCAGGCTTTTTGCCGGAGATCTTCTTCAAAAGATTTTCGTCTACGTATGGTCCTTTCTTAAGTGATCGAGACATATTGCTTATATAGTATAAAAAATGCTCTAGAGAGCGTCCCCGCATGTTAACAGAGCGGGGTATCGAAGTCAAGAAACCTTGATTATGGTATAATACTTGGCAATCCATATGGCATACCAATTGCTCATCAATGAATTGCCAGTGCTAAGCGGCGATATCATAGCTGTCTGCATAGTCGCTCTGGCCGCTCTGATCGTGATCTTGTCCGTCATCGTCTATGCAATAGGCAAGATAAAGGACAATGAATCGCAAAAATATGAGTTCATCACCATTATCGCCCACAAATTCCGCACTCCGCTGACCTCCGTAAAATGGCTCGCAACATCCATGATGCAGAAAGAGACTGATCCTTATAAGAAGCAGGATCTCGATGATATCTCCAAATCCAATCAGAAATTGATAGATCTCACCGGAACCCTGATAGAGCTCACCGAGAGCGCCAATGCCGGCAAAGCCTCGTACGTTTTCGAGCGCCTGTCCCTGTGCGCCTTGGTGCGCAGCACTTCCGATACACTGAAAGATTCTTTTCATAACAAGAATATCTTCTTCTCGGTCAAATGCCCGGATGAAGACATCTTTGTCAAAGCCGATAGAGCGCGCCTGGAATTCGTCATCCAGACTATCTTGGAGAATGCACGCAACTATACCCCGCCTGGCAGGAACGTCGAAGTGCTGGTATCTCGCCAGCACCGCAAAGCCGTCGTTACTGTCGTAGACCGCGGCATAGGCATAGACCAGAACGACATCTCTAGGCTCTTTTCCAAGTTCTATCGCGCCCAGAATGCGAAGCATTTCGACACTGAAGGATTCGGCGTCGGCCTATATCTCGCAAAATCAGTCACGGAGCATCACCACGGAAAGATAAAAGTATCCTCCGAGGGGTTAGATAAAGGCTCCACGTTCTCCATTATATTGCCGAGAATCAGATAAGATAGCTATCTGTTGACGATAAGCCAGAAAAGCTTGTCGAAGACTTTTTTAGTCGTATTTACGATGATCATGAACATATCCTATACGCTGCTCCTCATATTCTTACCCGGCTGGCGCCTAGAAACGACGTAAACATTGGAATATTTCTTCGAGCGGCGCGTCTTCTGACCCTTGCCTGCAGGTTTGCCCCACATAGTCTTCAAACGGCGCAGGCCGCGGCCCTGCCTCTGTTCGCCGCCTCCATATGGATGATCTACAGGGTTCATGGCTGAACCACGGACCGTAGGACGGATGCCCATCCAGCGTGAACGGCCGGCTTTGCCGATATTGACGAGGCGCGATTCTTCGTTGGAGACCGCTCCGATGGATGCCCAGGCATCCTCATGGATCTTCCTCACTTCGGTCGAAGGCATCTTTACATGCGTATATCCGGCGTCATTGGCGACCACTTGAGCAAAAGAGCCTGCGGAACGGACTAGCTTAGCGCCGCTTCTCGGTTTGACTTCGATATTGTAGATGAATGTGCCTACGGGGATCTTCTTCAAAGGCAAGCGGTTCCCTGTTTCTATCGGGGCATTCTCTGAAACGATGAATGAATTGCCCACTTTCATGGTCTTAGGCAAAAGAACATAGCGCTTTGTGCCGTCCTTGTAATTCACGATGCCAATATAACCTGTGCGGAATGGATCGTACTCCACGGTCTTGACCGTAGCGATGATATCTTTCTTGTCATACATGAAATCTATATCTCTATAAAGCTTCTTATGTCCCCCGCCATGGTGGCGGGTAGTGATGCGGCCGGCGGAATTGCGGCCCATATCGCGCTTCATGCCATGAGAAAGAGACTTATTCGGTTCTGACACGGTCAAATATTCTTTGAACGGCAAGACCGTCATGTGCCTCCTGGATTTGCTTGTTGGTCTGAATGATTTCATGGTGATTTATAGAAGCTCTATGTTTATACAAAATCTATCTTATCTCCTTTCTTGACGGTAACGATGGCTTTGCGGACCCCTGACACCGTTCCTTTGCGGCCTTTCACAAAAACATTCCTTACAGGCGTATTTATCATGGCTACCTTGATGGGATTCACTTTATAGAGAGCGCTGATCGCCTTTGAAACCATGGCTTTGTTGGCGCCTTTGGCTACCTCGAAAGTGTAGATCCCGCCTTGGCTAAGAAGGCCTGACTTCTCCGTAACGCGGGGGCGGATAATGACCGAAGCGATGTTAGAAGCCGATCCGGAATTGACTCCCGGTACAGAGATCTTCTTGGCAACGACTGCTTTTGCGGCGCTAGCAGCCGGCTTTTCAGCCTTCTGACCTTTGTAAGAAGACTTTGTTGCGGCGCCTTTTGCCGCTTGAGCTCCCTGCTCTAATTTCTCGTCCTTTCTCTTTTTTAATCCGAATATTGCCATGGTGATTTATTTAAAGATTATGCGGCTTTCTCCGTCTTCGTCTTGGCGACAAGCATTTTCAAGGAAACTTCCGGATTGACGACTATCAGATAAGTATGATTCAAAATAGACACCGGATTTATGTTGCGGAATTCCTCCACCGAGATATTACCGATATTGTTGAAGCTCTTTTCAACGACTTCGGCTTTCTTGTCCATGGCGACTATCGCCGTGTTGACCTTTTTCGTAGAAAGCTTCTCATAGCCTTTGATGCCGGAGAGCGCGGAAATGATCCCCTTGGCCTCTTTTGTCTTCGGTTCAGCTATGTCTATGGCATTCACAAAAATGATCTCTCCTTCTTTGAATTTCTTTGAAAGTATGGCGAACAAAGCTTTGGCTTTGACCTTTTTATTGATCTTGCGGTCGAAATTCTTGTCATTACGAGGCCCATGGACGCCGCCTCCGACCCAAATGGGAGATCTGGACGAGCCGTGGCGTGCCCGGCCTGTACCCTTTTGTTTCCAAGGCTTTTTTCCGCCTCCGCGCACTTCCCCTCGTGTCTTGGTGTGAGCGACATTGGTGCGAGAATTCGAATTCATCAGACGCACAACTTCATGGACCAAGTCAGCATTCCAAGGAACGCCAAAAATACCCTCTGGAAGAGAGACTTTGCCTGTTGATTCGCCTGTTTGATTGTAGACGGTAGCTTCCATGAAAGAAAATGGGCTCCAGCGAGCGTGCAAAGCATCTTAACAGAGGCATTGGTCGAAGTCAATTGAATGACCCTATTCATACCGGAGAGCCTCTATCGGGCTCTTCTTCGAAGCCTGCCCGGCCGGATATCCGCCGAAGATGAGGCCGATAAGAGCGGAAACGGAAAGACCTAATATGGCGCCGCTCCACGGAAAGACGTATGTCCAATTCACACCCAGGCCTTTAGACAAGACTATTGCGGTGATAAAAGCCAAAGATGATCCCAAGATGATACCGATGACTCCGCCTATAGCCGTGAGCATGACGGCCTCCAAGAGAAACTGTGTGAGGATATCCTTATCCGTAGCCCCTAGAGCTTTGCGCAGGCCTATTTCGCGGGTGCGCTCGGTTACGGCCACCAGCATGATGTTCATGATGCCTACTCCGCCTACGAATAATGCGATCGAGGCCACCGCTACCAAGAACCAAGTCAAAGCGGATGTGATGGTGCCAAGCCTGTTAGCCAGATCTTCTTGGGTCTGGACATAGAAATCGTCTTTGGAAAGATCTGTGATGCCATGAGATTCCCTTAAGGTCTGGCGCACGTCTTCAGCCGTAGAGCGAACCTGGCCGTCAGTCTTAGCCTGGATGATGAAATGATGATAATATTTCACGCCGAGAAGATAATTTCTGGCCGTCGTGTAAGGGACGATCACGGCCTCGTCGAAATTGAATATGGAACCGCCGCCGCTCTTCTCCATGACCCCTACCACCTTCAGATTGCGGCTCTTCAGCTTTATCTTTTGGCCCAGAGGATTGCTCCCGTCATCGAACAGATGCTCGGCCACTTTTGCGCCGATCACGGCCACATCCGTGTGTGAAGAGACGTCATCGGTAGTGAAGAATTCACCTTTGGCCATCTTTGCATCGAATATCTCGGCAAGAAGCTCTGTGCCGCCGAAGATAGAGACTTGATAGACATTCGACCCGTATGAGGATGAATCCGCACCGGCGATGAGAGGCATGAGAGTCTTCAGATCCGGCACATTGGTCGGTTTCAAAAGCTCTTTTATGTCTTTGTCTTTAAGGGAATCGCTGAACATCTGCGCCGAATCGGAAGGCCCGGTAGGCTCCCTGCCCGGAGTAACGATGATGGTATTCGTCCCTAGCCCCTGCACCTGTCCAAGGATAAGCTCCTGCGCCCCGGCGCCCAGAGATACGACCAGCATGATGGCCGTGATGCCGATGACTATGCCGAGAATGGTCAAAAACGATCTTGAACGATTCGTGGTGAGCCCTGTCAATGCGGTTTTTACTGAATGTTTCCAGGTCATGATATGTTATTTGACGAATTCGTCATTCGCGGTAAGCCTCTTTTTGACCTTATCATCGCTCTCTATCTGCCCGTCCATGAGCCTGATGATGCGTTCGGCATGTTCCGCCGTTGAGGTCTCATGCGTGATGAGAATGATGGTCTTGCCGTGCTCTTCGTTCAAATGCTGCATGATAGCCATGACGGTCTTCCCGGATTTGGAATCCAGGTTTCCGGTCGGCTCGTCGGCAAAGATCACTTCCGGATCAGTGATCAATGACCTGGCGATGGCTACGCGCTGTTTCTCTCCACCGGAAAGCTCCGATGTACGATGATACATCCTATGTTCCAATCCTACGGAGACAACGGCCTCCCGGGCCTTGCCTTCCCATTCGCTTTCAGGGACATTCGAGTAATAGAGAGGCAGCTTCACATTCTCGAGCACCGAAGTTCTTGGCAGGAGATTGAACATCTGGAAGACGAAGCCTATCTCGCGATTGCGCAGATCGGCCAGCTCGTCGCTCGAATATTTAGACGTATTCTTGCCGTTGAATATGTAATGGCCTCCCGTAGGTATGTCCAGAAGCCCCAGAAGATGGAGCAGCGTGGATTTGCCGCTGCCGGACGGCCCCATGATGGCTAAAAATTCTCCTTTGCGCACGGAAAAAGACACCCTATCGAGAGCTACGGTATCAGTGCCGTCATGGTATGACTTTTTCAGATTGTTCACTTCTATTATATTCATCGGGTAAAGCCTACTTGATGTAAGTCACCACTTTATCTTCAGCTTCCAATCCTGAAACGATCTCTATCATACCGTCCGAACCTTTAAGACCGACTGTTACCGGAACAGATACGAAAGACTTGTCGTCAGATTTGAGTAAGCGCACGATCTTTGTCCCAGAATCATCCACTATGGCCCGTGTCGGGACGACTATCACGCCGGTGCGCTCTCTCGTCAGGATATCGAGGTTAGCGGTCATGCCGGAACGGATGCGCTCGTCTTTTTGCAGGAATAACAGAGTGACTTTATAGGTAGGCACTCCTTCCAGGACTGTTTCCGCAGGATCTATCATGACTACCATGGCCGGAAAATCCACATTCTGACCGTAAGCGTCGAGAGTAGTCGAAGCATAATTGCCGGCCGTGATCTTGGCGATATCAGCCTCTGGCACATAAGCCTCTATCTTATATACACTGTCGCTTTGGACTCCGTATATGATCTTGCCGGCCTGGACGAACTCGCCGACGCTGGGATCAGCACGGGTGATGATGCCGTCTATAGGAGAGATGATCCGGTCTTTCCCGTATTCAGCCTTATATGCGGCGACTGTGGCGGCTTGCGCAGCGATAGTCTGCGCCGAAGACCCGGTCTTTTTCAGGACAAAGTCATTGTCAGCTTGCTCATACGCGGAAACAGCGCTCTCCAAGCTGGTCTTCGCGCCGGTTACGGAAGATATGGCCTGGTTCGAGAGCGTCAAGCCGGAGTTGATGGATGAGACATAAGCGTCTATGGATGCCTGCGTCAAACCTGAATTGCCTGGATTCAGATTGCCGGCAAGCGTCGAAAGGCTGTTCACAAAGCCATTTATGATATATGCGTATGCTGATACTTTGGAGATAAGAACGGCTATGGCATCTGTAGATGTCGCGGCGTCTATATCAGCCTTCCATCTAGCCAATGAATCAGACACCGAGACGCGAGCCATGTTGACGGAACTCTCCTCGGCCTGCGACTGCGTGCGTATCTTTATGGTCGGATTGGTGCTTTGGGGATTGTCGAAGAATATATCTGCGTAATTATTGACGGCATTCCGCGCCTGCGCATAGCCGGTCCTCGCCGCATTCAAGGCTTCTTGTTTGGCATTTTCTAGGGATATCTGCGCCGTATTGACTTTTGATTGTTCTACGGCAAGCTCTTGGGAATTCAGATTGCGCGTGACCTCATCGAGCTTGGCCTGCGCCGAAGCGAGATTGGCGGCATCACCGGCGCTATCGAGCGAAGCTATCAGAGCGCCCTTCTTCACTGTGTCTCCGACTTCCACATTGATAGTCTTTATTACCCCTCCTTTTTCAAAAGCCAGATCGGCTTTACCGACCGGGGAGATCCTTCCAGTAACGCTGACTTTTTCCGCGACATTGCCGATGGTTGCCACGGCGAACTCTATCTGGGCATCCTTACCGCCGCCCCGGAAGAACAAGAGCATCACGATCACCAGAGCGACGAGGCCGATGATGACATACTTATTTTTGATGTAATGTTTAAAAAAATATTTTTTCATAGATGAGCATACTTCATCATTGTAACATAAAAGCATCTCTAGCCAGCTAGAGATGCTTTTATATCCTTCACAGAGATATGGCTCTATGATGGTCTACCCCACTATTTCTACCAGAGTACCCCTTCTTCCGGGAATAGCCCCTGAAATATAGATGACACTGTCTTCGGCGTCTATGTGGGCGACCTTGAGATTGGTAACAGTGATGCGATCGCTGCCCATGCGTCCGGCCATACGCATGCCGACCGGCACGCGATTGCGCAAGCCGCCGCCGATTGACCCCGGCTCACGCTCCGAATGCTTCTGACCATGGGAACGAGGGCCTCCATGGAAACCGTGGCGCTTCACTACGCCCTGAAAGCCTTTGCCCTTGGAAACAGCAGTAACCATCACTGTGTCGCCTGGCTGGAATTGAGAGATCTCCATCTTGTCGCCGACCTTGAGTGCAGGATTCTCTACGCGAAACTCTTTGACCGAAGCGAAAGAACCCAGTTCTTTGAAGTGCCCCTTCTGCGGCTTGCTTATGCGATTTGGATTGCGGGAGCCTTCGCCTATCTGGACGGCTTCATAGCCGTCTGTAGCTTGAGTGCGCACTTGAGTGACCACGTTCCCGCGTATGGTAACAGCCGTAACTGGGATAGCAGTTCCAGAAGCATCGTAGATCTGCGTCATATTCAGCTTTCTTCCAAGTATGAATTTCATATTTTTACATCATCTTCACGTCGATGTTCACCCCTGACGGCAAACTAAGATTCGTTAACGCTTCGATAACCTTCGGATTCGGATTGATAATATCTATGAGGCGCCTATGGACTCTCATCTCGAACTGTTCGCGCGAATTCTTATCTATGAATGAGGCGCGATTGACTGTATATTTCTTGATCTCCGTCGGCAAAGGGACCGGGCCATGTATCTCGGCATCATAGCGAGCCGCCGTATCCATGATCTGCTTCAATGAAGCATCCAGTATCTTGTGCTCATAAGCGCGCACGCGGATCCTTAGCTGTTGGACTTCGCCGGCAGCCTTGGCCTTGTGGGCGCGGGGAGCAGCCTTAGATTTCGCAGGCTTCTTGGTTGTATCTTTGGTATTAGGCATGAATTGCTTTATGCGATGACCTTGGTCACGACTCCGGCGCCGACCGTCTTGCCTCCTTCGCGGACAGCGAACCTCTGCTTGTCCTCGAGAGCGACCGGGGCGACGAGCTTCACCTTGAAAGTTATAGTATCTCCCGGCATGACCATCTCCACCTTCTCCGGAAGAGTCACTTCACCGGTAACGTCGGTCGTACGGATATAGAATTGCGGCTTATATCCCGTAAAGAACGGAGTGTGGCGGCCGCCTTCCTCTTTCTTCAAAACGTAGACTTCGGATTCGAATTCCGTATGAGGCTTGACAGAACCAGTCTTGGCCAAAACCTGGCCGCGGGAAACATCGTCTTTAGCGGTACCGCGGAGCAGAACGCCGGCATTGTCTCCGGCCATTCCCTCTTTGAGAGATTTATTGAACATCTCGATGCCCGTAACGGTAGTCTTGGTGGTATCTTTGAAGCCGACGATCTCGACTTCCTCGCCAACCTTGATCATACCGCGCTCGATGCGTCCGGTAACCACGGTTCCGCGGCCTTCGATAGAGAAGATGTCTTCGATCGGCATGAGGAACGGCTTGTCGACTTCGCGGACAGGAGCCGGAATATAGGTATCGAGAGCGGTCATGAGCTCGTCTATCTTCTTAGACCATTCGGCGTCGCCGTTCAAAGCATTGGAAGCTGAACCGCGGATGATAGGGACATTCTTGCCGTCAAACTTATTCTTGGTGAGAAGCTCACGCACTTCCTCTTCAACAAGATCTATAAGGTCTTTTTCAGGGACAAGGTCGCATTTGTTCAGGAAGACAACGATCTTCGGCACACCGACCTGGTAAGCCAAAAGGACGTGCTCGCGGGTCTGTGGCATGACGCCGTCAGTCGCGGATACGACAAGGATGGCTCCGTCCATCTGGGCGGCGCCAGTGATCATGTTCTTGATAAAGTCGGCGTGTCCCGGACAGTCTATGTGGGCATAGTGGCGGGTAGGAGTCTCATATTCGACGTGTGACAATGATATCGTAACCGTCTTCGTGGCATCGCGGACCGTACCGCCTTTGGTGATATCGGCGTATGCCTTGACGTTTGCTAAGCCTTTCTTGGACTGAACAGCCAAGATAGCTGCAGTCAAAGTGGACTTCCCGTGGTCGATGTGACCGATGGTTCCGACGTTGACGTGCGGCTTGGAACGATTGAATTCTGCTGCCATGTGATTTATTGATTTAGTGCTTTGACTTGCATTGCACAGGCGTGAAGCCATGCAGCGAGAGTCAAAGATAAATTATTAATAGTTGATAAATGATAATAACGAGCTAAAGACTAACAAAACGCAGGGTCTGCGCGTATCTGATAGAGTAACATAACGAAAAAAAATGTGCAAATAATAAAAAGCTGCCATTGGATGGCGGGCATTTTGACTAACGGCGGCAAAGAAATCGTCCGATGCATCAAAACATGTTATTTCCTCTTCTCTATGATCTCCTGGGCCACATTGGACGGCACGACGTCATAATGGTCGAATTCCATCATAGCGCTGCCTTGTCCGGAAGTCATGGAGCGGAGCTGGGTCGTATAGCCGAACATCTCCGACAACGGAACCTTGGCGATTATAGAGATGACTTGACCTTTTGGCTGGCTGCCCTCGATCTGTCCGCGCTTTGAGGCTATAGAACCGTTGATATCGCCCATGTATTTCTCCGGAGCGACCACTTCTAGCTTCATGATAGGCTCAAGGATCACCGGCTTGGCGCGCTTGGCGGCATCCTGGAAAGCCTGGGAAGCAGCGATCTTATAAGCGATTTCGGAAGAGTCTACATCATGATATGAGCCGAAAGTGAGCTCGCAGGAGATGTTGACCATCTTGTAGCCGGCGACAATGCCGCGATCCATGGCTTCATGGACACCCTTCTCGACTGCAGGGATGAATTCATTGGGAATGACGCCGCCTTTGATGGAATTGATGAATTCGAAATCATCATAACGATGAACGTATTTCGGTATCTTTTCCCCTTCCGGCCATGGCTCCATAGGCTTCAAGGTCAGGCGGACATGGCCGTATTGTCCCTTGCCTCCCGTCTGCTTGATGTATTTATTTTCCGCTTCGGCGCTATTCTGGATGGTCTCGCGATACGCCACTTGCGGTTCGCCGACATTGGCTTCCACTCCGAATTCTCGCTTCATGCGGTCAACCATGATCTCCAGATGCAATTCGCCCATGCCGGAAATAATGGTCTCGCCCGTTTCCTGATTGGATGAGACTCTGAAAGTAGGATCTTCATTGCCGAGCTTATGGAGAGCCACGCCCATCTTCTCCTGATCAGCCTTGGTCTTAGGCTCGATGCGCAGAGAGACCACAGGCTCCATGAATTTGATGACTTCGAGCACGATCGGGTTCTTCTCGTCGCAAAAAGTATTGGAAGTAAGGGCATCCTTGAGGCCCACAGCGGCGGCGATCTCTCCAGCGAATACCTTCTTCACTTCTTCGCGGGCATCGGCCTGCAAGCGCACGATACGGCCTAGACGCTCCTTTTTGCCTGTAGACGAATTGTAGATGTATGTCCCGGCTTCGATGGTCCCGGAATAGACCCTGAAGAATGTCAGCTGTCCGACGAACGGGTCATTCTGTAATTTGAATGCCAAGGCACAGAAAGGCTCTTCATCGGAAGGGTGGCGGACTATCTCTTCGCCGGTATTGGGGTCTATGCCCTTTATCGAAGGAATATCCAAAGGCGACGGCAGATAGTCTACGACAGCATCGAGCACCAGTTGGACTCCGACATTTTTCAAAGCCGAGCCGGTGAAGACCGGGAAGATCTTATTCTCGATGACAGCCGCGCGAGTGATCTTCTTCAAGACATCCACAGGAACCTCCTTGCCTTCAAGATACTGCTGCATGGCGGTATCATCGTGTTCGACGATCTTTTCCACCAGTTCCGCGTGATATTTTTTTGCTTCCTCGAGCATTTCAGCGGGGATCTCCTTCTCAATGATGTCTATCCCCTTTTCTCCCTCGAAATAATAGGCTTTCATGCGCATAAGATCTACGACTCCGACATGAGCCGCTTCTGTTCCTATGGGAAGCTGGAATCTGATCGCATTTTTATTGAGCCTTTCGACTATGGATTTGAATGACTTATCGAACGAAGCGCCCATGCGGTCCATTTTATTGATGAAACAGAGGCGCGGCACCTTGCCATCATCGGCATAGCGCCAGTTAGTCTCCGACTGTGGTTCCACGCCAGCGACACCGTCGAATACCACCACGGCTCCGTCTAGCACGCGAAGAGATCGCTTCACTTCTACGGTGAAATCTATGTGCCCAGGAGTATCTATGATATTGAAGCGGACCTTCTTGGACACATCGGTCTTCGGCATGTATGTCGGGTTCCAGAAACAGGTGATGGCGGCCGCGGTGATAGTGATGCCGCGCTCTCTTTCTTGTTCCATCCAGTCCGTGGTCGTCTCCCCTTCATGTACCTCGCCGATTTTATGTATCATGCCGGTGTAATACAGGATGCGTTCCGATGTGGTGGTCTTTCCGGCATCTATATGGGCGATGACTCCGAAGTTTCTGACTTGTGCTAATGGGTAGTCGCGGTTCATTTTTAGTGAATTGGCCGTTAATGTGTTGACGGCTATATATGTATATTAATAAATAAAGATAACAACTATGACTATAATATAAAGTTTACCAAGCGAAGTGTGCAAAAGCCTTGTTAGCTTCTGCCATTTTATGTACGTTCTCACGCTTCTTTACGGCTTCACCTTCGTTCTTGGAAGCGGCGATGATCTCATCGGCGAGCTTCAGATGTATCGGAGCCCCCTTCTTGGAACGTGCAGCTTCGATAATCCACTTCATAGATAGAGCCTGTTTGCGTTCCGGACGGACTTCACGGGGAACTTGGTAGTTGGCTCCGCCGACGCGGCGTGAACGGACTTCCATGGCAGGAGCGGTATTCTTCAGAGCGGACTCGAAGACTTCCAGAGGATTCTCCACCTTGGCTTTTTCCTTGATGGCAAGCATGCAATCGGCCACGACGCCGCGGGCGATATTCTTCTTGCCGGACTCCATGATGTAATTCGTGAACTTGGACAGCTTCAAAGAGCTGTAGTTGATATCCGGCTTCAGATCCCTTTTTATGTTGAGTTTTCTTCGCATGGCAGTGATTTATTAGGCTTTAACGGCTTTTGGACGCTTGTTCCCATATTGGCTGCGACCTTTTCTCCTGGCTTCCACGCCGGCGCAATCCAGAACTCCGCGGACGATGGAATAGCGCAAGCCTACATCCTTGACGCGGCCTCCACGTAGAAGGACTACGGCATGTTCCTGCAAATTGTGCCCCATTCCGGGGATATATGCGGTCACTTCCAGGCCGTTGGTGAGCCTGACGCGGGCGATCTTACGGATAGCCGAGTTAGGCTTCTTCGGGGTTTTTGTGGTCACCTTCACACACACTCCGCGCTTGAACGGCGCCGGAAAATAGATCGGGCGATTCTTGATCGTATTGAAAGTACGGGTCAAAGCGATGGACTTCGACTTGCTCTTGAAAAGCTTACGATTGCTCTTGGTCAGTTGATTGATTGTCGGCATAATAATATATTGACACGAAACCCGTCTGTTGCCAGACAGCTACCGGATATTCGCACGATCTTGTGGCAATCCTGAATTCTTCACCGCTTCCAGTTTGAGTCGTATTCTCTCTCAAGAGAATCCACTGGGGCGATTACTCATTCTTGCCTTAATAATGTACGGCCTCTAAATAAAGAGACAGTGAGAGTACATTAGCACGGCAATGGAAAACGAGCAAGGATGTTCGAAGGCTACCCTCCTACGTTATCGCCTGAAACACCCAGGGAATCACCGGGGAAATGACCTGCCAAAGAAAAACAACTATGATGACTATGAAAACGGGAGCATACATCTCCATCATTATGCGCATGCGGCCATATTGTTGAGGCAGCCAGGCGAAGAAGAGCTTGGATCCGTCCAAAGGCGGCAGAGGGATGAGGTTGAAGATAGCGAGGATGATATTAATGATCACGATATACGAAAGGACCTCCACGAACGGAGTTACCGTGGTAGCGCCGGCCGTAGCGAAACGGATGATCGTTCCAAAGATCACGGCGACCAGGAGATTCGAGGCCGGCCCGGCCAGAGCGATCAAGAATTCCCCTTGGCGCCTGTTCCTTAGATTATAAGGATTGTATGGAACCGGCTTGGCCCAACCGAAAGTGAAACCAGCCAGAGAAGTGATGAGCGGCACGATGATGGAGCCGACAGGATCTATATGCTTCAAAGGATTTAGTGTCAGCCTGCCCTGCAATCGCGCTGTCGGATCTCCCAACCGATCGGCCATGAGGCCGTGAGAGACTTCATGGATGATCACGGAAAATATAAGGATGATTATGGAGAATATGGCTGGCATATGTATCATTTACTTCTGACAAAGCCTATGTTACCATACTTCTCACATTACTTTTATGGCCAAAATCTGCGCAATCACAAAAAGAGGTTCGGTCATGGGCGGACGCTATTCGAATGCCACCCGTGCTACGCAATTCAATCCTTGCGGCAACATCCGCAAATATGTCAACCTACAGAAAAAGCGCATCTATGTCCCTGAATTGAAAAAGACCGTTATCCTGAATATCTCCACAAGAGCTCTCCGGACCATCGAGAAAAACGGCGCTTTCAAGACTCTGAAGAAAGCCGGCCTCATCTAACACCTTACCGGGCTCATTCCGCGGAACGGCCGACGATATGTATCTGTCGGCCGTTTGATGTTATCTTTATCGTCCCCTCTTCCTTCAGATTGAACCTATTCATGTCTCCAACGCGGGCCAAAGAGTCTTCAATGGCTTTTTTCTTTGAAGATGATGACATGCCTGATCTAGCCGATGTATTCCGAATTAGCTTCGAATAAACCAGATAATCCGGATGTAATTTTCCCATTAATATCGGCGAGGTATTGGCCGGCAAAGCGCTGTGCGAGATGACCAGAACGTCAGTCTTGTCCATAAGCGGAGATGTTGAGGCTATGAATTTCTGTACCCTGTTCGAAGCATCGCCGAGAAATGTTACTGATGTGCCGCCCATGGAAATGTCGAACAGTATTTCCGGCGAACTGGCCTTTGAATATGCGAATCTATCCTGGTGCACAGGAAAAAGCACCTTCAAATCTGTTTTATTGTCCAAGCGGATATGATCGCCGGCTATGGATTCATGGGTTCGGACGCCCTTGCGTCGCAGCGTTTCTGTAAAAGTAGAGAATATATGATCAGAGGAGCTGGCGATGCCCAGAACTTCCAAAGTGATTCCCGGGATATATGCATCGCTTACGTCATATCTTTCTATGATGTCTATGAGTCCGGAGATATCCCTGCCTTCAGTGTCCGTGGCGATGACTCCGTCTATACGGCGCGAATAAAAAGGCAGGATGCCCGTAATCTCGCGGATAACCTGTGAATTGAATCCGCCGTCTACCAGATATCTCTTATCTTCCGGCGTACGGATAAAGATGGAGCGGCCGCCCGACAGATTGAATACGTATATTTCCAAGATAGGTGGCCGTGATTCCGCCTTCCAAAGATATGCACCAAAGCTGCCTGCTACGGCGGTCGCCGCGGCGGCCATAAAGAGAGGCTTGGATACATTCTTCATGCTCATGTGATAAGAGTACCTGCATAAGATAAAATCCTGATAAAGAAAGCCTAAAGAAATGATAAAGTTTTTCTGCGACCTAGAAAATAAGCCGTATCTCAATGAGAGAAATTGAACCTTTTTCCATAGATAAAGCGTATAATAGGCATACATTATCAATATACTAGAAAAAACCATGAAACAATTTACAGCAAAAACATTCAAGATACCGGCCTTGAAAGGTCTCTCACAAAAAAGCATAGACGAGCATCTGAAGCTCTATGCTGGATATGTGAAGAATTCTAATCTCGTGCTCGAAAAGGTAGAGGAACTGAAAAAAGATTCCGAGAAGAATGTCTATGCATTGGGCGAGGTCAATCGCCGTTTTGGCTTCGAATACAACGGTATGCGCAATCATGAAGTGTATTTCGCTTCACTGGAAGGAGGAGCCAAACCTCTGGCCGAAAAAAGCAGGTTGAAGAAGATGATCGCCGAAACATGGGGATCGTTCGATGCGTGGCTTGCGGAATTCAAGGCTATCGCCATGACCCGCGGCGTCGGATGGGCGATGCTGTATTTCGACCGCAAAGACGATCGCCTGTTGAATGCCTGGATAGATGAGCATCATCTCGGTCAGCTGAATGGCTGCAGCCTTATCCTCGGCTTGGATATGTGGGAACATGCCTTCGTCCTGGATTATCTTCCATCAGGGAAAAAGAGCTATGTCGAAGATTTTTTCTCTAACCTGGATTGGGAGACGATCGAGGAAAACCTTTCAAAAAATTCCTGACTGCATATGCTGCCGCGAATGCAAGATAGAAACAGAATACCCACCAGCCGGAGAAAGCCGGCATCCGGACGGCTGCGAACGGCATCCTTGCGGAGTTTTGTACTATGAATAGCTCGTACGAGAGCAGGAGATGCGCGGCCCAGCCGAAGATTTGAGCGAGAGGAGACCATATCATGCCGATCATTCCCGTAAGAAAGACGGAGAGCATGGTAATCGGGATGAAGGGCAGGAGCAATATATTCACGATCGTCCCGATGATCGAGATCTGGCCCATCGTATACAAGATATACGGCGAGACGAATATCTGCGTCGCTATCGTCGAAGCCATGATGCCGCGCAGGCCGAACTTCTCCGTAATGAATGTCAGGCGGCTTTCTATAGGCGAAGCCAAAAGAATCAGACCGAGAGTGGCCAGGAATGATAATTGGAAGGAGGGATCATAGAGGAGGATCATGGGGTTCTGAATGAGCATGATCAGACCAACAAAGATTAACGCGCGGGTAACATTATAATCGCGGCGGATAAGATCGGCCGAGAGAGCCACTCCAGCCATGAAACATGAGCGGATCACGGTCGCCCCGCCGCCGACCATGATTCCGAATGTGGCTATGCCGAGACCTCCGATGGTCATTCCCCAAATGCGCGGCAGGAACAACAGCATACGCCGCATGGCGTCTCCGACTACGGTTATGTTGTAGCCGGAAAGCACGACGATATGGATGAGCCCGGCGGTACGGAAATCATCAAGCAGGTCTTTTCCCAGAGCCGCTTTCTCTCCCACCACAAGGCCTGCAGCCAAAGCGGCGTGAGGTTCGCCTAAAGCCTTATCCAGATTATTTACGAATCTTCTTTTGAGAGAATATAGCCAAAGAAACATCCTATCTGAAGATTTTCCATGGACATTGTCCGCGCCAGCTGCCGTAACTACGGCGCTTTTCATCTCATAATAAATATCGTCCTTTGCGAGATACCCTTTATAATCGAAAAATCTGCCTCCGCCACTGTCGAAATTCATGGGCTCTGACAGCTTTCCTGCAAATGAGACCTTGTCTCCGAATACAAAACGCGGATACAGCTTCGTCTTCATACGTATGAGAAAATCTGTACCGCACGGCTTGGAAGTGCTTGCTATATCCAAAGATCCTACGGATACGACCAGAACTTGGCCGGTTTCTTTGCGTTCCGGATCATCATTGACGGTGCCGACCCCGTTTACGGCTTGTTTTACGCAAGAACCGATATCAGGAGGCTTGATATCAAACGAACTAAAGACTCGGAACATCGCCGCAGCGATGAAAATGCCCCAGAATATGAAAACTCTTCGGTTCATGAGCGATCATTTTACCCATGAGAGATAAATTCCCGATAAAGAAAGCATGGAGGAACGATAAAGTCTTTCAGATCTTTAGGATATCCTTCAAATGGTAGTCTCCGATCGGCCCTTCATACAATTTTACGTCCTCATCGTCAGCAAAGCCGGTAGCGATCTGATCGCACCGTTCATTGCCCGCCACGCCGGCATGGCCGGCCACTTGCTTCCATCTTATAGCCTTGCCGGCCGTGCATTCATCGAGCTTCATCCAAAGATCCTTGTTCAAAACTGCTTTCTTGGCCGATGTCCGCCAATCATTCCTCTTCCAGCCATGGATCCAATCTGTGATCCCTTTTATCACATAAGAAGAATCCGATAAAACCGTTATATCGCCGGATCCTGGCGCACCACAGATCCCGCCGATCGCCGCCATGAGCTCCATTTTGTTATTCGTAGTATGTTTTTCGCCGCCGCCGAGCTCCGTAATATGAGCTTTTCCATCATCTCCAATCTCCACAACGATGGCTCCCCATCCGCCAGGGCCAGGATTATTCCGCGAAGAACCGTCGGTAAAGATGACTATTTTGGACATGGAACAATACTATCACACCTATGCGTCATGCCGGTAAAACATCAACGATCCTCAACCTCAATTCCGCCCGACCTCGATACATGGACTTATCCAATGAAGCGATCAGGTCTACAGGTCTACCGGCTTGTATCCGCTTAGCCCATCCATTGGACGCTCCGAAGAACGAGATCGCAGAGATCTTTCCCCCTTTCAACCTGTCGAATACGATCTCGACATGCTCATTCCCTTTCCCGAACATCCTGATGCTCGCCGGAACTGCTTTTTTGAATAGAAAAATCGGTTTTGGATTGCCGACGCCGAAAGGCGCCAGCTGATTGATATCCGCATGGAATTTCTGATGGATATCCTCCAAAGACATCTCTGCATCAATGATATTTTCATTGATATCTTGTACGGGATTTTCATTTTTCGCCTTTCCATCTTCGATCTCATCGCATGCCTCGCACAGCCTCATCTCTAGATAGTGTATCTGCTCATTCGAGACGGCAAATCCTCCGGAATGATGATGTCCGCCGAATTGAGCGAATGTGCCGTCAGGTACCGCACGCATAAGCTCTACGATATTCGTCCTGCCCTCCGACCGGCAAGAGCCTTTGATAGCGTCATCGCCGTCTCTTCCCCAAAGAAAAACCGGCCTGTCGAACTCTTCCGCGCATGAATTGGCGGCTAGGCCCAGAAGCGACGGCTTCCATAGCGGATTGCCGAGCACTATCACGCTCGGGATAGCGCCGCCATGACGCTCATGTACCGTCTTTTTAACTTCCTTGACCAAAGCGGCTACGACACCCTTCCTTTCGTTATTGATCTTGTCCAGATGCTCCGCAAAGATATGAGCGTCGTCGTCGTTATCGGCAGACAATAATCTGAATGCGTCTGACGGCACGCCCATGCGCGAAGCGGCATTGATCCGCGGCGTGATCATAAAAGTTATATCATCCTCCGCAAGATATCTCTGGTCTATCCTCAATCTCCTCAACAGCTGCATGATCCCTTTTCGCGGACTTTTGCGCAGAACTGCCAGACCATAATACGCAAAGACGCGGTTCTCTCCGGTCAAAGGCACCATATCAGAAAGAGTGGCGATACCCGCCAGATCCAGGAGCCATTTTTCATGGCCTTCTTTGAGCCCGAATCTGTTCTTCTTCAGGATCGCTTGAATGAGCTTGAAAGCCACTCCCGAACCGCAGATATCTTTGTCAGGATACCGGCAATCAATCTGCTTATGGTCTATGATAGAGAAGGCCTCCGGCAATATAGGCGGCGGCTCATGGTGATCCGTGATGATGACTTCCATTTTTAATTCATTGGCACGCTGTACAGGAGCGACGTCCGTGATGCCGCAATCTACGGTAATGACCAGCTTCACTCTTTCAGATGCCAATCGTTCGACGGCTTCAACATTCAAGCCGAAGCCTTCATCATGGCGGTGAGGGATATATATCGAATAATCTTTGAAGCCTATCCTCTTAAAAAAATCATCCATGATAGCCGCGCCGGGTATGCCGTCGGCATCATAGTCGGCATATATAGCGATGCGTTCATTATCCTCTATGGCTTGAATGATGCGATCGGCCGACTTTTCTGCATCTTTCAGAAGAAACGGGTCATGCATACCCTTCTCATAATCCGGCGAAATGAATCTTCTAGCGGTCTCAATATCACGGATGCCTCGATGAAACAATAGGTGCGCGAGGATATCAGAGATGCCGCCGAGTTTGGCTCGTTCTCCATTATTCAACTGCCGGCGGATATTATAAGACATGAAGTGGAGTATAACATGGCGCACTCTTCCTGCTTCCAGTGATATAATATGCCGTATGGACAGCTGCATCTTCTGCAAGATCATCTCCAAAGAGATCGCCGCGCACATCATCTATGAAGATGATGATTTTCTGGCTTTTTTGGACATTCATCCGCAATCGCCAGGGCATGCACAAGTCATTCCAAAGAAACATTATAAATGGGTCTGGGACGTCCCGGATGTCGGGGCTTATTTCGAAATAGTCCGTAAGATCGCCATGGCCCAACGAAAGGCCTTCGATACCAGCTGGATCCTTTCCAAGATAATCGGCGATGAGATCCCGCATGCCCATATCTGGGTATTCCCTAGCTCCGAAGTCAAAGGCGACAGAAATGATCTAGAGGGAAATAAGAAAAAGTTGATCGCAGCGATGAAAGGCTAATCCGCCTTAGAGTCTTCCAGCGCCTTTATCCCTGGCAGCGTTCCATTCGCCAAGAAATCCAGCATAGCGCCGCCGCCAGTGGAAACAAAAGTAAATTTTGATTCGATGCCAAGTGCCGCGATAGCTGCCAAAGTATCGCCGCCGCCGACTATGGATTCTACGCCGCTCTTTTCAGTTGCTTCGCCGATCATCCGCGCTAAAGTCAGAGTCGCTTCCTGAAATCCGCCTTCATATTTTCCCAGAGGGCCGTTCCAAAGGACTAATTTGGATATATGGATGGTCTCCTTAAGCTCTGCCAATGTCTTAGGCCCCGCATCGACCGCTTTGTCCGTAGAAGATAGCCCGTCAGATGATCTGACCTCTCTTCCTTCATTCAGGACATCAGCCGGCAATAATAGCTTTTTGCTTTTTACGAATCTTGATAGGCCGAAATCTCCCTTTGAAACAGCGGAAGCACCCACTTCATAGCCCTTCTCTTGAAAAAAATCATTCGCCAGAGCTCCGCCGACGAATACGAAGTCAGCAATCTTCATGAATTTCTCCAGCAAAGGCAGTTTCGTATCGAACTTGGCGCCGCCGAGAATGAACAAGAATGGGCGAGCCGGATCGAAAGCCCTTGAAAGATGGCTGATCTCTTTCTCCAACTGCAATCCTGCATAGCTGTCCAGGTATTTCGGAATACCTACGACCGAGGCGTGCTCGCGATGACAGACGGAGAAGGCGTCGTTGACATAAATATCTGCCAGTGAGGCCAGCTCTTTCGCGAATTTGGCGTCATTGCCCTTCTCACCATCGAAAAATCGGAGATTCTCCAATAAAAAGCATCCGTAGTCTTCGGCTTCGATGATCTCGCGCGCGTTCTTATAGTCTTTGATGAATTTTACCGTTACATTGAGCCTGTTCAGAGCATCAGCGATCGGTTGAAGCGACGGATTGCCGCCATCGTTAGATTCCAGATGGCTGATCAAGATGACTTTAGCTTTCTTATCCAATAGATGCTTGACCGTCGGGATAGTCATTCTGATGCGATAATCGTCTGCGACCGCCCCGTTCTTCAAAGGCACGTTGAAATCGGCGCGCACCAGCGCTTTGAGGCCATCTACGAATCGTATGTCTTTGAGAGTTTTCATGGATCAAACGGCTTTATCCACTTCCTTTAATAATTCGACGAACCCGGCCACATTCACGCTCTCTCTGCCAACCAAGAGCCCGTCCACTTGTCCGGTCTTTATGATATCTCCGGCATTTCTGAAAGTAACCGAGCCCCCATATAGCACCGTCGCCTTTATGGCCAGATCGCTCCCGAAAAGGTCGGCGAATGTCTTCTTTACGAACAGATTCATCTCGTAGATCTGCTCCGGGGCCATCGCTTCTTTGGCCCCGATAGCCCAGACAGGCTCATAAGCCAGGATTATCTCGCTCGCATATTTTTTGGGAACATTAGCAAAAGTGTTCTTTATCTGTTCTTTCAAGAAATCAAAATGCGAGCCGCTCTCGTTGTCCCGCGACTTCTCCCCGACGCAGACAATAGGGATCAGGCCGGCTTCCAGTATCACCTTGATCCTTTTTGAGACAATCTCGTCCGTGTCTCCGCGTGCACGCTCTTCTGAATGTCCTGCAATGACATGGGAAGCTCCGACGCTCTTCAGCATATTGGCGCTCACTTCCCCGGTATAAGCACCTTCTTCTTCGAAAAAGACGCTCTGCGCTCCTATGCTGAAATTAGCAGCCTTATTCCTGGGAATGCACGCAGAAATAAAGACAGCCGGCGGACATGCGACAACATTCGTATTGATCAATCCCGCGGCAACAAGCCTCGTCTTTCCAGAGATATGCTTGGCCTCATCAATTGAGGTCGGGTTCATCTTCCAATTTCCCACGACGAGCTTCTTGGTCATACGCGTACCATTGTACCATTAAAGCTCCCGCCAAGAGATGACTTGATATTGATTCGTGGCTTGAGGAAAAGACGGCGGAGGCCCGTACAGAAGGTTGGCGTCATAGTAGATATTCCTTGTGTTATATCCGGTATTATCGGTATATGCGAAACCGTAGCGTATATAAGTAGCGATCATGCCGTCCAGCGTGATAGAACTGCGCGAAGAATAATTCGTACCGCTGACCGTACAATTTCCGGAATAATAGAATCTGCCCACGCGGCCCTTTTCCGCCACAAGGGCGGCGTCTATGCGCAGATTATCCGCGCTCATCATGCCCACATTCACATTCCCCTGGGCTATCAGGCCAATAACGCTGGTCCCGTCGTAGTCCGAATAAGTCAGATTGCTGTTAATAGTGATATTGGCATTCTTTGTAGGATCCGTATTGCCGATTATGCCGGCTACGACGGTTACACGAGCGTTATCCACGATGCCATCTACCCAAACATCATCATCCACAAAGATGACTCCGTCGGAAGGGACAGGAAAGTTTCCTAGAGAGGTCTGATTAGACGAGATCGGGCTTTTTATGCTCCAAGTCCCCCACTGCACCTGACTATTGGCCGTAGCATTAGTACCGCAGTTACTCGGCGACACCTGTTGAGCGTTCACTTTATACATATCATAGCTGGTTACTCCGCCTGTTACCTTGAAGACGATATGATAGCCCTCTGCGCCTGATGCGGACCACTCTTTTCCTCCGGCTGCTGGCTGCGCTAATTCCTGCAGCTTCGTGAGTCCTGCGGTCAATCCCAGAAAATCAGCTGCCGGCACGGGAAATTGCCTGCCCGCCATAAAGACATCAGGACGGTTCGGCACAGCCGCTGGCGGATGCGGGTCATTCGTTCCGGATGTCGTGTATACGCCGAATTGATTGGAGCCGTCATCCGGGTCCGTATAGGTAGGCTTGGCGCTGGAAACCAGATTATGCGCTACTCCGTCGAATCTTATGCCCCCATTGGACTGGATGGGGCCGAAGACTTCCGTTCCGCCTCCAAAGCGCATATTGTCATTGGCGACGACTGCATATTTCGCCAAAGAAGGTATAGCCATGGTTTTTTCCACGGTTCTGGAAATAGTCGATGATGCAAGCGTGCCGACGGAGATCACTTTTACGATAGTGGAACCGGCCAATGGCGGAGTGATAGACAAGGAGTAATCACCGAGCAGATTGCCATCCTTATCATAAAACTGATGAACGTACGGCCCAGATGTAGCGGTCCCGTCTTTGAAATCATTGGGGGCTTGAGCCAGATGCCATTGATAATAATCCGCTCCGGCCTCGGCGATCTGGAATGCCTGCTCCTTGGCGGAGACAGCTCTGATGCTTTTCAGCATGAGCGCGCCCCAGTTGACCAGGCCGATGATGACAGTCACGGCGATAGCTGCGAAGACGATGACAGAAATGATTATGTCCCCTTTTTCTAGGCTATGATGTTTCATAGATTGTTCTTTATATTCCTAAGATTAGCTTGAACGGTATATATGACCGGCAATGGCAATCTATTGGGATCGGCATCCAGAGACAAGCTGATCTTTATCAGGCGTATGGCTGTTAATGATGCCGGCAGAGTCAATGGGGAGCTGGTGCCGTTATAATTCGCATCGAAATACTGGAATACAGGCAGAGAGGCATCGTTGCGCACATCGGCCACAAGAGAGGATACTGTCTGGCTGGCCGGATTATAGGCCAATGGCGATCCAGAAGGCTGGATTATAGAGCGATACAAAGTATTATTCGACAAGGAATAGGTTATCTGTTCGGTTACTCCGTCATTATCCGGATCCGAAAAGAAAGAGAGAGTCGTAGTTCCGGCTGTCACGATCGGATAGGAGCCGTTGGCGCCAGGAGCCATCTCGCGCAGCTCTTTCAGGATGGTCTTCAGGATTGTCTGGGCATTCTGGGCAGTATTGAATGAACCAGAAATGGAGCTGTTGTAAGAGAATATATTCACTTCAAAAGTCCCGATAGCGATCATAACGACCGCGAATATCGCTACCGCTATGAGCACTTCCACCAATGTCATCCCTCTTTTGGTCATATGATGATTATACCTTATGGTCCGATAGTCGTTTTATGCTCGTGCCAGCCGCTCGTTACCTCTACCGGACCGGAATATGTGGCATACCCCACCTTTGAGACAGTCAAAGTATAGCTCCCAGCGGAAAGGCCCTGGAACAGGACCTGTCCGGGCGGGATGCAGGACGAAGTGTATGCGAACGACACATCGGAGATCATCGGGGTAACAGTCGCCGTCTCCGTGGAAAGGTATGCCATATAACGGACGAATTCATTCCCGTTATTCACGGCGCTTATATTAGATCCGGGCACTTCATAGAAAGTGCCGGCTGTTCCATCAGGACCGGTATACGACCATATCGTGGATGTAGATGTTGGATTCGCGGCAAACTGAAACTTCACGCTTTTCGCTCCAGCCAAAGCCGGCTGATTCGCTGGCGTCCAAGAAAAAGTGTAAAAATTGCTGGAAGTCCCAGTATCAAAAGTGGACGATTCGAGCGTCGCGGCGATATTGGTATTATAAGAGCCGAAAACGCTTTTCATCAAGATATCTCCGGATGAAGTCGAGGTGTCCGTTTGACCATTATCAGCCAGATATCTGCTTTGATCGGTAAAAATGTTCTGGCCACCGCCTCCAGACCAATCGGTCTGTGAAAGATAGCCTTGTCCTGTTATCTTCGTCTCATCGAATGAGCTCGGTCCGGAAAGCTCCACTGTCGCTCCGGAAACCGGCAGCTTGCTCGCATTATCCTCTATGGATATCAACAAGCTGTTGGGATCCTTTGGAACTACGACCAGTTGCACGCTCTGGGAATTGCCAGGGTTAAGAGAGAAAGGACTGTAAGGATTTATGCCCGCGACATCATAGGCCGTATCAGTCGGAGTTACGGCATATGTATCCCATTCCATATTGGGGAGATCCAGCATCCCGGAACCGTCAGTGGACAGGCTCTGTGAATATTTCGATACATTCGTGCCGATCTGCTTTGCACCGGCCAGATCAAAAGACATGCCCCCCACCGGAACGCACAAAGGGGTAACGCTGGAAAAATGCAGCGTGCTCAACCTGTCTATTGCGAAACTGGCTTGGCTGACCTGCTGATCCAAGATCGTGATATCCGGCTTCGTAGGATCGGGGTTGCCGGATCCGCCCAAGGGGTAGGTACGGTCTGTGGAATAACCGGATTTATTGACCGTAACTCTGTACATATTAGGGCCCGGGGGTACTCCGATCACATTCAATACGCCGTCATTATTCGTCGTATCGGTATTCGTCACCGTAGAAGTCGCCAGGCTTTGAACGACTACCGTGGCATCATGGACCGGCTGACCGTTGGCATCAAAAACTTGGACGACCAGAGCCCCGCCATTGCCAGCTGATTGCAGATTGGCCGGAGAGACCTGGCCGGTAAGCACGACAGGCTGAAAGCCTTGGCAGCCAGGACAATCTACTTCCACTTCTATCAGCTTGTCGCTGGCCTGTACAGTGGATGTGGACAGGTTTATGTTGCGTACGGTCAAACTCACTGTAAAGGAGATGCCGCCGCGGGTCAGAGATTGCGTCTGTGGAAGGATGCCCAGTGGTATGCCGTTAGTGAGGCCGACGCTGATATAAGGCATATTGCGGATTATCTCGAATTGTTCATCAGCCAAATGGACAGCCAGAGTCCGCGCCTTACTTGCATTAGCCAGCTTTAACAGATTGGCGAACGCTCCGTATGCGGAAACAGCCACGGTAAGGAAAAGGGCTGTACCGACTAGCACTTCTATGAGAGAAAAGCCTGATTTTATTCTTTTGCTTCTTGTCATAAGCCCGTAAATGATATTTAAATGACATTTACAAGTGAATACATCGGCTGGATCATGGAAACAGCGAAGAATCCTACAGCGGCTCCGATAAGGAGAATCAAGAAAGGCTCGATGATCGTGGACATATCTTTGGTCTTTTGTTCTACGTCATCCTCATAATAATGAGCTACGCCTAGAAGCATCTCCCCCGTCTTTCCGGTTTCTTCGCCGACGCTCATCATTTCCGCAAAGAATACAGGATACAGGTCGGTGTTTTCGTTGAAGGTCTTGGAGACTAGATCGCCTTTCTTGATGGATATGGCGGCTTTCTCCAGCACCCTGCGGAAATGCACATTCTGCACGACCGTAGAAGTTATGTTCACCGATTCGACGACATCCACTCCAGAACTGATCAAGGACGAGAGCGTGCGCGCCGTCCTGGCGGTATTCACTTCTTGGACCAGGACTCCAATGACCGGTATCTTCAGAAAGAAAGCATGCAGGATGCTCTTGCCTTTCGGTTGGCGCAACATCCAATAGAACGAGCCGATAAAGATGAGCAGTATCGCCAGCATGAGCGGACCCTGGTTTTGAATAAGATCGCTTACGCCTATGACTATGCGGGTGGTTAACGGCAGTTCTACATTGAGATCTGTGAAGGTCTTCAGGAGAGTCGGCATAACGAAGACGAACATGAGTATGGCTATAACCACCATAGCGGTAACGATGACCGCCGGATACATGAGAGATCCTCTGATGCGCTTGTCCAGAGCATAGGCGCTGTCCATCTGGGTAGCGACCACTTTCAGGGAATCGGACAAAGTGCCGGATTGTTCGCCGGCATGGACCATGGCGATAAGGATAGGAGGAAACACTTTCGGATGATTGTTCAGAGCATCAGCGAAAGTTACGCCGCGATCGATATCTGCGATGATATTGGTGATGATCCCCTTCCAGGATTTATTCTTGGTCTGCCTCTGCAGGACGGACAAGGCTCTGGAGAGAGCCAGTCCAGCTTCGAGCATGGCACCGAGATTGCGCGCGAAGTTTATCTTGTCTATGGTCTTTATATGATCGAAAATAGACAATGACATATTGAGATGCAGACCGCCTGCCGCAGACTTCTCTCTGAATTCCACCACTTCGTCACCCTGCTCATGCAACAGCTTATAGAGCTCATAGCGATCAGCCGCGTCTTTTTCGCTTGAATAGATCTCCCCCGTAGGCTTTTTGGCTTTGAATGTGAAATGCGACATGTTTTTTATTCTGACACGACCCTCAAGACCTCTTCTATGGTCGTCAAACCCTGGACGCACTTGAATATGCCGTCTTCGAGCATGGTAAGCATACCCTCTTTCTTGGCCTGCGCCTCGATCTCGCCGGACGTAGCGTTCTTCATGATCAGATCCTTGATGGTCTGCGACATCTTCAGCACTTCATGGATGCCGACACGGCTCTTGAAGCCGTCGTCATCGCCGCCTGGGACCGGCTTCCAGAACGAGATCTTATCCCAATCATCGCCGGACTTGACTATCTTCTCCGCCTTGAGGACTTCCAGCACATGGTTCAGATCTACGATCTTTTCCAGTTGGGCTAATTCGGCTCTTGAAAGCTTGTATTCCTGCTTGGAATCCGTAAGACGGCGGACCAGACGCTGGCCGATGACTATATCCAGAGTGGATACGAGCAGGAATGACTCTACTTTCATATCCAAAAGGCGCGGTATAGCTCCAGCAGCGGAATTGGTATGCAGAGTGGAGAGCACCAAATGGCCTGTAAGGGCCGCGTTTACGGCCAAGCCTGCCGTCTCATTGTCACGGATCTCTCCCACCATGATGACGTCCGGATCTTGGCGGACCAGCGTGCGTATGCCCTGTGCGAACGAGAAACCGATCTCCGGACGGACATTGGTCTGATTGATGCGGGCCATCTGGTATTCGATGGGGTCCTCGATGGTCGAGATATTGACATCCGGAGTATTCAGGATATCCAGCATCGTATAGAGAGTCGTCGTCTTGCCCGAGCCGGTAGGCCCGGTCATGAGGATCATACCCGTCGTCTGATTCACGGCTTTATGTATGCGCTCCAATCCTTCCCCGTGAAAATTAAGATATTCCAGAGTGAACCCTGAAATGCTTTCGCGCAACAGGCGCATAACGATCTTTTCTCCGTAATAAGTCGGCAATATGGAGACGCGGAACGAGACTTTCTCGCTATTCGTGTCCACCTTGAAGCGCCCGTCCTGCGGCAAGCGCTTCTCGTCCAGTTTGAGATTGGAAAGCACCTTTATGCGCGCAGATATGGAGGGGCCAGCCTGTTTCGGAAGCACCATGGCATCATGCAGGAGGCCGTCTATGCGATACCTGACCAGCACTTGCTCTTCCATGGGCTCGATATGGATATCGGAGGCGTTCTGCAATATGGCATGCTTGATCAAAGTATCCACGATGCGCACTACCGGCAAATCTTCCGCGATCTTCTTCAGGTCGGATTCTGAAGCGCCTTCGCCTTTTTCATCGGATATCATCTTGAGAGAGGCTGTCTCCTTCTCGATGAGGTCGCCGAATTCGGCTTTCAGGCTCTTCTGGTACTGGACGAGCGCCTCTTTGACGGAATCGGCATCGGTCAAGCGTGGCATTATCTTCAGATTGACCTTCTTTTTTATGAAATCTATAGCGGAGAGATCGTTCACGTCGAGCATAGCGACTTCCAACGAGACATCGGTCTTCTTAAAAGCTACGATATTGTGCGTGCGCGCTATCGGTTCTGGAATAAGAGAGAGTGTTTCAAAAGGTATCTTGCTATTCTTCAGATCCACGAATGGTATTCCCAGCACATAGGCCTGCATGCGGCGCAGGTTATCGGCATTGATCTTGCCATTGGATACCAGGATATCGCCCAGATGCTTGTTCTTCTTTTCGCTTTCCTTCTTGGCATCTTCAATATCTCCTTTGGAAACCAATCCGGAGTCGAGTATGAATTTATAGAGCTGGGCATCTTCGACGAACATATTGCGCATATTGTATCATTTCCGGGCCCTCTATAGTTATACACAGCAGGTTATTTTATAAGCCTTATATACCGACCTTTATGTCTATTTACTTTAAACATCAATTATGCTATACTGGGCTGACCACTAGAGTTCGCCAACCGGCGGACTCGTTTGTTAAAAAGCCTCAAATGGCCACAATAACGGCTCGAAAGATTAATAAAAAATCAAATAACAACTAAATATATGTTCGACCTCAAAGTAATAAATTCCGTCGTCCAGCAGCTTGAAGAAGAGCGCGGCATTCCGCGCGAGAAGACCCTGGAAGCCATCGCCATGTCGCTGGCGACCGCTTATAAGAAAGAATATGGCAAGAAAGGCCAGATCGTCCGTGCCTCATTCGATGAGAATTCCGGCTCTGTCGAATTTTGGCAGGTGAAGATCGTTGTGGATCGCGCTCAAGTCATCATGGAAGGAGATGCCGAACCGGAGGAGAACCTCAAAGACGCCGCTCTCGAAGACATCAAGATACGCTTCAATCCGGAACAGCATATGCTCATCGAGGATGCCAGAAAGATCAAGCGCGACGCCGTTATCGGCGATGAATTGATATTCCCGTTGGAAGCCAAGGCCGATTTCGGCCGCATCGCCGCCCAGACCGCTAAACAGATCATCATCCAGAAGATCCGCGAGGCCGAGAAAGTCTCCGTCATGGGAGAATACGGCGCCAAAGAGGGCGA
>Ga0172379_10002813_pt1 | contig 29479 bp, 29 predicted proteins | sample GrowelOW334metaG_FD_119756 | JGI IMG/M metagenome (GOLD analysis project Ga0172379, IMG submission 119756) | Groundwater microbial communities from an aquifer near a municipal landfill in Southern Ontario, Canada - Groundwater well OW334 metaG | ecosystem: Environmental > Aquatic > Deep...
CATTAAAGAACGTAAAACTTGTAACTTGGTGGCATAAGATTTACCCGCACCAGATTTAGCAAAAACTACTTGGTTGGCGTTTTCTAATTTAAAACGATCAAAAATTATTAAGCTGTTATTGTGCAAATTAACCCCGTATAAGATTCCAGTTTCGGAACTTAAATCTGGAGAAACAAACGGAAAGACTGAGGAGGCGGGTCCAGAGTTTAATGGGGTGTGTATCTCAATCTGATCGTGGTTAACTGGCAAAACTGATTGTAGACCCTCTGCTTGGCGAAATAGAGCTGGCTTCATATATATAAGCTTGCTCTCTAATACGTTTTCCACATTTTTTTCTAGCTTGGCTAAATCCTCTAGGCTTTGGCCATATACGGTTATATAAACCCCAACCTTAAATAGTTTTTCTCTAGCCTGCATTAGAGAATCACGTAGATTTTCTACGTCTTGATTCGCAGTTTCTAGGCGTGGATCCCGCACCATACTTTTTTCTTCTCGTTCGTTTAGCTCCACCTGTATTTGAGTGACTTTTCTTTGTAGATTGCGGAGCGCTAGGGCGGTGTCCATTGGGTGAACATAAATAGATATATCCATCATTTCCGCCATGTTTATTATTGGCGATAACCAACCACTAGATAGGTAACGTGGATAAGCAAAGACGAAAAACGTTTTTGCAAAATAATCCCCTATTTTTAAATGATTAGAGCTTACTTGTAAGCCAGCGGGGGCTACAATATTTGGAATGTCCTGATCTGCACCACTCTCGTAACCTTGAGGTATTTTTATTGCCATAGTTTAAGCTTTTTTGAAAATTTTTAAATCTTTTTTCTCCGTTAGTTGTGGGTTGTACAGGTTATAAAAAAGCTCCAATAATTCTTCATTTTGTAGTTCAATTATTCTTAAGCCAATTTGTTCTAAACCAGACTCTACCTCTCGTACTCGGTGGCCCAGTTGTTCTAAATCTTGTTTTTCTCCAGCACTTATAATGTCTTTTTTGTTTTTACCTAAACCAAAGAAGGATAAAATTCCATTTGCTTCCTTAGCTGCACTTAAAGCATCGTAAGGAATAACCACAAAGAAAGATTTATTAATAATCGCATTCCGTTCTACAAAAGAACGAATAAAATTTATATATTCCTCAATTTGAATTTTAAGAAGTTGGTTTTTTTCACTAAGTCCACGCTCTTCCATGGAACTTAGATATTTTTCTACATTTACTTTTCTAGAGTGAATAAAAAATTGAATAGGAAAATCTAAGCCGTTTAAAAAGTTTTGAAAAGTATTAAGAATAATAGACTGCTCATCTTCGGATTTTAAATCAAAGTTTACTCCCGACACCATTAAAATCTTTCTTAGCCCTCCAGTTTTTAGGTAGATTATACCGTCTCTAATTTCTTTTATTTCTACAAATTGTTGAGTGGGTAAAGATGGCTCTGCCATAGTCTTTATATTCTAACGTTTTTTAATTGTTATTCCCAGCTATCAACCACCATTACCAATTGGTAAATAATTTAAAAATCTACTCTTTTGGCTAGTTTTTTCTCTCCAGTAAGGAAGGTAACGGTTTGGTATTGGTCCCCCCCACCCTTATTGGTATTTTTATCTGAAAAAATCTTCCCCGTCACCACGCTTAAGGCTAATTCTTGTAGTTTGTCCTGAATACTCATGTTTCTACGCACCGCCTCCAACCTTTGGAGTTCTGGTGAGCCTGTTTCGGTTGTGGCAACCGGTCTTTGCCAGGTATAGGTTCTTGGTTTCCACAAATAGTTAAACCCAGAAAGTAGGATGTGGGGTAAGTTTTGGCCGTTTATTTTTACAAAAGCCAAACACACCGAAGCACAGGCCACCACAAAACTAAAAAGAAACCACGGAGTAAAAGTTAATAATTTAAAAGCGATAAAAATTAAAATTCCCCCAGCTGCTACATAAGCAAATTGCCCAATGGTTAATGGGCCAATTATTTTGGATTTTTCTTCTATAAACTGGGGAACTTGAAAGTTTGCCATGTTTTAAATGGTTTTAGGTCTGAGATCTATATGATTACCTTGTAGTACTGCAGTTTCTGCTTCTTTTTTTTCTGTTGGCTGATTAATAGAGCCAATTGAAGTTGTGTGTGGAGTATCAAAGGCTTCTAGGTTTATAAAATCGGAGTTACTAAATGGTTCACTAACTGGAGTTTTTAACTCGTTGTAGTTTATGGTTTTTTCTTCCTCTTTTTTTATTTTATTTATAACTTGTTTAATAGGTGAAGGAATCTCGGTTTTTTTAGTTGTTTCTACTCTAGCGGTTGCTGGAGCTTGAATTTCTTCTTTTCTAAAGAAACTAAAAGATTTTGATAGGTCGGCAAATTTAGTAGCTCGATTAGGATCTAATGGAGCTACCATATTTTCTTTGTGAATTATAACTGGCTCCCCCACCTCATTATCCGGGAGGGGTTCAAAATCTCCCGCTTCTACAAAGGTTTTTATTTCCGAAATTGGTTTTTCTGGGGCTCCCACTTCTTCGGTAGCTACTTCTTCTTCTAGGGGTGTATAGATTTGTTCTAAATCTCCTCGGATCGGATTAAATATTTCCTCGTCTAATTCGTGAGCTAAGGCAACTGTGTGAGCGTAATTTAAAAAGAGTTTCTCACTCATCTCTTGTTTTAAATCGCGCAAATTCATAACTCCTAATAAAACTAGGGCCACCATTTGTTGTAACACCTGAACTTTATCGCGACTTAGATAGTGCGAGCGTCCAATTTGCATTACTAATCGCTCAATTTGTTCAGAGGTTACAATTTCTTGGATATGAGAAGGCAGAGACTTTAACCTATTTTCTAAGATTTCTGGGGTAATTAGAGAATAATTCATCTAGTTGATTTTTTATTTTTATGCGTTATCTTCTTCTGATGAATCTTTATTTTCGGATTCAGTAATTGTTTCTCCAAGAGCTTTTTTAAGTTCGGTTTTGGCGTTTTCTCTGCGTCGTCTAATACTGCCTAGGTTTTGAATTTCCTCTTCTCTTTTCTTCAGCTCGTTATTTAAGACATATTCAATGCTTTGCAATATATTCAATGCTTGTTCTTGTTTGTCGGATAATTTTTCCTTACGTCCCTCAACCTCCTTTTTGAGTTTTCTTAGAGCTTTTACTTTGTTGCCAACTAGTTCCCTCTCATCGCTAAGTTTATTTCTAGAGACGGTTTGTTTAACTTCGCTCTTTTCGTTTTTCTCATCTTCTAATATACCCTTGGTAAACAATTTCAAATTCTTTTCCAGGTCTTTTTGTTGGTTCACTATTTTTACTGCCTCTTCTTCCACTTTGGTTATATCTTTTTCCAATTCCTCATCTCCTAGTTTATTTTCCTCCAATCCTAGTTTTATGTCTTTTTCATCTTTCACATTTTCACTTGGTTGTTTTCCTTTATCCGCCTTCTTAATAGCTCCATCCAATTCTTTTTCCGGCGCCTGCATATAATCCGCCTCTAATTCCTCCTTGTGGAAGCGATAAAGTTTGCGTTGTGAGGCTTTTATTTTTTCTTCCACTTCTTTTGTGTCCAATCCATTCTTAATCATGCTGACTATTTTAGCTGTCAACTCATCCAATTCTTTTTCTACATCCTTCTTATTTTCTGGTTTCTTTTCTTTTTCCGGTTTAATACCGGCTCCAGCTAAAGCTCCCTGAATCAAGGAGCCGTATACGCCCTTTTCGTGGCCGCCAGCCGCCGCTACCGCCTGACCATAACTACTTGTAGCTCCAAATCTCTTAAGAATTTTAGTTCCAGTTCCATCCCCCTCCTTAACTTTAAGATTTTCTGAGGCACGCTTAAGTTGTTTTTGTAGAAATTGTCCGGCGGGCGAGTCCTTGCTAGCAAACTTAGTTACTTGATTATTAAAGAATTTTTTAGCTCCATTTCCAATTCCATTTGCCGCTCCGAGAGCCATTTTACCAGCACCAGTTCCAGTTTTGCCAGCGGCAATTAAACCCATTACTAATATTGCGGTGATAAACGATAAATTTATAAACTGTTCGATAACCCCACCAAATCCAGACATGATTATTCCACCACCACCCTTTAGTGCTGTGCTTGGTAGTTTTTCAGCTACCACAATCGCCATATATACAAAGAACATCATGCTGGGACCAATAAATACCCACTTTATATACTGCGAATTCCAAAGACTAAATTTGTCCTTTAGTGCCGGAAATATATAGAAAAGGCACGCCAAAGGAGAAAATATTATTAAGAAAGTAAGAATGAAATATCTACTTATTAGCATTACTGCAAAGGCCAATAAGAGTATTGCCATTAATAAGGTAAAAATAATATTGAATATCAGGGTTGCTAAGGATGCAAAAAGTACTGCGGATAGCGCACCTCCCGCAGAATCTCCTGGATCTGGTGGCAATGGATCCGTTTCCCCAACTAATAATTTTTGAGGTCCCAATATATTAACTAGTGGTCCTGCAATATCAATACTAAAAACGGAAGCGGCTGCATCAGCTGCATTGTTTTGCACCGAAGTAACCCTACTCAAGAAAAATCCAGTTAAGACATTACTAAATTGAATCGGAATAGCCGCTAAGGTCATACTAAAGTTTACGAGTATTGCCGCGGCTACAAACTTTGGTAAAAGTTTTCGCACGTCATATTCTGGAGGGTAGCGTAAAATAGTAGCGAGGGCGGAGCCTATAGCTAAAATTACAAATCCTAGATTCGCGATATCGCGAGCTGCGAGCCACCCAGTTTTTAAAATAGCATTACTATCACTTAAAATATTGAAGTTAAATTCCGTTGCAACATTTACCAAATAACCGGATAAAATTAAAAATAATCCGAAAACAAAATTAAAAACAACTCCAACAAGTTGAAAGATAAAAGTGACTACTCCAGTTACGTCAAAACCAAAGAGATCCATTGTTTAGGGTTTGCAGGTATAGGGTTGGGACGGGGCTTGGCACAGCATTAATTGGTTTTTTACGTCGGTGGTTTTCGTTTTGTCTTCTATGTTTTTCTTTTCTGCAATTAAGGCAGAATTTATTTCTTCTAGGGCTCTATATATTCCGGAAATTGTATCTACCGCGGCAGAAAGTATAGGCTCTGAATAATTTTTATCTAATTTAGAAAATAAGTCGATGTTTTGTTTGGCATTATTTAAACTGATTCTAGTGTTTTTTACAGAGTTGTATCGATTAGTAGCTTCGGTTTGCGCTGTTTTTGTGCCAGGACAGGCATTGTCTGGGCCAAATCTTTCTGGGGTTTTGGTTTCACAAAGAACTAACTCATCCAAGTATCCCTTGAATTGTGTGCTAGAAGCTAAAACAATTGTGAGGGTAGAACTTGTTTTGGCTAAAGATGTTGTGCTACTTGCAACCAATATTTCTAATGTTTTAGCTAGAGTTGCTTGAGGGTTAGCAAATTGTTCGTGGTCTTTAGAATTATCTATAAAGTTTCTATCATCTCTGTTTTTTGGATCTAGTGCTGTCGGAGTCCTATTTTCTGTGTTGTCGCTCCTTAGAGAATCTTTCCCAAAGGTTTTAGCCATTAACCCATCTGCACCCTTTTTAATTAAGCGATTCATAGCCGCATCAAAGATTGCTTCTAGATATGGGGTTAAGTCGTCGGAGTTAACTACAAAATCGTAGTCTTTGGTGAATGCGGTGCTATTAGCTGTAGCTATTAAATCCCCAGGAATGGTTGTTGTTTGTTGTGTACATCTCCAAGCAAACTCATTTATAGTTTTTCCTGGAAATTCACTTCTGGCTCTAACTTTTTCCGTTTCTTGTACATCTATTTTTTCATCTGGGTAGGGGTGATTTGAAACATCCTTAATTATATTAGGCACAACCTTCCACTCTCCAGCTCCAAATCTTACATATAAACTCCAAGCGGTACATTTTTTTTCGGTGGTGTATCCTCGGCCGGTTAAAATTTCTAATTGTTTCTCGCTCGCTTGTTTTTGATAAGCACGTTGGGCTGCATCCTTGGCTATTAGGGTTGCTCCCCATGGATTGTTTTGAGGTTTTAAAGATTCGCTGTAGGCTAGCCAATTTCCCTTAGAAAAGTCTTTCCCAAATTCTTCAAAGTTATCTATTACTTGAGAAATAGTACAACGTACTGCGTCCTGCACTGGTCGTTGTCTATAACTTAGTTCCAGGTTTATTCGTGCTCTAAATGGTGAACACACTTCACCCAATCCTAAATCCATTAAAGCGTCTCCAGCAGCCTGATCCGCAGTTTCTAAAAGAATCTGGCTAAATGGTTTATTAAAAAATTTCGGTCGCCCATCAGTTTCTCCGTTGATCCAAGCGATGGTGTCATCAGTTAAACGATCTAATAATCTTTTTTTGAATTTAGCAAAAGCATATCTTGCCCCAGTCTCTAATAAAGAAGAAACGCAGGAACTTATATCTAATGTGTAATCATAAGTAACATCTGGCGCAATACTTAAACCTAGCCACTCTTTTGAGAATTCATCAATTACTCCGCCCTGTAGGCTTTTAAACATAGTCGCGACTCCAAAGTTCATAATTGCTTTTGTGGAGCAATCACTTTTAGCGGTCTCTGGATCGTATCCATCTCCTTGAGGAATCGTGTCTAAAGATATATTAGATGGCGGAGGGATTGGTATTGTTTGTAATCCAATTGGATTTACAGGAGCAATTACCTGACCCAATGTTGTAATTGGTAGTGAAAGTCCAGCAATAAGAAAACTTGCTAGAATCCAACCGCTTAAAAATGTTGTCCAAAAAGAATTCATTATTCAGTTAAATTATTTTTTACCATAATTAGTAATCCAGCTTCTTTTTGGCTAACCTCTTCTATTTGTTGAATGGCTAAAGTTGCAAAAAGTGGATCTTCTTCCATTTTCAAAATTGCATCTCCTAATTCTGCTTGTTGATTTAAAACATTAGTAAGTTCTACATGAAAACCCAACCACCTAGAGGGTACGCGCACTGCTAGTAAATCTGCAATTTGGCCCTTGTTCCCAGAAATATAATTTCTTAGATTTTCTGGTTTGTTATCTGCTACTAATTCAGCGATAGATAATAAAAATTCTTTTCCAGATGAGTTATCGTCATAAGTCACCGCTATTTCTTGTAAATATTTTTTTACTATCTCGGCGGTATTTTCACTGGTGGTTTGAAAGTCTTTCTGGGTAAAAGTTTTTTCAAAAGAAAACCCCTTAGTAGTCTCCTGTTTTATTATATCGTCTAAAAACGAATCGTTAGGTAAATAAACCCCTTCTGTTTTACTACCAGATGGGTTTGCTTTTAAAATCTCCGTGCCATATTTTTTGAAGATTTCTTCGGTTAAGTTGATTTCCGCGGTACCTTCCCCTTCTAAACCTAAGAGTTTGGCAAAGCGATTTGTTTCCTTACCCGTTTTTAAAGAAATTTCAAAGTTTCCAACCTCATTTTTTTGCAAAAGAAGAGTTGTCGCTACTGCGCCAACTAAAAGCACAAGAAGTGCGGTCCAGATTCTTTTTTTGGACGCCATTTATGGCCTAAGTATACACTATATTGGCCAGTTTTTTAATGATTTCTGGAGTTAAATTTTGAGCTCGAAGGTTTTCGGTTATTCCAATTGATTTTAAAATTTCCAAACCCCTTTCTTTTTCTATATTTTTTTCCTGCCAAAGTGATTTTAAGTTGTTACCTAGTGTTTTTCTGGGTTGTCTAAAAAGATGCTGTAGTAATTGATAATAATTAGGTCCAACCAACTCTGAATTCAAATCTATCCTAATAGTTGAAGAGTCCACCTTTGGTTTTGGACTAAACAACTCTTTTTTTAGATTAAATAGTTTTTTAGGGCGTCCCCAACCTTGAATAGCTGCCGAAATCAAACTCAATTCGTTGGGGCCAGCACAAATTCGGTCTGCCACCTCTTTTTGGATGGTAAACACACAAACTTCTGGAGGTTTGGCCAAGTCTGGGATTATTCGGAGTAGTTTACCCGTTAAATAATAAGGAATATTACCTATTAGCTTATAATTTAGGTTTTTAGCCTTATATTTTTTAGCTATTTTAGGAAGTTCCTCTAATATGTCTCCCTCTATTATCTTTACCCTCTCTTTGTATTTTTTGGCTAGTTCTGGAGCTAATCGGTAGTCCTTTTCGATGGCGGTTAGGTTAATTTGGAACTTTATTAGCTCCTCAGTAAGTTGTCCTTCCCCTGGTCCCACCTCTACAACCTCCTCTTCTGGCTTTAAATCTAAGGCCTCCGCTATTTTTTTAAGAGCCGGCTTAGATTTGAGGAAGTTCTGGCCTAGGGATTTTTTTGCTATAATCGGCACATCGCTATTCTAGACGTTTTTTCCATTTCCGTTAAACCCAAGTCCTGGATTTGGGCCACCCCTTTGGGGTTGGTTGTTTTGGTGATTTTTGGGGGGTATCTAGCCAACTTAATAACCGAACCCACAGTTAAAGCTGATTTTAGTTATTCTGGATATTCTTTAAGTTCTAACAGTCCTTGGTTAGAAAATTCTCCAGTGGGCTTTACGGAGACTTTAAAAAACTCTTATTTTATATCCGCGGATTCCTCTATTTTATCTCTCCTCTACCCTAAAGGAGAAAATTTTGTTTATTTTGCCAAACGAGGAGAAACTTTTAGTTCCATTGCTTCCAAATTAGGTTTAGAGGCCGGAGTTTTACAAAAGGCTAATCCAAAAATCAAACGTCTTAATTCTGGTCAGGAAATAATAATTCCAATTTCCGGTAATTAATATTTATTTTCTTTCACCCGGTATCTAAAGGCTTCTGCTAGGTGTTTAGAATCCACCCTTTCTTCTCCATCTAAATCCGCAATAGTGCGAGCTACTTTTAGGAGTCGATAAAATCCCCGTGGAGAAAGGGCGGTATTTTCTAAAATCTTTTTTAAAAATTCTTCTCCCTTTTGATCTAACTTAGCGTGCCGTTCTGCTTCTTTGGCAGACATTTCTGCGTTATTAAAAATTTGGGTATTTTTAAATCTATTTCTTTGAATGGTGCGAGCCCCCTCTACTTTATTTTTTGCTTTTTCTGCTTCTCCGTTTTCTATTTCTTCTTTGCGAATTTCTTCCGCGGTTAATCTAGGAATTTCTAGTTGTATATCAAAACGATCCAGTAGGGGTCCCGAAACTTTTTTCTGATAACGCAAAATATCGTGGGCCGTACAACGACACTCTTTTTGTTTGTCTCCAAAATATCCACACGGACACGGATTCATAGCTGCGATTAAGGTAAACCGTGCCGGGAATTCCAAAGTACCTCTAGCCCGAGCTACTCGAATCCGTCCGTCTTCTAGTGGTTGGCGCAAACCTTCTAAGGCATCCCGTCTAAATTCTGGTAATTCATCTAAAAATAAAACTCCGCGATGAGCCAAACTTATTTCGCCGGGTTTAGGTTCGGATCCCCCACCTAAAATAGAAACTGGAGAGGCGGTGTGGTGGGGCGCTCGGAACGGTCGCCAAGAAATAAATTCTTGATTGGTTAGGCCCGCGGCGGAATAGATTCGGTTTATTTCTAAAAGTTCCGCGCGCTCTGGAGTGGTTAAAATTGAAGCAAAAGCCTGGGCTAATAGAGTTTTGCCAGTTCCTGGTGGACCAGATAATAAAACGTGATGTCCGCCCGCTGCCGCTATAAGCATGGCCCGTTTAGCAGTTTCCTGACCCTTTACATCGTCCCAGATTACTGCCCTAGAATTTATTTTGGGTTTTAATTCTTCTTCGGGATGAGGAATTATTTCTATAGAATTTTCTAAATGTTTTACTACATCTAATAAACTTTCCGCCGCTCGAACTTTTAATCCTCTAACCATCGCCGCTTCCCGCGCATTATTTTTTGGAACAAAAATTTCCGTAAATCCATTTTGAATTCCAAAGATTGCCGCATTTAAAACTCCCGCTACCGATCGCAATTTTCCATCCAAGGAAAGTTCACCCATAAATAAAATCTTTTCTCCGTCAAAAGTTTTTAGTTGGTGACTAGCCAAAAGATAGGAAACGGCAATTGGTAAATCAAAATGCGCCCCCGCCTTTTTAATATCTGCAGGCGCCAAATTTATAGTTATTTTTCGGTTTTCTCTAGTGGGTGGTTTAAACCCAGAGTTTTTTAAAGCAGAATTTACCCGCTCTTTAGCCTCACTTACCGCCTTATCTGCTAGGCCCACAATACTAAAAGAGTGGAGGCCGACATTTAAGTCAGCCTCCACTTCCACTAGTTCTGCCGCTATTCCATCTAAGCCCACCGTATTTATTTTCGGTACCGGCCCAGACATTTTATTATTCTTCTTTTTCTAGTTCGGCTAAGTCCTGCTGAATCTGACGAATTTTTTCTTTTAATAATTTTTCTTTACCTAATTGTCCGGCTAAACCCTCTGCCTCATTGGTTTCTTCGTCAAACCCATCTACATCATTGCCAAAATCTGGTTGTTTTATTTCTAGACTGTGGAGCTGTTCTTCCGTCTCTTGTAACTCCTCTTCCATTCGAATTCGGCGTTCTTCTTTTGAAATACTCATTTTTATAAGCCTAATCTTTTGGCAATTTCTTGAGCACCGGCATAACTAGTGGAGATTACCAAATAATCTCCGGTGATTGCATAGTTTAAAGATGCACCAGTTGTTCCAAAGGTCATATAGCGACCAGTGTAAGTTCCAATTTTCCCATTTTTCCAAGTAGTAGCGGCTCCCGGAGTAGTTCCACCAAAGAATGCAGAAGCTTCTTCGGAAGTTTCCAAAGTTTTAAGAGCTTCTTCTACTGCTACTTTTTTACCATCCGATATTTTAAGTATTAAGCCAGGCCATACGCCGTTTTTATCGGTATGACTAAAAGCGGTAAAGTCTTCTGCAAATAAAGTTTTATCGGAGCCTAAAGATTTTGGAGCAATCAGCGCTAACAATTCTGCACTTGGATAAGCTCCACTTGGAATTTTAAAGACAACCTCTTTTAGAAGTGTTACTTCCGCAGTTCCACCTGGAAAAGCAGTCTTATAATTTTCTAAGGTAGCTGGTACAAAATTAAGTTCAGTTATTGCATCAGCTGGAGTCTTTAAGAAAGAAGAGTGAATTAAAGTTTTTGGTGCTGGTGTTTCTTCTTCTGGTGTAGTTGTAGAAGCGGTTGGAGTTATATCTTCTGTTGGATCCACAGCTGGAGGTGTAGGAGGTTGAGGTTCCTCTGGGGTTGGCAATGTCGAGGCTGGAGCTTCTTCGGTTACCACTTCTGTATTGGAAACAAAGTTGGGATAAACCACAAACCATCCAATAGCACCCAAAGCAATTACAATTACAAAACTAGCTAAGCCTAAAATTATTGGCTTCTTACCACCAGTAGTTTCGACTCCAACACTTGGAATTTCTGCCGGACTACCCGGGTTAATTGGAGACGTTTCTGCTTGAGGTGGAACAAAAACCTCCACCTTTGGTTGTAGATTTGGAGTATAAGAAACCGGTTGACCCCCACCCTGAGCTTGGATTGAAGAAGCATCGGAGCTCATGGTTCTTGCGGCTAAATTTTCCGGCTTGATGTCCGGAATAGTGAGAGGAGATTCTCCCTCACCCGTACCCAATTCCCTGTTTGGTGGCATGATTCCACCCGGGAACGGATTATTATTTTGATTATTATCCATTAACGGGATTATAACACATAAGAATTTAGAATTGATAAGAAATAAGTGGTTAATTATTTATAAAAACAAAAAAACACCGATTAATCGGTGTTTTTTTGTAGTTACTAAGCTATTTTTAGTTATTCCGCTTTTTTCACCGCCTTTAGAGATAGACCAATTCTTCCATCAGAATCTACTCTTACCACTTTAGCAGTCACCACCTCTCCAACTTTTATAATGTCGGTTACTTTTTCCACAAATCCATCTTTTAATTCGGAAACGTGAATCATTCCGTCTTTGCCACCACCTAAATCTAGAATGGCACCAAAGTCTAAGGTTTTAATAATTGGTCCCGTAACTAATTCTCCAACTTTATATTCTTTAGTTAAGGCTTCTACTTCCGCAACTGCAAAAGCTACGCCTTTTTGATCGGTTCCGGAAATAAATACACTGCCATCTTCATCAATATCAATTAAGGTGTCGCCACCGGCTCGTTCAATAATTCCATTTATAGTCTTACCACCCGAACCAATAACTAAACCAATCTGATCTGGATTAATTTTAATAATGGTAATTTTTGGAGCGTATGGAGAAAGTTGTTTACGAGGTGCGCTCAATACTTTTTCCATGGTAGAAATAACCGTTTCTCGCGCTTTAAGAGCAGCGGCTAAAGCATCTTTATACATTGCTTCCGTAATACCATTAACTTTTACATCCATTTGTACCGCAGTTACTCCATCTCGAGTTCCCGCCACTTTAAAGTCCATATCCCCGTAGTGATCTTCTGGACCTTGGATGTCGGTTAAAATTTTATATTCTCCGTTAGCTCCAGTCATTAAGCCAATGGCGATGCCGCCTACTGGTTTTGGAATTGGTACGCCCGCATCCATTAAAGATAAACAGGCGGAACAAGTAGAGGCCATAGAAGAAGAACCATTAGAAGATAGGGTTTCCGCCACCACTCGAATGGTGTATGGGAATTTGTCTTTACTCGGAATTAGGTTAACTAAAGCTTTGTGAGCTAATGCACCGTGTCCAATTTCCCGGCGTCCTGGTCCACGAGAACGACCTGCTTCGCCAGTCGAGAATTTTGGAAAATTATAGTGTAACAAAAATCTTTTCTTCTCCGTGCCCTCCATACTTTCTATTAATTGCTCCTGAGCAGGACTACCTAAGGTAGTGATAGCAAGCACTTGAGTTGTTCCACGCATAAATAAGGCGGAGCCGTGCATTCTGCGGAAGATTCCAACTTCTGCGCCTAAGTCTCGAACTTGATCAATTGCCCGACCATCTACTCTTCGATTATATTTCAAAGCTTCTTCGTGAACCCAAGCATCCGTTTCTGTTTCAAAAGCCGATTCAATATCCAAAGCGGAATATTTTCCTGGCCATTCTTTTTCTATTATTTCTTCTAATTCTTTTTTAAGAGAATCAAAAGTTTTATTTTTAGCAGTTTCTGGAAGTTTAGGTAAAACAAATTCTTTAGTTTTTTGAACTAATTCTCCCGCTAATTCTGGTAAGGCTACTTGTTGTTTTGGTTTGCCGATTTCTGCTACTACCTTTTCTTGAAATTCTACTAAACGATTTATTTCTTGCATGGCCGGCGCAAAGAAATCACGTACTTTATTTTCCGCAATCTCCAAACCCTCCAACTCAATCATGTTTACTAAATTTTTAGGACCCGCAAAGAATCCACGGTAGAAACCCTCTTCACCCCGCTCTTTCTTGTCTCCAAATTCTGCACCCGCTACTGGGCCATTCCACGGAATATCTGAGGTAGAAAGGGCGGCAGAAGTTGCAAGAAGAGCAACTAAATCTGGATCGTGTTCCCCATCGTAAGACAATACTGTAATTGTCACCTGAACCTCTCGGCGTAAACGTGGATCAAATAGTGGGCGAATAGTTCGGTCTATTAAGCGCGCAGATAAAGTAGCTTCGTCGGTGGATTTACCCTCTCGACGCACAAAGCGACTACCTAAAATTTTTCCAGCTGCATAGAATCTTTCCTCGTAATCTACGGTTAGTGGAAAGAAATCTCCACCCGTATCTTTTTTACCTATTACTACAGCAGCTAGTACGGCGGTTTCTCCGTGTTTAGCAATTACTGCGCCGTTTGCTTGGCCGGCTAATTCCGAAAATTCTAAAGTTAATTCCGCTTCGCCGATTTTAGTGGAATATATTTTTCTATTTAGTTGCATAAGTTTTTTTATTTTACTTTATTTATTTTTTTTCGTCTTTGTTGTTCGCCTCGATTTCCAGATCTCCCCTTGCCTATGGGCATTAAGGCGCGAGGTATAGAGTCTAGATCTTTAAAGAAGTCTACGTTGTCCCGTAATTGACGAGAAGCTGTTCTCAAAAATGCTACCGCCTCTACCGTTCGGCCTAAGCCTTGGCGAATGTATTCAATAAGTGGTACGAAATCGCCGTCTCCAGTAATTAACACCACCACATCTAAGGATGGAGCTAAGCGCATAGCGTCTATTGCAAGGCCCACGTCCCAATCTGCTTTTTTGGCGCCATCTGAATAGACTTGTAAGTCTTTAACTCGTAAATCAAAGCCGGCCTGACGCAAAGCCTCAAAAAAAGACTCCTCCCCAGTGGAAGGATCACTTTTAGCCACGTATGCAGTTGCTTTAACCAACTGACGCCCACTAATTGCTCCTTTTAGTAATTCCTGAAAATTAACCCGTGCCTTATGTAGGTTTTTGGCAGAGTGGTAGATGTTTTGTGCGTCTAAAAAGACCCCGACGCGTTGGTTCGGTCGGGAAATCATTAGGCTGCTTCGGCTTCTATCTTCTTGGAAATGCGAGAAAAAGCCTTCTCATCTTCTCTTTCCAAATACTTCAAGAAGGAACGGCGCTTGCCGACCATCATTAAAAGACCACGGCGGGAATGGTGATCCTTCGGGTTTTTCTTCAAATGACCAGCCAATTCTTTGATTTGGCGGCTCAACATGCCGATTTGGACCTCCGCAGAGCCGGTGTCCTTCTCGTTTTTAGCAAACTCTTTAACTACATTCTGCTTAACTCTCTTAGAAAGCATATAGGCAGATATTATCTCAGTTTTTTGGATTTGTCTACCCCCTACCCCATTTTTCTCAGTTTTTAGGTATTTGTCGTAAAATATCTGTTAGAATTAAGAATAATGACCGAATTGGAGAATTTTATTGCCGATTATTTGGGTTATTTAGAGATAGAAAAGAACCGTTCTCGCAAAACCCAAGAAAATTACGGTCATTACCTTAAGGGTTTTGTCAGTCGGACTGGAGCTAAAAAAATTTCGGAGATAACTCCAGAGCGGGTTCGAGATTTTCGTTTGGTTTTAGCGCGGGAGAATCTAAAAAAGATTACTCAAAGCTATTATGTAATTGCTCTCCGTAATTTTTTGAAATATTTAATTCGACGAGGTTTGAAGGTTATGCCTCCAGAAACTATTGAGTTACCCAAAGTAGTGCGACGAGACATAGAGGTTTTATCGTATGGAGAATTAGAAAGACTCTTAGGTGCAGCGGAGGGAAATGATTTACGAGCTTTGCGGGATCGCGCAGTTTTAGAAGTTCTTTTTTCTACCGGACTTCGTTTATCCGAACTTTGTTCTTTAAATCGTTATGTAGATTTAGAGCGTGGGGAATTATCGGTGAGAGGAAAAGGCGAAAAAGTACGAGTAGTTTTTTTCTCCCCGTCTGCGCGGTTGGCTATAAAAAAATATTTAGATAAGCGTGGAGACACCGAAGAAAAACTTTTTGTGTCGTTATCTAAATCCGATAAAGTCACCGGAGATATTGGTCCACGAGCAGTAGAGCGGTTAGTAGATTTTTATGCGCGCAAAGCCGGCATTCCAAAAAAAGTTCATCCCCATCAATTACGCCACTCTTTTGCCACCGATTTATTAGTAAACGGTGCCGATCTCCGTTCCGTACAAGAAATGTTGGGGCATGCGAATATTTCTACCACTCAGGTTTATACCCACTTAACTAATCAGGAGTTGCGGGAGGTCCACTCCGCGTTTCACGGGAAGAGAAGAAAGAAATAAAATATAGGACTTGGCTCCGATTCTCAGCTCGTCGGTCACTCGCCTCGGTCTAGCCGCACAATATTGCAGGACTTGCCCTCACCTCTCGTCGCGCCAGTCGCGCTCCTCGGGCTGGGCACGGCCTCATGATTTTTTACAACTAAGATATTAGGACTTGGTTCCAACTAAAGTTTTGCCGTCGCAAAACTTTGTTTAACCGCCGCCTCGCGTGTAAGTTTGCTAACTTACACAGGCTCCGGCGTTCAAGTCCTGACGCGAGCCGAGTAGTCGGCTCGCTTCCTCGGCAAATAAAAAACTATCCAGAGATAGTTTTTTTGTTTGTGCCGAGGACAGGACTTGAACCTGCACGGGCTTGCGCCCACCAGCTCCTAAGGCTGGCGCGTCTGCCATTTCGCCACCTCGGCTTTCGCCTGATTCTACCACGCTTTTGGGGCTTTTCTATAAGATTGACATTTTGGCATTTGTATGATAGAATATGCATAGAAAGTTAATAATCAAATAACAATTAAATTCTCTTGAAAGGAGATGTTTATTATGGCTAAAAACCAGAATCAACAAAATCAACAAAACAGCAAATTGGTGGTGGAAATCACCAAGTGCGAAGCTCGAGGCAAAAAAGCCGAAATCTCGGTTTTGGTGTATCGGGGCAACGCTACTGTGGAAACAGAATTGGAAGCGTATTTGGGCGAAACCAAGGAACTATTAACAGTTGTCCCCTTTCGCACAAATCGGAATGGACGAACAGTGATTTTGACCAAAGATTTGCCACCTGGCAGTCATGTAATCAATATCCAAGTTGTCGGAGAAAAATGGGAACAATCTGTAGTTGTGGAAATTCCCGGCGAAAAGAAAAGTTCTCCATTTTTATTTGTAAAACCAAATCGCATAAAAAATAATTTGTGGTTTGTAATAAGTGGATCTCTGGGTTCGCAATTTGTGATTCAGGATTCAAAAGATCAAAACACCTCCATAACACAAACATTGAATGGAATTTATCGATATCCTCAGGACGGGTTTATTTCTTTAGATTCGGGTGAGGAATATGAAGTTTCCATTACACTGTTGGCGGAAAATGCGTCTCCGTTTTATGAGACATTCCGTGGTTATGCAGACCAACCACTTCGCAACCGTGAAGATAATTGGTTGGGGCTGGTATTTGGTTTTTTCTCTACAAAAATCGGGCTTGTTCTTGCTGTTTTGTTTGCTGTATTCTTTTTTGGAATTGTAATTTTGCCACTGGTTCCTAATACTGCTTACATTTTAGCTTCCGAATTCGAACCATTTATTTGGCTCGCAAATCTATCCGCGTTTTTCCTTTTTATTGTTTTAGCCGTTTTTTGGACGCCTAAGATTGATGGTAGGTTAAACAATTGGATGTGGTTTGGCTGGATATTCTGGGTTATTTTAATCGGCTGGTTGGCATATTCCCTTCCGTCTGGAAGGGGTTTATATGAACAGGTGATTGAGGAGACCAGAAAAAATGATGCTATTTTTTCTATGTATAAAATGTCTTCCGATTTTGTTGGTGAACAGCAAAAAATTCCAGGAAGTTGGTTGTGGTCAAAACTATTTTGGGCCTCCCTTATTCAAATGGTTATTCTTATTCCATTTGCTTATTGGGATGAGTTCAGAGAAGCTAAAAACCGCTTTTGGGAAATATATCAACAAAGAGGTCGCAAAATTCAGTCAGCTTCAAATTCAAAATCCCCCACCACTCCAACTAGTCAAATCAGTGCCGAGGGTGGAATTTTAGGGAAATTTTGGAATGGCATAAAAGATGAAATGGATTCCGCCATCTTGGCTGCTGGAGTTACCGAGGCTGCCATGTATTTTGTACGTTTGGCATCTCGTAAATAAAAATCTGGAGGGGTGATAATCACCCCTCCAACATTCTTAAAAAAAAGAATATTAGGAGGTTTTATGTTAAAAAAGTTTTTAGCTGTAGGTTTTGTACTCACCATCTTGTACTTTTTTATTCCGGAAATCGCGAAGTTCTCCGCCATAATTGCTTTATTGTGGTTGGCGGCTTCTAAACTTTCAGAAGTTGCTCAAAAAAGTAAATTTGTTTGGATTGGTTTTTCCGTTGTTGTTTTTCTGGTTTCTTTTACTTTTGTTTTTGCTGATTATTTCCAAATGACTTTTCTATCCATAAAAGAAAAGCTCTATACAATCGATCTCCGGTTAGGAAGTGATCCAGAAACGGTAGACACTAGAATACAAAGAAAAACATCGGATGGATTAGAATTAGCAAAAAGAAATGCCGACTCTTTGGATGCTTTAAGAATAGACATGCTCGTTTCTATGTCTAGAAGGGATCCTGTAAATGCAAAAATATATATAAAAAATATTTTGGAAATTTCCGATAGTTCCAAAAAAAGAAACGAAGCTATTGGAAAATTTCGCGAATCAATAAATGGTTCTTCTGGATATGTGCAAACCGTTTCTTCGGAAAAAACAACCTCTAAAGAGCTCAATCTCAATGAAAAGATGGGTGTTTTTGTGAGGGCTGGAATTCCAACCAAAACTGGAATCAATATGAACATTGGAAATGTTTTTGAATTTTCCGCAGATGGTAAGTTTCTTTGTTTTGATAACCAAGACGCATTTAACAGGATTGAAAAAAAAGAACTCGATCCCAAGGGTGCAAAATATTGGAGTCAAACCGATGAAACCGAACCGATGATTTTGGAAGGATTACCAGGTTCGGATGTGATGTGGGTTGAAGTAACAAGGGTGAAATAATAAAAATGCCCCGCAGATTGCGGGGCATTTTCATATTTAAAAATTAAGAAGCACTCAAAATACTTATAGCAATACTTTCTATTACTGTAGCAAGTAGAGCTACACAAGCCGCAATAACCGTATACAAAATAATCTTTTTAGCTTTTTCTGCTGCCTTTGGATCTCCTTGGGCAGATAAAAAATTATAAGCACCCCAAATTCCAGATAGGACAACTAAGACCCAAAATAAATTAATAATGTATGCAACCCAACGATTAAAAGATCCTGTTAATTCAGCTAGGTTTTTTGGAATTCCAGCGGAAGGTCCTGCCCCAATTACCAATATTGGTAAGGCTAACACCGACCAAATAAGTATATTTTTCCAATTCTTTTTCATGTTTAGATTATAACAAAAAACTCCGCCTAAAAGGCGGAGTTTTTAAATTGGAAGAATTTAACCTCCAAGAATACTACCTGCAATTTGTTTTACCACGGTGGCCAATAAGGCTACACAAGCTGCAATAACGGTATAGATAACCATCTGTTTGGCGCTTTCTGCTGCTTTTGGATCACCCTTTGCGGTGAGATATTTGAAAGCTGCAAAAATACCAAAAAGTACTGTCATTACCCAAAAAAGATTAATAGCATACTGAACGTATGTATTAAATAGGGTAGTAGCACCAGTTACGCTTGTTAGGGCTGTGGTTGGAGCGCCACTCGGAATAGCGGGTGTTCCTTGAGCTGCTACCATAGCTGGAAAAGAAAGAACTGCAACCGCTATAGAATTAATTGTATTTTTCATTTTTTCTTTAGGAAGGTCTCGACCTTTTTAAAGTTTAAGAATGTCACTAACGATGGTGGTAATCCCCCATCCAAGTAGGAGTATAGCATAGCCAATTACTGTGTACAAAATGGTTTTTCTACCAGTATCGAATTTTTTTGGATCTCCATTTGAAAAAATCATTTGGAAGGCGCCAATTATTACCATTAGGGTTGCAATTATTGGGGCTAGAGTTTTACCAACCCAGTCAATCACTTTTTTTACTAAATCAAAGATAGTACCAGTGGTATTTAGAGGGTTTGGTAGGCACTTGGTCCCTTCCGGACATGCCACTGGTCCATCTGCAAGTACCATTGAACTAAAAGAAATGGCTACTATGACTAAGAATACAAACAATATAAGCTTTTTCATTTGTTTAATTTAGCACTTTATTAAGTTCCAGGATATTTCTGAGGCTCCACTTATTGCAGCAATGGCCATAAATGCAGTATTTACTATTAACCAAGCCGCAAGGGTGATAGCTAAACCTATTACTGCACTGGTTATCTTTTTCTTACCTTCCTCGTATTTACTCTGACTTCCGGCGGAGGTCATCATTAAAAATGCTCCCCAGATAATCATTACTAAAACAATTAAACCAGCCGCTACTCCCATTATTTTTATTATGTTCATTCCAACTACAAGCATGTCACAGAAACCACAAATATTATTTCCAGTGTTGCAATTGGTACCCTCCCAAATATTTTGTGCACTAGCTAGTTGTGGTAGAGCAACAAGCGCAAATATTCCTAATTTAGACCAGAATCGATTCATTAAGGTGAAGTATAACAAGTAGATTTATTTTTGCATTATTTCCGTCACCTTATTCTCGGCATCTCGTAGGGATTCTTCTATGGTGTTTTCTCCAGTAATTACTGATTTAATTACTTCGGAAAAAATATTTTGTACTGCGTCCGAATCTTTTTGAGGCCAAGAGCGAGCAATTAAAATTTGTCTTGCAAATACTCCCAACTCTAAATCTTCGGCAAACGCCCCCACTGCTCCCCGTACTGCTGGTGGCCGTTTATTAGCTTGAGCATAAATTTGGTTTACTCCAGCTGAGGTTCCGCCCAATAGTAATTCCCAAGCAAAATTAGGTTGTTGGCTTTGACGAGATACGGTATGACCAAAATAGCTTCCATAAGTTGCAGTTTTAGTCGCATTTTTTACTTGGGGTAAATCAGCTACCGAAAAATTAAGAAATTGATTTCGCTTTTTTATTTCTTCTAAATTTTTTGCGTAACCTACAAACATTCCCGCTTTTTCTTGAGCAAATAAATCTACGGCTTGGCCGAGAGAGTCGTTCCAAGAATAATTTTCAGTTTTAGGAGTAGCAAATTGGGTATAAAACTTTAGAGCATTTCGTCCTTGGTCGGAATTAAATTTGGCAGTTGTAAAGTCTGTAGAGGTCATCTCGGTACCCGTTTGAATCATTAAAGCGGAAAGAATATCTGCAGCTTCAGTTATAGATTCTTTACTCCCACCAATTGCTGCTCCACTAAGAGTTATTTTATTTCCCTCGGTGCGAGTTATTTTTTTATTAATATTTAAAAATTCTTCCCAATTTTTAGGGGCAGGATTAGTTGTTTGATCTAATAAGTCCCGATTATAAAAAAGAGCCAAGGTGTCTATAGAATAAGGAGCTGCAAATAATTTATTTTGTTGAACAAAATCTTGTTCCACAATTTGGGGGTAGGTCTCTCGAATTTTAGTTAAATTAAAAGTTTCCGGAGCCGGAATTATTTTATTTAACATTCTTGGTAAATCGGTGTTTCGTATTGTAAAAATATCTGGACCCTCCCCTGCCGCGAGAGCGTCTAGTAAGGCCCGATCATAAGAAATAAAATCACTAAAAGTTTTAACCACTACTTTAGCGTTTGGATAGTTAGCATTAAACGCCTGGATTACCGGAGTGAGACTTCCCTGATTATCGTTTACCGTCCACCAGTTCAAAGATACTTCTACTTTAGTTGGATCACTTTCCGAAGTTCTAAGTCCCGGTAAAACACCGAGTAGCACCAAAATAAAAAGTAATATTATAAGTCCCCCACCAAAGACAACCGCAATTTGATTCGTAGTTAAGTTCACAGGTTAATTATAACCTAAAAATAAATTCTAAATCCGAATATCGAAATACGAAACAAATCCTAATAACCAAAACGCCTAAATTCTAAACGGCCGAGTTTTGGACATTAGGACTTAGAGTTTTAAATTTGTTTCGGGTTTCGGATTTAGAATTTCGGATTTTACAAACAAACTATAGCAATTAAAGAGTCTCCTTCGTCTAAATTCATTATTTTTACCCCCTGAGTGTCGCGTCCCGCAATACGCACATCTTTTAGATTGGCGCGGATGGCCTGACCCTTACTAGAGAAGGCAATAATTTCTTCGTTTTCATCACTCACTACTCGGGCATCAATAACTTGACCAGTGCGTTCCGTAACTTTAGCGGTTTTAATTCCACTTCCACCTCGCTTTTGGGTTTTGTATTCCTTTAATGGGGTTTGTTTACCAAAGCCATGTTCCATTACGGTCAAAATTCGATTGCTGTTTTTACCTACCTCCCCGTCTTTATGGATTAATTCCATGCCGGCTACTAAATCATTTTTCTTTAAGCGAATGGCGGTTACTCCCGCGGCCGTACGACCCATTGGACGTACATCTTTTTCGGAGAAACGAATGGATTGACCATCACGCGTTACTAAAATTATATCGTCCTGACCACTGGCACGGGCTACCCACTTCAAGAAGTCGTCGTTCTTAAGTTTTAAAGCAATAATGCCGGTGCGTCGCACATTTTCAAAATCTTTGAGTGGAGTCTTTTTAATAGAGCCCTTCAATGTGGTCATGGTTAAGAAGCCAGATTTTTTCTCTTCGTTACTATAAGTCACAAGTGCACTCACCTTTTCCGTAGTTGGCATTTGTAAGAAGTTATAAACCGATTTCCCTTTAGAGGTTCGGCTAGCTACTGGGATTTCATAAACTTTTGTTTGGAAAACCCGGCCTCGGTCACTAAAGAAAAGAATATTGGAGTGAGTGTCTGCAGTTAAAATATCCGCAATTTGATCCTCGTCTCTTAATTCAATTCCAATTAACCCCTTGCCTCCCCGCTTTTGGGCGCGGAAAGTAGTTGGAGGCATTCTCTTTATATAACCATCCTTGGTGAGAGCTACAATTACTTCTTCTTGAGGAATTAAATCTTCTTCGTTGAAGTCTTTGAGGCCCGTCATAATCATTTTAGTTTTACGTGGGCTTGGGAAAGCTTGGCGTAAATCACTTAATTCTTTAACAATAATACTCAAAATTTTCTTAGCACTCTTTAAAATTGCTTCTAGCTCGGCAATTAAATTTCGTTTTTCTTTTAATTCATCTTCTAGTTTGTGGCGTTCCAAAGCGGCTAAAATAGCCAAACGCATATCTAAAATTGCATTAGCTTGGAGTTCGGAAAGTACAAACTTTTTCATTAAGTTTATCCGCGCCTCTTCGCGGTCTTGAGATTTTTTAATAGTCTCAATTACCTTATCAATAGCATCTAAGGCTTTTACTAAACCCTCTAAAATATGTTCCCGTTCTTTGGCTTTTTTCAAATCAAATTCGGTACGACGACGAACTATATTAGTTCGGTGATTTAAATAACTTTGTAAAATTTCTTTCAAGGACATGACCTGCGGTTGTAAACCATCCGCTAGGGCCAACATGTTGAAGTGAAAATTTTTCTGTAATTCGGTGTATTCAAAAAATTGGTTTAGAACTTTTTGAGGTGCTCCGTCCATTTTTAGTTCCACTACAATGCGTAAACCTTCTCGATCGGATTCGTCACGTAAATCTCGGACCCCTTCAATTTTCTTTTCGGTAACTAATTCCGCCATTCTAATAATCAGGTCAGATTTATTTACCTGATATGGAATTTCGGTAATAACAATCTGAAAACTACCATTTTTCTTTTCTTCTATTTCTGCTTTAGCGCGTACCGTAACCGAACCTCGGCCAGTGGAATAAGCTTCTTCTAATGCGTGCTTGTCATACATTACTCCGCCCGTTGGAAAATCTGGGCCCGGAATAAATTTCATTAAATCTTTAGTATCGGCGTCTGGGTTATCACTTAAGTAAGCAATAGCATCTACTACTTCACATAAATTATGTGGCGGAATAGAGGTGGCCATACCTACCGCAATACCCATGGCTCCGTTTAGAAGTAGAGCTGGAACTTTAGCGGGGAAACAACGCGGCTCTTCCCGGGAGTTATCGTAGTTTGGTGCCCAATCTACGGTCTCTTTTTCAATATCTACCATTAACTCTTCGGCGATTTTAGTTAAGCGGGCTTCGGTATAACGCATAGCGGCCGGTGCATCGCCATCAATTGAACCCCAGTTTCCTTGGCCATCCACCAATGGATAACGGAGAGAAAAGTCTTGAGCCATGCGCGCCATGGTGTCATAAATTGCCTGGTCTCCGTGTGGGTGATATTTACCCATTACTTCACCGACTACGTTTGCAGATTTTTTAAATTTTGCGGAGTGGGTAAGTCCACTATCCCACATTGCCCATAAAATACGGCGTTGTACGGGTTTTAAACCGTCGCGTACGTCTGGCAAGGCACGCGAAACAATAACCGACATTGCGTAGTCCAAATAGGCTTCGCGCAATTCATCAGTTATTTCCTGATTCCGTATATTTTTATCTTCTAATAAATTTTCCTGGGACATCTTCTTCTTAATTTATTCTAAACACTAACCATTGAATACTAAATACTAATTTGAGGCGTTCGGCAATTCGGCTGGTGGAATTTCTTCTACGGTAGCTGGAGCAAATTTTAAATCAGTTTCCGGTTTTAAGTCCACACTTCGTTCTTTTTCTACTAAATTTTTTATCTCCGAAAAATATAAACTACTTTTTCCACCAATCGTCTGCCAACCTACCTCCGCTTTCTTAAAAATTTCTCCAAAACCCTTACCTAACACACTAAAAAATCCCTCCCCTTTTTCTACTTCTTGAACTACCTCCGTTTTCTGTTCTAGGGCTAGTGCGTTTTTAGTTTTAGGGAGAGCCACTTGCATGTATGCCGCCCAAACTAAAACCATAATTATTCCTGAACCCGTAGATAATCCCCAGAACCAACGACGGCGTACCTGCTCTTCGCTATTTATTATTTGTTGAACTCGTTCGCTAGTCTTCATTTTAATTTTCGGAAAGTAGAGATACTTTCATGGCTTTAGGATTTAAGTCCTTCTTTTTAAAAGTTAGTTTATTTTCCGTGGTTTCTGGGCTACTACCCATTTCTTTAGTAAACGCTTTTGTGTCCCCCCACGGAATAACTAAAGAGGGTTCGGCTTGGCGTACTATTTTAGCTGCGATAGAGGCAGGTATATTTTTTCCTCCTGCTGGTAAAATTAAAACATCTACTCCCTGTAAACCGAGTTGGCTTTTCGCTTCTGGCTCCTTACTAACTCCACCTAAAATTCCTATAGTTATATCGTCCCAACGAATTCTATATATGGTTTCCCCCTCTTCATTAGCCGCGGTTCCCTGCACTCGAATTCCTTTAATTTCATATTCTCCGGGGTGATCAATAATTAAACCCTCGCCTGGTTCAGTTTGGGTTTTAGTATTTAAAATTATATCTGCCCCACGTACGGAACGTTGGTTGGTTGGGTCTATCAATAATACGATTTCTCCATTCTGAATCCGAAAATAACTCTCTCCTTGTTTTGTTATAACCATTCGAGCTTCAGTATAAGTTGAAAAAGCTTGATTTTCAAACTCGCCTCTGGTATTCTCCGCCCGTATGCAAGTTGCTAAAAATACCCCCACGGTTCCGACCACAATGTTGGGCTACGCGCTAAAAGCGGATCCCAAGGCTTTCTCTTTTGTTAAGCCCGGTGATTTGATAGAAGGTAAGGTTTTGCAGAAAAGTGCCCGTTTGATTTTGGTTGATTTGGGCAAATATGGTACTGGTGCGGTTTATTACAATGAAATTCAAAATGCTCGAGAAATAGTTCGGAGCATGGAAATTGGTGGCCCAACTCAAGGTAAGGTAGTAGATGTAAACAATGAAGATGGATATGTAGAAATTTCCATTTCTGAGGCTGGCCGTCAGCGCTCTTGGATGGAAATTAACGAACTTAAGGAGAAAGATGAGCCTTTTGAAATTACTGTATTAGCCGCTAATAAGGGTGGACTTACCGCTGAAGTGGCTGGTTTACAGGCTTTTTTGCCGGCCTCCCAATTATTTGGCGAGCACGCTCCAAAATCTCTAGATGATCGAATGGTTTTAGCTGATTCTTTGACTAAATTGGTTGGTCAAAAATTAATGGTAAAGATTATGGATGCTAATCCTCGTATGAACAAACTCATTATCTCCGAGAGAGAAGCAAATGAAGTTTCTATGCGAGATTTAGTTAAGGATTACAAAATTGGCCAGGTAGTAGACGGCATTGTTTCCAGCGTGGCGGATTTCGGCGCCTTTATGAAGTTTGCGGATAATCCACAAGTAGAGGGTTTAATCCACGTCTCCGAGTTAGATTGGAGAATTATAGAAAATCCTAAGGAAGTGGTGCGGGTAGACGATACGGTTAAGGTAAAAATCATTGATATTAAGGATGGTAAGGTATCCCTATCTCTAAAAGCTTTAAAGGAAGACCCATGGGCCAACCTTTCTTATAAAGAGGGCCAGTCGGTTATGGGTTCGGTCTATAATATGAATCCTTTTGGTGCGGTAATTAATGTAGGAGAAATTCAGGCCCAGCTTCACGTAACCGACTTTGGTGGGGTAGAAGAAATGAAGAAAGCCCTACAGGGTTCTAAGGAGCACGACTTCGTAATTGAGAGTATTAAACCAGAAGAGCGCCGAATGGTCTTGAAGTTGAAGAAATAGATATAACTCAAAAAACCCGCTCCTAGAGCGGGTTTTTTAGTGCTTGTGTTTTTTGTTTATTGTGGTACTATACAAATCTAGCTGTTTTAAATAACCCATAAACTACTTTCAATTTCTAGGAGTAAAAACATGAAAGCTACGCACACCGAACACACTCGTCTGGTGAGTAACGCCACGACCGTTCTGAATACCTTAAAGAGATCTAAAAAGATCAAAGATTTTAGCATCTCAGATATCAACCAGGGAGAGATTAAGGTTGTAATTAAACGTCTTTCCGGTGTTGATCAGGAAATTCAGCTGCGCAGTACGTACGGATCTTCCGACATTTCCAATATTGTCCGGAATCGCATCCCGGAGGCTTCGGAAGTTTCTCAGACAGAGAAGGTGGAGTTGGTAGAAGCGTAATATTTTTTCATTGCCGCACTCGGAATTTCGTTCTATACGAAACATCCGAGTGCGGTTTTATTTTTTTCTTTTTTAGGTAATAATTGGAGACGTGAAAAATCTTTTAAGAAAATTATTAACCGGGTTTGGTATTTTGCTTTTGGTAGCTTGGCTAGCTTCTGCGGTGAGTTTTTTTTCCACTACCCCACAAACCAAGTTAACCTTGGATGAGGTAGCTAAAAAAATAACTTCTGGAGAAGTTAAAAAAATATCTGTAGCTAATGATGAATTAAAAGTAGAATTTATAAATGGTGAGTTAGCAACTTCTCAAAAAGAAGCAGAGGCAGGACTTACAGAAACTTTGCGTAACTATGGAGTTTCGGAAGAGTCTTTAGGAAAAGTATCTTTGGCTTTTGAAGAACCATCTGGTGCAAGTTATTGGGCGTCCATGATTTTGCCGGGGCTTATTCCCCTACTTTTGATGGGTTTAATATTTTTTTGGTTTTTTCGTCAGGCCAAGAATGGGGCCAATCAAGCTTTCTCTTTTGGTCGAATGAATGCCAAGCTTTTTGCGCCGAGTCGCGATAAGGTAACTTTTAAAGATATTGCTGGTCTAAAAGAAGCTAAAGAAGAATTAGAGGAGGTGGTGGAATTTTTACGGAGTCCAAAAAAGTTTTTAGATATGGGTGCTAAGATTCCCCGCGGAGTAATTTTGGTAGGTGGTCCGGGGACTGGTAAAACCATGTTAGCTCGCGCCACCGCTGGTGAAAGTAAGGTTCCATTTTTTCATCTCTCTGCTTCAGAATTTGTAGAAATGTTTGTGGGGGTCGGTGCTTCTCGAGTGCGTGATTTATTTCAAACCGCTAAGGCGGCTGCCCCAGCCATAATCTTTATTGATGAAATAGATGCGGTGGGTCGAGAGCGCGGTACGGGTATGGGTGGAGGTCATGACGAGCGTGAGCAAACCCTAAACCAAATTTTGGTAGAGATGGATGGTTTTGATCGAGACACTAATGTGATTGTAATGGCCGCCACCAATCGTGCGGATGTTTTAGATCCCGCGTTAATGCGTCCGGGACGTTTTGATCGACGCGTAGTTTTAGATATGCCAGATTTAAAGGATCGAGAAGAAATTTTAAAAATCCATTCTCGTGGTAAGCCATTAGATAAAAATATTAATTTGCGCGCGGTAGCGGTCCGCACCCCCGGTTTTTCTGGAGCTGACTTGGCCAACCTAATAAACGAAGCAGCAATTTTTACTGCTCGAGAAAATCGTAAACAAGTTACCCAATCAGACATTTTAAATTCCATTGAAAAAGTTTTATTGGGTCCAGCGCGTCGTAGTCGAATAATTTCAGATCGGGAGAAAAAAATTACTGCCTATCACGAAGCTGGTCACGCCTTGGTTGCCGCCTCTTTAAGAGAAGCCGATCCAGTACATAAGGTTTCTATTGTGAGTCGTGGCTTTGCCGGTGGTTACACTTTGCACTTACCCACCGAAGACCGTAGACTTAAAACTCGGGCTCAATTTATGGCGGACATTGCGGTTGCTTTCGGTGGCTATGCGGCAGAATATTTAGTGTTCAAGGATATCACGACTGGTTCTTCTAGTGATATTCAACACGCTACCGATATGGCGGAGCGCGCCGTTACCGAATTTGGTATGAGTGAAAAGTTGGGTCCGCGAGCCTTAGAGATGAGTAGTGGATCAGTGTTTGTTGGTCGTGGAATTCAAACTAGTAAAAATCATTCTGAATCTTTAGGTTCTACTATCGATTCGGAGGTGGATAATATAATTCGTCGAGGTTTAAATTCCGCTAGAAAGATTGTTTCCACTAACCGTAAAGTTTTGGACGCAATTGCTAAGGAATTAATGATTAAAGAGACCTTGGAGCAGGAGGAGTTTGAAAAAATCGTTAAAGGTTTTAACTTAAAACCCGCCTCTTTGTAATTTTGGTGTCGGCCCGGCAGGATTCGAACCTGCACTCAAGCGTGTATAAGACGCTTGCTTTACCATTAAGCTACGGGCCGGATATCTGTAAATCGATCTCTTATAGATTTTAATCCCATATGTACCTCCTCGGCTACCCTCGCACTGCAGATTCTTAGTGTGCAGGTACCATGTCCAAAAGTACCACGATTTATAATTTTTGAGGAGTTTTTCTTAATATAGGGTTTTATAAATTGTTCTTTTGGTAGATCTAGTTTTTTTGACCAAAAATTCAACTCTCTTTTTTGGTCCATGTCGTTGTAAAGATGCAGGTGAGCTCTTATTTTAGACTTTTCTAATTTTAAACTTGTTATAACCCAATATATAAAAAATTTTGGAACAGCTGGATCGGTATTGGTAATTTCTAATTCTGTTAACTTAACCTTGGTTCCCTCCCCCCAATATAAAAATAATCCAGCTATAAATAAGTCTCTTTTGTGTAGTGGAAAAATCAACCTACTCTGGTCTAGGAGTGTTTTATCTAGCCTAGCCAACTTGGTTTTTAGTCTAGTTTCTCTATAGTGTTCTATTCTTTGTTGGTTGTTATCTCTAAGTTCTTTAATTCTATTCTTAGATAGTGGGTGATCTTTTAGCCAATAACTAAGTGTACTTTTATTTACGCCAATAATAGATTTTATTTGGCTATAACTTTTCCCTTCTTTTCTGAGTTCTAAAGCTTTTTGTCTATCTTTTAATCGTGCCATTGTACCTTTAACAATATACTAACATACATAGTATATACAGGTTCATTATATCAAAACTTGCTTATGTTTTCTATTTTAATTTACTATTAGCTGGTTGCGCGGTTAGCTCAGTGGTAGAGCATTCGGTTTACATCCGAAGGGTCGCAGGTCCGAATCCTGCACCGCGCACAATTTAAAGTTGTATTTTGAAGTATATTTGTCTGCCCCAAGTCCCAGTTGATTCTTTGGTTTCTAAAATTCTAGAATTATAGTTTTTTGTTATTTTTTTAGCATATCCATTTTCCACCATCGCTTCTCTACTCATATATTTATATCCAATTTCTCTTAGTTTTTTTTCCATAATCTTCATGATTTCGGAAATTAATCTCTTCCCCTGATATTCTTTTTTTATAAC
>Ga0172379_10002814_pt1 | contig 29444 bp, 54 predicted proteins | sample GrowelOW334metaG_FD_119756 | JGI IMG/M metagenome (GOLD analysis project Ga0172379, IMG submission 119756) | Groundwater microbial communities from an aquifer near a municipal landfill in Southern Ontario, Canada - Groundwater well OW334 metaG | ecosystem: Environmental > Aquatic > Deep...
ACTTATACTGCAGATTATAGTTCTAACAATAATTATGCAACAGTTACAGGAGGAAATTATAGTAATGGATTAATGAATTTTAATGGTTCAACTTACATGAGAACACAAACAAGTATCGGTGCAGCATTAGGTGATGAAAGAACTATAATGTTCTGGGTAAATTATAAATATAACTCTAGTACAGACTCTTCATATGCACAAGTATTTAAACACTACAATAGTACTTTAGGATATACCATGAATTGTTATTTGTATACGAATTCAAGTTCAGCAAGTATAGGTAAAATATATTGTGATACAAGGAATGTATCAAATGTTGTACAGTGGGGTGGTGGTATTGGAAATGCTCCTCTAGAAAATACTTGGTATCATTATGCAATAAGGGTAAATACAACTCATCTTGCAGTGTTTACAAATGGAGTATATATTGGCAGTTCAGCAAGAAGTAATCCAAATCTTGGCAGTGGTGAATATTATGAAATTGGAGCAACAAGATTCAAGGGATTTATAGATAATTTAAAAGTCTTTAATAGGTCTTTAAGTAATGCAGAGATTTTGAGAGATTATGGCATCGGTAGATAAAAAATGGATTATAGTATTATTATTAATGACAGTTTGTATACAAATAGCTAGTGCTCTACAGGCTTCTTCACCAAATTATTCTATTGATGCATATATTGGTTTTGGTGCAACCACAGAAAATATATCAGCAGGAAATTTAAGTTCTGGTTTTGGTCAAATAATTATAGGACGCAATAACATTTCTTATTATGATACATATTTTGGAATTTTTAATATGATTAATACTACAGTAATTGTAGTACCAGCTTGTGCACCAGCAAATCTTCCTGCATGTTTAAATTCTATAACTTGTACAAATGCTGGTGGATATTGGTATCTTGGCTCATGTCATGCAACTCCTTATGTTCCACCAAATGGTGGAGGAGGAAGTGGTGGAAGTACATTTTCAGAGCCAAAATATTTAGTTTATCCAAAAACATTTTATGAAACTATAGAGAAAGGTACGATACTTTCTACAGAATTTTATATTGAAAATCAGGAATATAGTTATCCTCTGTCAATAACAATTGATAGTAATCTAAGCATATTTAGCAAGCAATTCGATATTTCTCCTGGAAGGATAGCAATGATAAACTTCAAAGTTGATTGTACAAACAAAACAGAAGGATACTATACTGACATCATTCAATTAAAAATTGTAAAGACAGCAACAGGAATAAAGTATGAGAACATTACTGTAAGTTATTATGTAAAACAGACAAAAGTAATTGATTTTACGAACACTACTGTTATTGTAACACCACAAAATAGAACAATAATTGATATTATTCCAATGATTGTAGGTGATAAAACAACAGAAAACATAATAAATACAGTAAATGCAATCGATAAGATAATAACAAATCCATTATTTTTCATTATAATAATATCAATTTTATTAATAATGACTGTTGTAATGCAGCAAACATCAGAAGGATTCTCTGGAAAAGATTTTATTCCAAGTAGCATAACTGAATATGCTTTATATTTTGTTACAATACTTATTCCTATAGGATTATGTATATGGATTGCACTTGATAAAAGTGTATTCTCATTAATTATAAAATGGTATACAAATCCATTATTCTTAATTATAGCATTTTGCATATTAGCAATATTAACAATAGTAATATTGCAGATAAAGAAAGAACACGATTCAAAGTTTACTATAAGTAAATCAATTTCAATTCTATTGCTTGCTGTAGTAATTTTTGCAATAGTAAGAAATTCAAGATTAATAACTAAATTTGTAATGTCTGATGCATTCAGCAATTTCTTTTCAAGTCCATTGTTTATAATAATTTCAGCATCTATAATTTTGATATTTACAATAGTCATGATTCAGATGAGAGTAAGTCAATCATCCTCTTCTGCAAGAAGAAGCAGTGGAAGTGGTTTGTTATATATAATAATTACATTGATTTTAGCAGGAGCAGGATATATAATTTATATGTTTTCAACACATGCAATGACAATAAATACAATAAAATCTTTATACACACAGCCTGCCTTTTTTATAATTGTTTTAAGCTTGTTAATTTTGATTGCTATAATATTACTTCAGCTTGGAAAAGACCAAGGAGAAGGAGTAAAACTGGGTAATCTTGTGGTTTTAGGACTGATTTTAACCTTATTCCTTGTAATTTTTAAGAATTCAAATATGATAAATTGGATTTTTTATAATATTCCAAAATTGGGTTCATGGTTTTTATTAATTATAGGAGCAATACTTGCAATTTTTATAATTGTATTTTTACAATTAAGAAAAAGGTGAAAGTTCATTGTTGATTGGAGGATGATTAAAATGAAAAGCAGGAAAATAATGACATTTTTAGTAATAACATTTTTTGTTATTGCAATAATAGGATTTTTCTTCATACTATCAAAAAAGAATATGAGTATTGCAGAGACTTGCAACAATTTTGATGATGATAAAGATGGTCAAGTTGATGAAGCATTTGTATGTAAAACTTCTTTTGTAAATAAGATTACTGATGAGCATCCAAGATTATTTATATCAAAAGAGAATATTGATATGGTAAGAGACAATGCATTAAGAAGAGATTCTGCAGATTTCCTTGTTATACAAAAAAATGTTGATAGCTGGACTAACACACCATCAACTGATAGTACTGAAATGTTTTGGGGATATGTAAAAAATTCAACTTCTGGGAAATATGATTTAATAAGTCAAATGAAACCAAAAACTTATGGTGTAGAAGCACAAAAAATTGCTTTTGTTTATTTAGTTACAGGAGACAAAAAATATTTAGAGAAAGCAAAAATTTATATGAATGCAAGTATTAAAGGATATCAAGAACATTTTGATAGAGGAATGGCAGTTGATTGGTATGCTTTTAGCAGAATAGAATTCCTTTGTGCATATGATTGGTTATATAATGATTTGACACCAGCAGAGAGAACTTATTATTATAATAGTATGCTAACTTATATGGACCAATTTTGGAAAGGACCAAAACCTATTTATAGAATAAACAATGGAGATTATAAGGGTGGACCATATGGTGAAGAAGCATTGCAATGGTATGTTGGTCTTGCTGGATATAAAGATGGTATTAATGATGCAAAAGCAGAATATTGGTTGAGACAAGGTTTCCAATTAAATAAAGATACACTTGATTATAGAGATGCTATATCTGGTGATGATGGTGGTGTTGCAGCTCCAACTCTTGGTTATGCAATTGGTGCATATCCTTTGTCTTCATTAAACTTTATATATTCATGGAAGAGTGCAACTGGTGAAAACATTGCAGAAGATTTCAAGTATTTAAAACAATTACCAACATTTTATTATTGGCAAATGATAAATACAGAAACACCTCAAGATTTTTGTCTTGGTGATGCATATCATTATGATTGTAACTTTTATTATTGGCTTAGTTATATGCATTTAACTTCTGTAATGAATTTATATTCTGATACAGACTCAGAAACTGCAAAGATGGCAAATCTTGTTAGAAATGAATTGCCAAAAGATAAAAATTTCCCATATGGCTGGTTATCATTTTATCAATATATGATGAAATACAATAAAAATATAGCAACATTTGCACCAACTGTAAAAGACCAAACAGCAAGACACTTTGAAGGTCTTGGCGAAGTTGTTATGAGAAGTGGATGGAATGCAGACGATACATATGCAGTATTTGTTGCTGGTGGTATAACTCAATCACACAAACAACAAGACCAAGCAAGTTTTGTAATTTATAAAGATGGTTATTTAGCAATGGATACAGGAACAAGAGGAGATGAAGGAATGAAATTCTTTACTCCTGGATGGGAAAATTACAATTTAAGAATGTATTATTACCAAAGTATTGCACACAATACTGTTCTTGTACAAATGCCAAATGAGCCATTTACTGGAGGATGGCAAAATGCATTAGGATTAGGAATGACAAAACCAAATGCAACTTTGTGTGGTGGACAAGATAAAGTTGTTGGTGGAAAAGTATTGGCATATGAAACTAATGAATACTATACATATACTGTAGACGATGCTACTGAAACTTATAGTAGCAAGAAAATGGATAAATTTTATAGAACATTTTTATTCATCCAACCAGACTACTTTATAGTATTTGATAATGTAATATCTGATAATCCAGCATATGAAAAACAATGGTTATTGCATACACAAAATGAACCAATAATAAATGGAAATACATTTACAGCAACACACTGGAATGGAACATTAATTACAACAACACTTTATCCATTTGCTGGAGGATTTAGATATAACAAAATAGGTGGTATAGGAAAAGAATTTTGGGCATGTGGAGAAAATATGTTACCAGAACAGTGGGTATATGACAAATATAGAGAAAAAGGATTATTTGGTAACTGGAGAATAGAAATAGTTCCTACAATTGCACAAAAGCAAGACTATTTCTTAAACTTTATACAAGTAGGAAATAAAAATACAATAAAGCAGATAAAGCCACAGACAATTGACAATGGCAAAGCATTTATTGTAAAGTTTGAAGCAGATGGAAAGTCCTATGAAGTAACATTAGAGAAAGAAGAACCAAGAGGACACATAAAAATTAGTCAATCTGGAATAAAATTGATTGACCAAGACTTTAGAAAAGATGTAATGCCACAAAGTGGAACTGGATAGAGGAGGTAAATGAAAATGAAAAAAGACAAAAATACAAGTGCAATAGTTATCTCTATAATAGCAATATTAATTGTTGCTGGTGGAATTTATATGTTTGCAAATAGAGACTTGTGTAAAAATGTATCATGTGAACCAAAATGTTTTGAAGACAAACAAATGGATGGTTCATGCAATGCGATAACTGGAAGATGTGATTATAAAGAAGATGCAAGTGCTTGTGGTGCAGGCTGTTTTAATGGACTACCAATTGATGCAATGCAGGGATATCAAAAAATATATGATAAATCAATTGCAATAATTACATTTGATAATATAAATCCTACAAATGCATCATTATTAAATGATATATCAAAGCTTGGCAATAACAATGGAATGATTGATGGAGCAACTATTATAGCAGCAGGAAAGAATGGTCAAGCAGCAAATTGTGTTGCACAATTAAATTGTAATCTTGCAATTAAAAACTTTACACTGCCAAATAATACGAAAGTAACATTTGCTGGAGACTTCCTTGTAACTGATATTAGTCAAGGTGGTGGATTGTTTTCTGATGCATCACAAAGCAATGGTTCAGGATATGGTAATGGATTTTTCTGGATAGGTTTCAGTCCAGGAATCAGGAGTGTATTCTTTAATTATGCAGATGGAGTAACAGGATGGGGTCCATCAAAATCATGGAGCAATGTAATTGATGAAGGAAAATGGACAAGCATAATAATTGTTGCTGATACAGAAGCACAGACAGCTGCATTATATAAGAATGGTGAATTGGTTGGAGTACAAAATACTTTAAACATAAAACCATTTGCAACAAGTGGAAAAACAGTTTATGTTGGTGAATATACAAAAAATTATAGATACAATTATACAGGAAGTTTTGATAACATAGTAATATTAGGAGATACAATTACACCAACACAAGCAATGAATTTGGCACATATGTCAATACAGAAAATTGGAACACAACCAGTTTATAGTTGTGCGAGTGATTAAATGAAACTTAAACCAAAAACAATATTTTATGCAACAGCAGTCATAATTGTATTAATGATTGCTGGATATTTTTTCTTTTTTTATGAAGCAAGAACAAATATTACTAAAGTTTATGCAATTGATGATGGAGAAAAAGTAAAGCAAACAGATTTAAAGTATCCTCTTGAAGATAAAAATGGAGTATGGGATGGTAGTAAAGTAAGTCTTGCAGGTATGAAGAATGAGATTGTTGCATTTCAAATAATAATTGAGTCAGAAAATGCATCAGCAGTAAATGTAGATGTTGATTTTGATTCGCTATCAAATGGTGCAGATGTTATAAAAAATAGTGATGTAAGTAAGGGAGACCCATATGACTACAGAGGAAAAAATATTGAATTATTTAAAGAGCAATATGTACATATATTAAATAGTTCATATCCTAAAGTATCAAATTATATAGATGGTAAATCATATGTTGGATATGTTCCTGATGCCTTAATACCATTTGATATTGCAAAAAATAAAGGTGGTGCTCCTTTTGATATTTCAGCTGGTAAAAATCAAGGTGTATGGATTGATATTTATATACCAAAGACTGCAATTTCTTCGGTATACAAAGGAGAAGTTGTTGTAAAAGAAAATTATAGAGAGGTAAAAAGAATTCCAGTTGAATTAAAAGTTTATAATGCAGTTATGCCAGATGAAAATCATTTCAAGAATATGTTTATAGCATCAACACCAGAGCTTGAATTAAAACATAATGCAGTATTTAGAAGACCATCAACTCCAGGAAGTCAAGCATTTGAAGGTGATTTAATAGAAGAAAGATATTTTCAAATGTTTCACAGACATAGAATAAATTTAAATATGAACACACAGCTTGATGGAATGGACAAATATTATGGAAAATTTATTACAGGAAAAGATTATGATGTAGAAAACAAATATGATGGTCCAGGAAAAAATACATATCAAAATATGTATAGTGTAGGAACATATGATATGCCATTTTATGCATGTTATAATTCTGGATTCTGTGGAAATGCTTCACCATCGCAAGAATATTGGAAAGCTGCAGACAGTTGGACTAATTGGTTTAATGCAAATTCTCCAAATACAGAATATTTTAAATATATGCTTGATGAACCAGATTGGGGAATAAATGGAAATGGAATAAGAGTTGACAACATGACAAAAAATGTTACATGGAATTATGAATATGTAGCAAAAGTTGCAACAATGTTAAAAACAAATCCAGGAATTGGTAAAGACATGAAAATATTTGTTACAACAAAAGTTGATTACAGACTTAAAGGATTAATTGATATTTGGAGTGTTGCTGGTAAAACAGGAATAGTAAATACTTATGGACCAGACCCACAAGGATATTTGGTACAACTTTCAAGAGAAAGAAGAGCATATGGTGAAGAAATAGGAATATATAATGATGGAAGACCATCTTATCCTGCAGTACAATACATTGATACAGATGCAACAGACCCAACAGCAATGATGTGGCTCTCATATAAATACAATGTTGACCATTATTTCCTTTGGGAAACTACAGGAACATGGAGACTTGGCATGGGTGAACCAGATGTATTTAATATAGCAATATGGAATGGAAATGGAGACTTCATTTATCCAGGAGAGCAAAAAAGTTTTGGAGCAACTGCAAACAATAAAGGATTAAAAGGACCAATTGCCAGCATAAGAATGAAAGCATTTAGAAGAGGAATGCAAGATTATGAATATTTGTGGCTTGCAAAACAAAAAAATATTGATACAACTGCAATAGTAAATAATATTGTACCACATGCTTTTGATGACTATGGAGATAGTTATATAAATCAAAATAGCAAAGCAGCATGGGCATCAAGAGGAAGTGATTACCAAAGTGCAAGAATACAAATATTAGAAAAACTTAAATGAAGTGCATCAAACTTATTTTTTCTTAGCCAGAAAAGTAAGCATATATGTCCTGTCTGACACCTACCCAACGATTGCTAATTCTGAAAAGTTGGACAGGACATATTTTTTTTTATTCTTCTCCACCTTTTAATTGTTTTCTGATTTCTCTAAATGTTAGATATAACTCTACAGAGTCTTTGTAAAGATTGTTTACTTTCTGGAGAAGTGCTTTTTTCTCTAATGGTGTTTCATTAGGCATACTTGACAACTCAACTTTTCCTTGTTTAGTTTCTTCAAGTTTTTTGCCAAGTTCTTCAACCTTAGTCATGCAATAATCATGACTCTTTTTACGAAGGTCTTCAATTTCTGCTCTGATTTTAGAAATTGCTTCTTTATCTGTTGATGGAATTTTATCTTCCTCAATGCACTTATCTCTTATTTTAATTGCATACGGATTCTCAAATGATATTGTCATTGTTATCACCTACATATAGTAAAAACATTCGTATTTATAAATGTTATTATTTATCTTCCTCTAAAGGTTTCATTAAATCATCAAATACTTTCGTTGCAGAACTTATTTTTTTACAAACTGTAACCAATGCTCTTCCATAATCTTCTCCATATATAAAATGTACTGAAGTGCCATGTTGCCATTGCGAATCAAGTTCTTCAAATTTTTTCTTTGCTTTTTTATCAATCATTGAATGCATATCAAGTCTATTCTTTTTATTAAGTTCTTTCTGACTATATAAACTTCTTGCATACATTTGCAATGCATTTCTTGTCCAATCATGATATCTCCAAATAAAATAGTTTTTTACTTCTTCTTTTGGAATATTAAATACTCTGCAATCGAATTCAACCATGCTACCAGAAAGTCTATGGAATTCTACAGAAGCAATTGATGCTGCAATACTACACATTTTTTGAACATTATAATTAAACCAACCTTCTGTTGTTTTACGGTCAAAATCTGTCATTAATATACTTATTTCATCTGATTGAACATAAGCAAATTTTGCTCCCTGAATTTCCTTCATTAATTTTTCAGCAACAGCAGACATCATATCTCTAAATTTATTAGAGAAAGGTTTTTCATACTTTTTTGTTAATGAGTGAAATGCTCTGCCATCAAGTCGCATAATGACTGGAATTTTTCTTGTTAAGTGTAATCTGTTTCTATCTTCATAAAATGTCTTCATTCTATCTCCTAAACCATCTTGTGCCATCTTTATTCCTCCAGTCTCTCTTTTATTACAAAAAAGTTTTTTCTTATCTCTGCTGCAATATACTTTGTTCCTAAAATTGTAATTAATATAATGTCTTTCTGATTGCCTTTTTTTATAAAGCAAGTTCCAATATGATTATCTTCCTTTTTCTTTAGAAGTATTTCGTCAATCTTATCAAGCTTTGCTCTTGCAGATTGTATGTAATAAAAGTCATGCATTGGGTCTTGCTCCATTTTATAACACCAAGCATGATATTTATTTTGCATCTGGTCATCCTTTACTTTCAAAGGTATCCATTGTCGATTTACATTACTTTGCTATACTTCATTAAGACCTTGCCTTATTATTTGTATTTCATGATGTGTTAAATTCATTCTTTCACCTTTTCCCATGATTCAATATCACCATCAATAACTCGAAATATTGGGTGTGGTTCTGGTATTAGTATTCCTCTAAGTTCTGCATATTTTGTTGGATTTCTCTTTTTTAGTTTGTTTAAGTAATGATTCCATTCATATACTAATTGTCCTTTTGTTACTGTCATATAGCCATTTATGTATCTTTCCTCTAGTGCAATTTTCTTATCTATTTGAAATAAATTTACTCTATATTTAAACTCCATTATATAACTCAAATAATCTTTATAAAACATTTCGCAATTATCATCTCTAGCTTTAAATCTAGTCAACTGGGAATGATTTTGCCACATTTTTTGTTGTTTGGTAAGTGCTTTATATCCACTAATACCTTCATTTATTGCCCTTGATAATCCTACATTATCAAGATATTTTGGATGAAAACTCCATAATCTCATTTTAATCACCTATTATACCATACTATATGTTTCTTGTCTGTTTTGTACTTATTCTTTAAAAAAGCACTTGGATATACATGTATATGTTTGTCCTCTTCACTTATGTTACCTTCTGAATCTGAAAAGTTTCCAGAGCCATCATAATCAATCAAACACTTACTCTTACAACTCTCTTTAAATTCTTCAAGTGTCATTAAATATCCTAGTTCTAATTGTTTTCCCATTTTATCACCTATATATGTTCAAAACGATTGCATTTATAAAGGTTATGCTTTTAATTTGCTTCTAAATTTTATCTTACCTATCAATCCATGTTTGCGACATTTCAAAACATATATGCATTCTTCATATTGAATGCCATCTGCATAGTAGCTGAAAAATACTTTCCATGACCCATGGTCAAATCTTAATCTTGTAATCTTATTCACCTTTCATTCATTATTCTTATCCTACATTCTTCAAGATAATCATCTTTGCCTTTGTCATCAAGATTATCATACATTCTGTTATCAAGCTTACCAAACTCATCCTGTAAATGTTTTATTCTTCTTCCATGCCACTTTCTTGAACAGTCTGTTGAACAAAACTTGTCTCTACCATCTTTTTTGCTTATAGGCATTCCACACTCTTTACAATATCTTTGCAAATCTTTTTTTTCAAGTTTAATGTTGCTGCTACCAAAATTATATATTTGATTCATATTATTCCTCAAAATCTTTTAATTCATCTATTTCTTCTGTATCCCACTCCCAGTCTGTTTTTGGAAATAATCTATTAAGTTCTTCATAAACTCTCTTTTTCATTAAAGTAATGTCATCAAATCTTTTTTTTATTCCATCTATTATATTGCTCCTCATTTTATCTCCTCACTTATTGTTTATATTAAAGTGATTTCTGCAAAGCTTGCAGTATCCCTTATCTGTTAATCTTGCTCCATCAATTGGACAAATAGGATAATGCTCCCAAAAAGGTGCACAGATACCACAATTATCGATACATCCTGCTACTTCTGGTAAATGTGCTTCACCAGTACATTTTATCCAAATTGCTTCATTCATTTTTCCCTCATTTATTCCGTTTGATGTAATTCTTTGCCCAAACATGGAGTGATTTTTACTTTTATATCAACATCTTTTTTGTTGAGTTTTAGTCTTGTTATACCATACTCATTTAGTATTATAACTACTTCTTTATCATTCTTGTAATAAAATCCAACAATATCATCAAACTTATGACCTTTACTATATCCTGTTCTTTTGTCATTATTTATTAATGTTGCTTCAAATATATATTCACTATTCATTTTCTTGCTCCATATAATTTGAAATTCTTTAACATTCCTTTTATTAATTCATCTTCATCATCAAGTATTTCTGTTGCTAATGCAGTTGCAGTCATTGGTAAAACTTCTGTATATCCTTCATCAATGTATAAGTGATGAGTAATATTCCATTGTTCGAAGTATTTACTTATTTGCATCAAGTGTTCTGGATTTTTTGCTTCAAGCACTATGACACACATGCCTGAGTCTTTCCAAATTTCTATTTGGTTTTTACCAATTTCATATCTGTCAAACCAAGCATGAATTGTCTTTTCACTTTGCTTTTCAAGAGCCATAAATGTTGCATGAGCAACCTGTGATGCTGCTTTTCCAACAGACATCTTTAAACTTTTTGGTATGAATACATATTGTTTTAACATTTTATCCTCCATTTTTTGACAAATCTCCAATATTCAAGTCATTTGATATATTGTTTAATACATTTTTTATTTTTACATCATCATTTGCAGTATAATACTCTTTAAGCTTTGCAAAAAATTCTTGTTTTGCTTCACGATATATTGCAATCTTTTTCTTAAGGTCTTCAATTTTTCGTTCATTTGCTCTAATATTCATTTCAGTACCATATTTCCAATAAGCATTCTCTGGTTTTGACTTGAATATCTCATTCTCCAAATTATCATTTTCAAGCATTTCAATCTCTGCAAGCATACCTTTTTCATTGTCTACAGATTCAGTTTTATTCTCTGGTGTCACTGAATAATCAGTGTCATCCCAATATGCTTCATCTGAATTTGGTACTTCAACTATTCTTCCCATTTTATTCACCTTTTATTCTTTCAAGTAATTTATCTCTTCTGTTTATTATTACACCACACGATACTAAATCGAATAAGTCTTGTTTGACTTTGCCTATTTCTTTTCCTGTATATCCAAATTTCATTATATCATGTCCTGTTATTTCAAGACAGTTGCTATCAAATCCTTTTTGAGTATATAATGTTTCATAATATCTTTGTAGGAAACCATTATTTTTCAAAAATTCATTGAATGACAATTTTGGGTTTTTCTTGTTTGCTTGATTATCACAGAATGTACAAACAAGCATATCTTCAGGAGCAACACCATTATTTTTTAGGTCTTGACATATTTTATTGAATGTCTTTGCAGAGATATCTCCTGTTTTTCCCATCATGTGATGCCTAACTATTGTTGCTACATAATTTATATCATCTTGACTAAATCTCATTGTTGGCATCCATTGTCTAACTATTTCCTCTCCAAGAGTATGATGATTATAAAATGTCGTATCTTCATCAGATACTTGTGCAATTTCTCCATCACCAACAAATCTGTGTGTACTTTCTGGTTTTCCTATATCATGTAAAAATACTGCAAGCATAAGCAATGGATTATTTGTCAATTCTCTTGATTTATTAAGAGCAGTCATCATATGAACATTTACAGATTCATTATGATGTTTTCCTCCATGCAGTCCTCTGCAATCTTCCCATTCAGGAAGCATCCAACTAAGCATTCCCCAAAAATCAAGTTCTTCAAAACTTGATTTACTTTGTATAATCTTCATTAATTCATCTCTTATACGCTCTCTTGGTAATGTTTCAACATATTCTTTAAAGTTACTAAACATACTTGTATCAGCATATTGGCTGCAATATTTTCCCATTAACCTTATTCCTCTGAATATTCTTAATGGGTCTTCTTTTACTCTATCTTCAGGATTGCCAACAAATCTTAACATCTTTTTGTCTAAATCATTATCAAATGTTGAATAATTATATACTATGCCATTTATATCAAGAGCATATGCATTAATTGTATAATCACAAGTTGATAAATGCTTATACAAATCATTTCCTGTTTGTGTCCTACTACCATTACTTCTGAATTGTGATATTTCCACCCCATCCACAATTACTGTAAGAATTTTTGCCTGACGCTCTTCTCCACCAATGATTTTACCTTGTGGAAATATCACTAACATTTGTTCACCAGTTGCATCAGTAAATATATCTATGTCGTGAGGTGTGATTCCAAGAAGTGAATCTCGCACAAATCCACCGATTATGTAAGCTTGATGTCCTCTATCTAATAGATTTTGCATAATTTCTTTTTCTTTTTTTGGTATTGCAATCATTTTAATCCTCTTATTTTATTTTAAATATTTTTTAATTCTAAGTTTATATTGTTAATATTTCTCTTATCAATTATACACATGTCTAAAACTTTGCTTGCTTCAGTATATTTATATATTGAATTATTTTTTTGCCATTGTCCTTTTACTTCTATATATTTATTTAATTTTGGTAAATAAAAGTCTATGATATATGTATGACCATTAGGCAGACTGAAAAGACAGTTTTTAGATTCATACTCCCATTCTATCTCTTGCTCATCCAGCCACTTTGCTACTTTAACTTCCCATGTATTCCAAAAATTTATATTGTTATAAATAAATTTTTTTGAATGTTTTTTTATTTTTCTTCCATTTTTATATTGTAATAGCATTGATTTTGAATGTTTATTTTTAGTTTCTTGTGAATACCTTTTACCTAAATTTTTTATTCTTATGTTTTCTTTTTGCTCTTCAGACATTTTATGCTCTGTAAGACCAATTGCATGTTTTCTTACTCTTTCATCAGTATCCTTAGTCAAACCTTTATTCCAAGCAATTTGACCTATATTATAATGTAATCCTTTACGAGCATTTGTTATGTTTATTCCTCTACACTTGATACAAGTATTATAAACTATTATATCATTAACATCTTTTCTTTTACAAGTATATAAATTCTCTGATGTCCCACAATATTTACATTTTTTAGTTGTCATATCGTCTGGGATTTTAATTTTCATTTTATTCCTCATGTTTTTTATTTACAATATCTGCTAGCTTTCCAGAGCCTATTACTATTGTTGGTATTGCTATGATAAGCCATAGTAATCCAAACCAAAAATTTGTTACATCAAAAAAGAAATCTAAAATCATATATGTAAATACAAAAGCTGTTATTGCTATTGACCAATACCATCTGTTTCTAAAATCGAACCAGTTCATTTTAATCCTCCTGATTATTCATAAATAAATCAAAATTACTTATAGATGAATTACCACTACACTTTGGACATTCAATACCATTATATGATATCTTATGTTTTTTGCATACTCTCATTTTGCCATCTCTGTAAGCTTTGCTTTGAGAGCTTTTAAAAATGTTGCAGAGCAATTTTCATATAATAATTCTGCAAATTTTTCTCCATTCTTTTCTGAATCATTGCCAAAGCAATCTAATTGTTGTATTCTATCTTCATATGCATCAAATATTTCAATTACTCTATTTGCCATTTTATTGCACCTCAATTAATGTTCCATAACAAGTTTTGTCCATTTCAGAGTAGTAGTCATATAAAATATCGGATGCAGATTCAATGCCAACTCTAATAAACATGCTGTCTAACTCATTAACAGTATTCATTAATTGTTCAAAAGTTAATTGACTATATTGAAAAGGATTGTCATTGTCTGCAACATTGAAGTCTCTAATCCAAAACTTTTCAGCTTGAATGTTTAATTCAAGTCTTCTTGCAGTATCAACTGCAATATTTAAGATTTGCTTTGGTGTGTATTTATTCATTTTATTCACCTAAAATTTGATTCTATGCTTATGCCATTTTTGGTCAAGTCTAGTGTATATTTGTCCCTTATTAAATCTTGAATTACAATTGGAGGACATTCTATCAAAACTACTGTGTTATGTTCAACTTGATTTCCATTTGATAAACTACCAATTGATAAAGTTATTGGTGCACAACTTTTTTGTATGTCTGCTAGTTTACTTAAAAGTTCTTTCATTTGGTTTTGATTCATTTTATTTTCTCCACATCTTTTTGCCGATGCAAGCATCATAATATATCTTAGAATAAATGTATATATAAATGTTTCGAATCGAGCTGGAAAAGTGTGTTTTTATGGTCTTTTTTGGGTCTGAAAAACTGTGAAAAATGGGTTTATAAAGGTATTGGTATTTTCATATAAGTTAAATCTACCTATATAATATGCAAAGTGCAAAAGTGTGTTTTATATCAATAATATCAAAGATATCAATAATATCAAAGATATCAATAATATCAATTCTTGAAAATAAATGTTATACCATAATAATCTTTATATACTAGCTTTGCTGTTCTAAAGTAAGTTATAATGAAAATAATGTCTTTAAATGGATTTCATAATGCTGCTTTTAAAGTAAATGGTGAAGACATTCAAAATCAGCTTTAAGTTGTCAATAAACAAAATTTAAACTTTCCAATCACAGTTTTGTCAAACTAAGAGGATAATAAAATGATAACAATTGGTGCATATTTAAGACATTCAACAGACAAACAAGAAATAAAAGTTCAAAAAGAAGAAGCAGAAAAATATATTGAATATACATTCTCAGGAAAAGAACATAAAACATTTTTCTATACAGACGAAGGATTTAGTGGTAAAGATATGAAAAGAGATGATATGATTAGATTGAAAGATGATATCATTAATGGAAAAATAAATACAGTTGTTGCAGTAAAACTTGATAGACTAAGTAGAAGTTTATCTGACTTAATGCAATTATTTGATTTTTTTAAAAAGCAAGAAATAAATGTTCATATAATAAAAGATAAAATTGATACTTCTTCAGCACAAGGTAGATTAATATTTCAAATACTTGGTGCATTTGCAGAGTTTGAAAGAGAAACAACAACAGAAAGACTTCAATCAGGTAAAAGATATGCTAAAGAGCATGGAACAAAGTCAGGCAAACCAATGAACAGACCAAGAAAAGAAGTAAATTTAAAAGAATGCATAGAATTGTATAAGAAAGGTTTAAGCATGAATAAAATTGCAAAATTAAATAATGTTAGTGCTTCAGTAATTAAATTAAGACTAAAAGAGAAAGGAATAATATAAAACATGGTATCATTAAAAGATAGACGAAATAGTGGAAAATATACTCCTACAGCAACAGCTCCACCAAAAGAATTAAAGAAAAATAATTTAGAAATTTCAGTTGAATATGATGATTGGCAAGACCACAGAGATAGTTTCAGAGATAATTATAAAGATTTTAAACAAATTAAGAAAGTAAAAAAACCAAGTCATTGTGAAAGATGTATAAAGAGAGATAAAATGAATAAAAAACAAGAGCTGCTATTAAAAAGAAGAGCAGTAAAAAACAAAAGGTGATTAACATGGGAGAAAGTCAAAGTAGATATAGTATTGTAGCAAATTTAACAGAAACTAAACTACAATTAATGACAGAGATAAATCATTTTGAGATTGAATCAAAAGTTGCTAAACAAGAAGCAGAATCTGCTAAAGAAAATGCTGAAGCAGACAAGAAGGCAATTAAAGAGGAAGCTGATAGAAGATGCAATAAAGTTGATAGAGAAATAAAGGATAAACAGAATCATGCTAAAAATTTGGAAGAAAGTTTATCTGAAAGAAAGAAGACTGCAGAGAAAAAGATTTTAGAGATAGATACTGCTCTTAAAAGAATTGAAGAGATTAGTAAAACAGCACCACAATAATGCTAATTTTTTTATATATTATGCTCTTACGACAGAAATGTAAGATAAATTGTTGCCCAGAAAATAAAAAATGCCATGTGCTAATGGGTGTTGGATAAAACAGAAAATATGGAATGCCATGTGCACCACACAGACCCCATGCCACTCAGAAAGTCATGGGGAAGTGTTTTTTTTATTAATGAGGTAAAAATGATTTCATATAATGATGAGCTAGAAGAGAATGAAAGAGAAAGATTAATTGAATCTGAAAGAGATTTAATAGAAGGAAGAATAATGAGGTAAAAATGATTCCAAGAAAATTAGGTAAAAAGTTTGGTAAAGGTAAACGACATGCTTTCGCAGAGATTGAAAGATTGCCAGAAGAGTTTACAAGAATAAAATTAGATTTGAAAGGTATGATAGCATCATATTATAAAGAGATGGAGAGACATAGATTTCATTTGAGAGTAATTGACAAGCTTGTTGGCAGAATATTAAAATATAAAAGACAAATAAGAATAAATTCTGATTTTAATGCAATTATGAAGAAAAATCATCCAGACGAATATTGGGATACAGTAAGAAAATATGATGAATCAAAGGTGAGAAATGGACAAAAAGAACATGAATAAGAAGCATTTATATTGGATAATTCCTGTAGCTATTTTAATTGGAATTATTCTTGGATATTTTATTGGAATATATAGTACAATTGACTACATAAGAGATTATACTGGAAATATTTGTGATTTAATTTAGGGTGAAAAATGATAAAAATAGTAAGATTAAGAGACAACAAGATAATTACTAAAGAAGAACTTGCAAAAGAAATAAATGATAGTGGACAAAGAATTGATTATTTATCTATAGAATGTATTTCAAGAGATTGTGAAGTAAAAATTGATTCTTCTTATTTTATTCTTGATGAAAATGGTAGTTATGCCACAATAGATAAAACAAAATATAAAATCACAGAGGTGTAAAAATGCCAATGGAAGATAGTTTATTACACATATCAAATCATATACATAACAAGAGATTAGATTTAGGAAAAATATATCTAGAAAATTACGATATAAGTGACCAAAGAGAAGTAGCTCTGATATCAAAAGCAGCTAAAAGTTTAGAAGAAGCAGAAAACACCATAGAAGAAATACTTGAACTTAGTAAATTAAAAAGTAAAAGGTGAATTAAATGAAACACGAAATGAAATATAGAGTAAGTGAAGACCAAAAATTAAATAAATTTGTAGGAGATACAGAGCAGTGCACAATTGCTTTCAGTGCATTAATATCTAAACACAAAGACCTTAAAATTACAGTGAGACAACTAAAATGATGGATAAAATTAGAGACATAATATATGACATATTTGCTGTCTTAGGTATTTTTTTTCTTATTGTTATTGTACATGAATTAGTACATTTCATAGATGGTTATGGACCAAACATTGCAATCTGTTTTGGTTTTATTAATTGGAAAAGATTAGCTTTTGTAATTAATGGAGACAATTATACACTGTTTAGAGGGGAGCTTTTAGCATATTCAGTCAGTCTTATAATGGCAATAGGCATATTTTTCCTGTTGTTTTACAAGAAAAAATAGTAAGGTGAATAAAATGGTTGAACAAAATAAAAGTTTGTTTCAAAGACTTAATGTTTGGGTAAAAAAGAAGCCAACACTAACTGAGAAAAAAGATGATATAAAGTTTTAAGTTGGATTATTGTTTATTCATTATTGTATTTGATAATATTTTTTACAGAAAGAGATTTTTTGCCACTTATATTAATACTTACGATGATAACATCAGCAATAATGATTTATAATGCACGTCGTTTTATAAAAAAGCATGAAGCTGATAAAGAATTGAAAAAGGTAAATTAATTACCAAAATTTAAATTCTCCATCTATAAGTAAATGCGAAAGAAAGGCAACAAAACAGAATAGTGCTAAATATTTATCTAACAATAATATTGGTGCAGAAGAAAGTGCTCCAAAAACAATCGTGTGCACTTTTCCACGATGTTTTAAAGTTAATAGAAAAATAAATATTATCATGCACATAACAGAATAATATATATAGAATAAATATTCTGTAGATAAATACATTGCTGCAAAACCAATAAATCCAATTATTAAAAGTGTATCAACTGCTCTTCTTATAACACTCTCTTCTGAATCTATATCAGGAAGCAATGCATAAATAAAAACTATTGGAAGAAAAATATAAGACCATACAGTTGCTGATGAAAATAGATTAAAATATTTTAAACAAATAAAAGTAAAAGCTACAAAAAATACTGCAGCAAATGCATGAAATTTCCAATTAGGCATCTTTCTTATCCTTCTCTATCTTGAAGTCAATAAGTGTATCTGAGCCATAATCATCACATATTTGTGATATTCCATCAATCATTTCTTGCAATAGCTTTGTACTTTTAGTAGATAGTACTATACTTATCTTAAAATTAGTATCAAGATTTTTGTCTTCTACTTTAGTTTCTTCCTTTTCTTCTTCAACAACAGGTGCACTTTGTACACTATTTTTTCTAACATACTCCTTTACTCCATCTGTTGGCATTGCTGTTGGTGGCATTGGAGTTGGAACAGGTGCAAAATTTATCTGTTGCATTTGCTGTTGTGATGCTGGTCCAATATCAGGATAATATGTTGCTGGTACATGTTGTTCCCTTCTTGCTTTTTCCATTTCATCTAAAATAAATTTTTCTCTTCCTTTATCTATTGACATGTCTCTTGGCTCAACTTTATTTCTTTTTGCAATATTTTCAAATATTCCCATTTTAATCATCCTCCAATTTATTTTTGTTTTTCAAGTATTCTTTTCATCTCTGCTTTACATTTCTTGCAAGTAACATTTTCAGGAATTATAGTCCATGAATCATCTTTTACTTTTAAGTATTTATTGCAAAGATAGTGATTAATTATTTTGTAGTGAAGCATTTCTAACCTCTTCTAATCCTTTATTTATTGAATCATTTAAATTTTTTAATGCTTGCTCTGATGTATTTATTGCATCATTGATACTATTATTTAATGCAGTAATATTTATATCTGGGACAACAATTATTTCTTTTGGAGCAATTCCCTTTTGTATTCCATTAAAATGCCAATCTTCCCATTCAGTATAATTTACTGGAACAACCATTACTATGTGCATACAGAAAAGATAATCAGGATGACAAACATCTGCACCAATATCACACATTACTCCATCCTTTGCCCACATTCTTGCTTCTGTTTCATTACCATATATCATTTTCATTTTCATCCCAAGAGAGTCTTCAACTTCTGCTCTTCTTTCCATTATTGCACTGAAAACTTTTCCACCATCATCAAGATTTTTACATACATAGTTTGCCTTTACTTCTCCTGCTAATGTTGAATAGTCTGGTATTTCTTCTATTTGTTTTTTTTCTTTATCATTGTCAAATGTTCCATAATGGTAAAAGAAAAATACTAATACTAAAGTAACAAATATTATAGCAGATATTATCCATACTTTCTTTTCTTTTTTCTTTTTCTGTGTTTCTAAACTCATGTTTGTGTTATCCATTTTTTTTCACCTTATGTATATTTTATCCGTGTCCTAATGTACAATCAAAAGGAAATCCTGTTGTCCATTTTGTTTTGCCTTGAACATATAACCATTGAAATATATAATGTTCTTCATCAGTATAAAGCATTGGTTCCCTTGGATTAGTATTTGATACAAGTCTGAATGCATTAAAAGGAAGTTTACCTTGAAGTGCCCATGGATTTTCTACATATGATATAAATTTCGTTGTACATCCATCAATTAAGGAAGGAACTACTGCATTTGAATCTGGAGATTGAACTATAAACATTGTATCAACTCCCCATGTTCTGAAATTATTTTGACAGTTACTTATATTTCTTATTGCAAGATTTATATTTCCTGTTCCTCTTGTTGCCATTGCTGCACTCATACCAGCATAATAAAATGCATCATCAAAAACTATTAATTTTTTTGTTACTTTATCAAGACCTTTCTTACTTTCTCTTAAACCAATATCTCTTACAAGGTCAAGTATTAAGCCAACATCAGTATTCATCATTGCACCATCTCTTGAAAAATAATTTACAACAACAACATTTCCTTTATCCCATTCCTCTTCAAGATTTAAAAATCCTCTTGCTCCGAAAAACTTTGATGCTTTTAATGATGCAATTGCAGTTGATACTGCTTGAAATGTTGCACTATGCATTTTTGGCAAATGTGATTCAAAATAATCAAGATTTGCATGACCATCACTTATCATTTCTACAACCATTGATGCAGGTTTTACAGGAACACCAAGACTCTGCCATATTTCTACATAATCAAGTTTTGCAATGTCTGGTGAATAAAACTTTACTTTATTAAGCATGGCAGGAAAATTTTTTTGAATATATGGTCTTACATAATTTGGACAATAACTAACAATAGGCAATGATTCATTCATATCTCCTGGAGCAAGTTTTTTTCCTTTACCCATTTTTTGAGCATTCATCATTTCTGTTGCTTTTGGCTCAAAAAATAAAATTCTATATCCCTGTTTATGAAATCCTTTGATTATATTTTTTATTAATCTTGTTTTACCAACACCTGTACTTGCACACATTAAAGCATTAAATGGATTTCTTGCTTGTGCTCCTCTTGTATCAATTCTAAGAGTAACAACTTCTTCTCTTGGAATTTCACCACTTTCATATTCATTAAATGGTTTCTTACTAAACAATGGAACTTCTGCTCTATCTTTCCAAATATCTTTTACTGTATTTGTTTGCCTTATTTTCAGAATGTTTTCAATTACACTATTGTATGTCATTTATTTCCTCTTCTAAAACTTCTGAATCATCATCTTCAATTACTGCTGTCGCATTTTCATTCTGATTTATATTATCTTCTGCTTTCTTTTCAGTTTCTTTTATTAATGTTTCAACAAGCAATATTCCTGTCTGATTTAATTTATATTTTCTTGCAGTGCTATTGCTGTATCCATATGATTTTATATTAACAAATTGTGGTATAAGCATCCACATTATTGACTTAATTCTTTTATCTTTAGGAGTTGTTCCTGCTGCAGTCTGAAATGTCTTTGCCAAATCTTCACTTTTCATTCCTTGATGCTTATCAAAATCATCCTTATGTTCTATATAATCCTGATATAACCTTGCAAGAACAACACTTATTTGTTCCATTTCAATAGGTTTTAACTTACAAAAGCAGTCTTCATTATAATATATACATTTGTCTACTCTTCTTTTTAGTCTGTGAATTGCCTGCTTTGTATCTACAAATTTAATATCGCCTTTCATTTTTCACCATTTTATTTTATATAGTCAACCTTATTAGATATGTTAAATTTTCTTTCATTAATTTTCCATCGTTTCTAATGTCTTCCTAGTATCTAAAAAGTTGTGTGTGTGATTTTTTAAATTTATGTTTTAGTGGGGGATAATCCTAGGTTTTTCGCAGTAATAACTTTCTTTGGTTGGGGAATTTTTGTCTCATCAGATTTATTAGTTATTATTTCATCATCAAAGTCTTCATCAAGCTGTTTTATATCTATTTTTGCAACAGATTGTTGTACAATTTTTGTAGGTTCTTTTTGAATTTGCATTTCTCTTTCTTCCATTAATCTTATTTGTTCCTTATACTTTTCAACTTCATTTTTTAGTAAACTAATCTTTAATTCTCTTCTATCAAGCACAGTAAGTAGTCTTCTAAATCCATCTTCAACTCTTCCGACAAGAACTTGAAGGTCTGAATCAACATTCTGTACCATTTTTATTACTTCATTTTCTGTACCATCTCTACCATTCCATTCTGTAATCTTTGCATATTGTTTTAACCATTCCTGCATGGTTGTCATCTCCATTGTAACACTAAACATTTTTTGAACAGGAAATTTACGCATATCAGACATGAATCTAATACTTTCAAGCAATTTTTGTGCTTGGTCAATATCAAATTCTTCTATTTGTTTGTCTTCCATTTCATTATCAGCCATTTTAATCATCTCCTATTAATTTCACAAAGACATTCACAACAAACATTGTTAACTATATCTCCTCCAACCAATTCGACCTTCCAAAAAATATGTTGACCACAGTGACCATCTTTATTAAACCTTTTTGATATTATCCTGTATATTTTTTCTTTGTTCATATCTCCTCTTTTGATATATAGACATATTGTCGTTGTGTTTTACTCTTTCAGCATCATTAAAAAATGTTCCACAGACAGCACATCGTGCTTTTGTACTCCTCACCTTTTGTCTATGCTTACACTTCTTGCACTTCTTTTCTAATGCTTCCATTATTCTTCACTTCCACCAGACGGTGCTCCTCCAATTGGAGGTAATCCCCATCTTGAAGCAAAGCTACCACCAAACATGCCATCACTTTGACCAAAAAATTTGTTCTTTTGTTTTGCAACAAAATCAAAGTCATCTGAAACTTTTGCTTTGAATCTATCTTTCTGTTCTCTGTCTTCGTTCATTCTTTTTGCATCAAAATATTTCTTCTTCCAAATCTCAACTTCATTACGAAGACTTTTAATATTAGCAATAAGATTAGGAGGAACATCAGGAATATAAGGGTCGTGTGTTAAGAAATCTTTTCTTATTCTTACTACTTCAAAATCAGTAGCAATATCAGATATCATTAACCTTTTAGAATTTCCTATATATATTTCATCAATATTCATTACAGGAATGTAGGGTGCAAATAATCCTTTTTGTTTTACTTTTGTATTATAAAGATGAGGAGCATCTACACTTTTTGTTAATGCATGTCCTTTTGTAATTGTTACAAATTGAGGTCCCTCCCATATAAATATTGTTCTTGCTTTTGCCATTTTGATTCACCTTACCAAAAATTATTTTCATTCCAATAAATATATCCACCTATACAAAGTGCTATGAATACACCAAAGCCAAACCATGCCCATAGTGTTGCCTTCTTTAAATAATCCTCTTTGTACATGTCGATTGTTGCCTGCTTATCTGCATTATCTTTTGCAAGAGTTGAAAGACCCTCAGCAATTCTTCTTTCACTATCATCTCTAAGTTTCTTAATCTCATCAGTAAATGATGACCTCAATGAAGTAACTTCTGTACTCAACTCTGTAATCTTTAAATCTTTTTGATTCTGGTCAGTTTGCATCTGCTTCCAAGTAATAGGAATATCTTTCAAAGCTTTTACAACTTCTGGGTCTCCTAAATCAAGTACAGGAACTCTTTCTGTTATATTAACATACTCTTTTACTGTCTGATTAATTATTTTCTTCTCAGATGCATCAAGCATTGCATCATAAAGTTTTTGTTGATACTCTGCCTGAAGTTTTAAACATTGCAATTGCTCTGCTGGTGTCTTGTCTACAATTGAACATACAGTTATCATTTCATCATATGTTGGTGGTGGCTTTACACAATTTTCAATGACAAATCTAAAGTTTACATATGATGAGTTACTTATTATGCTAAAGCTAACATTTTTTTCATATGTACCTACACTTAAATTTGCTAAATGCATACTTATATTTATTATTGAATAATTTACTTCTGGAATTACAGTTCTTGTTGGTACAGTAAAAAAATTCGTATCATAATCTGAATAAACATTCATGCCATTCCTTTCTCTCAATGTTACAAGTTTTGTTCTGTTCCAAGGAAACTGATATGTACAAACTGTATATTCATATGAATTATAATCTAATAAAACATATTCAACAGTAGGAGTAATATTTTGAGTAACATTTGTTGTGTTTGTTTGATTTGTCTGATTAATTGTCAAATTTATAGTATCTGTAATAATTATAAAGTCAAAAGTTATTGCACTAGTAAAATTGTCTTCAGCATTAAATAATGATACTCCTGTTGAGTAATTTGCAGATGCTGTACCATTTGGTATAAATAAGTTTATATCAAAATCTGTTGTATTTCCTCCAATAAAATTAAGATATGTAAGATTTCCACTTGTATAATTACCAAAAGTAAGATTCAATGTTCTGTTCTCTACATACCTTATTGTCACTGGTTCTGTTTTATTAAATGGCAATGATGTTTGATTAATTACATATGTAAAGTCTGCTGCACTTACAAATCCAATTAAATAAATAAACATTGCAAAATATATTATTGATTTCATTTTTTGTCACCTTTCTCTTTTGGTGCAATAAAACCTTTCCTTTCAAGTACAAGTAATATCAATGCCTTTGGAAGTTCAAGTCTTGTAGATACATCATCAAAATCTGAATTTTGTATTTTATGTATTCCTCTTGTATGCAAAAGTTTTTTCTTATGCTCAATGATAATTTTATCTATTATTGACGAAGATACTCCTATTGTTATGACTCTACTATTCTCTTTTATGTCCTTCTGACTTGCAAGTATATCTTTCTTTTTTGGCTTTTTTAACCATCTTGCAATCCAAAAGTTTTTCTTTAGTTCAAAGTATTGTATATCTGTCATTTTAAAAACCTATCCGCATTTTCTTTCTACAATTTGAGCAGACATCTTGTTTATCAAGACTACTCTTGTCAACATAAAGTTTACAAATTCTACACTTTTTTAGAGTATTATTAATTGGCATTTGTCATCACCATATTTTTAAAATATTCTACAGTCATTTTATTTATTTCTGTTTCCCATAATCTTAATACTTTGTAACCAGCTTCTTGCATCTCTTGAGTTCTTGTATGGTCTATCTCATTGCCATCAGGATATTTATGCCAATAGTTTCCATCACACTCAATAACTAAGTTTAATGATGGTATGAATATATCACATTGATACTTATGTTCTATGTCTTTTATATAATGATGAGTAACATATTCTATTTTTAGTTCTTTCAAATATTCTTGTATTTTTATTTCTATGCTTGTATCTTTTAATGGAAATACTTGTTTGGCTCTATGCTCTTTTAATTTAATTCTTACATCTTTTCTTTTTGAAACATTATTACTACCTAAAAATTTCTCTTTTACTTCTGGTCTATTCATTGCTAATTTTAAACTATTCGATAATTTTTTTCTTAAATCTTCATTGCTCATAGGATTATTAATCTTTATATAGTGTGTATTAATATATTTATTTGGAATATTTCTTCTAAATTTTGTTACTTGACCACAACCACAACCACACAAAATACATTTTTTCTCTTTTTCATTATTATTTTTCATATCTCTTGCTTCTTTTATTAACTTAAATCTTTCTTTTCTTTTATAAGACCAATTATCTCCTTTTATCATTAATATCTTCTCCTACCATAAAATGGTCTTCTTGGTCTATAAGATTGTGGCATTGCACCATAAGGATTTTGTGGCATTACATCAGGAGCAACATGCTCTTGCTGTGCTGGTTTTGATGCACCATCTTCAAGCATTTTTGTTTGCAATTCAATTGCTCTCTCTGGATTTGATTCAGCTAAATTCTGTAGCATTCTTTCATTGATATTCTTTGGAGTATGTAATGGTCTTGTTGCATCAAGTTTATATCTCTTATAATCACACTCTTCCCAATTTTGATTACCACCTAGTATCCATTTTTCTCCTCTACTCATACTTATAATCATTGTATATAATCCTGGATTTTTACAATCAGCAGTTACTTCGCACTGAAACTGAACAAACCACTCCTCTCCTTTCTGAAATACTTGCTGTTTTTGAAAAAAGTTAAAAACTGATTTTTGATAATTCTCATCACCATACATTGGAATATTATTATCTCTTGCAAAAGTTACTGCCCAAAGTTTTCTTGCTCTGTCTGCATTAACAAAATCCTCTGGTCTAAATTCACCAACATCTAATTTATTACCACTCTTTTTTGCAACATCAACAAGGAAAAATATAAATATTACAAGCCATCCAACTCCAATTGCAATTAAAGTATATAAGAAAGCTTTATTATCTAATAATGTTGTTGGTGCATAAACACAATTAAATTGAGTATCAGTAACATTTGCTGATGGGTCTTGAACAAGAGGAAATGCTTGCATATTAATTGGACAAGTTGCATTCTGGAAATAACACATTTGTGTTGAATTATCGTATTTGTGTTCAGCATTACACGATGTAGATTTTGAATTGAATACAAGCATCCCAACTACAAGTAATGCTATTATTCCAACTATTACTGATGTCCATACAAATAAACTTTTAATTCCCATTTTGTCTACCTTCCAATATTTTATGTGGAACTCTTAAAGCACTTGTTATAATGTTTTCATTAAACTTTATTATACAAGAGTTTTTATGTTTAATCATGGTAATATAACCTTTCTCTTCTAAATTTTTACATATTGTATGTGCTTTTGGTTTTTGCATTTGTAATTTTCTTGCCATTTCACTAATGCTTCCACAATAACCACCACACTCAACAATTTCTTTTATCATTCTACCTTCATCACTTAAATATCTATTATCTGATATGACTAAGTATACAAATGCCCAAAAGCACTCATCAAAATCCTTTTTCTCATCATCGTTATTTGGCATCAATCTCATCCTGCAAAATTTTTGTAATTGTTTTACCACTTCTTTTTTCTATTTCAATAGCTTGGTCTATAGTATTGCAAATAAATGGTGAAAAATGTATTGAATTTCTTTCAAGAAACTTTAGATGCCTTTTTTTAAGATATACTGTTCTTGGTATCTTTTCGTCCACTTCTTCAGAGTTTGTAACACTTTCCATTTTCAGCATTCTCTCAATTTTTTGATTAAAAGATTTAATTATTGCCTGTTCAATAATATTTTTTGCAGGTCAATAACTTGGAAACAGTACAACTTATATATAAAGATTATTATGGTATAGAAGTGATATTATTGATATAAAAATATCAAGTGGAACACTACAGAAAGAAATACCGAATGAAATTTGGGGGACGGATTGAAATTCTGTAATGCTCCACTATTCAGATTTCTGAATAAGTATAAAAAAAATTATTTTTTTCTTGAAGCAATTATTTCTTGTACGAACTTGTCACGATTTTCTGATTTGAGTGCAATTTTTACAATATCTTCAATACAATCAGATTTACTAAACTTTGTTAATGGTCTTTCTTTTTTTAATTCTTTCTTTATGTCTTTTACCATTCCCATTACTTCGTGATTATTATCATCATCTATATGCTGTACATATGTTGTCATTTTATTACACCTCGAGTCTTAAATATCTTTATTACTACTATTTACAAAAAATATTGTATCATTATTTACAGTTTCTTCAATAAGATAATATCCGTTCTCAATCATATCTTCTATTGCAGAAACTTTTTGTTCAATATTTCTTGGTGTTATAGCACAAACTTTTAAATTTTTTGAAAAAATTGCAATATTTGGATTAGCATCTTCTGCAATTTCTACTTTTGTATTAATCAAATTAAAACCAAGCTTCTTCATTAATTCATCAGAAGTCATAATTTTTCCTTCATCAATACTTTTTATTCTTTTATCAAGCATTTCTTTTGTTTCATCATTTAATTCAAGATTTTCTTCAAAAATTTTAATTTCACTTTCTTTTAATTCTGGAAGGTCATCAAGTCCTTGCAATACAATATTTGCTTCATTACTTGGCATACTTTTATTTTCGCATCCATGTACATCAACATGGTCTTTGCAATATATAACTTTACACTTTGGACAATTCAATAATCCATCTTTATTATTAAAGCAGCTCTCATGTGCCTTCCTATTGCATCCATTAAACCAGCACTTTAATTTTTTATCAAACAATCCTATTTTTTTATTACAAAAGCAATCAGTCATTTTACACCTCACATCCTATCTACACCAAGCTCTTCTAGGAATATATCATAATAAAAGTCATCAATATTTTTAAATGCATTAGTTGGTTTTGAATTTATATTTATCATCTTATACCTCAAAGCAAGTCTCTTGCTTCTTCAACTTGTTTTTCTAATTCTTTTATTCGTTTATTCATTAAATCGAATATATCTTTCATCATTTCAGAGTAATGAATTCTTACTGATTCACACATTTCTCCATATCTTTCTGGTACAGCATAATCTTTAGTTGTTATTTGATTAAGTTGTTCTAAAAATCTTTTTTCAAGACTTGATAAATCCTTTATCTTATATTTGATATTTGATATAACATTTTCAGAATATGGTATTTTTTCCTCATCTGTTGTTCTATCTTTATCATACCATCCTGCAACCCATGCTTCCATAAGCATGCTTTTCAATTCATCTTCACTAATATCTATCATTTTGCTCCTCCACAATGCCTTTATCATCATATAATTCATCATATTCCTGCATTGTCATAGTATTATATCCACATTCTGGACATACCTCAAAATTATAATTTTCTACATGTCCACAATCATCGCATTCAAACTTCTTCTTACTCACTTCTTTTGCCATATAAGTTCACCTTTTACTTATTTACTTAATACTCCAGTATATGCTTTGAAATATATTTTAGTCCTTCTTTCTGTTTCATAATGATACCAATCTGCAGACATGTCTGGAAATTGACTTTCAAGATGTTCAAATATTTTTGCATGTCTCTCTTCTACTTCAATTGGCTTTACACCATAAACACTTGCTAAAGCAAGACAGTATTCAAGATTATGTTTTCCTTTCGTCTGTTCCATCTTTATTCCTCCTTAATTTTTTTCCAATCAATATCCCTAACCATTATTCTTGAAAGTTTTGTATTATTAATTACTTCATTATATACAACACCCCAAGAATATGGTTCAAGAAAATCATCTTCATTCATATCACCATTTGATTTATAATTTGGTGTCATAAATCTTGGTAGTTCAACACATACTTTTTTCTTATCTTCATTTGATAAAAATGTATAATGATTTAAAAATTTGATTAAATCATCTCTTTCTGTTAAAAATTTATTACATATTTTTTGCCAATGCTCATAAACTACAGGAATTGTTGTTCCATCTTTTTG